>Ga0302180_10000188_pt1 | contig 52863 bp, 44 predicted proteins | sample I_Palsa_E3_2_FD_200575 | JGI IMG/M metagenome (GOLD analysis project Ga0302180, IMG submission 200575) | Peat permafrost microbial communities from Stordalen Mire near Abisko, Sweden - I_Palsa_E3_2 | ecosystem: Environmental > Terrestrial > Soil > Palsa > Peat permafrost | place: Sweden...
GCTTGCCAACGGGCGCGTACGCTCGAAAAGCCTAGCGTGCTTGTTGGCGGCCTGGGAATGGGGTTCACGCTACGCGCAACGCTAGATGTCCTGGCACCCAAGGCGAGCGTGATCGTCGCCGAGCTGGTGCCCGCGGTGGTGGAATGGAACCGTGGCCCGCTGGGGCCGTTGGCGGGACACCCGCTGAAGGATAAGCGCGTTACCGTCGAGATAGGGGACGTCGCCGCCACCCTCAGTTCGTGTCCGGGCCAATTCGATGCGGTGCTACTCGACGTGGACAACGGCCCGATCGCTTTTACCACCTCGAAAAACGCCGGACTCTATAACAACCGAGGAATAGCAGCCGCCCACGCGGCTCTCAAGATGGACGGGGTGCTGGGTGTCTGGGCGGCCCAAGACGATCGAGAATTCGAGCAGCGCTTGCGCCAAGGCAGATTCGCCGTCCGGGTGCAGCGCGCGCGCGGTGGCCTGAAAAAGAGCGGTCCCCGCCACACTCTTTTTCTGAGCCGCAAATCGTAACGTCGGGCCCGGGGATAGGACTTGCCAAAAGCGCAAAACGGACGCCTGGAATTCGGGACGCCTCCAGCGGCAAAGTGGGAGCGGACGGTGAGCAGGGTGATTCGTCGTTGGGCTGTTGCAAGGGTGGTGCCCACGACACGAGACAGAAAAAGCTTGAGTCTCATACGTGCAAGTTGTCGATCCATCGAAGACGTAATAATTGTCAGCAACATGGAAGACAATGGTTCCAAGATCTCCGGCCTGGAACTCATTTGCCCCGACCGGATTGAGGTCCACAGGCGGCAGATCACCATTCCTTAATGCCAGGGCTGCTTTGACCAGCGACAACTTGTAGGTCGTCTCTAGCTCGTCGCGGTGGTAATTGCGGTGAGCCCAACGAGTACAGATTCGCTGACATGCAGGGAAGCCACCCTATCGCCAGAAAAGTATGTCTCGCCTTGTAAGGTGAGCGCAGTGGTCGGGGTATCGTTAGCGCTTTTAAACATGGCCTCAGTGTTCTTTTCTCTGTTCTAAAAATGGCTTCCAGTCAGCAGGTGGAAAATCGACGCCCCAAAAACGGGGCGCCGGATGCGCAAACAGAAGACCAACTTCGTTTGTGTCTGCCTGTCCCCTTTCCATATGCACCACACGACATTCTTGCTGCTCACCGCTTTCGCGGTTCTTCATGACCAGCGTTTGCCCCGGTTGCACCTTCATCGCAAGCTTTATGAGGCATCCGTGGGCGTTCACCACGAGCGTATGACCCTCTTCTGACGACAAGTTGGCATTCTCCGCCTGTAGACGTACCTCGACAGGCATGCTTAGAAGCACACGCTGGCTGCGCCTGACATTTATCCAACGTGTCGATTGTATGGACTCCGGTTCAACCATCTTCGAATTCCTCTCCACATGAGTCATAGTCAAAACTCTGACATCAGCACATCCCTTGCGGTAACAAATTTCGAAGAACAATGAGCGCAGAAGTAACTAGGGGGTGAGCACTACTACCACTCGGCTCAACGGGTCTGTTGCGGCGGCGTGATCACCTATATCCCGTAACTAAAGCGAGACCACGATTGATCAAGCTTAGCGGCGTAATTCGGTGCTCGGCCGACGGAATGAGAAACGTCGAAGCGCCATTTTGAGTGAAGTCCTGTTACCGTTTAGAAATCACAATTCACGAGCCGTTTGAGGTAGTGAGTTCAAAACGAGATCATCCGTCTCAGGCTCACTGAAGTAGACGAAGAGAGAGCGAAGATGAAATATGGCTATGCGAGTCAGAATTAGGCGCAATACTTGGAACGTGTAGTCGCTCGGCTGGGTAGGATCGAATAGGCCGACTGATTCTCATGCCGAAGTTCACAACATGCCTCCTACGGGATACCCCTTATTGCTGAAGAATGACCGAAACTCTACCGTCTTAAGTTCGACGAAAGTAGGGATCTTGTGACGCTGAATGACTCCATCAAGCGACGCGACTTCTTGGGCCGAATTGCAGCGCTATCGATAGTCTCGGCAACAACGGTGGGGATGCCTGTAAACGCGGGAGTGCGAGAACCGAAAGGATACAATGAGGGCGAAAACATGAGTCAGACAACCGAGATGCCGTATCGAACGCTGGGAAAGACTGGCGTAAAAGTTTCGTGTATCGGGCTGGGCGGATTTCACTTGGGCCAATCGAAACTCGAAGAAGCGGACATGATTAAGCTGTTTCATTCGGCGATCGACCGCGGGATCAATTTTTCTGATAACTCTTGGGACTACAATCAAGGCGAGAGCGAACGGCGGGTGGGAAAGGCCCTAAAGGGTGGTTATCGCGAGAAAGTGTTTGTGATGACAAAATTTGACGGTCGTACCCAGGGTTCGGCATTGAAGCAACTCGACGAGTCCCTGCAACGGCTAGAGGTGGATCATGTAGATTTGTGGCAGTTTCACGAGAACATCCGGTTAGAAGATCCAGATCGTTTTTTCGCCGAAGACGGGGCGGCGGAAGCGATGCTCGAAGCCAAGAAGGCCGGGAAAATCAAGTACATGGGCTTCACCGGTCACAAGGATCCCAGCGTGCATTTGCGAATGCTGGAGATGGCCGATAAGAACAACTTTTCTTTCGACACGGCCCAGATGCCCTTGAATGTGATGGACGCGCACTTCCGAAGCTTTGAAAAGGAAGTGGTTCCGGTGCTGGTGCAAAAACAGATTGGGGTGCTGGGTATGAAGTCGATGGGAGACAAGAACATTTTGACCAGCAAAACAGTAACGCCGCTCGAATGCCTACAATACGCTCTGAGCCTTCCGACATCAGTGGTGATTACCGGGATAGATAGCATGCCGATTCTCGATCAAGCCTTTGAGGCGGCGAAGACGTATTCGTCCCTGGGCAAGTCGGATATTTCGAGAATTCTGAACAAAACGCAGGTTGTGGCGATGACCGGGAAGTATGAGCCTTTTAAGACCACGCCGAGATTTGATTCGACGGCCATGCATCCGGAATGGCTTGGATACAATCCGGGAGCATAGTGCCCGGGTTCTTGAAGAAGAGACTGACGAACTGCGAACCTAGAACGTCCTCGGCCGTGCGGCTGTGTTCCGGCACGCCAAGCAGTGATTTTTAAAACCTACTTAGGCGTATTCTCACTACCGTTGGTTGATTCTGGTGGAAATTTAAACCGCGGTCGGTCTCGTCGCCGTTCCACAGGCGGACCGATTTCCAGACTCCGTTCTGGTACGAGCCTTCCTCGGCATAGAGAATCTGCATACGCAAACCTGGGAGGCGTCCAGGCACGTGGAAGCTAACGCTGGAGTCAATCCCCGTCACCAGGAATTCATCTGGTCCCGTTTGTGCCACCAAGGCTACTCCGTGGGCATCTTTGGTTCCGGGCGGCGGCACTCCATCATGTTGCGGAAATCCATAAGAGACGGTTGCCTGCCACGATCCAAAATCCAAATCCTGCCGCTCGTGCCCCGGTTCCTCCACGGACGTCTTCACTTTACCTTCGAAATTCAGCTTTGCAATTTCGCGGCTCATCGGACCTAGTAGCGCAAAGTTGCTGGCGTGAGCCTTAACCACTTCATCTCCCATGGAGTTCCATCCGGTGGTATCTACGCCAAAAGGTGAGAAACCGACTGCGCCATTGCCCAAGGCGTAGAAGAAAAGTTTCGCAAAATTATCGTTGCGTCCGGTCTCAGGAATCCATAGGGGATTGTCCGGCCGACTATATACGCGCATGACTTCCTGGGCGAACTCGGAATCGGCGCTATAGATGTCCGGGCCGATCATATCTATGGCAGGCGCCAATGCGCGCCACAGGCCTACGAACTTCTGCACCGGGCCTCCGCTCGGGTACTGAATGCCGGGGATGGCGATTCGTCGCTCCGGTAGTTCCGCAGGAGGATAGCTGATCCATACATTGACGTAGAGGGGAATAGAAAATTCAGATTTCCCTGCCGTAGCAATCTCGTTCACATAGTGCGCCTGATAGTAAAACTGGAAGGTCTCGTCCGCTTCGGATCCGAAGACCTGGCTCCAAGTGCCAGGCCTCTTGTGGACGACCGCCAGCAAGTCAGTCGGAACCTGGCCCGCGAACGCCGCGTTCGCGTCCCCAGAGAAATCGCGAACGGTACCGATGCTGCCTGACTCGTTCTCCACTTGGACCATCAGCACGGTGTGCTCGTCGTCGTCCAGCTCTTTGAGGTGGCGCATGAGCGCAGCAAAGGCGGTTTTGTCTGCTTCGAGATTGGCGCGCGAATTCGCCGAAAGTACGTCAATAGGCTCGCCACTTGCATTGATCATGCGTGGAAAGCGCTGGGGATCGGTCTTGACCCAGCCCGGCACATAATGCATGTTGCCGTTTTTCCAGGTACCGAACCACAACAGCACAAGGTGAAGGCCGTGATCCCGCGCGCCTTTTATCAATAGGTCGACGTTGGCAAAGTCGAACTGGCTCGGTTGAGGTTCGATTTGTTCCCAATAAACCGGCGCTTCAACGGTGTTGGCATGTAGGGCAGCAATCGATGTCCACACTTGCGGCAACTGCGATGGCCAAGCGCTCGAATTATGAATCTGCCCGCCTAGAACCAGATAGGGACGGCCTTCCACGAAAAGTGCCCAGCGGCCCTCCTTCTGCACGAGTCTTGGAGCATCCGTAGCGACGGCGAGTGGAAGTTGGACACAGGAAAGAAGTCCCAGAATGAGCAAATGATGCAGACGATGCATGGGATGCCCTCACGGACAATATAAGCGGGGCGTGAGGTGTGAGCAAGTAAGCAGTCGATACTGTTTTTGAACCGGAAAACTGAACTTGTGGCATCTGTCACTATGTCGCTTACTCGGCGCTGGTCGGCATCCGCAGGGTCATTCGGGGCCGTTCGACAGTGGCAACCGAGAGTGCAACCAGACCGCCGCTCCGCGAGGCTGGCATTGCGTCTGGTCACGCCTGCTTGCACTGGCGTTCCAATCCCCAGCGCAAAATCGGATGGTTGTCGGCAAACTTCGGAATAAATCGCAAGCTTTCCTTAGAGTGATTGGTGTGGCTTGAAGAGAAACCGCCGCCAAATACTTCGGCGCCTGGTCGAGGCGAAACTGCGCTGGACTTTGAACTTCGACGATCCGGCATCTTCCGTATCAATAAGCTTTCGAGATCAACGCGACCCGCGGGAAAGAAAACATCAAGACCAAACACTGGGGTATTTTGGCGAGCCACGTAATGCGATTGCTTGCTGCGACTGTCGAAATCAGGCCACTCCAACAGCACGGAGCGCGACAGCGGCCACCACAGCGGAAAGGATTCAGAGCTGTGCAATAGTGAACAGCTAGTGGTTCTAGCACTAGGGTAGAGTGGAGTAGTCAATCTCCCGTCAAGCCCAGCAATGAACGGAGCCGCGAGACCTTGCCACAGGCAACGCTGCTCATTCCCTCCGCCCCTTTTCTCAGAGCGCGTTGCAGGAGCGTTCCCCATGAGTCTCAGCAAATTGGCAGTCCCGAAGTGGCGTAAGCTCTACGAAGCCGCAGTATTAGAAACAGACCCGAAATTAGTCAAACTGAAAGCGGTAGTAGCGGAAGACGCCGTGAAATGGCGACTCAACGAATTGAACGGCAGCGCAGATTCTCACGAAGAGAAAGCAGCCCTAGAAAGAACCCTACAAGGTCTGAAGTGCCTCAAAGAAACAGAATGGGCTGAGTGAGCCTCGGGACTTTAGTCAGATTTTTCCGTTTCAGTGTTTGCTCCGAGATTTCAGGCTCACAGTATCGGAAGTTCTAGTTGGCTCTCGGCCCAGTTAGAAATGTAATGACCCCTACCCAAATACCCTCGCAAACGAGCGAATGCGGGCTGCGAACGCCCTTGCTCCCTGGAGATTCTCGGAGTATATATCCCTGTCGGCGACAATCAAAACAGCAAACACCGCGAGCGGCCGGCGGGGCAAGTATTTTTTCCTCAGCATCTTAGCGCCTGGTAGTTGCGGGTGATCAAATGGTCTTCTTAAGGCATATCCAAAAGTTTGCAGCGCGGTGAGCCATTTGAGAGCAGTTTTACGCGTTAATAGGTAGAAATGGGGAGGAATCATGACCGCTCAAAACGCTATCCTGGGAGGAACTGCTGATGGGGTTGCTCCCCCGCACAGAGGTTGGCTGGCAAGAAACTGGAAATGGCTGCTGTTAGTAGCCTTCTTGGGGATGGTAGGTTTCGTGGCCGGAATTTTCGTCCTGGTCATGGGCGGGATGAGAAATTCCGACGTGGCTAAGGAGGCTGTGGCCAGAGCCCAGGCCAATCCCGCGGTCGCACAACGGCTGGGCGCCGAAATCAACCAAGGCTGGATGATGAGTGGTTCGATCAACGTGGCAGCGGGAGGTTCCGGCGATGCCAATCTTGCGGTACCGATCTCCGGACCCAAGGGAAAGGCCACCCTCTATGTGACCGCCCGAAAAAGCGCGGGGGTATGGAATTACAGCCAGATGCAAGCCACGATTGCAGGAACCGGCGAGAGTATTGATCTGCTGACTGCTTCCGCCCTGACCCAGCCTGATGACGCACTTGCCACCAGGACCACGACTGCCGGGCTCGCACCGGTGGCAGAAACGTCCGCGCCCCAGGCCGCAGCTCCGCCTCAAGCTAGCTCTGCGACCGAAGGTCTCGGCACGGGTGACGGCGAGCAGGACGGAACCAAGGTGGTCATCGTCGACCTCAAGCGGGGCGGGGCCACGGTTACCTTGAGATTTACGATGTATAACGACTCGAATACCGTGCTGGCCACCGGGGGAAGATTCAAAGCAGACGGCTACAGGGAAAATGGTGACCGGAGCTTTTCCGGGATCCACTTGATTGACAGCGTTTCCAAGAAGAAATACTTTGTGGCGGCCGATACCGACGGTAATTGCCTGTGCAGCGAGCACGTGGATGACATCAAGCCGAAATCCAAGGTCTCTCTGTGGGCAAAGTTTCCCGCACCCCCGGATGACCTCCGGAAGATTACCGTAGAGATTCCACATTTTATTCCCATAGATGATGTCCCGATCAAGTAACGCAATCTAGGCGAGTACAACTTGAAAAATTCCTGGAAGCTGTTCGTCAAGTTGTTGGTCGTCCTGCTGGCGATTGCAGCCGTGGCGCGCACTCAAGAACCGGGCGCCGCGGCCAAGACAAAGATCCTCGGCCTCGCTTTTAAAGTGAACGACCTCGTCTTTCGCGTCGAGGACCTGGGCGGGAAGGTCGAAATCCTTGAAGTGAAAGAGACACCTACAGAGGTACGCATTGAACTGGAGGCCGACGTGCTGTTCGATTTCGATAAGTCTGACCTGTTGCCCAAAGCACAGAAGACTCTCTCGCAGGCCGCAGGAATCATCCGGAACAAAGCGAAAGGCAAGGTGCGCATTAATGGGTACACCGACGCCAAAGGATCGGACGCACACAATCAGCGCTTGTCGGAACGCCGCGCGGCGGCGGTGGAGACGTGGTTCGAGACCAATGGAAATCTGAAAAACGTTTCGTTTGTCACCCAGGGACTTGCAGCCAAGAACCCGGTGGCGCCGAACACCAAACCCGATGGGTCGGATGACCCTGCCGGGCGGCAAAAGAACCGCAGAGTGGAGATTGTCATTCAGAAGTAGGCAGCCTTCCGGTACCGGGCGCATGTACCGCGTTTAGTCAGGACTTACCGCTTTTCTAAGGGGCCGGGACTGTTTGTCTCCCGTGGTCGTCCCTTCTCGGGCGATATTTCCACATCAATAAGAGACGCTATGGTTAGGAGCACCAAACCCAAAAACACGCCTGCAGACATCCCTGGAGGCGAGTCCTACAACCAGGCGGCTCAGGCCCCTTCTTTGAAGGCGACCTGCAAGTCTCTGCGCAGCCATCGATAAACTGTAGAATCATGCTCTTTGGTCTCGATCACGCATTCCGCACCATCCTTCCTGCACCATTCCTCACCGCAATCGAAATGCTTTCCTTGTGCACATCCATACCGATATGCCTTTTGCTATCCATCGAGGGCGTTCCTTTCTGTAGGGATCGAGGCCAGCACCCAAACCCTGCTCCAAAAGGGGCGCCCTTTTCTATTGCGTCGGACTACCGGACACCTGCGTAACAGAATTCCACCTGTGCGATAAGCGGGTATCAGACATTGAACTAAGTTCCCATGCTGACGATAAGCTGACTTGAATCAAGTACCGGGCCGCACTGTACTTCCATCGGGGATCGAGAGGATCTATGAAGGACGACATGAAAGGCAAAGTCGTTGTTATCACGGGCGCGACGTCTGGTTTAGGCCAAGTTGCGGCGGAAAACCTCGCTGGAATGGGCGCCCGAATTGTACAAGTGGCGCGAAATCGAGAGCGGGGTGAGGCTGCTCTGAAACGGCTCAACGAGCTTGGTCCCGGCCTCATCCACACCATCCACTACGCTGATATGTCGCTGCTCAAGGAGATGAGGCGAGCGGCGACCGAGATCGCCGCGGCAGAGCAGCGCATCGATGTACTCATCAACAACGCGGGCGCGATGTTTAGTTCGCGCCACCTCACCGAGGATGGCCTCGAGCAAACTTTTGCCTTAAACCACATGGCTTATTTTGTTCTGACTCAGGGCTTGCAGGAACGCTTGATGGCGTCGGCGCCAGCCCGAGTGGTGAATACAGCTTCGGATGCGCACGAGGCTGCGGCTCTGGACTTCACAGACTTGCAGTCCGCCGAGACCTACGCCCGACGGAACTTTTTGGAATGGATGCGCTACGGCGGACCTGGTTTTAAGGTGTACGGTCGCTCGAAGTTATGCAACATTTTATTCACACGCGAACTAGCACGGCAGCTGGCAGACACACGCGTGACAGCCAACAGTTGGCATCCGGGTTTTGTCGCCACTCGTTTCGGCGATCAGTCAGGCGGACTGATCTCCTTTAGCATCCGAATTGCCAAACGTTTTGCGCTTTCTCCGCAACAAGGCGCTGAGACATTGGTGTACTTAGCATCCTCGCGTGAGGTAGAGGGCATAACGGGCAGATATTTTCACAGATGTCGTCCCGCAACTCCGAGTCGAGAAGCTCAAGATGACGCAATGGCTGAACGCCTGTGGACGGAAACAGCCCAACTCGGGCGTCTTGGGGATGAAACTGTTGCAATCCGCTAGCCCAAATTTTAAGCGGGTGCCTTGGACACCTGTCGCAATTGAATGGGCTCGTCGGCCTGTCTCTAACTTCTGGTAAGTTCTGATATGGAATGACCTGTCAACTACGAGCAACCACTTTCTTCTTTTTTCTTCTTGCTCTTAGAAGGCAGCGCAAGTCGTGGGCGAGGGTGTTTTCGCGACGGTTGATCACTCTGATATTCGCGGGTCGAAACCACATAGTCGTGAGCCCCTGAGCCGCGCCAATAGCGCCAAAGAGTTGTTTAACCGGACGGTCAACGAGCATCCGACCGAGGTTAAGGCTCACTTCTAGCCGAATCGGGCGGCCGGATTGTTAGCATGGCGAGCTTGTCATTTGGAATGGCTATGCAAGGTGCCCCGACAATGGACACAAAAATGGAGCTAACCCGTCTGCCCGCCCATGCCTGAAACGAACATGCTTAGCACATCGGTCAGCTCACGATTGGGAACAGATTTGGTTCTGCGTCACACGCCTCCAAGATTTCAAAATCCACTAGACGCCGCACCAAGCTCGAATCCAGATGAACGCCTTGTTCGACGAAGATCGCGTGCAAAGCTTCGTCGGTAGGGCGGCCGTCAAAGTATTTTAAGACGGGAACAAGACGTTCCGACATGAGCAGCGGGTCATATTCGCTGTAAGTGGTCACCTTGTAGTTCCCTTCTCGGAAACCGGTGAAGCAAACCTGTTTCATCCGCAGACGCTCCGGCATTGCAGAGGATGCAAGGTGAGTGTAAGCATCGCGCACGAGGCCTGAGAGAATTCCCACGCGAGGGCCACACCTCTCCTCGACCTGCCACCACGTAAGACTTTCTACCAGTCGCGCGCATGCCTGATAGAATTCGATCTCGCGACCACACCAGTGTCCCCATAACTTTCGATATTGCACCCGGTCGATTTCGCCCTCCAGCTCGGACACGTGTGGCCTGGGTGAAGCAGCGATTTCACCGACCTCGCTTGATCCAACTTGAAGCTGAGCCATGCACCAATAAGCTAAATCCTGCTCCACTTCATGCAGGAGCTTGTGAGCGAGCCCCCAAAAGCGCGAAGCCGTTGCTCCTCGAACGTGCTTGCAATACCAGGTCGCACAGACGCCTGGGCGGTGCTTCCAGATTCCGCATTCGGCCTCGGAGTTGAGGTAATAGCAGCGCAACGCAGGCGCGCGTCCGAAGGCGGAGGGAGTAGCTCGATACAACAAGCTGAGGACTTGGCCCGAATCGACCCGGCTCGGCTTGACAGCCACCCGCCGCGAAATCCGGGCCTCGACTGCCTTGCGGCCCTCGGTCATCGAGGGATCTGGTTCCGAAAGAATCCTTCCGGCGAGAAAGTTGGGGAGATCAGGCGGCGAGACACAACATTTGGTACTTGGATGGAAATACGAGGCGTCCGAGGCGCCGCCTGGTGAGGGAAGCATGGCGCAGCGGTCGCATGTTGCGTTCGGCTCTTGAGGAATAGGACCCCCGGCTATTATGCGGAGCCAGGGTTCGTAAAGGGACGGGAGCGCTGCCTGCAATATCATAGTGTTGAGCCGAAAGTTGGGCGTCCACCGCTAAGCGCCCAAGACAAAAGTTGTATACAACGAGCCAAATAGATCGCTGCCGGTTATGGAACTCTGTAAGGTAAGGCCGCGATGTGCTTGACGTCAACCGTCTACACTTGCCTTACGTTTCCCCCTTAGCAACTGGGCTATTCCCGAAATGAATTGACGGGCCTGGCTCGTGGGACTAAGCTCGTCAAATCTTCCACCGAGGTGCCCGATGACTGATCCGAAAAAAGAGTCCCAAGCGAGCGCAACCGGGACGACTCCAGGCGCGACCGTGCCCGCGACGCCGCCCGAAGATTCACAAGAGCTGTCCGAGGCGCAGCTTACCTCTGTAACTGGCGGCACGATGTCGGCTGGATCGGTGGCTATCGACGAATATGCCTCTACCAACCTTCTCGAGGCCTAAGCACGACCGGATTGGGAAAAATTGACGACCTCTCGGCACCGCAGGCCGGCAACGGTCATGCCGGAACGCCAGGGAAAGTTTTGCAGTACATAACGCAGTCGTCGCCGTGCCGATAGAAGTCGCGTATGCGGCCAACCTCCGAGTAGCCAGCAGCCTGATAGAACTTACGCGCCCGATCGTAGCTTGCCTTCCCGCTCGTTTCCAGCACCAGCCGCTCCCCGCCACGCGAGCGCACAAAGACCTCGGCGTATTCCTGGAGGGCCCGGCCCACACCTCGCCTCTGGGCCGCCGGGTGGACACAGATCCAGAACAGATGCCAAGTCGTGGTAGTCAGCGGCGTACTGCCTACGCAAACATAGCCGCGGACGGCTCCTTGGAGCTCAGCAGCAAAGACTGGATAGTCTCCGCCGAGTCCCCCGAGCACTCCGATGTCCAGGATTTCCAGAGCAACTCGGACTTCCTCTTCTGTAAAGGCGCCACAGGATATGAGCGTCTCGCGAATCTCATCATAATCCGCTGGGCGAGCCTCGCGAATGATCACGCCCACGTCAGCTGTGCCTGGACGAACTGCTTCCACGTCCATCCGGCCTCCAGAACCGCCCGGTAAATCCCGACTTCGGGTGCCGTTTCTGGATTGGGGTTGACGTCCAGCACCTTCGGCTCGCCCGTAGCGTCGAGCCGGACGTCGACACGCAAACACCCTCGAGCGCCAACCGCGCGCCATGCTCCTCGTGCCACTGCCGCTATCGTGGAGCGCATGCCAGCGTCGAGATCGACATCGTAGGACAGCGGCGAGTTGGCGAAGTCTGCGCTGTCAATCTCCCACTTCGCGGAGTAGGTGATCAGGCGAAGGCTGTGTTGGAACCTGGTTTCTCCTATCGAGATGTAATCCGGTTCTGTCTGTCCCCAGAGCGATATCGCGAACTCACGACCAGGGAGGAACTCTTGGACTACCACCGGGCCGGGCATGCGAGTCCGCACCCTGCCCACCTCCACATCGTCTTCGCAGATCGAATCGTGATCGATGAAGGCAGATCCGTCCTCGTCCGCTGGTTTGACGATGCAAGGAAATCCATTCGCCTTCGGCACTGGGACCCCGGCTGCGGCCAGCACTGCAGAAGCGCGATCCTTCCGACGGCACAGGGCCAACGTCTCGCTGCTAGACCCAGTGAAGCGTATGCCCGCCCATTCCAAAAGCGAGGCGACGTGCGCTTCAAGATCGGGCCGGCCCAGAGGCGCCTCGCAAAGGTTATAGACGACCTCTGGCACATGAGTGTCGAGTGCAATGAGGATCTCGCGCGGCTCGCCCCTCACACAGGCGACGGCGGCCTCCGGCAGTACCTCAGCAATCCCTCGGGCCGCCGAATCCAGATCGAACTCGCAAACTTGGCGGCCAGGATCCACAGTTTCTGGACGAGCCGTATGAATGATAAGTACCTTCATCTGGTGTGGCTGCCCTCTCCCTATCCGATCTGCAAGCCACGGCGTTCCATCGCGTCGAGCAGTATGCCCTGAATGAGCTCCGAATAGGACCGTGCCGGCGCAGCTAGAAAAACGATGTCGCTATTGTCGGGGTCCAGCCCCGGCTGCGGGTTGCACTCGATAAAACGTGGATCCCCAGCGGCGTCGAGCCGGAAATCCATGCGGGCGATGTCTCGGCAGCCTAAGAGACGGTAGGCCATTAGTGCAAGACGCTCAAGCGCGGCCAGAACAGTTGCAGGCAGGCGAGGCGGCACATAATAATGAACGCGACGGCGCCAGTCTCGCTTGACGTCGAGAGAGTAAACGAACTTCGGCTCGTCCGAAGTTGGCGCAATCTCCATGATCCCCAACACCTCCGCTCCAGCGCCGTTGCCGATGATTCCCACGGTCACTTCCGCGCCGGGCAGAAATTCCTCCGCTAGGACCGGACAACCATAGCGAGCCCGGAGCCAGCGGCTGCGAGTCACGGCCTCAGCAGGATCGCTAACCACCGCGTCATCCCGGATTCCCTTGCTCGACCCCTCATCGTTCGGCTTGACGATCACTGGATACTGAAGTCTGGTCAGCGCAATCTCATCGTCACGGGACTCTAGGAGGAGACCCGGGACAACAGGGACCTCCTGAGACACAACTCGGCGGGCAATCGCTTTGTCGAGCGTGACAGCAAGCGTTAGCGCGTCCGCCCCGGTAATCGGGACCCCAAGCAGTTCGCACACCGCCGCCGGGACCGCCGCGCGGCAGCGGCGGCCCGTGCCCTCTGCGATGTTGAAGGCGAAATCGTATCCGCCTTCGTCCAGTCGCCACGGCAGGCGACGATCAGCGGGCACCGGCTCGACCCGGACACCAAGGTCTTCGAGAGCGCGCGCAATCGCGGCGACCGTCTCGGGCCGATCATACTCTTCGAACGCGTCGTCGGGCAGCCCGGGCGGTGTAAGTGTCGGCCGGGAGTTGTGCAGGAGCACGACCCTCATCGCCTTCATTTGAATGTGCCCGGACGGCGTGGCGCTCGCTCAGCGTCGCCCCAAAACCATTCGACCGTGGCTTGATCACGACGTTTCGCGAGCCACTCGTCGAACAAGATCCCGGTGATTAGCTCTCGGGTTGACTCATCGAGTTTGGCTTGCACGGTTCGAAGGACGCGGACGATATCGTGCCCGTCGGAGCATTTTAACGGACCGATGACCTCCCCCGGAGACGCGGCGAAAACCGATTCTGCGTATGCCGGAGCGAGATCCCGGTGTCGGACGGTCGCGATCTCGCTTCTGGCGGTGGTAGTCGCTCCGGTCACGATAGCTTCCTCCGCGCCTTGGCTTAGTCCGACCGCGCTCCGCTTTATCCGGCCCGCTATCTCGCGGGCCTCCCCGTCGTTAGCGAAACGCACGCGCACGAACGTCGCCGTGTCGAGTTCCCGGCAATGACCCGCGAAGTAGGAGTCAATTTCACCACCGACAATCTGCTTCCGAAGCTTGCGGGCAATCACCTGCCGGCGAATCTCGTGCTCGAGATCGTCCCGTGTCCAGCCGCGTCCTTGAAGCCACGAGTTCCGGGCCTCAACCGATGCGAGGCCCGCCTTGCGCTCGAAGTCGCCAGTCGCTCTTCGAACCTCGTCGGCACTGGCCTCAATTCCCCGGGAGTCAACGGCTTCGCGCACCAAGCAACCGTCCACCAACGCAGTCAGCAGCCGAGCATCGTACCAGAGGCCGTCTAGATAACCCATAACCGACTGCATGTTCAAGGTTCGGCCGTTGACTCGCAGCAAATCGGTCTCGCGCGCGTGATGCGCGTGACGAAATGCCCAAGGCACGCAACCCCTCGGTGAGAACGCGAGCGAAATGGTTCCACCACTTGGTATCCGCAGCAGCGCATCGTAGTGGGTGTTGCCGAGATAGCTTTCCACCTCCCACACTAAATCCATCCGGATTCCCCGATGGCGCTTCGCAAGACGACGAAGTCCGACAACGGCCTCGGCTGCAGGCGTTCTCGCACTGGCAAGCCGTCCAAGATATTTCAGCGTCGCCGCGACGGCTGCTTGCGGAATCCGCGCATTGGTTCGCCGCGTGGGCTCGAGAGGTCGAACAAAAGCTGGCGTGTCAGACTCTAGGAGCTGCGGGGTCGTGGCGGCTTGGCCGGTTCTCTGCGCAACTCGCGTCGAAGGCGCCGTCGCCTCACCGGACATGAGCAGGTCGCTGATAGCCGTACTGATCTGCAACCCGGTCGTACGCTCCATCCAGAGCCAGGCGCCGTTCGGGTTAATTTCGAGGAAGACGTATCGTTCATCCGGCGTGAGGATAAGGTCGATAGCTCCGAAGCGAAGACCGAGACGTTCCACGAGCTCCACGCAGCGGCGCTCGACATCAGGCGGCAGTTTGTGGACTGCGTAGCGCGCGTGGTGATGGTCGCCGCGGCGCCAATCGTGGCGCGTGTGGTTGGTCCATTGAGAATCGATCTCGACCGGAAAGACGCGGTCCCCCACGACGGTAATCCGCAGTTCGACGCGCTTCTCTACATACGGCTGAACGGTCACGGGGCAGTACCGGATGGCGTTCACATCGACGAGGTCGCGATTGGCAACGAGATCGGTGAGGACGTATGCGTCGTAGCCCTCCGGGCGGTCGACCGGCAGAAGCCGGTTATGGACCGCCTTGCTGACGACGGCGCCGTTGTGTCGACGATAAAAATCGAGAAAATCCTCGGCGCTGTTCGTTACCAGAGTGGGGGGGATCTCGAATCCCAGATCGGCCGCTATCTGAAGCTGGAGTGCCTTATAGCCGGCCCGAAGCTCCTGCCAGCGCGGACCGGGCAACCAAGGACAGTCGAGGAGTGCCGACGCTCCGATCCAGGCATCGGTCGTTTCTTGCCTAACATAGTCACGCAACGCTCCATTCGTGATCTGGGCATCAGGTGACGGCACCCGAGGACGGCGCGACCACACGGCGGTGACCGCGCCCAGATCGACCTCCGAATCACGCAGGCGGAGAACAGTTCGCGCCCGCGCCCCTGGTTGATATGCCACCGAAAGCTGAGCCCGCGACGGCAGCTCGGCGAGATCCAGCAGCAACACAGAGGCTCCTCGTCGCCGGAGCTCGGGCTCGACGGTGGCAACGTGATCATCGCCTGCGGAAGACACGATTAGAATCATTCGAGGATGCTCCCTGCCAGCCTGCTGTAGACCTGCCTGGGCCGCATAAACGTCGCACATAGTATTAGCCCGACGCCATCACTGTCACGCCGTCGTTTCACAATCGCCGTGGACTAACCAATTCTGCGACGATATCTGGTCGACACTTTTGGAGCCGCGGCAAATCGGAAAGTGGAGATGCGGAAGGACTCTTTGTCCTACCCTACGCTTCCAAAAGGAGTGGCGATCATGACCAATCCACGGGAATCGTGAGGGTCAGATAAGAGCAGATCTCCTAAACCCATCCTCAGACCAGCTCTCGATCCTGAACCGCGCCAACAGCGCCCAGAGGCGCTTCAATCGCCTGTTTCAACAATCCCCGAATCGATTCCCCGAATCAAATCAGCAACCACGATTTGCGCCGTTTTATGACCCCCGATCCCGGCGGATACGATCCACACCCGGTCCGCTGTAGACGAATAGAACTTCTCAGTTAAGCGTTCCAGCCGGGGAAACAACTGCGAGACGTTCACTGGCGCAAGGCGAAGTTATAGCGACGGGATTCGAGGTGTCCCACCCGGATTTTGTATTGACCCGCCTCAGCCGCCGGAGGTACTTCGTAAATCGCTTTCAATACGATGGACGTTTAGTTAGCCGTGTGGAGTATCGGGCGTGCCTCCCACGATTTGGGAAATGGTGGGCGGATGGGGAGCCGGTGGCCACCAGAATTCGGATGGCAGTGGCAGTTTTTCGGGGGGCGGGCATATGGCAGGAGGTGCACGACCGCAGACGGCGGAAATCATAAAGGCGTTTAATCAGCGTTGCCCGGAGTACACCATCACCAACAATCGAGACCGGGCTGACTTCGCCGTGACACTCGACCACGAAGGCAGCAAGCGGCTAGTAAGACACCTAACAAAGTCGTTTTCGATCGCGCGGGCGATTCCATTTTCACAGACTCTACCCGGGAGCTGGGTAACTCCGTCAAAGCCGCGTGCACGGCAATAGGTCAACATCCGCTAATTCAAAGGTGAGAGCTTGGCGCCTGGCCGGGTTCCGATCCATGCACCCTTGCAAGAATTGTCGGTACTTGCGAGAAAGAAGCGGGAAGTCTCGTGTCTGTAAGAATGCGCACATTTTCGCTGCTCCCGAACCACGATCCCAAGATTAATCACGCTTCGAATTGCCTGGAACGCCGGGAAACAGCGTCTAGGGTCACGTCGCGGCGCATTAGCCAGTTCGATGCAGGAGCCCGGTGCAGCCACAGGTCCGGTTTAGAATCGCCGCTTAAAGAACTCGACGCTCGGCGCGGACCTTCTGCCTGTGCACTTCGATTGGTTCTATAAAGGCGGAAGATAAGAAAAAGCACTACTTCATCGGCCGGACTTTTGCTCGCTTCGCAGCCCACTTGATTGAGCAGAATCTGTTATGACCGCCCGCACCAGGTGCTCGGTTGCTGGACACTTTGGCACAGCGTCCACGCGATGGCTTTATATCGTATCCGCATCAGGAGGTTCGGTAGTTCAGCACAACAACTGACGGGTCGAATTATTCGCCGGGCTTGTAATTGGGCGGATGCTAAATGGCAGCGGGCTTAGCCCAGTAGAGGACCGGATGGCGTTGCGAATCGAACGTGAAGAAACCACTCGACTCGGCAGCAAATTGCATCGAGAACCTAATCCGGCAAGCGGCCTCGGGACATTGAGCGGGTCGATGCTGCGTTCTGCGCAGAATTCTTTGTCGCTCTCACTTTCAGATGCTGTGAGTTCGCAATGATGAGTGGGACACTCAATTTCGCTCATTTTAGGCACCGTCGCCAAGTTTCATTGCTGGAAGCGAAGGTCATCCCCCCCATACGTGGTACGGTGGCCGCAGTCCGGGCACTCCATAGACATGCCCTGGTATGCAATTGCGGGTCGCGACGGGAAGTAATAATTTTCAAGCGTGTCGGGAATGGTCGAATGATGTATGGCCGAGCCGCATTTTCTGCATTCGATTATCCAGCGAGCCATACTCCAGGTTGCCGCTGGGAGCCGCCACAAGCTATCAGGTGAAGTGGGTACGGGCGCCCAATGAATCACACTGAACCCAAGGGGAGTTTCGCAGAGCTCGCAGTCAAACTTTTGTTTTGACCAGAGATTGCTTCTGTTGTCTCGCTCATCACGAAACGCCAGCTCCCTTCGCCGCGCTGCCAGGGCTCGCTCCGCCGCTGCCACTTTCTGCCTGACTAGCGCTGGATTTGTTTCCAATACTGCGACTTCATAAAGCTGTCGCCACTCGACATTTTCTAATTCGCCGGGACTGTTCACCGTTACTCCTAAAGAAACGCTTGCAGCGGCTGGGAGGAAGCTATTTTACACCCACAACTTTTCACACCCTTGGCCCGAGACCCGCTTCTCGATTAACTCGCAGGCGCGCGTCAGGCCATCCTCCTTGCGCACCTCGACGGCCAAAGCTTCGACACGCTGCCTGACATCCGGCAGCAGCACTCGTTCGGTCAGCAGCCGAACAAGACTCTCTTCGGTGAGTTGCTTGTGATCCGCCGCCGCGCCGATCTTCAGCCGTGGCACCTGCCAGGCATTCAAATACTGATCGCCGCCATAGGGCTCAACAAGCAGAGGACAGCCCGCGAGGATTCCGTCGGCGAGGGTCCCGATTCCGCCGTGAATGATGGCGCAGCAGGCATGTCGGGCCACTTCCTGAAAAGGCTCGAACGCTCGGATCATAATCTCGCCTCGCGGGATATCCGGCACCGGCATGTTCTCGGAGATTCCGGACCACCCCGCCAGAATAAGAATCGGCCGTCCGCGCGATTTCCAAATTCTGGAGACCTCGACATCGCCGAATACACTGATCCCGTGAACAATCCCATGATCCCCCACGTGATTGTCCTCGAACCCGGTCTTGTCATTTATAAGATCTATAACGGTTACTGGTTTTTCGGCCGACCCACTATGGAAGATCTTCGCCAGGACTTACGCGCCATAACAAAGAAATGCCGACCGGACTGGGACATCACCACGCCCGAACTCAAAGCGGCGTGGCAGCAAGGCCGCAAGGAACTCTTCTATCCGTATGGCAAGACGTTTACCCAAACTCTCGGCGAACAGGACTAGAGGCGGTATCGCCAAGCTACAAGCTGGGTAACCCAAGCCTTTGACCTATGACTGGCCATCCGGAATCCACATGCCTGGTGACCGCGGTGGTCTCAATAGGTCGATGCCCGTTTCAACGTAGCGGTACGCTGCAGGAGAAACCGGATGCACAGTCTTATAAGCTAGACCAATCCGCAGGAACGTGGATATTGACCTCGCCCAAAGCTTACGGTGCCCTCGGCTAGTTCTTAGCTTCGGCTCCTGCAAGAAAAAGTTGGAACTCAGGATCACCGTGGAGAATTGCAAGGTCTGGATCGCGGGACATCCACACCACATTGTGGTAGCCATGCTGACTGGCTTTCTTGACCATCGCCAGCGCATCCTGCTTCCGCGAGAGACACGCGTATACACAGGCCGCGTTGTAAAGGATGCTCGAGTCCTCGGGACGCAAGGCAAGCGCCCTTTCTAATTCCACGGTTGCCTTGGTCGCGTCTCCAGACTTCGCGTGGGCTGAGCTCAGTAGGACTCGCGCGCGGACATCTTCCGGGACCATTTCCAATTGTTGCTCAAGGGCTCTCTTAAACCGTTGTCGCAAGTTGCGGACCGCTTCGGTCTGCCCAAGGTTGTAAAGGGCATTTTCAAGCGGGATATAAAGGTTGTAATCATCACCGTTTGCTTCGATTGCGCGCTCAAGTATGGCGGTAATTTCCTGCAGACGGCCTGACGCAAAATAGGACCGTGCCAGCACGTTGTACGCACCAGGGCAATTCGATTTGCGTTCGATGGCCATCTGAGCGTACTCGATAGCTTCTCCGTATTTTTTCTGTACGTAGAAGAGCAAACCACGAGCAACCAACACCTCTGCGAGATGCGGATCCAGTTTCAGAGCTCGTTCGCAGGCACCTATTCCCCGTTCGATCCAGCGCGGATTGGGATCATGCCATCCATGAATCATGGCACAAGCGTGCGCTATGCCCGCATGCGCCAAGGCAAAATCCGAGTCGAGCAGGATGGCAAGGTCAAACATCTGCATCGCGAATTCCAGATCAGGGCGCGTCTCGCGGCGCGCGTAGCTGCGCCCTCGCAGATAGGCATCGTAGGCTTGAGTATTTTCGGTCGGTTTGAGAGCAATGGCCTTTTCTTCTTGCGGCGACAGCGTAATACGAAGCGCCTGCGTAATCCTGCGGGCGATCTCGTCTTGCACTTCGAAGACATCCTTCAACTCTCGATCGAATCGTTCGGCCCATGCCGAATGGCCCGAGTGCGCCTCGACGAGTTGTGCGGTGATGCGCAGGCGGCTGCCCGCGCGGCGGAGACTTCCGCCCAACACGTAGGTGGCGGCGAGTTCGTGCCCGACCTGCGGCCCGGTGACAGCCTTGTCGCGATACGCCAGCACGGCTGCACGAGGGAAGACGCGCAATTCCTTTATTTTCGAGAGCTCCGTGATCACATCTTCGGTCATGCCGTCCCGTAAGTACTCGTCTTCCTTGTCTCCGCTCAGGTTCTCGAAGTACAGCACCGCGATCGACTCTTGAGCCGCAGTCGCCGTACTGGATGCGGTGGCGCCCGGGCCACTCTTGCTTGCCCCTTGACGACCGCTCGAATCATGGTCGCGTTTAAGCCGTTTCAGGTCGGTTTTCACCTCCGCAGCGGTCTGGAAGCGGAGATTGCGGTCCTTCTCCAAGGCTTTGTTGATAATTCGTTCTAATTCAGCAGGCAGGTCAGGGTTCAGCCGCACAGCAGCCAGCGGAGTAACATCGAGTATCGCCTGGAAGATCACACCTGAACTTCCCCCGCGGAAAGGCAATTGCCCCGTCCCCATTTCATAGAGCACGACTCCAAAGGAAAAGAGATCGGTACGCGCATCCAAGTCTTTGGCTCGCACTTGCTCGGGCGACATGTACGCCACAGTACCCAGAGTGCTCCCTGGGCTGGTGAGTTGCGCCGCGTCCACACCCTGGGTTGCCAAGGTGTCCGGGCTGCTGGTCGAGCTCCTTTCGGCGCTGACCTTTGCGAGACCGAAGTCTAGAATCTTGGCGTGGCCCCGCTTCGTCACAAAAATATTGGCGGGTTTGATATCGCGGTGAACGATTCCTTGGGTGTGAGCAGCGTCTAACGCGTCGGCCAGCTCAATCGCAACGTCCTGCAGCAGCTCCAGTTCCATGGGTCGGCCGGCGATGGCATGCTTCAGGGTCATTCCTTCCAGATACTCCATGGCGATGAAGGCTTTGCCTGCATCTTCACCGATGTCATAAATTGTGCAAATGTTTGGATGATTCAGAGCCGACGCGGCTTTGGCCTCACGGCGAAATCTCTCCAGAGACTGCCGGTCCTGTGCAACATCCTCCGGTAGGAACTTGAGGGCGACAAAGCGGTCTAGACGGGTATCCAGAGCCTTGTATACAACACCCATACCACCTCCGCCCAATTTCTCGAGGATGCGATAGTGAGAGATGATTTGGCCTAGTAGAGACTGCGGATCGCGCATGCAAAACCCATCTTAGTTTGCGCGCTGGAAGTAAGTCAATGAACGAGCCTGTAGTGCTCCCTCTGAAACTAGACTGCCGAATTCGGGATGATTCAGGGCCTCCAAACAGGAGGCAGCATGAGCAGGAAACCACGCATGCCGGCCGCTCGCGCTCTTGATCGAGTGCGAGCTTCCGAGATCCCTTCCTCAAATATCAAGCCGCGTGTTTCCGACCCTGCAGCAAATTTCTGGTGGAAACGCTAGAAGTTGGTTGTGAGCCGCATGGCAAAGCTCCGTGACGGTCCGATAGCGTTGCCCGAGAAAAGACCGCCGAAATCGATGACGTTAAGCACATTGTTCAAGTTCTGCCCGTCGACCTGAAACCGCATCTTCACACGTTCGGATCTGTAAATATCCACTCCGGCCGAGGCATTTACCTGGAAAGCCGGATAGATCCGGCCTCTGTCAAAGTTAATGCGGTTCAGCACCTGCTGGCCGTATTCGGCGAGGACCGTGGAAGGATCGCCATCGAAATCAAAGGGGAGACCGGAGTCAAATTGAATTCCGCCCGCGATCCAGAAGCGCGGCGCGACCTGATAGCGGAGTCGTCCCGACCTCTGGTTCCGGAGATTCATCTCATCTCATGATCGTCGGCGCGGTCCAAGGAGCCGACATCGTTAGGGAGTCGTGCGGGATTCACTTTTTCCGCGTTAACACTAGAGTGGAGTAGAGCTAGCGAGAGACCGAAGCGTGCGGCGAGGCAGGCTTCTCTGGATACAGGCGCTCAAACTCGGGGTCGCCATGAAGAGAGGTGAGATCGGGGTCGCGACGAGTCCACACGGGGTCCCGCGAACCCGCATCCCAGGCTTTGCGGAGGGCCTCCAAGGCTTCCGCCCTCTTATTCAGGCGGCAGTAGGTACATGCGGCGTTATAGAGAATCGAGGATTCGTCGGCGCGCAAAGTGACCGCCATATGGAGTTCGCGCAAAGCGTCTTGCTCCCGATTCAATCTAGCGTAGTTGGCGCCCAGCAGGACACGTGCCCGCGCATCCTCGGGTACGTGTTTCAAATGGTTCTCTAGGGCGGTACTGAATCTCCGGGTCATATTGAGACTGAGCTCTTCTTTTTCCAACGAACCCAAAGAGTTCAGAATTGGAACGTAAACATTATAGTCCTCGCCACTAGCCTCGATGGCGGATTCCGATAGGTCGACAACTTCCTGGCAGCGCCCCGCAGCGAACAGGCCACGGAAGAGCAGGTAATAGGCACCCTCGCAGTCACGCTTGCGTTCGATGGCCTTTTTGACCATGCGCACGGCTTCGTCATAGAGTCCAGCAGCGTAGAGAACCCAGGCCTGGCTGACTTGCACTTCGGGCAGATCCCAGCGTAGGGCCACGGCCTTGCCGGAGGCCTCCCGTGCGCGCTCGATCCAAACTTGATCACGGGTAAAGATGGAGTAATACATGGCGCAGGCGTTCGCGCAAGCGGCATAGGCCAGGGCGAAGCTGGGATCCAGAACAACAGCGTTGTCGAACATCTGCAACGCGAACTCGACATCCTGGCGAGTCTGCCGCCGAGCGTAGCGCTTGCCACGCAGGTAGAGATCATAAGCTTGCGTGCTTTCTGTCGGCTTGTCGGCAAGGGCTTCCAATTCCTGTGGGGAGAGTTTTACACGCAGGGCCTCGGCAATTTTGCGTGCCATTTCGTCCTGCACTTCGAAAACGTCTTTCATCTCTCGATCGAAGCGTTCCGACCAAAGGGTAAAATCGGTGCGCGTGTCAATAAGCTGCGCGCTGATTCGCAGCCGGACGCCGACGCGGCGCACGGTGCCGGTAAGAACATACCCCGCGCCCAGCAGCTGACCAATTTGCGCCGGGGTCGTCGGCTTGTCCCGGAAAGCAAGAACGGTGGGGCGCGAAAAGGTGTTTAATCCCTGGATTTTAGAGAGCTCGGTGATGACGTCCTCGGTGATGCCATCGCGCAGGTATTCGTCTTCCTTGGAGCCGCTCTGATTTTCGAAATAGAGCACGGCCACCGACTTGCTTGCGGGAGCGGCTATAGCCACTTGCGCATTCGATGCCTCGGACTTGTCAGCTGCCGGACGGCGATTCGAATCCAGATCCCGTTTAAGGCGCTTCATGTCGGTGCGCAGTTCGGCGGCCGTCTGGTAGCGCAGGTCGGTATCCTTTTCCAGAGCTTTGGCGAAAATGTTTTCGATGGCGACCGGCAATTTAGGATTTAAGGTGGTCGCCGGAGCCGCCTCCGACCGCAGGATGCCATCGAAAATAAGCGCGACTGTCGAACCGGAGAAGGGAACTACGCCTGTGGACATCTCATAGAGCACGACGCCAAGTGAGAACAAATCCGAACGTGGATCCAGCTCATCGCCGCGCGCCTGCTCTGGCGACATGTAAGCCACCGTACCAATCGAGCTGCCTGGGCTGGTCAGAAGAGCACCGTCCGCCATGTCCATCTTTGTGCGCAGTGACGATTCGGACAGAGTCTCCGCCACCTGCTGCTCTTGCTTTGCCAGCTTTGCCAGTCCGAAGTCCAGGATTTTCGCTGGCCCTCTTTCAACCAGGAAAATATTGGCGGGCTTGATGTCGCGGTGGACGATCCCCTTTGCGTGAGCAGCTGCGAGGCCATCGACAATTTGTATCCCAATATCGAGGAGTTCAGAAATCGCGATCGGCTTCCCGGAAATGCGATACTTCAGTGTCTGTCCTTCCAGCAGTTCCATGGCGATAAAGGGACGACCTTCGAATTCCCCAACGTCGTAAATTGTGCAGATGTTCGGATGATTGAGAGAGGATGCGGCACGGGCTTCGCGGCGAAATCGCTCGATCGCCTGCGAGTCCTGTGAAATGTCGTCGGGGAGGAATTTCAGCGCAACGCTCCGACCGAGGCGCGTATCCTTAGCCTTATAGACTACACCCATGCCTCCGCCGCCAAGCTTCTCCAGAACAGTATAGTGAGAGATGGTACGACCAAAGAGCGGGCCAGTATCGGTCATCGGCCAGGAAGTTTACTCTAGCGCCCAAGAGCAAGCAAATACGCCAGACGTGATTTGAGCCCGGGTAACTCTGGTACGTTCGTCGGGCGCGATGCGCTCGGAACAACTAAAGCTGCGCAGCACCCCCTCGTACGGACTCAACTGCTCGATTTCTCGCTGAATGAGCCGTAGTCGAAGTCGGGTGCGGTTCAGAATGGGAGAAGGCCGGTCTCCACGGGATGTGATACGCCCCCAAGTGATCCTACGTGCTCGAAGCACAAGAGACGAGACCGGCTGTGAAGAAGATTAGCACTGTTGCGAAGGGTGGCAACCAGATTGTCAAGGAGCCCAAACTGACCATCGGTCTGGATTTGGGAGATCGAACCAGCCATTACTGCATTTTGGATGAGGCAGGCAACGTGATTCTGGAGCATAGCCTGCCGACGACGAAAGGAATTCACCGAGTCTTCAGCGGCAAGATCTCGCGCAGTCGAATCGCGCTGGAAACCAGGACCCATTCGCCGTGGGTAAGCCGGCAGTTGACGCTGTTGGGCACGAAGTGATCGTGGCGAATGCGCGAAACGTGCGGCTGATCGGCGAGAGTAGCCGAAAAAATGATCAGCTTGACGCACGGACGCTGGCGCGACTGGCGAGAATCGACCCTGGGCCTGTTAGGTCCGGTGCGCCGTCGCAGTGCTAAAGCGCAAATCGATCTGACGGTGATCCGCGCCCGAGCAGCCCTGGTCAGCACGCGCACGGCGCTGGTGAATGCCGCGCGGGGGTTGACGAAATCGTATGGCGAGCGGCTCCGGAAGCGCGCTAAGCAGGATCACTTGATAAGAATCTCCTATCGCTAGGGGCTTTAAAGGGGCGGAGCCGGCGTCGCCCGTCGAGCGACTTTGGCCTTTCAGAAAGATTCTGCAGATCAGCACCGCCGGGACGGTCCGCGACTCTTCCGCGTTGCTTTACAGATTCTCGGTAAGCTGTCGGCGTCATGTGTCGAATACGCCGAAAATGACGGTTGAAGTTGGCGAGATTTGCGAGTCCCACTTCATAAGCGATCATGCTTACGGAAGAATCGCTCTCCACCAGCCGCATGCAAGCTCGCCCAATCCTTAGCCTGGAAAGATAATCGCTGACGCTCTCGCCCACATGCTTCACGAAGAGCCGATGCAAAGACCGCGCAGACAAATTGCCAACTTCACAGAGCGCGGCGATACGAATAGGTTCGTGGAACCGCTTATGCAGATGATCCAGTACGCGTGTCAGTTGCGCTGGCTCTCCTTCGACCGTCGGCCGGACACTGCCAATGTTCGTAGAAAGAGCGGCGGCAGGCGCATCTGCGAGTTCTAACAGAAGGTCAAGCGTCATGTGGAGACGTGAGCGTGGTTGCTTTGCGAGCAGCCCTCTCGCACGTTTCGCGATACGCTCCGCTGCTGTTCGATCGAATGCCAGACCCGTGAACGACCGCCGCAAAAGCGCGCGGATACCTGAATATTCGGGACATAGCTCGACGAATTGAGTTAACCAGGGACCCGAGAACCACACTACGATGGCGGTGTGCGGCTCCCCGCGTCGCAGGTTTGCTGTCGATGCCCAGGTATGCGGCATATCGGGCGGGACGAGCACAAGATCGGGTGCTTGATATTGACCAACGTGGTCCCCGATGAATCGCCAGCCCTCACTGTTTAAAGTCAGCGTTAGCTCGTACTCGGGATGATGGTGCCATTCGAAGGGAATTTCCCCCACTTGGCGATGGTACACCCGCAGAGAACAGCCTCTTGGAAACGTAACGCGCTCGAATTGGGGTTTCACGGGGCACCTTTCGGTCACGTAACACCGGCCCGGTGTCCGAATTGTATCAAAGGTTGGCCTGTCCGCATCACCGCCCGCTGCCGGATTTGCCTAGAATTGCGCGACTGATTTGCTGGCGATCGTGCCCCGACAAATCGCACCCGGTCTTGCGAACCAGTCAGAAATTCCAGATGTTTTGTTGTTCAAAGCTCTGAATTGGAGAAGACACCATGGCATTCGAAATTACCGATCTATCGGGATCGATTCGTAGCGTAAAAAAGTCGCTTCGCGAAGCACTTCCCAACTACGCGGAAATATTTCAGGACGTGGAAGCGGAAATGCGTCGCCATGTCGACGTGATTGTCAAAGAGCGCGAGGCCGGAGGAGATGTTATCCCTACGGTGCAGTATGCCGACGTGGAAGCCGGCACAGTTTCACCCGAGATGATCGCCAAGATCAAGGACCGTGGGGCTTGTGTCGTTCGGCAGACATTTCCAGTCGCGCAAGCCACCGCTTGGGACGATGAAATTGGGACTTACGTTGACGAAAATGGCCTCACCGCAAAACTTGCGAACGCAGCCGTCGATAATTATTTCGGCGACCTTGCCTCCGCCAAGCCGCAGATTTATGGCATCTATTGGTCGCGGCCTCAGGTGCAAGCGCGGCAGTCTGAGTCGCTGACCCGCGTGCGCATCTTTTTGAATAAGCTCTGGAAATCGGAGAGCGAAGGGAAGCAACATTTCGACCCTGATCAAACTCCGGCATATGCAGATCGTATTCGACGCCGTCCGCCAGGCTCGGCATCATTGGGACTGTCTCCGCACGTGGACGGTGGCTCGGTGGAGCGCTGGCTGGACGTAAATTTTCGCAATGTTTATCGCCACGTCTTTTCCGGCAAGTGGCGTCAATACGATGCTTTTGATGCCGCCTGGAGACCTGACGTGAGAGAAGTTTCCTCACCCGCAGTCTGCTCCATGTTTCGGACCTTCCAAGGATGGACGGCACTCACGCGCCAGGGGAGGGGCGACGGTACGCTGCAGCTGATCCCCATTGCCAAATCCATGGTGTATATGCTGTTGCGGGCTTTACAAGACGATGTGCCCGAAGACGATCTCTGCGGCGCGAAGCCCGGCCGAACCCTGTCCGTCAATCCGCAATATCATGGCATCCTTCTGAACGCACTATCCTCGATTCCAACGATGCAGCCAGGAGATACGGTCTTTTGGCACTCGGATGTCGTTCATGCCGTCGAAAACGAACACCGTGGAAAGGGCTATAGCAATGTGATGTACATTGCTTCCATACCAGGATGCCCGAAGAACGCAGCGTACACCCAAAAGCAGGCTCCTTCGTTTTTGTCCGGACAGACTCCGCCCGACTTCGCACCGGACAACTTCGAAATCGACTTCAAAGGTCGCGCCACGGTGGACGACCTTACGCCGTTGGGACGTACTCAACTTGGAATCGACCAGTCGGAAGCCAAAGTTGCCATCGCCAGCGGGGCTTCCGTATCTGCGGCACGCTAACTGAAATCGGGAAGACGGCACCGGTGCCGATGTCGTCTTCTTTTCCAATTATTTCTCTATCTCGGCATCGCGTCCACTCGCAGACCAAAGGGAGCTAACGTGCACCTGGCTTGGATCGATTGGCTGGTGATGCTCGTCTATTTCGCTTTTGTGCTCGGGATCGGCTTCGCGCTGAAGCGATACATACGCAGCTCCAACGATTTCTTTCTCGCGGGACGTTCGATTCCGGCCTGGGTCTGCGGCCTGGCATTTATTTCCGCCAACGTGGGAGCTCAGGAAGTCCTCGGCATGGGCGCGTCTGGTGCGAAGTACGGCATCGTGATGAGCCACTTCTACTGGATCGGCGCCATCCCGGCCATGCTGTTTGTCGGCTACTTCATGATGCCGTTCTATTACGGCTCTAAAGCGCGCTCGGTTCCCGAATATCTGCGCATGCGTTACGACGAGAAGACTCGCGCTGTCAACGCCTTTTCCTTCGCAATCATGACGGTATTCAGCTCTGGCATCAGCTTGTATGCCATGGCGCTTCTGATTCAAACCCTCGGTCTGCTGGATGGGCTGTTGCCTGGCGCTTGGGTATTTCACTTCAGCATTTTCCTGAGTGCCGCCATCGTCCTCGGCTACATTTTTCTGGGCGGTCTCTCCAGCGCGATTTACAACGAAGTTCTGCAATTCTTCCTGATTGTCGCCGGTTTTCTCCCCCTGGTGTGGATCGGTCTCCGCAACGTTGGGGGATGGGCGGGCATTCAACACCGCCTCCCGGCGACCATGACCCACTCCTGGCTGGGTATGGAACACGCCTCCACCAATTCACTTGGCGTGGGAATCATCGGCCTGGTGATGGGGCTCGGGTTCGTACTCAGCTTCGGTTATTGGTGCACCGATTTTCTGGTGATTCAGCGGGCCATGGCTGCTGACTCGCAGGACTCGGCGCGCCTCGTTCCGGTTATAGCTGCGATTCCGAAAATGTTTTTCCCGTTCGTCGTTATTCTGCCGGGGCTCATTGCCGTGTGTGTGACTTCACACACGCTGGGGCCCACAGCTGTCTCTGTGCCCTCAGGGATCGTGGCCGGGGTTTCTGCAGCATCCGCGCACAGAATCGCTGCGGATCCACAGGTGAAGGAATCTCACCCTCATGGAATAATTCCCCAGAAGGCAGATCCAATCACCGGCATGCCGATCGTCGACTCCACCGGCGCCCCCGTTTACAACTATGACCTAGCAACTCCGCTCCTCCTTCTTCATTTCTTCCCCGCAGGCATGTTGGGACTTGGCATCACCGCGCTCCTTGCGAGTTTTATGTCTGGCATGGCCGGCAACGTGACTGCATTCAACACGGTTTGGACTTACGATATCTATCAGAGCTACATCCGAAAAAACGCCAATGACTCGCACTATCTGTGGATGGGACGGGCCGCCACTGTCGGAGGCATATTGCTATCGATTGGAGCCGCCTACGCGGTTACCAGTTTCAACAACATCTACGACGCGCTGCAGCTCGTTTTTTCCCTGGTGAATGCTCCGCTCTTTGCAACGTTTCTTCTCGGCATGTTCTGGAAACGCACTACGGGACATGCTGCCTTCGCGGGCCTGTTAAGCGGTTCCACCGCTGCTCTTCTTCATCATGGACTCACCATTCCTCAAGGAGCGTTGCCCGGCTTACATGGAGGTTGGATCGCTATACTGCACATCTACCCAAGCGAAATGGCCCAAAATTTTTGGACGGCCATAGTCAGCTTCACGGTGAACATGGCAGTAACAACCGTCGTCAGCTTGCTCACCAAGCCCAGGCCAGAGGATGAACTCATTGGGTTGGTTTACTCACTGACGCCGAGGCGTATAGATAGCCACTTACCGTGGTATAGAAGACCGATTTGGATCGCCTCCGGTGTCGCCGGGATGGCGGTCGTGCTCAACTTCTTGTTTAGATAAGAATCTCGCCCAAAGTCCGCCACAGGTGAGAAGTAGACGTAAAAAGGGGAACCAAGAATGGGATTAGACGTTCGGCTGCCGCTCGGTTTGCTGTTCCTCGCTATCGGGACGCTATTGGCGTTTTACGGTTTCTCAACCATGGGTTCGGACCTCTACGCAAAATCGATGGGAGTCAACCTCAACCTCATCTGGGGCTCGATCATGATGATTCTGGGGCTACTAGCGGCATGGGTCGGTCGAAAACGAAGGCTATCGTAAGCACTATCTCTCGCAGCGAGTCGCGGGGTCGGATCTAATGCCTTGTAAATGGAGGCGGTTGTCGAAAGGACGAATTTGCCACAGAACGATTCGCTCGACATAAATACTACCATCGCAGTACTCACGTCCGGATGAAACAATTTAGCTGGTTACACAGCTTAATAGCTTATGGCCAGGGAATCTACATTCTCTAGGTCGATGTCGCCGCAAAGTGAGAACGTCCGGTTTGAGCAAAGTAGAAATGTCCGGTTTCATGGGTGACCGAGGCCCCTGACCACGCAAACCGAGGAAACAGGCACGCGAGGCGCTGGATCGCTTGGAATCGAAATAGCACCAGGCGCTTGACTTCCCGATAGAGCACGTGCCCGCAATCCGGCTAACCAGGCACGGGAATGAAATTCACATTCAGTACTGCATGGAAATCAACCTGTGCTACGTTCTCGCCACGATTCTGAGGTCAATGATGAAACAGATCATAGGATTGATGGCTGCGACGCTCGCAATGTTGATCGGCGTGGGAACGGCTAGCGTCGGTCCAGGTGACGAGGGAACCGCGCGGTTCCGAGAAATTTACAAGGAACTTGTTGAGACCAACACGACGCTTTCTGCAGGCGACTGTACCTTGGCTGCGAAGCGCATGGCCGCACGGCTCAAGGCCGCTGGTTATTCAGAAGAGGACGCGCATGTGTTTGTCCCGGAGGGACATCCAAAGGAAGGTGGGCTGCTGGCGGTTTTGCACGGTTCAGATCCCGGAGCCAAGGCCATTCTAATGCTTGCTCATGTCGACGTGGTCGAGGCAAAACGAGAGGATTGGACGCGCGATCCCTTCACCCTGATTGAAGAAAACGGGTACTTTTATGGCCGCGGAACAAGCGACATGAAGGCCCAAGCTGCGATTTGGGTCGATAATCTGATCCGCTACCGCGAAGAAGGCTACAAGCCCAGGCGGTCAATTAAACTGGCGCTGACTTGCGGGGAAGAAACCAACAGTGCGTTGAATGGCGCCGGCTGGCTGGCCAAAAACGCACGCGAGGATATAGACGCAGAGCTCGCGCTGACCGAGGGTGTTGATGGTGACCTAGACGCGCGGGGTCGCAAAATCGCGCTCGGAATTCTGGCTGCCGAAAAGACATCGCAAAACTTTACGTTTGAAGTTACAAATTCCGGCGGTCACAGCTCACGCCCGGTGCCGGACAACGCCATCTATCACTTGGTGCGTGCTGTTGATCACGTGAGCCAGTACGAGTTTCCCGTTCAACTTGATGATGCAAACCGCGCCTACTTCGCGGGTATGTCCAAGATCATTGGGGGCGAGGTTGGTTTGGCTATGGCGGCCGTCGTCAAAAATCCGGGCGACGCTTCATCAGTTGCCGTTCTGGACAAAAACCCGAATTGGCACGCAATGCTTCGCACTACCTGCGTGGCGACGATGCTTTCGGCTGGCCATGCTACCAACGCTCTACCGCAACGAGCGCGAGCGAACATAAACTGCCGGATCTTTCCCGGGGTCTCGCGCGATGCAATCTTGGCTGAACTTGTAAAAATCGCCGACGATCCCGCAGTTGTTGTGACCGTCCCTGAGGTGCGGGGGCCTATCTCGAATCCCGCCCCGCTCACGCCGCATATCCTGAAGCCCATCGAGGAAGTAGCGCACGAGATGTGGCCAGGAGTCCCGGTTGTTCCTGCACTTGAGCCGGGCGCTTCGGACGCTCAGTTCTTGAACCCCGCGGGCATTCCGACCTACGGAGTCACCGGCCTTTTTACTGACGCTGATGGGGGGAATATCCACGGCTTGAACGAGAGGATCCGGGTGGTTTCAGTTTATGAGGGGCGGACGTTTCTGTACCGGCTAGTGAAGCTCTACGCGGCTCAATGAAACGTAGTGCCTGCTAAACGCTTCCCCTTACGCGCTGTATTGTCACTGCTGGTTATGCGCGAGACCGTCGAACAGGATGAAAGTACATCTTCGATTCAGACCTAGGCCCCAATGAGTTCGAGGTGAAGAGCGGCCATCGCGGTGACCGATTTGGTGATCGACGCGGCGGGGTGACGGGCGCGCCGCCCTCCCGCATGATGCCGTAGCCCTTAGCCCACTCGATCTTGCCGCCATGAACGATTGCGATACTGACCGCCGGCACGTGGAGCCTGTTCATCTCCGCCCGTAGGTCTCTGCGGTCTGGTGGCTGCCCGACGACTGCAACGGGAGGTCCGAGGCCGGTCTCGACCGCGCGGAAGTGGTCCTGGGAGTCGGGAGTCGCTTGGCCCCAGGCGTTACAAGCGAGGAGAGCCAAGAAGAGGCGTAACAGGCGAAGAGGCACCATAACCATCTTTAGTTTATACGCGACGATCGGCTGCATAGTTCCGCGACAGTCGTGAAGTTGGCTATTGCCCCGGCGCATCAAATTTGGTTCTCCAACTTCGAGGGCCGCATGATCTCCAGCAGTTCTTCGGCGGCGGTGAGATGCAGCCTACGCATTCCCAAGTCATCGATGATGAGCAGCGGCACGGTCACCAGGAACTCCATTCCCTTTATTCTGGACCATCAATTCGCGCGAGCGTTGGAGCTGACGCGGCAACACCTTCGTGCGTAACTTCAGCAATACCAATACACAGACTGAATTGAAGGGCAGATATAGCAGATATAAAGGATAGAGAGCTGAAGAGGAAAAACGGCACAAACTGGAAATAAGAGGTTCTGAGAATAACCTCCTCCCTGACCCCATAATCAGACCAGCTAACGAGCTTGATGCGCGCCAATAGCGCCAACGGGCGCTTGGGTGCCTGTTTCAACAATCCCCGAATGTATTGCACGAATCAAATCAGCAGCTCGATTTCCGGCGTTACGGATCACGATCCCAGTGGACACGAATGCACATCCCTGCCCCGCTGAAGAACGAATACACACCATCAGCCACAACCTTCTTGTCAGGGGACAAATAAACAGCCCGGGACGAAAGAACAGCTCTTAGGGATGTCGACGTGACGGAGGACCGGATGGCTACCGCTGATCCAGCCGAACGATTGTACGGCGCTGACGAATAAACACAGCTGCGACGAGTTGCGGTAACGAGTGCACAGAACGTTGATCGCCCAACTGTGTTGGTTCAGCCTGAAATGGAAAGAGGGCGCTTTCCGTTAGTGAGTATTCCACCCTTCAGGCGGGGATTTTCAAGGCATCGATACGATACGACCACCAGGCTATCCCTCAGCATGGTTGCGTCCGCAGAGCCCGCTTCCGTTTCGCCCGGCAAGGATAAAAGTCAATGCACCACAGGTGAGCTGATGCGACACTTACCGCCGCTCTTATGAAATATGGGCACCGTGTTGTGGGCCTACTCTCGTTGCTGTCAGTCATTACGTATTTGGACCGGCCGGTTCGTGGATGGTTTGTCCCGGGAGTGATCGCACTACAGAGTCCGCGCTTGGAAGCAGGCAGTGGTACACTCGCCCGACGACCTATGAGTTGCCCTGCCTGCGGAAGTGAAATATCTGGCGCAGCGCGGTTTTGCCCAACCTGCGGCAGCGCCGTGGAGCTCGACTCCGGGCCTACGGTCGAGGCTGAGGCGATCCCGCGCAAACGAATCGCATCTCCCAGTGGCAATATTTCCTCCTCCCCCTCCTCCTCCGGTTACGAAGCACGCTACGTTCCCGGAACCACTCTCGCCGATCGATACCGAATTGTTTCTCCGCTTGGCAAAGGTGGAATGGGCGAAGTCTATCGCGCGGAAGACTTAAAACTCGGGCAATCGGTGGCATTGAAATTTCTGACACGGTCGCTGGCGCAGACAGAACAGGCGTTGGATCGGTTCACGCGTGAAGTTCGCCTGGCGCGTCAAGTTTCGCATCCGAACGTGTGCCGGGTGTTCGACATCGGCGAGGCCGACGGGCGCACTTTCCTCACCATGGAATATGTCGATGGCGAGGATCTCGCATCGTTGCTGCGGCGCATCGGCCGCCTGCCCGCCGATAAAGGGCTGGAGATTGCCCGGCAATTGTGCGCGGGTCTCGCGGCCGCCCACGAACACGGCGTGGTGCACCGCGACCTGAAGCCCGCCAACGCAATGCTCGACGGCCGAGGACGCGTGCGCATCACCGATTTCGGCTTGGCCGGTTTTTCTGGTGAAGACGGAGACCGCGCGGGCACTCCGGCTTTTATGGCACCGGAGCAGCTTTCCGGAGGGGAAGTTACTCCGAAGAGCGACATCTACTCACTCGGGCTGATGCTCTATGAAATTTTCACCGGCAAGCGAGCCTTCGAGGGCACGACTTACGCCGATATGATGCACCGCCGTGAACAGAGCGCGCCGACCCATCCTTCGCAAATCGTCAAAGACATTGATCCACTCGTTGAGCGTGTCATTCTGCGCTGCCTGGAAAAAGATCCCGCAAAGCGTCCTGCCTCTGCGCTGCAACTGGCCGCGGCGCTTCCTGGCGGGGATCCGCTGGCGGCGGCTTTGGCGGCCGGCGAAACGCCCTCGCCGGAGATGGTCGCAGCCGCGGGAGACGAAGGCGCTCTCTCCTCGCCCACAGCGTGGATCTTTCTGGCGGGAACGTTCCTCGCGCTAGCCCTCGTCGTGGCTATCGCACCCAAGGCCTCAGACTTGGGCTTAAAGTCTATTTCGAAGACTCCAGATGCTCTGACCGAGCGGGCGCGCGAGCTCGTCAGGCAATTCGGCTACACCGACGAGCCGACCGACATCGACTCCTCGTTCTTCCGGACCTACGATTTCCTCCGTTACCGAGCTTTGCACGAGACTTCTCCGCCGCGCGTCCGGGACCTTGCTACAGCCGAACTGGGACCCATGAATTTCTGGTATCGGCAGAGCCCGCGTCCGATGGTTCCCGTTGGGCCACCCAACGTCACGCAGAATGATCCGCCGATAGATGTTCCGGGTATGGCCTCGGTGGAACTCAGCTCGTCGGGGAGACTGATCAAGTTCCACGCTCTCCCACCGCAGGTGGAAGATTCGAAAGGCCCATCGCCCGAGCCGGACTGGGGAGCGTTGTTTACCGCAGCGGGCCTGGATATGCATCGCTTCAAGATTTCGGGGCCGAAACTGCTTCCGCTGGTGCCCTTCGACGCGCGCGCCGAATGGGACGGCAGCTCGGCGCAGGATCCAGCAACACCGCTGTACGTAACGGCGGCAGCCTACCGCGGCAAGCCAGTCTATTTCGATGTGCTAGGGCCCTGGAATCTCCCTGGGCCAGCTGAACAATCCACGTTTGCCCTTGCCACCGTCATCGGCGGCATGACCTTCGCCATCATGATTGTTTCCTTGCTTGTGGCCGGTGCCATCTTTGCGCGCAGAAACATCCGCATGGGACGCGGTGACCGCAAGGGATCCTTTCAGGTATCTGCATTCGTCTTCTCTGCCATCATGCTCAATTGGATTCTGGGAGGGCATCACGTCTGGGATGTGGGCGGCGAGTTCGCAAAGTTCACCATATCCTTCTGCGTGGCTGTGGGTGCGGCAGTGTTTGTCTGGGTGAACTACATGGCGCTCGAGCCTTATGTCCGCCGACGCTGGCCGGACGAGCTGATCTCCTGGACGCGACTCCTATCTGGCAAAGTCTGGGATCCTCTGGTCGGCCGCGACGTCCTGGCAGGAGCACTGCTGGGAACAATCGCCGCACTTTCCGGCTACGCGTTGGATGTCTTGCCGTACTGGTTAAATGTCCCGGGTTTGACTCCCATTCCCACGGCGCCCTATTCGCTGGGCGGGCCAAACCGCTTCCTGTCGGTTGGCCTTAACGACCTCTTGGGTGCGGTGTTCTTTGCACTTATCACCCTATCCCTGCTTTTTCTGGCGCGCGTTTTTCTGCACAAACAGTGGTTGGCGGTCACGGTCACCGGTCTGGTCCTGACAGTCTTGCAACTCGCAATAACGGGTGAGAACTTTTGGGTGGCGTTGCCCTTCACGGCCGTTATTGTGGCGCTAATGCTGATCGGCTTGATTCGCTTCGGACTCCTAGCGCTGTCCGTCTTTGATTTGTATTATCTCCTGCTCTTAAATCTGCCCGTAACGCTCAACTTCTCCCGCTGGTACATCGGCCGCTCTTTGTTTTTCCTGCTACTGCTGATTGGCCTCGCTGTGTATGGTTTTCGCGCTGCCCTGGCCGGCCGAGCCGTTTTCGGCAATCTCGCCCTCGAGGATTGACCACATGCAGCTCCCCAGCAGCGACTCCGCATCGAGGCGTTCAGCTATTTTTTTACGAGACACGCGCTGCTGACTGGCACCGCTTCCCGGGAATATCCGGATCTCGGACATTTGGCTCACCAAGCTAAAGGCCTGGAAAAGAGGTTCTGAGAAGCGAGGGCTGACGTTCTGGGCGAGTTGCCCGCAAACCGGAAGTAATCCGTTTCCATCCGTCAGGTGGTCCGGTGGCGGCGATTCATCAGCCAGACTTCACGGTAGGCGCCAGGAAACCGCCCATAGATTCGGACGAGTCAAGGCGCCGCAATCGCGGGTGCAGAAATCATGCCCTTCACGCTGTAGTCGATGGGCACGATTCGATAACGATAGATCATCCCATGTTCGCCCACCACATAGCCGCGATCGCGTGCGGGCAAGCTCGAGGAAAACACCTCCGCGGGGAATCGGATCTCGGCCGTGTTCCATCGCTTTCCGCCATCGGACGTGTATGCGATCCGGGTGCCGCGCGCGACCCACCCCACCTCATGGTTCGCAAAACGAATGGGACCATTAAGCGTCTTTGCGGTCGCGCCGTGCCAGGTCTGCGCGCCATCGGAGGTCGCGAAGATCTGGTCGTAAGTCCTTATAAAGCCGGTATTGGCGTCTGTGAAGAAGACGCCGCCCCGATCCCCGGCGGAAGCATTCGGCAGGAAGCGGGTGACATTCCAAGTCAATCCGCCGTCCTCCGTCTTGGCGATGCCGGAGGATTTATCCGGAAGATTGACAGTCGTGGCGTAGCCGATTTGTGGCGTCGGGAAATAGACGCTTTGGAAATTGCACTGCACTTCGCGCGCCAGCCCGTCCACCTCGACTCGGGTACGGCAAGCGTAAACCTGCGTCCAGGAGCGTCCGCCATCCTTGCTGCGAAAAATCTTGTCCCCGTCCAAATAGACGCCGACGTCCGGAGTGCTGAAAACGAAAGCCTTCCCCGCCGAAAAGGTGGAGAGGCTTTCCCAGTTCTCCCCATCTGTCGTCCGGAGGAGGGTACCGCCACCATCCTGCGTGGCCCATCCATGTTTGGCATCCAGAAAATACAACTGCTCAAAGGCACGCGTGCCGGAGTGAGGATCGCCCTCTTGAACATCCCAGTGCTGGCCGCCATCGGCGGTGTGGAGAAGTATGCCGCCTTCCCCGGCATCGGAGCGTGTGAGTCCCACAACCCATCCGACATCGGCGCTCACGAAAAACACGTCGCGGAGTTCGGAATCCTGCGGATAATTCACCGGCTCGAAGATAGCTTTGAATTTTGGCTGCGCGGACCCCGCCTTCGATGCAGGCTCTTTTTTCGTCTGCGTTTGTGCCACGGCCATGTTTGCTACGACAACACTCAGCGCTGCGAGCGTGATCCATCGATTCATGGACTCCCCCTCTTTGCGGAACTGCACTGGGCGATGAACTGATTCAGAATTCCGATCGACCAGTACATCGCGTTTGTCCGACGTACGCTGTACGACCGTTAGACTCATACGACTGAGCCGTTGAGCTGTCAAGGGCAGAATAATGGTTCCCTAAAGCGAGTTTGGTTTCACACGTTCTGTCACACCTACACCACTCTGCTGACTCAAGACCACGAGAATGTGAGAGTCGTGCAGAAAACTTCTCCAACAATCGAAAAAGCGCCCAGACTGGATCAAGGCAACAAGCCAGACGACCGCAGGCGAGATTACGGCGGTGGACCTCTCCACGGTCACTCACGGAGTCACCCAGGAACATTCGCATTAGGGCCATGGATCTCGTTCCTGACTTGCTCAACGCGATGAAAGAGGGAGCTGGGGGGCTTCTTTCGTCGATCGACACCGCAAGAGACCTCACCGAGAAGCTCTGAAGCAGCGATGGAGGCCATTGATCTTCCTCGACGTGCGACGACAAAGCTTAGGAGTTTGTACTCGTTTTGCGCCGATTTGAACGTAGAACTATCACGTTTCTATCTCGTCTGGGCTTTTTCGGATTCTCCGGCTTCCTTGCTCATAGACGGCTCCGGTAATCTTTTCGGAACGACCTCGGGAGGGAGGACAGCGGGGTTATGCCCTGATCCTACGGGATTCAATGCACGCTGCAATGTTTTCGAGCTGGTTAATTCTTCGGGAAGTTATACGGAGAAGGTGCTGAATAACTTCACCGGTCCACCCAGCGATGGCGATGATCCAGTGGCTGGTCTGATTACGGACTCATCCGGCAATCTTTACGGTACCACCGGCTATGCCGGTTCGGGTCTATGTGGGGACATCACGTGCGGGACCGCCTTCGAGCTGGTGAAATCCTCCAACGGCTATATCGAAAAAACTGCTTCATATGTTCACCGGTTTCGACGGTGGATTCGCTCTATCTGGTTTGATAATGGATTCATCAGGGAACCTCCATGGCACTCCGAACGGGGGCGGTGGTCACGGCTACGGAACAGTATTCGAGCTAGTCAACTCCTCAGGCAGCTACACCAAGAAGGTGCTGTACAGCTTTGGGGCGAGTTCTGCCGATGGGGAATACCCAGTCGCAAGTCTTATTATGGACGCTAATGGCAACCTTTTCGGCACAACCAGCGAAGACGGCGGTCCCTTCAACTGTGCCCTTCGGGCCTGCGGGACTGTATTCGAACTGGTCGATTCCCCCTCGGGTTATACGGAGAAGGTGCTCTACGCGTTCACGGGCAGCGACGGTGCGAACCCTCTCGCGAGCTTGATCTCGGACTGATGGCACAACCAGTAATGGAGGTGCTTACGGGCTCGGTACAGCATTCGAGCTCGTCAGCTCTTCAGGAAGCTACGCGGAAAAGGTGCTGCATAGCTTTGGAGGTACTTCCGCCGACGGCGCGATGTAATCCGGCTCGTTGTCATCTGCCTGTCTGTTCCAGACGAGAATAAGCGGCGATCTTACGCGAAAAGTAGCGGATCGCGGTGATTCGCCCCGCCGGGCAGCAATGTAACTGCAGACAGATCGGGTCCATACTAACCTTCGTGTCAGATCTGACGAATGCACGAATCAATGGAGCGATTATGGCGGAGTTCTCAACACTCATCAGCGGCTTGTCGTTTACCGAGTGTCCGCGATGGCGTGGCGAGAGGCTCTATGTATCGGACCGCTATACGCACCGCGTGCTTGCCTTGGCGGTGGACGGTACGGCAGAAACATTCGCTCGAACCTCCGGATTACCCTGCGGGCTCGGATTCCTTCCAGACGGGCGGTTGTTGATCACGTCCATGCTCGACCGCAAGATCCTGCGGCGCGAACCGGATGGTTCTTTGGTGGAACACGCGGACTTATCGGAATTAGCACCGTGGCAGCTGAACGATATGCTGGTTGATCATGAGGGCCGGGCGTGGGTGGGCCAATTCGGGTTCGACCTGATGGGTGGCGCACCAGCCTGTACAACCTCCCTCATCTGCGTTGCGCCGGACGGAACGGCCAGAGTCGTGGCCGACCAACTCGGCTTCCCCAACGGCATGGTGCTCACGCCTGACCGCCGCACACTGATTGTGGCCGAAACCATGATGAACCGTCTAAGCGCATTCAGCGTCACGGGCGACTGTTTGAGCGAGCGCAGCACCTGGGCCGCCTTCGGCGAAGTCCCAAGATCGACCTCCGTTCCCGAGATTCTTGAACAGGCGGCAGTCGTGCCGGATGGAATCTGTCTTGACGTTGAAGGTGCGGTATGGGTAGCCGACGTGTTCAACAACCGGCTGATCCGTGTTTTCGAGGGCGGCACTATCGTAGAGGAACGCAAGACCGATGGAGTGAGCGTGTTCGCTTGCATGCTAGGAGGCAAAGATGGCCGCACACTCTTCGCATGTGCAGCGCCTACGTTCAACGAAGCAGAAGCATCTTTGAACCATCGAGCCTCTATTCTAATGACGAAAGTCGAGGTGCCTCACGCCGGACTTCCCTGAAGTTACAGCCGTATGTGCTCATAATATTTTCCCGCACCCTTGGGGTGAGGTGGGATAGAGCGTGGTGCGGCCGGTCGCAAAAAATTCGGGTCGCATGAACGGCCGGGGAGCGGCAACAAATTCGACTGTGCTCGGGCCGATTGCAGCGGGGGAAATCGGCCCTTTCTCGAATCTCCGCTTCGGCATACAAATTCGGATGCGTTGCAGGGCACTGGGAACCTATTGCGGAAGAATGGTTTGCTAGTCATACCATTCAGCGCAGAATTGACTCGGTACGTATCGTAAGCAGAACACTTGCAGCTGGTTGGCAATTGCTTCCGGATAGCCGACCTCGTCCCGAATCGGCGTATTGGCTGCGGGACAGTAACTTACCAGATCCCCGTTTTCTGGATACTTTCAGAACAGTTGACAACTCGACAGGAATCAGTCTGATCCTCGGTGCCCCGCGTGCCTGCCTTGGCAACTTCCCTGAAGCCGGTCTAGGAGAGCAAGTGGCCTCCGCTCCGTGATAGCCTGAGTGTGTTACTTGGTTTTGTCTGCCTCACGAAGAGCCAACCAATGATGTATTTGCAAAAACCTCCGAATCCTCACCTTCGTGCTTGGGTTCGATCCTTGTGGTACTGCCGGGCACCCCGGTTCTCCCACCGCCGCGAGCGCGTTTTGCCCAACGGCTGCATGCAGATCATCCTCAATTTGTCCCGCAGCTATCTCACCGACTGCGGAGAGGATGGAAAGGCAAACAGGCATCTTCCACGAGCCATCGTTGTAGGCACGCGAGCGCGATATGTGGTAGTTGATACGGCGGACATGGAAGAGAGCATCGGGATTTTGCTCCAGCCCGGAGGATCTGCGGGGCTGTTCCACGAGCGCGCCGACCTGTTTTTTGAGCGCTCGATCGGCTTGGAAGAAGTCTGGGCTGGTACGTCTCTCACGGACAGGCTGTGCGAGGCTCGCACACCCGCTGAGAAGCTGAGGACTCTGGAAGTTTTCCTGACCGGACGTCTTCATCCAGCCACACGGCGATCTGAACTGGTCGATCAGGCGATGCACCTCTTCCGGGAAAAGGATTTCCGCATTGCCGAGTGCGCCAGATCCGTGGGGGTAAGCGAGCGTCGACTCTCACAGGTGTTTCGAGAACAGGTCGGTATGAGCCCCAAAATGTGGTGCCGCATACGCCGCTTTCAGACCGCCGTGCGAGCGCTGCACGACGGGATGGACGTGCGTTGGGCGGAATTGGCACTCCACTGTGGATACTACGACCAGTCACATTTTGCCAATGATTTCCATGCGTTTTCCGGTATCAGCCCCACCACCTATTCCGCGCATCGGGGATCGTGGCAAAATCACGTCCCCATTCTTTAGTTCCGAATTTTCCAAGCCTAGTGACGCCTTCAGTGACAGAATGGCGGACATGACAAGCTTAGCGAAGAACTGCAAATCAACCGTAATCCCAGGACTGCGTTATCGAAATGCCATGACCATGATCGAATGGCTATGCAGGGCCTTCGGGTTTGAGCAGCAGGCCGTCTATTCTGGTCCTGACGGTACGGTGATGCATTCCCAGCTGACTTTTGGCAACGGCATGATCATGATTGGCTCGGTCAACAATGTGACGCCGGCGTCGAACCTGTTGAAACAACCGGACGAGATCGGTGGAGCAGAGACGCAAGCTCCTTATCTTGTCGTATCAGACGTAGATGCGATCTATGCCACCGCCAAGATTGCCGGCGCCAAGATGGTAATTGATCTCGAACAGAAGGAGCATGGCGGCAAAGCATTCTCCTGCAGCGATCCCGAGGGACACGTTTGGCATGTCGGATCCTTTGATCCTTGGGAAACGCAACCGGCGTGAAGCCCACAACAGGTCGCGGTGATGGATAGTGGCGCGCTTTAAGATCCACAGTTCTAGCCAAGGGTTAGTGACCGGGGGAAAGCTATGCGCATAGCAAAAGCCCCCAAATTGGGAAGCATGAACTGGTCGGGTATCAATTCAATATTTTGCGGAGATCGAAAGGAAACTTCCATGACTCTTAACTACTGGAAATTCAAACGCTGGGAAGCTAAAGGATGGATTGTTTGCGTTATCGCCTTTGTTTCCTTTGCTTCTGGATCGCTCATTACCGCACGCCTGGCGCACATAAACCAAGTGCGGGCTGATAGCAATCGCGTCTTCGAGCTTCGCGTTTATCATGCAGTGCCGGGCAAACTACCGGCGCTGGAGTCGCGGTTTCGCGACACGACCTCAAAGCTACTCTCCAAACACGATCTGAAGGTTGTGGGTTACTGGGTACCCGAAGGTGCTGCCGCTTGGGACAATACATTCGTCGATATCTTGACGTATCCGAGCCGGGAGGAAGCGAACAAGAACTGGAAGGCGTTTGTGGCCGACCCGGAGTTTCAAGAGGTGATCAAATCCGAAAAGGCCGACAAGCTGGTGGAGAAAGAGGACTCGACGTACATGCGTCCGACAGATTTTTCGCCGATGAAGTAGTGCCGGATTTGGCAAAATTCAATTGGTCGAAACAGTCGAGGTCAACACCAACGGAACTCTGATTCGCAGGTGGTTTTGTCGGCTAGAGGTGCTCGATGTGCTTGTTTGAAGAGGACTATGGCAACCGCCGTAAGCCGCCACCAGAACAATCGTCGCTTCGACGGATTGTTTTTCTCCAGCATAACTGCGGTGATTCTCGCTTCTGTCTTTGGGGGGCGCACGCAGCTACTATCTGGCCGGGGTTTTCAATGCTCCGCTGCCCAACCTGCTCGTTCACACCATGGCGCGGTGCTTTCCTGCTGGATCGTTTTGCTGATCGTGCAAACCTCCCTGGTCGCCGCCGGCCGTGTGGATATGCATCTCTCACTAGGACTGGGGGGCTTTGGCTTGGCATGTTTGGTGCTCGTCTTGGGCGTGAATCGCGCAACCGATTGGTGTGATGTGAACTCCCGCAGGAGACTGCTTTCGTGGACCAAGCCGAACACCTGATCCGCAATATCTCCGACACGGCACTCCTAGCCGCGGTCTATCGCGCGCGCGAAACCGAACGCAAAAATCCGCTCTTTCGCGATCCTCTTGCGCGGCGTCTCGCCGGCCAGCGCGGCGATCAGATCGCCGCCTCCATTCCCTTCAGCGACCGCAACGCCTGGGCCTGGGTGATCCGCACATATCTGTTTGACCAGTTCATCGCTGAACAGTGTCAGCAGGGCGTGGATATGGTCGTCAATCTTGCCGCGGGCCTTGATACGCGCCCCTATCGCATGGCTCTGCCCACGACGCTACAGTGGATCGAGGTCGATCTCCCTGGCATCCTTTCTTACAAAGAAGAAATCCTGGCCAGTGAAAAACCGACTTGCGCTCTCGAACGCGTCCCCCTCGATCTATCTGACGCCACTGCCCGCCGCGAGCTCTTTGCACAACTCGGGCGCAGCGCAGCCAAGAGTTTGATCCTCACCGAAGGGCTCCTAATCTATTTCAGCACCGAACAGGTTCGCGCGCTGGCAGAGGATCTCGCCGCTCCTCTCGCGTTTCAGCGTTGGATAGCAGATCTCGCGTCACCGGGCCTCCTGCGTCTGCTCCAGAAGAACATGAATCCCGCACTCAGTCAGAGCGGCTCCTCGTTCAAGTTCGGTCCGAAGGAGGGCTCAGAGTTCTTTGTTCCTTACGGCTGGAAGCCAGTTGATGTGCGTTCGCCACTCAAAACAGCGGCACGTTTCAGGCGCCTTTCATTCGGTATGTCGCTCCTGTCGCTATTACCGCAGTCGAACGGCCGCCAGGGCTCGCGCCCATGGTCTGGCGTCTGCCTCTTCGCCAAACTAGGAACCCGAGGGTCCGGGGCCTGATTTCCGAATCGCAGCCGTGGATTGTGCCCGATTCACTAGGGGCTTCTGGCAAGTTTCGCGGGATTCCTCTCTACCTGTAGCACGTTTCCCGGGAGTGATCCCACTACAGAGTCCGCGCTTGGAAGCAGTGGTACACTCGCCCGACAACCTATGAGTTGCCCTGCCTGCGGAAATGAAATATCTGGCGCAGCGCGATTTTGCCCAACCTGCGGCAGCGCCGCGGAGATCGGCTCCGGTCCTACGGTCGAGGCTGAGGCGATCCCGCGCAAACGAATCGCATCTCCCAGTGGCAATATTTCCTCCTCCCGCTCCTCCTCCGGTTACGAAGCACGCTACGTTCCCGGAACCACTCTCGCCGATCGATACCGAATTGTTTCTCCGCTTGGCAAAGGTGGAATGGGCGAAGTCTATCGCGCGGAAGACTTAAAACTCGGGCAAGCGGTGGCGCTGAAATTTCTGACACGGTCGCTGGCGCAGGGCAGCGCGGTGGTCCACTGGAGGGTGATTATGAAGGGTGTAGCTTCCGTACTGGCTTGTGTCATAGCGCTATTACCATCCACAGTTCTCGCGCAAACTACCGCTCACTCGAGTGGCGGCCCTACGGCAAGCGCCGATCAGCGCCTTAAGCGGCTCGTTTCGTCAATCTCCGAAGAGCGACTCCAATCCATTGTTGCGAAGCTCGCCAGCTTTGGTACGCGCGAGACGCTTTCCGATACGTCTTCAAGCACGCGCGGCATCGGCGCTGCACGTCAGTGGATTTTGGAGGAACTCAAAAGCTCAAGTTCGAAACTGGAAGTTTCGTTTGACACATATCAGATCGCCCCACAGGGGCGCATCCCGCGTAGCGTAGAACTCCGAAATGTCATCGCTGTTCTTCCTGGAAAGACATCGCGCCGCGTGTATGTCAGTGGCCACTACGATTCGTTGAATCTGGGTCCAGGTGTTTCCGCGCTGTTAGCTTCTGCCACCCTAGGAGCGCTTGTGACGAATCCACAGGTGCAGCCGACGTTCGCTCACGAGGCGACGGCTCCCGGCGCGGATGACGATGCGAGCGGCACTGCGTTAACAATGGAACTCGCACGCGTATTTGCGAACAGCGGAATCGACTTCGACGCTACCCTGGTCTTTGCCTGTTGGGCCGGGGAAGAGCAGGGCCTGGTCGGCTCCTCCGTGCATGCCCAGAAACTCGCTCGTGAAAAAGTCGTAGTCGAAGCCATGCTCAACAATGACATCGTCGGGGGCATTCGCGCCGGCAACGGGGTTGTAGATGCAGCTGACGTTCGGGTGTATTCGATCGGGCCAGAAGACTCCATGTCGCGCTCCCTGGCTCGATATGTTCAGTGGGCGGCCGACGTATACGTGCCTTCGCAACGGGTTCGCCTAATCGCACGCGAAGATCGTTTTCGTCGAGGGAGCGATCATTCTTCTTTCACGAGCGTCGGTTACCCGGCGCTCGTATTTCGCGAGTCCAAGGAGAATCTCTCAAGGCAGCACAGTGCGGACGACACGCCTGATGGTGTAAACGCGGTATATCTCGTCCAGAACGCACGCATTAATGCCGCCGCCGCAGCTTCGTTGGCGCTCGCGCCTCCTGCTCCCAAGGTCATCGACGATCGTGGCCAGCCTCTCATTGCACGCGATCCTTCAGGTTACGATGCAAGTCTCCAGTGGGCGGCATCGCCCGGAGCCGTTGCCTATCGGGTGTATTGGCGCGACGCATGGTCCAGCGATTGGCAACGCGATCAGATTGTCGGCAACACAACTCATTTTGTCCTCCACGATGTTTTGATTGATGATTTCGTCTTCGGAGTCGCAGCAGTCGGGCCTGACGGTCACCAGAGCCTCATTAGCGCCTATGTCGCTTCCGACCGACCTATTCCACCTGTGAAGCTTGTAAACTAAGGTTCTCGGCGCCGGCCATGCCCCCTCCTACGAATCCTGGCATGCGGCGGCGTCTCGCACTGCTCCCAGCCGGGCTGCCCGACCACAATGGCGTCGCCGCCCTCCCCGATAACGCGGGGACAACGAGTACTAGCCAGGTATTTGTCCGATAACCCGACTTCCATGATAGGTCTTTGTCAAGAGGGCAAACGCTCTCCCGACGCGCTTTGGAGGAGCGCTGGTGTAAATTCTTTTCTGATTTCTTCGCCGCGTGTGTTGACCTCTCGGGCTCTCGGCCGTGGTTTCTAGATAGAACTTACCGGGACTTAGCCAGTCTTGATAGCTGAAGGTACCGCTTCCGACCGAGAGAAAAAGCCAACTCAGCGGGCTTGGGCGACTAGGAGAGTCAGGTCGTCGGCCTGGTTGGCACCACTGAATTCCTGGACCGCGGCGAGGATGAGGGAAAGAAGCGCTTCGACAGGCGCCCCAGGGTGGGAACGAAGAATTTCCAACAGTCGCGACTCGCCGAACTCCTCTCCTGTGAGGTCAGGCGCCTCGGTGATGCCGTCGGTGTAGATCAAAAGTACGTCTCCTGGCCGTAGAGAAACTTCTTCCACGGCGCATTTCCAATCCTTGAACCGGCCCAGCACAGTCGCCGTAGCCCCGAGCCTTTGGAGCTCGCCGTTTGCGCGCAGCAGGAGCGGGGGATTGTGCCCGCAGTTGGCATAGCGCAAGCAACGGCTGGCGTCGTCGTAATCGGCAAAGAATAGCGTGGCGAAACGGTCGTCCGGCGTGTTCTCGCAAAAAAGGCGGTTTACCGACTGGAGCAGCCGGTGAGAATCCTCGAGAGCAACCGCGTACTGGCTGCGCAAATTCGCCTGGAGATTGGCCATGAGTAAGGCGGCCGCGATGCCCTTGCCGGAAATGTCCGCGATCACAATGCCGAGCCGTCCGGCACCCAAATCGAGAAAGTCATAATAGTCGCCCCCGACCACTCGCGCCTGGATGCAGGTCCCCGCGTATTCGAGCGTTTCGAGCGGCGGCTTGACTTGAGGAAACAGGCGGGACTGCACCTCCCGTGCAATTTCCATGTCGCGGGCCACGCGACGGTCGACCACCATGCGCTCCGCCATCTTTTCGGCGTGGCGAATATTTTCGAGAGCCATGCCAGCATGGCTGGCGACGGAATCGAGCAAACGCTTGTCCTCACTCGAATAAGGCTCTTCCGAGAGGCGCTGACCTAGAACCAGCAGGCCAGAAAGCCGGCCATCATGGCCTAGAATAGGCACGAGACATTCTGGGGCGAGCGAGGCGAGCACGGGAAGGTCTTCGGCATCATGAGAGTCCGAGGGGGGAACATCCCAGGATTTCCCGCGGGTGGCGAGTTGGACAAGAAATGGTAGATCGGAGGGGAGCCTCTCTGCTCCCGACGGAACAGTTCCGGACTGCGCAATCAGCTGCGAATCATCAGCCCCGACATAGCAAACAAATATTTTCGGGCGCAACGCTTTCTTCAGATGCTGCTCCAGAAGAGCAGCCAGCTCGGTGCGTCCGGTCACGGTGCGGGTCTTCTCGGCGAGGTCCTCCAAGATGACGCGAGCGTCGTAGGCGCTTCGGAAAAATGCGTGGTCGATGCGCTGGGTGCCCCGTTTCACCAACGGGGCCGACAGCCACACCAAGGCAATCCCAAACGCAGCGCTCAACATCATCCCAACGTTTGGATTAGGCTGAAAGAACCGGGAAAACGTGCGAGAAAAAAGGGTAATGGCGAAAACCGCTGCCACGAAAAGCAAAACGAAGAAGCCTCGCTGTACGAGCATGTACCGCGCACTTCGCCGCAGCAGCACCGGAATTTCCATCACGCGGTATTTCGCTACGGCATAGGCGAACGAAAGGGGATACACGGCCAGGACAATGACCAGCAGCGTATTGAACCAGAAAGACGGACGGTATCCTGTGAAGTCTATTGCTGCGCGTTCGATGACAATTGGCAGGACGCCGAACACCGTGCCCCAGAGAATCACACGCGATTTGCGGCGCACCTCGGGAGTGGCAGCGCGACCGAATGCGTTTCCTCCAAGCGACAGGAGACCCAGCCCAATAAGGCCGTAACTCCCATAAACCAACAATGTAAGGACCTTTTCAGCGGCGCGTTCGCCCACCAACTGCTCCGCCAACCCCGGTATCCTCATCTCGCCAATTCCCAAACCGGACAGCACCAAGGCGACACCGAAGGCGAGGCTTGCCCATTTCAGCCATCGAAAGTGGCGTTCCAGTGGAGAGCACGCGGGAAATACCGCAAAAAAGACGTAGAAAAGTGAGCAAAGCATTCCGGAAAAGACCGCGTGATACCCGAGAGCAAACGAGCGGAGCGCGGGATTCATGAGCAATGGACGGGAAAAACTTGGGGTAGCGACGAACCCGCAGAACAACGAAGCGAGAAGCCACGCATTAGGGTCATTCACCCGCAGAAAAAGAACTGCCAATCCGACCATCAGGAACAGCACGGGGAATGAGCGCGTTACTTCCAGGGCCGAAGTCTTGGCAAGGCCCTCTGGTGCTGCACCCTCCGCAGAAGCACGGAAGATCCCACGCAGTACAAGAGGCCATGCGAAGCCGTCGCGTTGGACAGTGAGGTCGATGGCGTCGCCGGGCTGCCCGCGGGAATAAACCTCTTCGAAGGGAGCGGAAGTACTGAGCTTCCGCCCGTTGACACCGATAATTCGGTCGCCGGCCCGCAACCCGGCCTGTTCCGCCGGGCTTCCCTGCACCACATCCCCGACCGCGATCGAGTGCGCTCTCTCGTCGTACTGCTCGTTGTGCAATTTGTTGAAACCCAATTCCACCCGCGAGCCCGGATATCGCTCAACATACATCCACACCGAAGCGTAAACAACGGCCGCCGCGGCAAAAACCGTTGCCAGCGCTGCAAGAAAGGGCCGGGGCAGTGAAAACCATCGGGACATAAAGCCGTGAGACATACAGAAATATGCTCCGGATTGCAGCCTATGATGAGCCGTTGTGCGAGTCAACTAAGTCGCGCACAGCCCTTGGTTTATAGACAGCCCGACGAATTTCGAATGCCGTAGCCTTTCTCCCTCGGTCCATTCGAGGAATTCAATTTGAGCTAGAGTTCAGGCCGAACCCAAACACATTTCTTCATCTTGTCAGCGGTCAGCGCCCCAAAACGGGAGTTGTGGGAAGCCACAGCGAGGTTCTGGGCGAATCGTCGGTAAGTACTGTCATTACCAGGGCATCGACCTGACGTTGGTCGAATACTGATGATGCCGACGGTGCGTTGCATATAATCGAAAGAGAATTCGATATTGACCGGAAGAATTTTGTCGACAAAAGAGAATCTGAGCCTGACCGGTTTGGCTCCAAATGCGGCATTGCCATGAGCATCTGCAGCGGGTCTACTTCGATCCCTCAGTCGTGTTCCGCGTTTGGAGATCGGATATTCTCCCGATATGACGGCGAACGAGAAACATTTCGGCAAATTCCGAAGTGGGCACAGTCTCCAAAGCGAGTGGTTTTACGCTGTCGCACCGCCACTGCGCCAGCTTATTTTTGGGTCAAAGCCATTAGGTCGCGATTCAATCCGCTTCTTATACTTTTGGAGGTCACAAAGCAACGCGCTAATGTATTCATCGAGATCTTTACAGGGCCTGTATCCTAACAGTCTCACTGAGTCGCATTATACGCAGCCCTATATTCACGTATTGCCCCTGAAGGTTTGGTTTTTCATTCAGGCTCGGGAAGGATCTTAGCGAGGCTATTTCCTCGTTGAAAGCATCCTTAACATCCCTAAGCGCAGATTCCTATGGGCTGACTCTAACTTCAGCAATACCAATACACAGACTGAAATTAAAGGGTAGATAGAAAGGATAGAGACTTGAAGAGGAAAAACGACACAAACTCGAAATAAGAGGATTCCAGTTCGACACCATCCTTATCCCCAATCCTCGACCAGCTAACGAGCTTGATCCGCGCCAATAGCGCCCACGGGCGCTTTAGGTGCCTGTTTCAACAACCCCCGAACGTATTGCACGAATCAAATCAGCAGTTCGATTTCCGGCGTTACAGATCACGATCCCAGTGGACACGAAGGCACATCCCTGCTCCGCTAAAGAACGAATACACACCACCAGCTACAACCTTCTTGTCAGGGGACAAATAAACAGCCCGGGACGAAAGAACAGCTCTTAGGGATGTCGACGTGACGGAGGACCGGATGGCTACCGCTGTTCCACCCGAACGATTGCACAGCGCAGACGAATAAACGCACAGCCGCGAACGAGTTGCGGTAACGATGTTCTTCCTTATCGGCTTTCCAGTGTTCCATTTGTGGTTAAGAGTTCCAACCGAAAGGATAGCCATATTCACGGGCATTTCTTGTGCTGTGCAATTGACAGTCACTCCGTGGATCTTCTCTGCCTGGGCCACAGCTCGAAATCCTGGTGGCTTGGTCTTTCACGATCACACTGCTTTTTTTTATTTTATCCGCCGCAGCTGACCCGAGGACTTAGATACGCATCGATTTACTGACATAGCGATCGTAGGCATCCCCGTGCTAGCGGTCATCGCGTTCATCAATACTGTCTTTTGCCACGCAACCCCAAAAGAATTTAAAGATTCTTCGCACCGCATACGCATAATGCTCTTGACGACGCGATTGAACAGGCCGAGCTTTTCCGGCGAATACGCCACAAATCAGCGGGAAGCCGCTAAGGCAACTATGGCTGAATTTGCTCGCTGATGGGCGCTGGGGTAAACTCCCTGCGCGATGACGGATACCGCCGCGATTATTGGCCGTAACATCTCCCATTACAACGTGCTAGAGAAACTAGGCGGCGGCGGTATGGGTGTGGTCTATAAGGCCAAGGACACGCGGTTGGGGCGCAATGTCGCGCTGAAGTTTCTCCCAGATGACATTTCCCAGGATGCTCAGGCCATCGAGCGGTTCCGGCGGGAAGCTCGAGCGGCATCGTCCCTGAATCATTCGAACATCTGCACAATCCACGACATTGGAGAGTTCGAGGGGCGGCCGTTTATCGCGATGGAGCTGCTGGAAGGCCAGACCCTCAAGCACCGAATTGGCGGGAAGCCCATGGAGATATCCGAGCTGCTGGAGATTGGCACGCAGATCGCCAACGGGCTAGATGCGGCGCACTTGAAGGGAATTGTGCACCGGGATATCAAACCGGCAAATATTTTTCTGGTCGAACGGGGACAGGCCAAGATATTGGATTTTGGGTTAGCGAAGCTGGCGACCGCAGACCTGCATGTGGCCGAAACGGGAGGCGACACCTCCCTGGACGCGATGACCCGGGTGTCCGCTCCCGAACAGTTAACGAACCCGGGCAGCTCGATGGGCACGGTGGCGTACATGTCGCCGGAACAGGCGCGTGGCGAAGGGTTGGACGGGCGATCCGATTTGTTTTCTCTGGGAGTGGTGCTGTACGAGATGGGAACCGGGGTGGTGCCGTTTCCCGGGACAACGGTGGCGGTGATTTTCGATGGAATCCTGCATGCCACGCCGGCGTCAGCCAAACAGCTGAATGCGCGTCTGCCCCTAGCGTTTGAAAGCATTCTGGGGAAAACCCTGGAGAAAGACCCGGAGTTGCGCTACCAACATGCTTCGGACATCCGTACGGACCTAAAGCGGCTAAGCCGAGACCTGGAAATGAACCGCCGGACGGGCGCGGAGAAGAGCGGTGCGGGTTCCGCGGCGCAAGAGGTGTCAGCGAAACAGAAATCAGTGGCGGTGCTGTATTTCGAGAACCAGAGTGGCGCGAAAGAGGACGAATACTTCCGAGATGGAATTACGGAAGACATTGTCACGGAGCTCTCGAAGATCGCGCAGCTGGAAATCTTCCCACGCTCCGAGATGCTGGCGTTTCGCGACAAGCCGATTACGGCGCTACAGGTGGGTCAGCAGCTGGGCGGTGCTTACGTGCTGGAGGGTTCCATCCGCCGGGCCGGCAGCCGGGTACGGATCACCGCACAGCTGGTGGAAGTTTCGACCAGGCATTCGGTTTGGGCGGAGCGCTACGACCGGCAACTGGAAGACGTTTTTGCCATCCAGGAGGAAATTGCTCGAAGCATCGCTCAGGCGCTACGGATTACGTTAACGCCGCAAGAAGAAAAAACCATCGCGCGCAGGCCCACAGAAAACACGCAGGCCTATGATTTTTACTTGCGCGGCCGAAGTTACACGCGGCGAGAGAATATTGAGTATGCCTTGCAGATGTTCGAGCAGGCTATTCAGCTGGATCCTAATTTCGCCCTGGCGCATGCGGGGATCGCGCACCTGTGCGGGCTCGTTTACGAGATCCGCGAACAGAATGCGAAGTGGATCGAACGGGGTTTGGCGGCCTGCGATCGTGCCACGGCGCTGGCGCCCGATCTCCCGGAGGTGCTGGTGGCGCGAGCGCGTATCTGCTACGCACAGAAGAAATACGAGGAAGTGGTGCTGCTGGCATGGCGGGCCATTGAACGCAAGCGCGATTGCGACGGTTCGTGGAACATGCTGGGGCGGGCACTGGTATCGAGCGGGAAGTACCAGGAAGCTGCGCAGCTCACCGAACAAGCGCTGGAAGCCAACGGAGACGACTACAACACGTATGTTCCTTACCGAAATTGTCTGGAACGCCTGGGACAAACGAAGGAATCGGAACATCTGCGCCGCCGCATGACGGGAGTGCTTCGGCAACAATTGGAAATGGTTCCAGAAGACGTGCGTGCGCGCATCCTGTTGGCCAGTAACCTAGCGCAGAGCGGGGAGGCGGAGGAAAGCGCCAGGCACCTGCAGACCGCGGTGGCGCTGCGTCCCAACGACGGCAACACTTTATATAATGCCGCGTGCACCTATGGAGTGCTGGGAAAAAAGGCCGAGGCGCTGGAGACGTTTAAGAAGGCCGTGGCGGCAGGGTACGTCAACCTGAACTGGGCTTCCAAGGACTCCGATCTCGATTGTCTACACGACGACCCTGAATTCCAGAAGTTGGTCGGGCTCAGCAAAGCCGGCGCGCCGTAGGAAGGCAGCAAGCGACGTCTGATGACACTCGCGGCCGCGTTTGGTACTGCGGCACTTTCTCCGATCACGGGAGCGGGCCATAGAGGGCAGCCGTGGCAGGAGAGCCTGGTCACAGTTGGCTTCAACCGACACCGAAAACCTCGTCTCTGAACCTGACCCATGCAGGAGAGTCCACTTAATTGCATAACCGTCGGCCCCCTCGACTCGAGTAGACTTTGGCGCGCGCGGCGCTCCTACTTAGACCAGGGCGGAACCACGCCGTTGGTGCGCGCGTACGCGATCGACTGCCCCAGATG
>Ga0302180_10000190_pt1 | contig 52421 bp, 49 predicted proteins | sample I_Palsa_E3_2_FD_200575 | JGI IMG/M metagenome (GOLD analysis project Ga0302180, IMG submission 200575) | Peat permafrost microbial communities from Stordalen Mire near Abisko, Sweden - I_Palsa_E3_2 | ecosystem: Environmental > Terrestrial > Soil > Palsa > Peat permafrost | place: Sweden...
CAGAGAATGCGGCAAGAGTGGAGTGTGAGAGGATCAACGCCTAGGGCGCGATTCGGCGGGGGAAACCCAGACGCGTTCGGCAGCCGCGCGGCCGAGAGAGACGTTGCCTGCGGCGGTAGAAAGGGTCAAGGTCTGATCGTAGTTGCGCTCCAGCAGGTGCAGCTTCGCTCCCGGGCGGATGCTGCGCGCCTCGAGGAATTCCAGAAGCTGGCGGTCGCGCTCATAGATGCCGCTCACGGTGTAGGATGAACCGGCGCGCGCGTCGGAGAGCAGGACCAGCCCGCGGCGGCGGCGGCTCTCCGGGCTTTCCATCTCGCTGAGGTTGCCGTGCGGGCAGGCGCTGCCGCGGCCCAGCTTGGCCAGAAGTTTGCTCTCGAAGCCGGGAGAGACGGCGTGCTCCAACCGCTCCGCTTCGTCGTGAACCTTCCACCACTCCATGCCGAAGAGTTCGGCCAGCATGCGCTCGATCAAGTGATGACGGAGGGCGAGCTTGTGAGCGATCTTGCGGCCAGCCGCCGTGAGGCGCACGTGTCCGTCGCCCTGCACGCGGACCAGTCCGTCCTTCTTCAGGCGGCGGACGGCCATGGTGACAGCGGGCGGTGAGACCTTGAGCCAGTCGGCGAGCCGGGCGGAGATGACAGTTTCGCCTTCGCTTTCCGCCCCGAGGATTGCCTTCAGATAGTCTTCTTTGGAGACGGTGATCATGTGGAGAAATTATACGACGAGGTTAAGCGAGGTTAACTCGACATTTTGCGGCGGGCGAAAGGGAGGGTCGAACGCGAGTGTGATTGAATATCTTCCCCGAGTGGTCTGCTCTCATGAAGAGCTGCGCTCGACCCCGGATTGTTCCTGCTTCAGGGTCTTGATGGCCCACGCCATGCGGGGCGTATTGTGGGCGATGCCAAACTGGCCCAGCGCATTCAGGACGATGATGCCGCCGTGACCGTTCAATCGTTGCTTCAGGTAATTCATGGCTTCCAGTGCCGCCCACTCCGGCAGGTTGCCGGCGGCGACGCGGTCAGCAGTCCATTTGGCCAGCACCAGCTTCATGATGGGTTCTCCCCAGCCTGTAGTGGAGGCGGCCGCGCTTAGATTGTCGGCGTAGCAGCCACAGCCAATCAGGGACGAATCGCCGAGGCGTCCGGGAGCCTTGTTCAGGGTGCCTCCGGTGGAGGTTGCAGCGGCGATGTTACCTTTGCAGTCGAGCGCGACCGCGCCTACGGTGTCGTGCGAAATCGCAGGAGCGAAGAGGTCGTTGCCGTCTTTCGCGGGTCCAGCTTCCACCGCCTGCCGTTGATACTCGCGCAGGCGGTCTACTTCTCGCGCGATTACCAACTCTTCGTTTTGGCACAACGGCACGCCATGCTCCGCGGCGAATCGCTCGGCGCCTTCGGCGACGAAATATACATGCGGACTCTCGCTCAGAATCTTGCGCGCGGCGCGTACCGGATTGCGCAGGCGCTCCACGCATCCCACGCCGCCGGCGCGGAGGGTAAAGCCGTCCATGATGAGGGCATCCATCTGCACCTTGCCGTCGCGGTTCAGAAAACTGCCCCGGCCGGCGTCGAAGGTTTCGTCGTCTTCCATGATGACGACGGCTTCCTCGATCGCATCCAGGGCCGCGCCACCGCGCTCGAGCACGCGCCAGCCCGCGGCCAGCGCGTTGCGCACGCCGTGCAGATGCGCCTCGACCATGTCATCGGGTATGGCCCACGCGCCACCGTGAACAACGAGAACAGGGTCAGTCGGCAAAAAAGGAATTCTCCGGAAATTTTCGTTATAGAAACCGAAGGCACAGTCTAGCATTGGTGCGTTAGGCTGTTTGGGCTGGGGGAGCTGAATCTGGCGCGAGGCCGGCCACGCCACTTTTGTGGCTTGACAATCGTGCGGCGATGCGTAAACTCGCGTCCATACACGCGCTTCCCCCGGAGGAATGACAATGAATCTCCGGAACGCGTTTGCGATCGTTGCAGTGCTGTGGTTGTCTTTGACTTTGGCCGCGGGCCAGCAGGCTTTGACTGAAACCTCGCTTCGGGGTGCGGAAACCGCAGCCGCGCCTCCCGACTTGCACATTCTTTTCACCGGATACCTGCTTGGTTATTACCGAGTGCCCGACGTCCAGCCGACGGATTTTCTCGATAAATGCACCAACCCTCAACAAATCCCATCGCCGGCGGCTGACCGGTTGCTGAAGGAACTCGCATCTCAGAAGGATGACAAGCCGGAAATCCTGGTCGGCATGGGGGACAATTTCGCCGTCGAACTAGGCTCCCGTACCTACGGTACTTACTCTCAAAAACCGGACCCAGCAGCCAAGTTATATGCCAAGCAACGCAATCCCGGCCTCACTGCCACCGGACATCCCGGCGATCCTTGGCCCCCGCTGCAGTCCGCCGATCAAATCGGAGACAATGTCGCATGCTTTTTATACTTGGCTGGCTATGACGCCATCGTCCCCGGCAGGCTCGACTTCTACTTCGGCCCGGAGCGTTTGCAGCGCATTGCCCAACGTCTCGCCGCCGTCGCGCCGCCAGCGGCACAAGACTCTGGTTCGCGCGCCTACCATCCCGTCCGCATGCTCGCGGCCAACCTGATTGTGAAGACCACTTACTGGGACAAGCCTGACAGCATCCCCGAATTCGAACACAGGAGTTTTACTCCCGGATTCCCGGACAAAGTCGAATCCGAAGAAATCACCGATCACGGACTGGTGCTGCCTTTTCTCCGCGTCATCCATCTTAAGGTGCAGCTCAAGCCCACTCCCGACGCTCCCAAGAAAGCTCGCGCCGCGGCGCCCACTGTTAGCGCCTGGCTCTGCGAGCTTCCAAAGGGCCAGAACCCGGACGATGTCTTCGGCCATTGCATGAAAGATCCTCAATTCCGGCTCGCGGTTACACCCACAAGGAAAAAGGCTGAGGAAAAAGAAGAAGATGCCGTCACTTCTTCGCTCCATCCCGAATTGCAACTTGAAATCCCCGTGCCGGATAACAAGCTCGAGCCCGACCGGAGTTTTGGACTCTGCCTCCAATCCACCCCGGCTGCGGCTGCGCCAACCAAGGCCTCAGCAAAAGCGAAATCGCCCGAATCCGAAAAAGCCTCCTGCGTCTGCTTCACCGTGGCCCGCCCATTTCTTCAACCCCTCGGATGCACTTCCGGAAACCTCCCCTCCACGGCAGGCTGCGCAAAATCCTATGAGTTGCCTTATGTCTTCAAGCCGGAAAGCCACGCAGTCATTTTCGGCGTGGTCGATCCCGCGCTGAAAGGCGAAGTCGGCCGCGACAACCTTTCCTGGATGAACACAAAGCACGGCTACAGCACCTCGGTCGATTTCCTCGATCCCGCGCCCGCTCTGCGTCAGGCCATGCAGTCGTTCCTGGCCGACGCTGAGGCTGCGCACATCGATCTCACCAACGTCCGCAAAGTTCTGCTGGCGCAGATGAGCCGCGACAAAGCCGAGGCTCTGGCCGTCCGCCTCGGTAAGGATGACGATCTGCACTTTGACATCGTGGTCGCCGCCAGCGCCGACTACGCTCACTCCTCGCCCGTCGGCAACCTCCAGGTCGACCCGCGTAAAATCAAGCCGGGTCCCGACTACCCTCCCGTGGTTGTCTCCCCCTGGGGGACCTACTACAATCACCCCGACCCGGACCGCAGCCTCATCGTCAATCCCCTGCGCGGGGTCGACATGCATGACCCCGATTCCGAGAAGAAGTTGCCGCGAGAATTCGCTTTCAAAGGCGACTATACCGCCTGGGACGGCGATCCTATCCAGGATGGCTATCGCGAGCGAAGAACTAAAGCTCTCCAGGATGATTTTGGCCTCCTTGGCAAGAAATACCTCAAGAATTGTTCGGACCCTAAAGCCCATTCCGCGACGCCTGACACTGCCAAGCCTGACGCTGCTAAACCCGAAACGGCCAAACTCGATACTGCAAAGCTCGACACGGCCAAGCCGGAGAACCTCTGCGACGCTCCCGACCCGTTTACCCTCGCTGTGCTCCAGATCATGCGCAAGTCAAGCGGCGCCGATATTGCCATGCTCCAGAAGCGGGATATCTTCTGGGGACCCTTCCGCAAATCCGAGAGTTCCGGAGAAGAAATCGAGCGCCTGCTCTGGAAAGGTGACGTGCTGCGCGTGCTTTCGGTGACCGGCGCCACCTTGCAGAAAGCTCTGAAGGAATCGGATGCCTTCGATCAAGCCGACGTAAACGGCGATGCGACCCTTAGTGGGCTCGGCTTGGTTTACCTCGGCCTCGAACCCACCAAGGATGAGAATTACGTGATCGACGGCGCTCTGCTCGACAAGAACCGCGTCTACACCGTTGCCACCAGCAACTACATCACGGCGGGCGACACCGGATACCCGGAACTAGCCAATCCCGACGATCCCGACCTCGCCGACAAACGCCTACCCGTGCCTCCCCGCAAAATTCCGCCGACCATACGCAGTCAGGAACTGCCGAAGAAGGAAGTCGAGGGTAGGCGCATCAGCGAGCTGGTCTGCCTTCAGTTGCCTCTTCCGTCTTCCACTTCGTCCGATCCGCTGCTCACCCAGGACGACCCGCGCTGCGTCGGCCTCGACTCGCAACAACCTCCCGCTACTGGCAACTCACTCTTCGCGGCCAGCTACGGCCAGCCCACCGACGACAAGCCCAAGCCGCCCAAACTCGCTGAGGTCTGGCTTCTGCACGTCTTCGATACCGCTCTGTTCAGCGACCCCGTGAGCGCTCCAGAGATCGCGGCGCAAGACCAGGCCCGTTGGCACTTGGCGGTCAACCAGATCTCCTTCGGCTATAAATTGGCCACCAACAATCTGTCCGAAGCGGAGCGAGCCCAGTTTTTCAACGGCTTTACCGAGGCGGGCGTTGAAGGCGACAACTCCCATACCTGGACCAATTCCACCCAGATAGAACTCGTGCACCGCGGGCGCCGACTCGAACAGTACCTCCGCAGCCAGTCGGATTACAGTTCCACGGTGCAGGAGCAGCCCCCGCCCGCCACCATTCCCAGTGTCTCGCGCGACAAAAATCGCTACCAGTTCGATGCCGGACTCTTCTATCACCCCTTCACTTTCTGTAAGTACGTTCTGCCTTTTTGCCGCAGCGCCCGCAAGCAGTATCCCGAAAACGGCTTCGTCTTTGAGCCTTTCCGATTCGACTCGCCCATCGTGAAGGAACTGGTGGATATCGGAGCCAACGGCCTGACGCCGCAGCCTTTGACTCTCGACCGCACCCAGCGCTTGCTCATGCGCACCGGATGGCGCACCGAAACGGCCAAGTTTCACTTCGAAACCGGCTACGAAGGTGGCTGGGATCGTGGCGCTTTGGATCAGATCGTCACCAGCCAGGGAACCTGCGTTCCCATGCCCTCCGAAGCCATCGGCGAGTGCCTCGCTAATCTCGCCACTCCGGTCACCAGCGTCGATCAAGTGCGCAGCACCCGCAGCCTTCACGGCTTCTATCTGGACTGGCAGTGGTCTTCGCCCTTGCCCTTCCTGAACGGCTGGCAATCCAAGCCGTGGACAAACACTCTGCAAGCGCAGGGCGACTGGTTCCCTTTCACAGCCTCCGACGACAACAGCAGCGACACCCGTTACCTCTACGACATGACCGAAAAGTTCTCCATTCCCCTGCCGTCGAGCCTCAGTTTTCAGCCTTCCCTGGAGTACTTCCGCTACCGCAACAAGTTCGGACCGGAATACCTGCGACGCTGGTCCCCGCAAGCCACCATCTCATGGTCCTTCGATTTCTACTCCGGCGGCAAAGTGGGAAAGTCGATCAAGCACAAAGGCGGAGGCGGAGCCAGCGGCAGTTCCGATTCTGAATGACGAGTGTTTGGGATAGGACGCCCCCATTGGGTTAACAGTTTTTCGACGAAGGTTGCGGAGCTGCTTATCAGCTATGCCTTCAGGCGGCCTGGCCGGCTTTGGCGGCGAGCGGGGAATCCTGGGTGCGGGTCCAAGTATAGCGCATACGGTGGATCACGGTGAGGGTGGAGAGAACCGCGATCACCCAGAGCACCGGAGCCATGCGGTTGAAGAGCGCGCCGATGATAACCAACACCAGGCGCTCCGGGCGTTCCATGAAACCCACGCGGCAGGACCCGATGAGCGACTCGGCGCGGGCGCGCGTATAGCTCACCATGATCGCGCTGATCATTACGAAGGCGGTGAGCACAACGTAGAAAAATTTGTCGCCTCGCGCGTAGAAGACAAGCAGTCCCAGAAACTGCGAGGCGTCGCTGTAGCGGTCGACCACGGAATCAAAAAACGCTCCGAAGCGCGTAACCCGGTTGGTAGCGCGGGCTACCTGGCCATCCACCAGATCGAAGAAGCCAGAGAAGATAATGACCAGGCCGGCCAGAAAGAACATGCGCTTCTGGGTCAGCGCGGTGGCCGAGCCGAATAGGATCGCGGCCCAGGTGTTCACGACCAGCCCCATGAAAGTCAGCACGTTCGGATTAATGCGCGACAGGGCAAGCCAGCGGACGATGGTAGCGAGCAGCACGCCGCAGGCGCGTCCGAAGGCGCTGGTCCAGCTTCGATTCGACGACGCTCTATTCGGGTTTGGATTGAGCGACTCCGACACTAAGCGCCCGCCTTCTCCGGATCGACCTCGTCGTGGACGGTGATCAGACTTAAGATTTCAAGCTCACGCTTGCCGTTGGGTGTGATGACGGTGGCTTCGTCGCCAACTTTCTTGTTGAGCAGGGCGCGGCCGATGGGCGATGTGGTCGAGATCTTGCCGGAGGCTACGTCCGACTCTTCGCTGGTCACGAGCTTGTACTCCAGTTCTTCATTCTTCGTGTTGTCGTAGACCTTGACCGTGGAACCCAGCCCCACTTTGTCTTTGGGAATATTGTTCATGTTGGTCAAAGACAAGTCGGCTAGGCGCTTGCCGAGCTGGCGGAAGCGGGCCTTGACAAACTCCTGGCGCTGCTTGGCCATGTGATACTCGGCGTTCTCGCTGAGATCGCCGAGCGCCGCGGCCCGCTTGATCTCTTTGGGAAGCTCGTGGACCAGTTCGTGCTCGAGCGCGTCGACCTCTTCCTGCAGTTTCTTTCTCAGTTGATCAGTCTGCATACGGTACCGCTTTCGGGATTATAAACCTCTTGGGAAGGTGTAGGCAGGGGCTAATGGACATTAAGAAAAGCCCGATCTCAAGCCGCAAAGCGGTTGAGATCGGGCTGATGAGTCACCGACGTGCCGGTGAGCTGTTGAGAGTTAGTCCGAAAGGTGGCCTACGCCGATCACGCCAAACGAGAACGCCTGGCAACCGGTGGAAGACACTTCGCATGTATTCGCGTAGTCGAAGCCGAAGAACGAGGAGTTGAAATAGCTAATGTCTGCCGGCTCGAGGTTACCGTAGCGATTCAACCCGAACGTGTTATCGAAGTAATACTGGGCAATGCTGCAATCGCTGTTGCCCTCATCGGTGCAGTTCGGAAGAATGTTGACCCAGTACGTGCCCGCGTTCAGGGTGGTAGCCGGAGTTGAGACCAGCATGGTGTATTCGGTGAAACCGAACGGAAAGCGGCCGGTCGGGTTGAAGCTGGCAGTGGCAGTTCCGGTGGCAACTGGGCTTCCGCCGTCGCCTTCGCTCAGGCCTTGGGCAATCGTCCAAGTCGAGGCCGCCGGATCCAGTCCGTTGTAGCCATCCGCGATGGTGTTGATGAACAAACCGTAGACGGTCCAAACCTCTCCGGTCGGAACTGTGAAGGCACCCCAAGTGGTGGTGTCAGGGACGAGCAGCGTGTTGTCGTTCGCGAAACCGTTGTCATCGGGAGAGTCGGGGTTATTGTCGCCGCCGTAGAACAAGCATACCGGGGCGCAGTAGGAAGGTGGAGTGAGGGCCGGCTTCCCAATGGGGAAGTGCCCTTTTATCGTCCCTTGGCTTTTCACCAATGCGGATACGCCCTTAGGCTTGGATTTTGCCAAAGCCGAGACGGTAAACAGTGACGCTACCATAGCAATCGCGCAAAGCGTTTTTTTCACCAGTGTGTTCCTCCTAAGTTTTTTTAACTGAGTTGCTCAAAGCGGTTTTCGAAACTTGCATTGCGGCTTCTTCACGGAGGGCGCAAGCCAGAGAATCCTAACCCGATATTGCCGAAAGTCAAGTGAAATCGCGCACTGGACGCGGGAATTCGAGCAAACCTCACAAAGGAGAATTTTTCTACCGGGCATCTGATGAAACGGAGAGCTTTTCGGCGGCGCGACCTTGCAAGAAGTTGCACACTTGCGTCATGGGTCCGGAAATGGAGGGGACGTCGCCCAATTTTTCCGGACAAATGGGCCGTCAGGGTTCTCCGGCGAGTTGGCAACCCGTCGGGTGGCAGTTGGGTCTGCTCACCCGTCCAGCGTCAAAATCCCAATCGCCAGTTTGGTTTTATGCAACGTGCTCGTCGTCGTCCAAATACTCTTGCGGGACGTCGTCCTCCGGAACCTGGCGGGTCGTTACTTCAGACGCGTCTGGGTCCTTAGCGTTCTCCACCCCTGCTACGGCATCGGCTTCGAACGTATTTCCCTCCTCCAGCAATTCTTCCACGCTCTGGGAATCCGCATCGGCGACGCCTGATATCTGCTGAATGTCGCCCGATTGCCCGGCCGAATCCGGTCCGAGTTCATCCTCATTGCCTCTGTTTCTTGCAGACATGACTTGCCCTCCAGTGAATTGTGTGTCACCGCCAACCATTGCTCGGGAAGGGTTCAACCCCGCCCGGGCTCTTACCGCGTGGAGGTGGCCTTTTGATCTCTGACTTGCAACTCGTTCACTACTTGCTGCACGTTCGGGACGGTAGAGGCCAGCTTTTCAAGCTGCGCGCGCTTCGATTCAGAGTTGACGTAGCCGGTCAAGGTCACAACCCCACTCTTGACGTCGTCCTTGACGTCGTTCCGCAGTCTGCTCTGGATGAGGGCGGCGTCCAGGTTCTTTTCGATGCCCTCGTCCAGATCCGAGTTTACTGCCTTCGCATCTTTTTCGACATTCGCAGGAACCACGGCAATCTGATCGGCGACGACCTGGGCGCCAGCGAGGGACTTTGCGATGGATTCAGCCTGAAGCTTGTCACTATCGGCCGCGACGTTTCCGCCCAGGGTCACTACGCCCTGATCCCGATCCTGGCTGACGGAGACGTTCTTGAGGCCTGACTGATCGAGCGATTTGCGGATTGCGCTAGAAACATCGGGCGACTTTGCGGTGTTCTCGGTGCATCCGGCCAGAATCCCGAGGGCGAGCAGGGTGAGCATGGCTACTGACAATCTGAGCTTTGACATAATTTCTCCTTAACGATAGAAGTCGAGATCGAATCTGGAAGAGCGGATAATCCCACCCTCAATGCTATGCCACGCTTAGAACCGCTTCTGTGCCGAAAGGAACACATTGCGGCAAGATTCTTTCGTTTACGGAATTTGAGGCCATCCCCAGCGGTCGGAACTGAGGGCCGCGACCGAATGGATCGCCGAAGCTGCGGACAGAGAACCAGAAACCTGGATCAGGCCTGGAATTCGGAGGCTTCTGGAAAGCGGAGTTTGCACTTCGCGAGCGCCTCGTTAAGAAGTGTCTCGACCTTGGTTTCCTCGCAGTTGCGGGACATGGCAAGTTCGCTGACGAGCAGGTAGCGGGCGCGTTCCAGCATCTTCTTCTCGCGGAAGGAAAGGGGCTTGGACTGGTGGAGAGCGATCAGGCTCTTGAGGACTCCCGCAACCTCGAACAGGGAGCCGGTGCGCATGCGGTCGGAATTTTCCTTGAAGCGGTCTTTCCAGTCGGCAGTGCTGAGGTCGTCGGTGATGGCGAGAAAGTCGAGGATCTTCTGCACCTCGCCGTTGCGGACGACGCGCCGAATACCGACGCTGCCGACGTTATTGCAGGGCACCATAACCTTGAGACTGCTGGCCTTGATGTTGAGGAGATAGAACTTTTCGACCGTGGCGCCGATGGAGCGGCTGCTGATCTGTTCGATTATGCCCACGCCGTGGTTGGGATAGACCACCTTGTCGCCGATGTGGAAATTCAGATCAGTACTGCTCATAAAAGGCACCCAGGAAGGAGTAGGGTCAAGTGGGGGTCCGTTTACCTTACTGTAAACAGACTACTCCCGAATTGGGCGAAAAGCAAGAATTGACGCGGGTTTTGGGACGGTAATCAAGGCTCGAAGAGTCGCTCGATGACGCAAGCACCGGTACTGGAGGTTGTAAGTCACTGTGCTTAGGTGGGTTACAGGAGAAGTTCCATCAAATTGGGATAAGAAGTCAAGCAAGGGTCAAAGAGTCATCCGGCTTAGCGACGTGGTTGGAGGCGCAAGGGCGGCGAATATAATCGGGGCGTGAGGTTTGAAAGAAGGGAAATCCTGTGGGCGGTTTGCCGAAAGCCGATATGCATGGAGCTTCTCAAAAAGTCACGACTGGCCGGGCGGCCGGGCGGATCCTGGGCTTGGATGTGGGGGCGAGAAGGATTGGCATGGCCGTGTCGGATCTTCTCGGAATTACGGCTCAGGGACTGGAGACTCTGCAGCGCCAGAACAAACGGCGGGACTTGGCAGCGCTGGAGCGCGTGATTCGCGACTACGCGGTGCGGGAGATCGTGGTCGGGTTGCCGCTGCGTATGAGTGGGGCGGAAGGGACGCAGTCGGAGAAGATGCAGGTGTTCGCGGAGGAACTTCGCAAGCGCTTCCGTTTGCCGGTGCATTTGTGGGATGAGCGGTTGACTTCGGCGGAAGCGAATCGTTTGCTGCGAGAGACGGAGTTGTCGATCGAAAAACGCTCCAAGGCGGTAGACCGCATGGCGGCAGTTTTGATCCTGCAGGGATGGATGGAGGGGAAGCGGCTTCCGGCACCCGGCGTCCGGCTTCCGGCAGAAGAGGTGCCGTAGCAATATCGGTCTACCGATTCCAATGTCCGCAACGGGCGATTTTTCTGGGCACCCCGGTTACTAGGCTGCCGATGGGGGACGGAAGGCTCGGAGCAATCCATTGAGAAGCTGGCCAACCCGTGCCGTCTTACCGAGAACAGATTCTGCCTGTTGAGCATCAAGATAACCCAGGCGCATGGCAAGATTGACCTGAGTTTCGATCTCAAACTAAAGAACCTCGGGAGTGGCAAAGGAACTGTGCGAGTTCTTTCTCAGAAGAGCGGCCCTTGCCTTCCGCAATGTTGCTGGGCACGGATACAGCGGCTCGTCGCAATTGGATAGTCAATCCATAGGTCTCCTCCTTTGGGAAACTCTTTGTGATCCGATAGATGTCTTCCGCAAGATGCATGGCTGCCTGCCAGACTTCCAGGTCGGTGTAGGTCCCGCTCATCGGAGTTCGCCTTCAATTTCACTTCACACTAAGCGCTCGGGCGAAGCAGGCGAAGTGACGCTCATCACATAGACTCCGTTTTTCACAGTAGGATCAGACCATTGTGGGAAGAGCTCGCCGGAAGCCGGGCGCCGGATGCCGCTCTACTTTCCGCGCACCGCGCGGCGGTAGGCGGCTACGTTCTTATCGTGTTCCTCGATCGTGCGGGCGAAGCGGTGGTGGCCTGCGGCATCCGCGACGAAGTAATAGTAATCGCTCCGCGCGGGATGCATGGCGGCTTCCAGCGCGCTCTTGCCGGGATTGGCGATGGGGCCGGGCGGGAGTCCGGCGTATCGATACGTGTTGTACGGCGAATCAAATCGCATGTCGTCATGGTGCAGCGCACCGCTATAGGTTCCCGCGAGAAGTTCGGCGTAAATGACGCTGGGATCGGCGTCGAGCGCGATGTTTTGCGCCAGGCGGTTGTAGTAGACACTGGCCACCAGAGGGCGTTCTTCAGGAGCGGCGGTTTCTTTTTCGATGATCGATGCCATGATCACGGCGTGCTCGAGGGCGGTTGGGACTGCGTCTGGGGCATGCGTTGTATTTGCGACCCATGCGCATATATGCCCTGACGCCGGCTCATTGGAAGTTCGCGCTTGGTCAGGTGTCGGGGGAGTCAGTCCGATCCGCTGGGCCACGACACGGAACTGGCACACCATCGCGGCGGCGATGTCCCGCATGCTCATCATGCGGCTGAATTCGTAGGTGTCGGGAAAGAGATAGCCTTCGAGCGACTGTGCCGTGGGAGCGATATCGGCAATGAGAGCGGTATCCGACTGCGCGACTTTCAGGAAATCGGATGCCGGACCCAGTCCGGCGGCTTCTACGGCGCGGGCGATGTCGAACATAGTGAAGCCTTCGGGGACGACGACGGTGCGGAAATAGACGTCGCCGCGTCCCAGACGCTTCTGCACGTCGATGAGGTTGGATGGCTTCTCGAAAAGGTATTCCCCCGCCTCGAGTGAACGGCGGTGGTGCAGGTAGTGCCAGAGAATGAACGCTGCTTTACTGCGGATGATTCCATTGGTCCTTAACTCAGCCGCGATACGGCGCGTGGAATATCCCGGGCGCAGCATCACAAAGGTTGGACCCGAAGGTTCAGTAGGAATCAACAGCGCCCACGCAAACCAGGCTGCGGCCGCGAGAACCGCAATCATGATGAGCCTTACGATCCTTCGCACGATGTCAGTAGTGTAGATGATAGACATTCCGGGAGGCGCCCGCCCGATTGCGATGCCCGGTTGGCGAATCGGGTTCTCGGTGTTGGGGAAAAGCTGTTTAGGCGGGGGTTTCGGGCGTGCCAGGGTTCTGCCGACCCGGCAGCCTGTTCCTGCACCCTTTTCGTCGCGGTATACTCAAATGATCTGGAGATCACCAATTACTTCATGAGACGTAGCTCGCCCTTCTGGGCATTGCCGTTGCTTCTTGCTGTGCTGCCCACTGCGGGCTGCTTGTTCCGCACGCGACCGGTGGAGGAAACGTATTCCAAGACGCCTCTCCGGGAGTCGTCCCAATCGGCTTTGATCGACAGGATCAAACAACAAGCGGAGAAGATCCAGTCGCTGCAGGCAACCGTGGATATTGACAGCTCCGCGGGTGGCGTCAAAAAAGGCCATGTCACCGACTACAAGGAGATTCGCGGCTACGTGCTGGCGCGCAAGCCCGCGATGCTGCACATGATCGGTCTGCTGCCGATCGTGCGGACCACGGCTTTCGACATGGTGAGCAACGGCCAGGAGTTCGAGCTATGGATTCCGCCGAAGAACCGCTTCGTGGTGGGCCACAACGAAGTGCAGACCCATAACGCGGATCAGCCGATGGAAAGCATCCGTCCGCAAAACATCTATGATGCCCTGCTGATCCGGCCCGTCGATCAGGAGTCCGAGATTGCGGTGATGGAGAACAGCTACGAAATTCTGCATGACGCCAAGGGACACCGCGTTCTCCAGGAAGACTATGAACTGGTCGTGATTCACAAGCGAGACCAGAGTTGGGGACTGGCGCGCAAAATTGTCTTCAGCCGCACCGACCTGCAGCCCGTTCGCCAGTACATTTATGACGAGGTGGGCAATCTGGCAACCGACGCCCGCTACGCGGACTACAAAGAATACGATGGCATCAGCTTTCCGTCGCGAATCGAGATCTACCGGCCGCAGGAAGAGTACGACATCAAGATGAACGTGTTGAAACTGGAGCTGAACAAGCCGCTAAGGGACGATCAGTTTACGCTGCAGCAGCCGCCCGGGGCGGAGGTGGTACATCTGGACCAGCCGCAGTCGCAGTCGAGTGCAGCCGCGCCGCCGTCAGGAGAAAAGTAGTGGGTAGGGGAGCGTCTGCATCGCCAGCCAGTTCTGCCGAGACGTCATGATGAATAAGATGATTGTCGCCAACCTGGTACACCGGCCTATCCGGTCGCTGATCAGCATCGTGGCCATTGCGCTGGAAGTTGCGTTGATTCTGCTGATCGCGGGCCTGTGCTATGGCATCCTGAACGATTCCAAGAACCGGACCGCGGGGATTGGCGCGGACGTGATTGTGCAGCCGCCGGGATCGTCTTTCATCCAGGGCATCAGCGGGGCGCCAGTTTCCGTCAAAGTTGCCGACATCCTGCGACGCATGCCCCACGTCAAAGTGGTGAGCCCTGTGATCTGGCAGCTTTCAACCGCCGGCGCGCTCGAATTGATTGACGGAATCGATTTGCCGAGCTTCGAAGCCCTGGGCGGACCGTTTCAGTATGTGCAGGGTGGGCCGTTTCAGGGTCCGAATGACATGCTTGTGGACAACTACATCGCGCAGCAGAAGCATGTGAAAGTGGGCGACACCATGGAGGTGCTGAACCACAACCTTCGTGTGGCCGGGATTGTGGAGAACGGCCGGGGCGCGCGCAAGTTTCTGCCTCTGGCCTCGCTGCAGGATTTGATTGGGGCGAAAGATAAGGCCTCGGTTTTTTATGTGAAGCTCGATGACCCCGTGAACGCGGATGCGGTGGTGAATGAGGTAAAGAGTCAGCCGGGCATGGAGAAATATTCGGTGCTCTCGACGCCGGATTACCTGAGCATGATGACGCCCAGCCGCCTGCCGGGCTTCCGGCCCTTCATCGGCGTAGTGATCGGGGTAAGCCTCATCATCGGTTTTCTGGTGATTTTCCAATCGATGTACGCGGCGGTGATGGAGCGCACGCGCGAGATCGGAATCTTGAAGTCGATGGGCGCGTCGAAGCTCTACATAGTGAACGTGATCATGCGCGAAACCGGGCTGCTGGCCGTTTTCGGTATCGTCCTGGGCATCGGGTTCAGCTTCGCGGCGAGTTGGGCTATCCGGCAGCGTTTTCCTTTGGTGCAGGTTGTGGTGAGCGGAGATTGGGTTCTCCGGGCGATGGCCGTGGCGGTGGTGGGAGCAACCGCGGGGGCGCTGTATCCCGCATTCAAGGCGGCGGGGAAAGATCCGATTGAGGCGCTGGCTTACGAGTAGGCGCAAGACAGTCGATTGTTTTATTTTTTTCAGCTTCGATTGCGCGGGCCTTGCCGCGTATGCTATCTTGCCGCCACTTAATCCTTGCAGAGGTCAACGTGGCACAGAAGCATCACCATCATTCAGGGCACACCCACGCCGAGCCGGCGTTCGCCAGCCGACGCGAATTCCTTTCGTCTCTGGTCTCCGCGGCAGTGCTTGTCCCGTGGGTGTTCGGCCAGACGCAGGCCAGGACCCCGGTGGAGGTGGCGGAAAACTTTCGCCAACTCTCCGAGAAGTATGAGCGGGAAGGCCTCGCGGAGCCGTTCCGGGGAATCACAATCGACGGCAAGGTCGTTCCCAGCCTGTTCGAAATCAGCCCGAGTGGGGTTTCCACGGAACGGGTGCGAAACGCTGCGGAGAAGTTCATCGCTTCGCTGACCAATGTGCAACTGGCCAGAACCATGTTCCCGGTTGAGGACGTGCAATGGCAAAAGTGGATGAACCAGCACTTCTACCCCCGCCAGGGGATAAGCGTGCAGGAGATGACCGATGCGCAGCGGGAAGCGGCGTTCGGCCTGATGCACGCATCGCTCAGCGCCAAAGGATTCGAGTTGACGCGCAACGTCATGCGCTTGAACGAGACCCTGGCCGAGCTAGCCGACGACCGGGTGTTCCTCGGCGAATGGCTGTATTTCATCACCATCCTGGGCAAGCCCTCCGCGACCGAACCGTGGGGCTGGCAATTCCAGGGGCATCACGCAATTATCAATTATTTTGTCCTGGGCGATCAGGTGGTCATGACGCCGTTGTTCCTTGGATCGGAGCCGGTTCGGGCGACTTCGGGAAAATACAAAGGAGTCGTCATCCTGCAACAGGAGCAGAACGACGGTTTGGATCTGCTACGTGCTCTGCCCGACGCTCAGCGGCAGCGGGCCGTGCTCAACTTCTCCAAGACTGGCAACAACAACCTCACCGAGGCCTTCAAGGACAATGTTGTGTTGGACTATGCCGGCTTGCGCGCGAACGATCTCACGGCCACGGCTCGGCGGCGCCTGCGCGATTTAGTCCAGCTCTACGTCAGCAACATGGACGACGGACATACCCGTGTGAAGATGGACGAAGTTGACCGGCACATCGGCAACACCTGGTTCAGCTGGATCGGCGGCTCGCAAGCTGACAGCGCCTTCTATTATCGGGTGCAGAGTCCGGTAATTCTGATCGAATTCGACCACCAGCGGCCGGCCAATCTGGCGAAGTTCGCGGCGGACCCCAAGATGCCAACCCAACAACATATTCACTGCGTGGTGCGGACGCCCAACGGGAATGACTACGGAAAAGATCTGTTGAGACAGCACTATCTGGCGCACCCGCATGCAACGTGAGGCAGGGCGATCCGCCCCAGATTGGATTCTCCGCAGGGTCCCGAAAGCGGCTGTGTCCCTCTAGTCGAAAGCCTCATGCGTGGAGGTTTGGCCGGCCACCAGGAACCGACCGGCTACTTCGCTAAGACAGTGTCCTAAATCAACGCACTGTTAAGACATCCACCACCCCCATCTATGGTTGACGCATCTCATTTCGGGCGCTTATCATTTTTGTTTGCACCTTAACCTACCGGCGGCTCGGGGAGCCGCCGCGAGATTCTAGAAGTGACTTTATGGATAAGAAGAAGTTAGAAGCATTCAAGAAGCGGCTCGAGACCCGACAGCAGGACCTGCGCCGCACCGTTTCCCGCACCCAGGCCGACGGCCGCTCCGCCGACGAAGACACGGCTCAAGACATTGCCGATCGCGCCGCGAGCTCCTACACCAAAGAATTCCTCTTCAGCCAGAGCAACAACGAGCGGCAACTGCTGCAGATGGTGGAGAAAGCGCTGGCGCGCATCCGCGAGGGCAGCTTCGGCGAATGCACCCACTGCGGCAAAGAGATCAACGCCAAACGCCTGGAGGCTGTGCCCTGGACGCGCCACTGCATCGAGTGCCAGGAGAAACTAGAGCAGGGTTTGCTGGAGGAAGCTCCTCGCTAGGGCGCTGGCTTTGACGCTTCTATTTTCCGGCTGATAAACTACTAGTTTGCCCCACCAACACAGAGAGTCATCAGACTGAGACTGGAAGGTCGTCGTGCGCGCAGAAACCCGCCATCAACTTAAGCAGGATGCATTCAGCCGGGTCACCATTGGGGCCGCGGAGAAGACCGCTCACTGGAGCGTAGAACACAGGAACACGCTCGCCGTCGCCGCCATCGCGGTTGTGGTAGTTGTCGCCGCGGTGGTCGGCGGATGGTACTACCTCAGCGCGCAGGATGAGAAGGCCAGTTTCGATATGATGCAGGCGGTGAGAACTTTGCAGGCTCAGCTTCGGCCTGCCGGATCGCCCGCGCAGCCGGATGTTCCGAGCTTCGCATCGGCCAAGGAACGCGCCGAAGTTGCCGCGAAACAATTCCAATCCATCACGGACAAGTATCCGCACACGCGCACGGCTGATATGGCGCGCTACTTCTTGGGCGTGACTTCGGCGAGCACGGGCGACAACGCCGCGGCTGAAAGCAAGTTCAAAGCGGTGGCATCTTCGGGCAACAAAGAGCTGGCGTCGGTGGCGAAGCTCGCGCTGGCCGCGCTCTATGGCAATACCGGCCGCACAAAAGATGGCGTCGCCATCTATCAGGAGCTGCTCGACAAACCCACAGCTTCGGTGAGCAAAATCACCGCGGAGTTGCAACTGGCGGAACTCTACCAAACCAGCAACCAGCCGCTGGATGCCAAGCGCCTCTATGAGCAGATCAAGAAAGACAATCCCAGCACGGAAGCCGGACAACTGGCGACACAAAAGCTGGCCGAATTGAAGTAGCAGGCACTTCCCGAGCGCCGCATCTACGTTTCAGTTTCATTTCGTGTTCCTGGCCTTTCGATTTCCCGTCTGGACGCCGCCGCCGATGGAGGTCCTAGTTCCGGCGGCTGCTTCCTCTCGCTTGCCCTTTCGCAGCCTCGCCTTTTCTTTTTTCTCTCTTGTTGAGTAGGATGATTGTCCAGGTGGCAATGCAACCTTAAGGAAACAAATGGCCGATTTCACACTGCGCGTTAATGGTAGCGAGAAAAAAGTCAACGTCCCGCCGGAGACTCCGTTGCTCTGGGTCTTGCGCGATACGCTGGAACTGACTGGAACGAAATTCGGTTGCGGTGCCGGTTTCTGCGGGGCTTGCACCGTGCATGTGGAGCGATCGGCGATTCGGTCTTGCTCCACGCCGGTTTCGCAAGTTGCCGGGAGAAACATAACGACGATTGAAGGGTTGGGCGCCAACGGCTTGCACGTGCTGCAGCAGGCGTGGATTGCCGAAGAGGTTCCGCAATGCGGTTATTGCCAGACAGGGCAGATCATGACGGCGGCGGCTCTGCTAAAGACGCCGAATCCAAGCGATGAACAGATCACGCAAGCGATGAACGGCAACCTGTGCCGCTGCGGTACTTATGAACGGATCCGTAAGGCGATTCATCGAGCCGCAGGCTCTGTCGCCGTTGGAGGCGCGCGATGAGTCCCATAAGCCGACGCGAATTCGTTGCTGCTGGAGTGGCTGCGGGGGCGGGGTTGGTGGTGGGATTCTATCTGCCGCACGGGAGATCGAGCAAACAGGTTTTCTCGCCGAACGCGTACCTGCGGGTCACGCCGGACAACAAGATCACAATTGTGGTGGCGCGCTCGGAGATGGGTCAGGGTGTGCGTACGGCCTTGCCCATGATTCTGGCGGAAGAACTGGAAGCGGATTGGAAGCAGATTGAGATCGAGCAGGCGGGAGCGAGCACGCTCTACGGAGATCAGACCACGGGCGGCAGCGCGAGCGTGCGGACGACGTGGGATCCAATGCGCAAAGCGGGAGCGGCGGCACGAGAAATGCTGATTTCGGCGGCGGCACTGACTTGGGGAGTGCCCCGCTCAACATGCGTGGCGCAGGAGGGCAACATTCTGCATGGGGCGTCAAAGCGGCAGCTCAGCTACGGCGATCTTGCGGGGAAGGCCGCTACGCTACCGATCCCAACCGATGCGCCGCTGAAGCAGAGCAAGGACTACAAGATTGTTGGGCAGCGATTGGCTCGCGTGGATACGCCGTCTAAGGTAAAGGGTGATGCGGTATTCGGCATCGACTTCCGGATGCCGGGGATGAAATACGCTGTGCTGTCGCGCTGTCCGACGATCGGTGGAAAGGTGTTGAGCTTCGACGATAAGGAATCGAAGAAGATTGCCGGCGTGAGCTATGTGGGCAAGATCAGCGACGCGGCGGTGGCGGTTGTCGCCGATAGCGTTTGGGGCGCGATGGAAGGGCGCCGCGTGTTGAACGTGAGTTGGGACGACGGGCCGAACAAAGACTTGAACACGGCGGCGGTGATGGAATCGCTGAAGCAGGCTGCGTCCAAGAAGGGTGCGAGTTTGTATTCGGTGGGCGATGTGTCCAAGGCCACCGGCCGGCGGATTTCTGCGGAGTACCAGTTGCCGTTCATGGCGCACGCTCCGATGGAGCCGGGAAACTGCACCGCGCATTATCGGGGAACGGCGTGCGAGTTGTGGGCTCCGACGCAGGTGCCGCAGGATTGCCGCGATTCCGTGGCGCAAGCCGTGGGGTTGGATCCAGATCAGGTAAGGGTGAATGTCACGCTGATGGGCGGAGGGTTTGGGCGGCGACTGGAGCACGACTACGCCGTGGAAGCGGCGCTGGTGTCGAAGACGGTTAATGGTCCGGTGAAGGTGATCTGGACTCGTGAAGATGACATGCGGTTTTCGACGTATCGTCCGGCGAGCCTGCATCAGTTGAGCGCTGTGCTGGATGGAGCGGGTTGGCCAGTGGCGTTCACGCATCGCATCATTGCGCCGTCGATCAGCGGGCAGAAAGGTCAGCCCGGCCCGAACGGAATCGATCCCGATTTGCCGGATGAGGCTGCGTTCATTTACGGGCTACCGAATGTTTCGCTGGAGTACGTGCTCGCCGAAACCGCCGTCCCGTTGGGCTGGATGCGGTCGGTTTACGCGCTGCAGGCGGGGTTTGCCAGCGAAAGTTTTATCGACGAGCTGGCGGCAGCGGCGGGGAAAGATCCGCTGGAGTACCGGCTGCACATGCTGGCGCAAAATAAAGACCAAGACATTCAATATTTCGCGACAACTTGGCACCCAGCGCGCATGCGCGCAGTACTGCAACTGGCGGCCGACAAAGCTGGATGGGTCAAGCCCTTACCCCCTGGACGTTATCGCGGGATCGCTTGCTTCGGATGTTTTTCTTCCTATATGGCCGAAGTGGTCGAGATCAGCATGGAGAACGATGTGCCCCGAGTGCATCGCGTGGTGGGGGCGGTGGATTGCGGGCAGATCGTGAATCCTAGCATTGTGGAGCAGCAGATTCCGGGTGGAGTGGTTTATGCCCTGGGTAACGCCTTGCGAGCGAAGATCACGATCGAGAAAGGGCGCGTGGTGCAGGGAAATTTCGACGACTACGCCCCGGTGCGAATGGACGAGGCCCCGGTAGTGGAAGTGTATGCCGTGCCCAGCACTGAGCCGCCCACGGGCATTGGAGAGCCATCCGTGCCGCCTCTCGCCCCGGCGTTGTGCAACGCGATTTATGCGGCGACCAGGAAGAGAATTCGGGCGCTGCCGATTTTGAGCTAGGACACTATGACATGTTTGCGGAGCCTGTGTTCTGTCGCCCTTCTAATCTTCATCGGCGGTATTGGTAGAAGCGTCCTGCCGGCACAAACCGCCGCGCCTACCCCCGCGCTTTCTTCCTTGGCTGCTTCGCGCGCAGCGCACCTGCGTCATGGAGTCAACGCGAGCGAATGGTTCGCGCAGGTTTATGACAAGCGCGGTTACACGAAGGAACATTTCCAGACCTGGACCACGGCGGAAGACATCGCGCTCATGAAATCCATGGGATTCGATCATGTCCGTTTGAGCGTTAATCCCCAACCAATGATGGCTAACCACCGGCCGGATCAGATTTCGGCGGAGTATCTTGGATACCTCGACGCCGCCGTGAAGATGATTCTGGATCAGGGATTGGCTGTGGTGATCGACCTGCATCCGGAGAGCGATTTCAAAGCCCGGCTCATGAAGGATGACAGTTTCGTGCAGGAGTCCGCCGACTTCTGGCGGGCGCTCGCACGGCATTATTCCACTTGGGATGCGGACCGCGTGTTCTTCGAAATTCTCAACGAGCCGGAATTTTCCGATCGCTACCGCTGGTACGGCGTTCAGGCAAAGCTGGCAACGGCGATTCGCGAAGGCGCTCCGCAGCACACGATTATCGCCGCCGGGGCGCGCTGGTCGGACGACGATGAACTGGTTTTCATCGAACCCCTGCGCGATCCCAACGTGATTTACAACTTTCATTTCTACGAGCCGCATATCTTCACCCACCAGGGCGCGACCTGGGGAGCATATTTCTGGCATTGGGTGAAGGGGCTAAATTATCCGTCGTCTCCGGAATCAGCCGCGAAAACAGCGGCAGGAGTGCCCGATGCGGTGGACCGTCTTACAGTAATTCGCTACGGACAGGATCACTGGGATGCGGCGCGTATCGATGCTGAAATCACGCAGGTTGCGGAATGGGCCCGGCAGCGGGGCGTTCCGGCGGTGTGCAACGAGTTCGGCGTCTATCGCGCCTATGCCGACCCGCAAGACCGTGCGGCATGGATTCACGACGTGCGCACGGCGCTGGAGCGGCACGGCATGGGCTGGACGATGTGGGATTATTCGGGCAGCTTCGGAGTGGTGACGAAAAAGGACGGGCGGAGCGTCCCGGATGACATCACTCTGCAGGCGCTGGGGATGAAGAATCTCGCGGCGAGGAAATGAGTCACGCCGTCCGAACGTAGCACGAAATGTCACCAAGAAACGCGATGACTGAACCTGATTACGGAGTGGCCGCGAGCATCGACTGGCCCACAGTCATCTTAAAGATCTTTATATTGTCGCCGAACGACTCGAAGCGGAGGTCGCGGGATTCGGCGTAGTGTTTGCGCAAGTTCTCCGGAAGCGCTACTCCCCATCCTGACTGAAGAATCCAGACCGTATCTCCGGGCTTGAGACTGTAGGCTTGGACGAATCGCAGCCAATCCTCGGGGAAGTTGTCCGCCCAAAACATCCATGCCATTTTGTAGTCGGCCGAAACGACGCGGTGGCCGGCGCAGGAAAATTGTTCAAAGCCGGTGGGAGCGGCGTCGAAGGTGATAGGACGCTGATGGCAAAGATAGTGACCGAGAATCAGATCGGTTTGGTAATCGGTGAAGATGAGATCGGACGGATCCATGTTCTGTCGTACAAACGCCATCGCAGCTGCCATGTTCGCGCGGCTTTGATCGGCACGGTCCATTCTGGGTGGGCGCGGTTTGCCAAAGACGATGCTGGCCAGAATGACACAAGCTGCGATCATAAGCCCGCGCTCCCATCGGCCGGCCGCCACACGCGCGATTGCCACACTCACGCCGGCCACACCTGGAATGATCAGGAACGCGACGTGCCGCGTGCCGCCGTAGGGATAAATATGCGCCAGACAGGCGCCACCCGCGATCAAGAAGGGCAAGAGCAAGAGTATTCCTAAAAGGCGCGAAGAACTTCGACCCTCAGGCAAAGCTTCCCTGCGCAGCAGCAGTCCAACACTCACAACAAACAAGAGCCCAATGACATCGCCGACGGCCAGTTGCCCGAAAAAGAATTGGAAAACTCCGAACGTGTGTCCCACTAGGAACAGCAGGGGGTTGTCATGAGCGGGATCGAAGTAGGACCGGTGAAGGTAAAACTCGCTCATCCAGCCTTGCAGCACCGTTCTTGAATCGCCCACACCCAGCTTCGAGAGATGAGTCTTATACAGGAACAACGCCAGAGCCAGCCCGCCCACCTGGCCGAGTGCCCAGACAGAGGCTAAACTGGCGGGGGAACGTTTTGTGAAGAATTTGAGTAGGGCATAAATCCCGAGCGCTGCGGCGAACAGAAACGCCGAGTAATGAGTCAGCATGCCCAGGTAAAGGCACAGGGAAAAGGCCGCCATCCGGCCGATAGAGTTCTTCGCAAAGGCTTCATCGAGGAAATACAAGGCGCTGACTAGGAATGCCAACAGCAAAGAGTACTGCCGCAATTCTGCCGCGACTAGGACAATGGGTGGAAGGAAGGCAACGAGCAGAAGCCCGATGAATCCGGCAAGTTCGCCCGCGGCGTTGCTCAACCATTTGTAAAACATCCAGCAAAAAGCCGCGCCGGCAAGCACCGAAGGCAGGCGTAACCAGAGTTCCGAGGCGCCGATTGCGCGCCAAAAATAGAGCAGAAGGGTGAGCAGCGGAGGATGCGCCGCAGTGAGACTCGCCTTGTACGCGAGGCTCAGCGAAAGCTGGTTGGCCAGGCGAAAATGCAGCGCCTCGTCGGGATTGAGGAAGGTTCCGGAAGCCGTCCAAAGGCGGGCGAAGAACCCGAGCAACGTGACGGTGACTGCGGACCCATGGGCGTGACTCTCGAACCAGGGATTCTTGTTTTCCGTCAACGATCCCTATCCTCGCGGATCATTTCTTCGGCGGTGGGAAAAGGACCGGGGCTCTCTGGCTGGTGGGCGCGGAGTTCCGCCGTGCGTTCGGCGAATTCGCGGCGGCGTTGCAAATCTTCGGGGGTAGGTGTGGTGTGCTTCAATCGGGGAATTACCTCCTGCTAAGTAGTTTATCCTGTGGCCGCGGACGGTTTTCGACTACCTACCTGCGATGCAGCAACCGGAGATTCTCGTCACTTCGTGGCCAGCAGTCTGGCGGATTTACTGGCCGCCGATTCTCGCTTTTGACGACAGCAACACAATCATCAATCGCGACAGACTGGCGGACAGATGGCAGGGCGGCGAAGAGGTTCCAATCGTCTAATGCACGGACTGCTTTCCATATTTCGGGACCAAATGTCACGTCATTCAAGACGCTACCTGGTCCCCACCCGCCTTGACACTCCTTTCTCTCACGCTTTATCCTGAACCCTTAACTCCTTGCGGTACTTACGCCCCTTGGCGTGCTTCCGCGGATCTGGCGCGGCTTTGGACGCGCGGAGGTTTCCGATGTTCTTCGAAATCAAGGACTTAGAACTTCACCCTATCGAATTTGCGGAGAAGTTCGAGCCCGGCGTGATCGACCTGGGAACGGATTATCGTCAGATCGCTCCCGTCGAGAGCAGCGGGAGGGCGGACTTGGTCGAAGAGCATCACGGTAAGCGCAAGATAATCAAAGACATACGCATCCAGGGCAGGCTGGCGACCAGTCTGGAATCGAGCTGTGCGCGGTGTCTGGAACCGATTACTCAGGATGTCAAGCGCGAGTTCGATTTGTTATATCGTCCTCAAGGCTCGGACGCCGGACGCGATGAGCTGTCGGTGACCGACGCAGAGGCCGAGATCAGCTATTATGAAGGCGAAGGTATTCTGCTCGACGACGTTGTGCGTGAGCAGATATTGCTGGCCGTTCCGTTGAAGCTTACGTGCCGCGAAGATTGCAAGGGTCTGTGTCCGCACTGCGGCATAAACCTAAACCAGGAGCAGTGCTCGTGCGCGGTGACGCTGGAAGAACCGCGATGGGCGGCGTTGAAAGAAATCCGCGGCAAGCTGGCGCATTAGGATCCCACAGCTGGAGATTTGATTCATGCGAGGCCGAAGCGCCTCGGCGAGAGGAATTCATAGACCATGCCCAATCCAAAACGCAGACATTCTCAGAAGCGCACCTCCACCCGGCGGGCGCACGATGCCTTGAAGAGCCACTCGCTCTCCGAGTGTCCGAACTGCCACGAGAAGAAGATGCCGCACCGCGCCTGCGCCAAGTGCGGCTACTACAAAGGCCGCGAAGTTCTCGAAGTGAAGGAAGCCAGCTAATTCTCTGCCACCATGCCTAGCGTGATCGCGCTGGATGCGATGGGTTCGGATCGGGCTCCCAAGCCTGAAATCGAGGGCGCGATTCATGCCGCGCGCAACTACGGCGTTCGCGTGCTGCTGATCGGTCCGGAAGCCACGGTCAAAGCGGAACTTGATCGTCACCCGGCGGCGTTCCGGCTGCCCATCGAGATCGTCCACGCCAGCGAATTCATTACCATGGAAGATAAAGCGGTGCAGGCGGTGCGCGCCAAGCGTGACTCTTCCATGCGCGTCGGATTGCGTCTGGTGCGCGAGCGCCGGGCGGCGGGCTTTGTCACTGCTGGAAACACCGGCGCCGCGATGGCTTCGGCCAAGATGGTGCTGGGCGCATTGCACGGTGTGGACCGGCCGGCGCTTGCGGCCGTTTTTCCCACGGCTCCTGGGACGGCGGCGATTCTGCTGGACGTGGGAGCCAACGTGGATTGCAAGCCGCGTAACCTCGAACAGTTTGCGGTCATGGGCGAGATTTACTTCCGCTCTATGTTCGGTGACCCAAGGTTTGGCGATCTCAAGCCCGGCCGTTCGGGTTTCGGCGCCGGGAGACGGCCGCGGGTCGGACTGCTCTCGATTGGCGAAGAAGAAACCAAGGGCAACCAGCTGACGCGCGAGTCCTTCCAGTTATTGAAGCGGCTGCCCTTGAACTTTGTGGGCAACGTGGAGGGCCGCGACCTGTTTAATGGCCACGTCGACGTGATCGTTGCCGATGGGTTCGTGGGCAACGTGGCGCTCAAGATTTCCGAAGGCGTGGCGAATCTCGTCCGCACGGTTCTGAAAGAATCGCTGAAATCGACGATTACCCGGCAGGTCGGCTACATGCTTTCGCGCAGTGCGTTTTCCGATTTCAAGAAGCGCATCGACCATACCGAATACGGCGGCGCGCCTCTCTTGGGGCTAAAGGGCGTGTGCATTATCACGCACGGTTCGTCGAACGCGAACGCCATCAAGAATGCGGTAAGGGTAGCCGCCGAGTTCGCCGAGCGGAACATCAATCAGTCCATCGAGCAGGGATTGGCTGCGCTTCGTCCAGCGCCGGCGGAAGTGGAAGTTGCTCCGGTTCACTAGCTTGTCGCACCAATCAAAATAATGCCGGAATCAAGAGACATGCCCAGCCTCGCTACATCCATGATCGCATTCATTTTCCCCGGCCAGGGCTCGCAGGCCGTGGGCATGGGTAAGGATCTCGCCGAGAAATATCCCATCGCCCGGCAGACGTTTGAAGAAGCCGATGAGGCGCTGGGCTACAAATTGTCGCAATTGTGTTTCGCAGGCCCCGAAGAGGAATTGCGCCTCACCGAGGTTACCCAGCCCGCGATCCTCACCGCGTCGATTGCGGCCTTGAGAGTTCTGGAGGGCCGCATCCCCAAACCCAGCTTTGTTGCTGGTCACAGCTTGGGCGAATACTCGGCACACGTCGCCTCCGGAACGATGAGCTTTGCCGATGCCGTCCGTACGGTGCGCAATCGTGGCAAGTATATGCAGGAGGCCGTCCCCGTGGGAGTGGGCGCCATGGCGGCAATCCTAGGGATGGACTTGGAGAAAGTTGCCGCCGTTTGCCAGGACGCGGCGCAAGGCGAAGTCTGCTCCCCCGCCAATATCAATTCGCCGGAACAGATTGTGATCTCCGGGCACACCGCGGCGGTGGAGCGTGGAGCGAAGCTCGCCGACGAGCGCGGAGCGAAGCGCGCGAAGATGCTTCAGGTGAGCGCACCTTTTCACTGTTCGCTGATGAAGCCAGCGCAAGACCGCCTGGAAGCAGACCTGAATGCCCTGAAGACGCAGAAACCCGTGTACCCCGTCGTTTGCAATGCGGAGGCATCTTTGGTCAGCGACGATTTGCAGGCACGCAACACCCTGGTTGCTCAGGTGACAGGCTCGGTAAAATGGGAGCCAAGCATGCGCCTGCTGATCGAACAAGGCGTGCAGACGTTTGTGGAAATTGGCCCGGGGAAAATCCTATGCGGTCTGATGCGGCAAATTGACCGATCGAAGACCTGCCTGAACGTAGGCGACGAGGCGTCCCTGGCGAAAACGCTGGCACAGTTCGGAAGTTAGCAATGCCAATCTTCCTACCGGAATTCCAGATCGCAGGGCGGCGAGCTGATCGTCTTGTCCGTTTTGTCCACATACAACTGGGCGTGTTGCGCGCGATCGTTCACGATCAAATCGATCACTACTCCGCTTCCACCGCCGGGACAGTTGCTGGCGCCATAAATCGTAAAGCTCTTGACCGCACCCCATTGCCCGCCTGGCCCCCAATCTTGCCAGAATTCGTTAAACGGATACTGCGTGTGATTCTGCGGATGCTGCTGCCATGTTGGATCGGCGTAGTAGACACCGTAAGCCGTTTCAAAATCCTGTTTCTGCAGCAAAGAGAAGAATTTATCCGCGACGCGTTTTTCCGGCCAAAAGCGATTCCACCACCCGAGAAGAGCGATAACCAGCACCAAAACGATCGCCGAAATAATCCGGGTTCGCTTCCTCCGCTCTTTTTCCGGATGGTACTCCTTGGCGTCCAGTAGGGTCATCACTCTCTAGAATAACGGACACAGCCGGTAAGTCAAAAGTTCCAGAAGAAATCGGCCGATTCACGTTCGGGTCATCGAGTGCTCTTTCCGATACCCGATCACCACATAACCCGGGGTTTTTTACAGCGTGCGCTTGAACAGCGGAATCGCGATCCCGAGAGTAATAGACGCGAATATCGAAAGAAAAAGCATGTCGCCCCACACCGCCGCCAGGGTCGTTTCTTTGAGCAGCAGGCACTTGAAACCGTCCACCGCGTAAGTAAACGGATCGACTCTCGCAATCGCCCGCAACCAGGGCGGGAACGCCTGAATGGGATAAATCGCGCCGCTGGGAAAAAACAGCAGCGTATTCAGAATGCCGAACATGGCCCTCGGCACCAGCGGGTCTTCGATGCGCACCATCAAGAGGAACATCATGGTGTTGAACGCGAGCGAGGTCAGCAAAATCATGACCAGCAGCCCGAGCATCGTCGCCGGATTGAAAATCGTGCTCACGCCCGCGATCAGCGACCCGATTACGCAAATGATTACGCCGGTCATCACGGCCTTAATCGCGCCCGCCAGGTTCAGCCCCAGCACCAGTTCGAGTTTCGTGATTGGCGTTACCAGGTAACCTTCATGAACTCCGCGCGCCTTGTCGTCGATGTATAGCATGCCGCCGCCGATCATCACCGAGACAAACATGGCCAGCGCCAGCGAGCCCGGCAGCAGATACTTCATGTATTCGATGTAAGGGTAGAGTTCCACAATCTCCAGCGCCGTCTGCTGCAGAATGCGCGGCTCGACCGTTGGCTGGTTCATTGCGTTGACCAGGTCGGTGAGTTCCGACTCCAGCGCGGAGCTCATGAAGTTGTCGCTGTTATCCACCACCACAGCAATTTGCGGATGGTTATTCTCGTAAACCCGCCGCGAAAACTGCGGCGGGATGATCACCGCGCCGTCGAGCTTGCCGTTGCGCACGTCCTCCATCGCCTTTTTTTCGTTGTCGTAGTAAACCGGCACGAAGGTACGAATGTTCGCCCGCACCGAATCGAAGGCCTCGCGAATCCTCAGCGCCTGCGTGCCTCCGTCCTGGTCGACAACGGCCAGCCGGGCGTCGCGAATCTTCCCGCCAAACGCGTTGCCCAGGATGACAAGCTGCACCAGGGGAAAGATCATCGAAGCCAGCATCAGTGCCGGTGAACGGAAGAACTTGCGCATTTCGCGCTCGACAATCGCCATCATTCGGTTCATAGCTTCAACCCCGGACGCTTCATGGCCGCAGCCCCGGACTCTGCGGCATCGTGAAGGCATAGGCTTTCTGCAGTTCGTCGCGCAACTGCCGGCCCGTGTAGTGCACGAATACGTCGTCCAGCGTCGTGTTCTGCACCGAGAGCGACTTCACGGCGACCCCAGCTTCGACGGCCATCTCGACGAGTTCGGTGGTGGTACGTGAGCCATTGCCGGTCAGCACTCGATACATTCCAGCACCTTCATGCTGCACGGAAGTGACATCGTCGAGCGTATGCAGGCGCTGCTCCCAGTCGTCCGGCGGATTCTCGAATTGCGCTTCGATCACGTTCGATCCCGGCACGCTCGCCTTCAACGCCATAGGAGCGTCCAAGGCGACAAGTTTGCCGTGATCCACGATGGCGATGCGGTCGCACAGCCGGTCGGCTTCATCCATGTAATGCGTGGTGATCAGAATCGTGAGCTGCCGCTGGCTCTTAATATTGCCCAGCATTTCCCATACGGCCACGCGTGAGACAGGGTCCAATCCGGTCGTGGGCTCGTCGAGGAAAAAGATCTTCGGATGATGCACCAGCCCGCGCGCAATCTCCAGCCGCCGCCGCATGCCGCCGGAGAGCGTCTTGGTCTGCGCGCCGCGCCACTTCGTCAAATCCACCAGCCCCAGCAGTTCCTCGATCGAACGCTTCCGCTCTTTCGCCGGCACATCGTAGAGCTTGGCGTAGATGTTCAGGTTTTCTTCCACCGTAAGATCGAGATCGCTGGTCAGCGCCTGCGGGATCACACCGATCGTTCGCCGCACGGCATCCGGCTCCTTTGCAACATCGTGACCCGCGATGCGCGCCCTCCCCGCGGTAATCGGAATCAGCGTGGTCATCATTCGGATCAGCGTCGATTTCCCCGCGCCATTCGGTCCAAGCAGACCGAAGATCTCACCCTCTTTCACGTTGAATGAAACATCGTCGACGGCGGTGAAGTCGCCGTACTTCTTGACGATGTGTTGCACTTCGATAGCGTAGGGCGTTGCGGCCACAGCGGTCGAAACGCTGCCGTCGTTGGCTTTGGAATTCAGGTCTGCCATCATTGCTGCCCCGCCGCCGCCGCGCTCTGCGGATTGCTCTCGCCCTTCATCTGCTCTGGCGAAACCAGCACCTCGGCCGTCATTCCCGGCACGAACGCGCCTTTTGGATTGTCCAATCTCACTTTCAGCACGATCGTCCTTATATCGCGCTTGCGCCGGCTGACGTCGCGCTGTGTGGCAAAGTCGCCTTCTACGCCTTTGAAGAAAACTTTGCCGCTGGTGATCGTGCCGCCCGGCAGGCGGACGCGCAATACATCGCCATAGCCGATGTGGTCGGCATAGGTCTCCGGAATCGCGGCGCGCACCCATGTATCTGTCAGATCGACGATGGTCACAATCGGCGCGCCAATGTTGACCACTTCTCCCTGCCGCGCCGCGCGCACCGAAACCGTACCGCTCACCGGCGCGTAGACATTGGTGTACGCCAGCCGCACCGCGGCCTGATTCTTCTGTGCGACCGCATTCTTCAGGTCGGCCTCCGTCGATTGCACTGTGCTCTTCGCCGCGTTGGCTTGCTGCGTGCGCGCAATGGCGGCGTTCAAGTTCGCCTCCGCCGCTTTCACCAGATCCTGCTGAGCCTGCACGGTCGCCTGCGCCGCTTGCAGGTTGGTCTCAGCCTGCACCTGGTCCTGCTCTGACTGGACGCCGGCTTTGGCCAGCGCGATCATCCGCCGGCTGTCACTCTCGGTGCGATCGAGCGCGGCCTTCGCCTGCAGGAGTTGCGCCTTGGCGGACGAAAGCATGGCCCGCGCGTTAGCCACGTCGCTCGAAGTCGAGCCTGCCGTAGATTTTTCGGTGTGCTGCATCTCGGAAACTTTGTGCTGCAGGCTCGCGATGTTGGCCGCGGCTGCGGCCTCCTGCGTCTGCAACTCGGAGGGATCGAGCACGGCAATGAGGTCGCCTGCCTTCACCGGCGTGCCTTCATCCACCAGCAATTTCTGGATGCGGCCCTCGACCTGCGCGCTGACGATCACCTGATTCGAGTCGACCGTGCCGATCAGCACCAGATCTTTGGAATGGTCGGTAGAGAACATGTAATAGATCGCGGCGATCACAAAGATGATGCCGAGAAGAATGAAGAACCGGTTACGAGCGCTCATTTGCTTACTCCCGATTTGCGAACCGACGACTTGCCAACTGATGGCTTACGAACCGCTGGCCCCGTGCTGGCGCCGGGTTGAAACAGCGCCGCGGAAATAAAATCCAAAACCGCCGCCCGCCGCTCCGCGATGCGCCGCGGCGTGAGTGGATTGAAGCGCACGATCCGTTGCATCACCGGGGCGCTGCTGAAATAGAAAACGATGATCGCCACCATGGAAGGAACGAAGTGCGCCGGGTCTACCTGCCGGAATTCGCCTTCCGCAATTCCCTTGTGCAGCAGTTCGCCAACCCGCCGGTAGATCGGCTGGAAGTAAGTCTTGACCAGCCTGTCGAGGTGTACCGAGTCGCCTTCGCGCGCCCGCATCATCTCCCGCTGCATCAGCTTGGGATAAATTCGGTTCGAGGCAATGAAATCGAAATACGCACCCACGTAGGCCATGATCTTTTCGCGCGGCGGCAGGTCGCTGTCGAGCACCTGGAAGACGCAGGTCCGCATCCCGGTAAATGCGTCGTCGAGCACCGCTCCGTAAAGCGTTTCCTTGTCCGTAAAGTAGTAATAGAGCAACGCCTTGTTCACTCGCGCTTCGCGCGCAATGGCGTCGGTGCGCGCTCCGACGATGCCGAACTCGGCAAACTCCTTCGCCGCAGCCTGCAGAATGGCCGCGCGGCTCTCCTCCGGCTGGCCGCGGGAACCCATGCGGGGGTGATGATGGCGGTGATGAAAGGCTTGAACCATTCACTAATTAACCAGTTAGTTAGATTATACATATTGTCGACCCTGATGCAAGCAGACGTTCCTTTGACGAACTTTTACCAAAAGTCGACAAATCTATGAATCCGCTAATGATTGCCGCGCTATACTCCGTATGTTGATCTTGCGCCATGAATCTGGTTACGCGGCAGCGTTAACCAGGAAGATAGGGCTCCGACCCCGGGCTGCCAAACCGGAGGATTTATGAGCTTGGCCTTTTCGTCTCCCCGTCGGCTTTACAGCTTCCCCTTAGCGTTGATCGTCGTTGCCGCGGCCATCTTTTCCACTAGCTGCGGATCGAGCAGCATGTCGAAGACTCCGCCCCTCACGGGCAATACCGCAGTAACGGTAGTGGTGTCGAGCACAGCCAACGATCAACTGTCGGAATTCGATCTCGGCTTTCAAAGCATTACCCTGACCAGCCAGTCGGGAAAGACGGCTGCTCTGGCGTCATCAGGGCTCGGTGCCGAATTCATGCATCTGAACGGCGTAGCTCAACCACTGCTGACTGCGACGATTCCGCAGGACATCTATACAAGCGCAAGCGTGACTCTTGGCGGCGGCGCTTTCGTTTGCATCGCCCTTGGTCAATTCGATGGAGAACAGACCCTGAGTTCAGCCACTTACACCCTATTCCCTCCCACAGCGACAGTGAACTTCCCTTCGCCTCTCACCGTGACGGGCACAAGCATGGCCCTGTCGCTCGACCTGCTGGTATCGCAATCGGCGACCATAGGGGACTGCGTGAACGTCGACGGATTCTACGGCTTTTCGGCTGCGCCGACCTTCAGTCTTACGCCCCTCACTTTGGCCGCCTCACCGACGAATTCGGCCAATGGCAAAGTGATGGGGATCGACGGAGAGGTCACAGGAGTCAGTTCGGGCGGCAACACCATTACTTTGTCGATACCCAACTACGTGCCTGCGCTGACAGGGCTGCCAGTTTCTGTTCAGTGCGACGGCAACACTCTGTATCAGGGGGTTAACGGCCTTTCCGCCCTGACGGCGGGCGCGTTCGTGAATATGGATGGCGCGATCCAATCCGATGGTTCTCTGCTGGCGACGCGGATTGCGGTGGAGGATCCCTCCGCCGTATACATATTTCGCGGCCCGCTCATGGAAGTGACCCCTTCGGTGTCTGCATTTTTCATGCATGCTCGCGAGATGCAGGGCGCTGGCATTCCTGGCTATCCAACCGGCGAGGGTGCGCCATTTAACTACGACAGCGCAGCCTTTCAGATCTCCGGCCAGCTTACGAATCTGGGAAGCTTGCCCTTCGTGCCCAGCTTCAATGGATCAAATATGGTTCCAGGCCAAGAGGTGTATATTTCAACAACCACCTTGCCCTTTAACGGGACCTACCCGGCCGTCACCACAATGACCCTCATGCCGCAGACGATCAATGGCACCGTGACAGCCATATCGCAGAGCGGCAGTTTTACCGACTACACGATTTCGCTGGCGCCGTATGACTTGTTCCCCATGTTGGCGGTGCAGCCCGATCAAACTACAGTGGAGAACGATCCCAGCCAAGTTGAGGTCTACGTCGACAGCAACACGCAGACGCTCAACACCCAGCCACTCGCTGCCGGCAGCACGTTGCGTTTCTATGGATTGGTGTTTAACGACAATGGCACGCTGCGCATGGATTGCGCGCAGGTAAATGATGGCGTGGACTTCACGCCGCCGTCGAATGCAAATGCGCGCCTGGAAGTCGGGCCAGCCCAGACCACGCGTCGCGCAGGGACCGGCGGGACACAGCAAATCATCACCGTGGTAACGCGTAGCCACTAGGGGCGTTTGGCGACGGCGCGAACTTGATTCTTAGCAGGCTCCGCCCGCAATCGAGGGCACCAGCAGAACTTCATCGCCCTCTTGAAAAGAATAAGCCGGTCCGCCCAGGAAGCGGATGTCTTCCTCGTTCACGTAAATGTTGAGAAAGCGGCGCACCTGTCCCGCTTCGTCGCGCAGATGAGGCTTCAACTCCGGAAACTTCTCATCGAGGACGGCGAACAACTCTCCCAGGTTCGCGGCCGCGCACGTAATCGCTCCCACACCCGCCGTGTGCCGCCGCAACGCAGTCGGAATCTGTACATTGATAGCCATCGATTCTTTGTCTCTTATGCGCCCACGGCCGCCGCCGCTTCGTTCGCGACCTCGACACCCTCCAGCGTTTGCTGCAGATACCGCTCGAATTCCGTCAGCTTGGGTGCGATCGGCCGCTCCGTCTCATAGACGCCGGCCAGCACATCCGTCGTCTTCAACCCATTGCCCGTGATACACAGGACGGTCGTCTCCTCGGGCAGAATCCGGTCCTGGCGATAAAGCTTGCCCGCGCAGCCCACGGTCACGCCGCCGGCCGTTTCGGTAAAGATGCCTTCACTTTCCGCGAGCAGGCGGATCGAATCGATCACCTCCGGGTCGCTCACGTCCTCGCTCCATCCGCCGCTCTGCTTGATGGCCTTGATGGCATAGTGACCGTCGGCGGGATTGCCGATGGCGAGCGAACGCGCAATAGTCGCCGGCTTCTGCGGTTCGATCTCCGCGCTGCCGGTCTTTACCGCAGTCGAAATCGGCGAACAGCCAGTAGCCTGCGCGCCGAAGAACTTTACCGGCTTCTCCTCGACCAGGCCGAGCTTGATCAGTTCCTCGAATGCCTTCTTGATCTTGGTGATCAACGATCCGCCAGCCATGGGCACGACCACGTTATCCGGCAAACCCCAGCCCAGTTGCTCGGCGATCTCGAAGCCCACCGTCTTCGATCCTTCCGCGTAGTAGGGCCGCAGGTTCACGTTCACGAATCCCCAGCGGCGCTCTTCGGCAATCTGCGAGCACAAGCGGTTGACTTGGTCGTAGTTGCCGGCAATCCGCACTACGTTCGCGCCAAACACCTGCGTGCCCAAAATCTTCGCAGGCTCAAGGTCGGATGGGATGAATACCCATGCCTTCAAACCCAATCGCGCCGCGTGCGCCGCAACCGCGTTGGCCAGATTTCCGGTGGAAGAACACGCGACCGTATCGAAGCCGAAAGCCTGAGCCTGGGCCAGGGCCACGGCGACTACGCGGTCCTTAAAGCTGAGCGTCGGCAGGCAGACGGCATCATTCTTAATGTAGAGATTCTGCGCAGCCGCTTTCGTGTCGCTGTTGTTGCCCACTAGCCGCTCTGCAAGCCGCGGCGCATTAATCAGAGGCGTGAACCCAACCGGCAGTTGCGGCTGAAATCCTTCCGGCAGCGGCAGCAACTCGGCGTAGCGCCACATGTCCGGAGGCCGTTGCGCAATGCGCTCGCGGCTGATGGAGGCCTTGGCCGCGTCGTAGTCGTAAGTGATTTCCAGAGGAGAGAAACACTCGTCGCAGATCGAGCGGGGTTGGTTTCCCCAGCTGCGGCCGCATTCCCGGCAGCGCAATTCGTAGTGAGCCTCGGCATTCGACATCGGGCTACTCGCTTTCTTTTACAGCAGCGAATAGCTGGGGACGAGCCGGGAAGAAGCGCCCTAAAACAGAACGGCCTCTTTTTTCCAGGAAATGGGAAAAAGAGGTCGAATGCAAATAAAATAAAGCTCGCATCCGAATCTCATGTTCCCCGTTTCCGGGCGGGAGTTGGCACCTGGCGGTCGGGATAGATGATCCCGATCCGGTTGCCGTGGCGTCACAGGGCTCGTCCCTCAGCCACTCTGCATGAAATTCAGGCCTGCCCCGAAGAGCAGGCTTGTTCTCATGATCCTACACAGGCGAGCGCGAGTCGTCAAGAGGCATTTGCCGGGCTGTTTTAGCGCCATAATTCTGTCACCGCGCCTAACGGCAACATGAAAATGTTACGCAGGAAGCACCACCCTCAGAGCGGCGCGATACACCGTGACCTCCGCAGGCGTGCGGCAAACGTACTCGCCGTCGGCATAAACATCGAGCGGGCTCTCGGTCCCCACGCGCAGGCGCGCCGCCTGAAAATACTCCACCTCGCGGATGCGCAAGTGGCGTCCAAAGTAGACCGTGGGAAACATGCAGGCGAGCTTGAAGGGATCGACGCCTCCGATGACGCACACGTCGAGTTGACCGTCGTCCATTCGCGCATGGGGTGCAATCTTCATTCCACCGCCGTACATTGCGGTGTTGGCGAAAGCGGCCAGCATTGTAGGCTGGTCGCTGCGCATGGCCCAGCGGCCGGCCGGGGCGGGCGTGAAAATCTTCATGGGGAACGGGGCAAAGCGGAAGATGGTCGGAGCCAGGGTTAACGCGTAACCGCCGTGTCCGCGCAGCCAGCGCGGCAGTGCATTGGCGCGGCGGGAAACCTCGGCGTCAAGCCCAACGCCAGCCACGCTGCAGAAATAGTTCGGAGTACCGAGTGCCGGGTTGGGAGAGGCCTCGTGTGGCGCGGGCGACTCGCCCGCGCCCTCCCTCAACGGCAAGATAACTCCCAGATCAATGGCGCGCACGTTGTTTTGCGTGGCACAGAAGCCCCGCCAAGCGGAGAGCGAATCGCGCACTCGGCGCAGGCCAAGAGCCCGGGCAAAGTCGTTGCCGCTGCCGCTTGGGACAACCAGCACCGGCAGGGCGAGCTTCACCAATTGGCTGAGGTGACGATGAATGGTGCCGTCTCCGCCGAAGAGTAGGATGACATCTGCTTGATCCGCGGTCGAGGGCAACCCGATGCGCCATTCGATGGTTTCATCTGCCTGGAAAGGCTTGAGGCTTTTCGGAGAACATCCCAGCCCGAGGATGGCGGCAGCGCGCATCTGCGAGCAGAGAGTAACAGAGTCGGAGCGCGTGGCGGGGGTCACGCTCATGGACTTGTACGGGCGCCCAGCACCTGAGCCTCCCCGAAGCGGGCCCGTTCCGACTACGGTAACCTTCCGGCCCCTCCCCAAAACCCGGAACTGCTGGCATGATTGATGACAGAAGCTTGTTTCTTGGAGGCGAGGCATGAGACTGCACCGGCTAACGAATATATTGTATTTTCTGGCAGTTAGCTTGATCCTGGCAGGCTGCGGCGGTTCGCAGCCTGGAACCATTATCGTGAGCGCCGCCGCGCCCTCCATCACCGCCCAGCCCGCAAACCAGACCGTTACCGCCGGCCAGACGGCCACCTTTTCGGTAACCGCGGCCGGGACGGGTCCTCTGAGTTATCAGTGGCAAAAGGGTACGACCGCAATCACGGGCGCGACCTCGGCCAGCTACACCACCGCCGCGACAACATCTGCCGACAACGGCTCGCAATTCAGCGTGGTCGTAAGCAATGCAATCGCTACCATCACCAGCAACGCGGCCACTCTTACCGTGAATGCCGCGGCCGTCGTAACCGATGTGCTGACCTACCACAATGACATTGCCCGCACGGGGCAGAACCTGACGGAAGGAGTCTTGACCACCAGCAACGTAAACTCGGCGATGTTTGGCAAGCTCGGGTTCTACGCTGCAGATGGCCTGGTTGACGCCGAACCGCTCTACGCCTCGAACGTTGCGGTTCCGAATAACGGCACGCACAATGTGCTGATCGCAGCCACGGAGCACGATTCCGTCTACGCCTTCGACGCGGATTCCGGCACGACTATCTGGCAGGTCACAGCCTTGAAGGCGGGCGAGACGCCATCGGACGATGGCGGCTGCGGACAGATAACTCCAGAGATTGGGATAACCTCGACTCCAGTCATTGACCGCACCAGCGGTCCGAATGGCGCAGTTTATGTGGTTGCCATGTCGAGAGACGCTTCCGGCAACCACCACCAGCGCCTGCACGCGCTTGATCTCACGCTGGGCACGGAATTGTTCGGCGGCCCGGTCGACGTGCAAGCGACCTATCCGGGAACCGGCGACAACAGCAGCAACGGAAACGTGGTCTTCGATCCGGGACAGTACGCGGAACGCTCGGCGCTGCTGTTGCTGAATGGTGTGATCTACACCGGTTGGACTTCGCACTGCGATGCCCGGCCTTACACCGGATGGATCATGGCGTACAACGAATCCACCCTGGCGCAGACCAGCGTGCTGAATGTGACGCCCAACGGCAACGAAGGCTCGATCTGGATGGCCGGAGCCGGGCTTGCCGCCGACAGTTCGGGCAATATTTACTTTCTCGATGCCAATGGAATCTTCGACACGACTTTGAATGCCGGCGGATTCCCCAGCGAAGGCGACTACGGCAATGCATTTATGAAGCTCTCGACGTCGGGCGGCCTTGCCGTGGCCGACTACTTCGAGATGGACAACGGTGTAGCGGAGAGCGACAGCGACACGGATCTGGGCTCGGGCGGAACGATCGTGCTGCCCGATCTGATCGATGGCTCAGGCAACACCCGGCACCTCGCGGTCGGCGCCGGCAAAGACAGCAACCTCTACCTGGTCAATCGCGACTCCATGGGCAAGTTCAGCGCAAACAGCAACAACATTTACCAGGAACTCGCGGGAGCTCTGCCCGGAGGAGTCTTCGCGATGCCGGCGTATTTCAGCAACACGATTTACTACGGATCGGTAGGAAGCCCCATCCAGGCCTTCGCCATCACCAACGCGAAGCTGTCGACTACCGCTGCCGCACAAACCGCCAACAGCTTTGGCTATCCCGGCACAACGCCCAGCGTCTCGGCCAATGGCGCAAGCAACGGCGTGGTGTGGGCCGTCGAGAACAGCAATCCCGCGGTATTGCACGCGTACAACGCCGCCAACCTCAGCGAACTCTACAACAGCAACCAGGCCAGCAACGACCGCGATCAGTTCGGCCCCGGCAACAAGTTCATCACTCCGGCGATCGTGAACGGCAAAGTCTTCGTGGGGACGCAGACCGGCGTAGCCGTCTTTGGGCTCCTGCCGCAGCAGTGATCCCGCTCGATGCCGTTGTCATCCTGAGGAAGCGGAATCCCGCGCAAGGCGCGGGATTCCCAACGAAGGACCTATGCATTTTGGATTGTCGAGAATCCGATCAGGACTGCTTCGTTTGAGTTGATTTTCGAGTAAAGGCCACCCTCTTGATCTTTCTTCCTACGCGTATCGTCACTTTCTTCCTAGGGTCCAGGAAAATCACTGGATCGGTCTTTAGCTCGTCGTTGACTTTCACAGCCTTCTGTTTCAGTTTGCGCACCGCGTCGCTCACGGAATCCGCAAGTTTAATCATGTAGAGCAGCCTGTCCAACCTGATACGCCGGTCGTGGGTTTCTAGGGGCTTGCTCACGATCTCTGCTCGGGCCCCCTCGGAAGACACTTCAACTTGAGCAAGATCTATTGTTACCTCTTCCGCATCTTCAGGCACTTCACTCTTCTGAAACTGCCTCGCCCAGTCCTCGCCAGCTCTTGTTGCGGCTTCAACTGCATGAAAATCCGCCACGATCCTCCGTGCCAACTCTTTCTTCGCCTGCATCGGATGCGCTTCCCGCTTCATCTTCTCGATGTCTGCGACTTGCACATCCGTCAGCAACTCGTAATATCTCCACATCATCTCGTCCGAGATGCTCATGATCTTCCCGTACATCTCCAGCGGCGGCTCGTGAATCCCAATCGCATTCCCCAGCGACTTCGACATTTTCTGTACGCCATCGAGGCCCTCCAGGATCGGCGTAGTCACCACCACCTGCGACTCCTGGCCATAAGCCCGCTGCAACTCCCGTCCGACGAGCAGATTAAATTTCTGGTCGGTGCCTCCGAGTTCCACATCCGCTTCGAGCGCCACCGAGTCGTATCCCTGCACCAGCGGGTAGAGCAACTCGTGTACAGAAATAGGTTTCTCATCCTGAAATCGCTTGTGAAAATCCTCGCGCTCCAGCAGTTGCGAGACGGTGTACTTCGCCATCAACCGTACAAAATCGTCGGCGGTGAACGCGCCCATCCAGCGCCGGTTAAAGTCAATCACGGTCTTCTGCGGATCGAGAATCTTGAACACCTGCGCCTTGTAAGTCTCCGCATTCTGCTCAATCTGCTCCCGCGTCAGAGGAGGCCGCGTCACCGACCGTCCCGTCGGGTCGCCAATCATCCCCGTAAAATCCCCAATCAGAAAAATCGCAGTATGCCCCAGATCCTGAAAATGCTTCAGCTTGCGCAGTACCACGGTGTGCCCCAAATGCAAGTCGGGAGCGGTCGGGTCCATGCCGAGCTTCACGCGCAGCGGCTTGCCCGTGGCGCGCGACTTCTCCAGCTTGGCCCGCAGGTCGGACTCGCGAATGATTTCCGCCGAGCCTTTCTTCAGATAGGTGAGCTGTTCCTCGACAGGTTTGAAGTTGGACATGGGAAAGGACATTATAAAGAAATGCGGAAGACCGAACGCCAGAAGTCAAAATTGGCGCTGGCCCCGGAGAGCTTGTGAAGGCTGCGAACATTCACATACGCAAGGCCACGGCGGAGGATGTTCCGCGTCTGCGCGAAGTGATTGAGGCCTCAGTGCGAGGCCTGCAGGCCGAGGTCTATTCACCGGCACAGATCGAAGGCGCGCTGCAGTCGGTTTACGGCGTAGACAGCCGGCTCATCGCGGATGGAACGTATCTGGCGGTGGAAGTTTTCGATCCGCAAAACGAGGCACCGCAGAAAAGAGAATTGCAGAAGAAGCTTGAAATCGTTGCCTGCGGCGGGTGGAGCAAACGCAAGACCCTGTATGGCGGCGATCAATATGCCGGACGAGAAGACTCGTTGCTCGACCCTGCCCACGATGCTGCGAAGATTCGAGCGTTCTTCGTGCATCCCAATTGGGCGCGGCGCGGCATCGGCGGGATGATCCTAGAAGCCTGCGAAAACGCGGCTAGGGCAGCGGGCTTCACGCGCTTGGAGATGGGCGCAACCTTGAGCGGAGTTGCGTTCTATAAAGCCAAGGGATACGCGGCGCTCGAGAATCAGAAGGTTCCACTGGGCAACGGAGAAGCCTTGCAGATCGTCAGGATGGCGAAGGAATTCAATTGAGAGTCAGAATGCAGAAGTCAGAATGAAGAAGCAAGAACCGGCACCGCTCGGGCCTTTTTAGGCTGCGATGCCTTTGGCGGTACAGAGCGACGCCACGAAAATCGATGTGAGTTCCTGGGCTTCTTTGAGGAGGGCGTCCGACTTCTCCCCCTTTACGATTCCACCCTCGAGGAGCAACTCGAGCCAGAAAACGGTCTCATCCGCTTCTTCCAGAACGATTCCGAGCTTGGCGATGAACTCGGCCCTGGACCGCGCCCGGCAGGCGGCCCGGTAGTTTGCCCCGACGGAGGTACCCGAACGAAGAACCTGTTTCCCCAGAATTCTGGCCTCCTCCTTGGCTGGCAGAGCTCGATACAGGCGCAAAATACGAAGCGCAAATTGCTTGGTTCGCACCTTCAGATCTTGACTGTTCCCCACGAGCATCATTTTCATGTTCACGTGCGCCGGGGGTCTGTGACGGATGTCACAGTAACTCGAAAATTTCTTACTTCTGCATTCTTACTTCTGCCTTTTGACTTGACCTCAATCTCCGGCCCGCAATCTCGAAATTCCCGTCCAGAACAATGTTGATGGCTTCGGTATAAGCGATGTGCTCCAGCTCTAGGATCCGGGCAGCCAGCGTGTGCTCGTCGTCACCATCGAGCACCGCGACGGCTTTTTGCACGATGATCGCTCCGTGATCGAGTTCTTCATCCACAAAATGCACAGTGCACCCGGAAACCTTCACTCCGTAAGCGAAAGCCTGCTCCTGCGCTTCGAGTCCGGGAAACGCGGGCAAGAGCGACGGATGGATGTTAAGAATCCGCCGTGGAAACTGCTGCACGAACCACGGCGAGAGCAGCCGCATGTATCCCGCCAGGCAGACCAGATCCACATTGTGCTGCTTGAGCGCGGCGACAACTTCGCGGTCGTGCTCTTCGCGCGGCTTGCCCTTCGATGGAATCACCAGCGCATTCAATCCGCGCTGGCGTGCTGTGGCGATGCCCGGCGCGTCCACCTTGTTGGAAATGACGACGGCGATGCGCGCGTCCACAATGCGGCCCGCGTCGATGCTGTCGGCGATGGCCACGAAATTCGAGCCGCGTCCGGAGAGGAGAATGCCGAGGGATTTCATGAAAGGTCAAATGATAATTCACCACGGAGACACGGAGGCACAGAGAAGTATCAAATTGCAAATTCAAGAGATTCGTGGCGCTCAACCTCTGTCGGCGTTCAGCATCACAAAACCCAAAGGGTTTTCTCCGTGTCTCTGTGTCTCCGTGGTGATTTGGCTCTCAGTTGTAGATCACCTTGCGCTCGCCCTTGACGATGCGTCCGACAGTGTAAGCCTTTTCACCCACGCGATCGAGCACGGTCTGAGCCTTCTTGAATTTCGCCAGGGGAACGACCAGCAACATTCCCAGTCCCATATTGAAGGTGCGCAGCATCTCATCCTGCGGAACGTTGCCTAACTGTTGCAGATGCTCGAACAACGGCAGCACCGGCCAGGAACCAAGTTCGATCACCGCCGCCGTGCCGCGGGGCAGGACGCGCGGCAGATTTTCCGTGATGCCGCCGCCGGTAATGTGCGCCAGCGCGGAAACGCATTGCCCGTCGATCAGCTTTCGCAGCGCAGGCCAGTAGCTTTTGTGCGTCCGCATCAGCTCGTTGCCCACTTTATTCTTGATCTCGTTCACATAGTCGTCCGGCGAGTAGTGGCCGATTTCGAATAGCAGTTTGCGGGCCAGTGAATATCCGTTCGTGTGCAGGCCGTTCGAGGGCAGGCCAAGTACGACGTCGCCGATCTGCACCTCTTTGCCGGTGATGATCCGTTCGCGTTCCACTACGCCGACGATAAACCCCGCCAGATCGTACTCGCCGTTGGGATAGAAGCCGGGCATCTCGGCGGTCTCGCCACCGATCAGGGCGCACCCGTTGTGCTTGCAGGCGTCGGCAATGCCTTCGACCACTTTCTCGGCAATCGAGAGCTCCAGCTTACCCGTCGCCAGGTAATCCATGAAAAAAAGCGGTGCTGCGCCCTGCACGGCAATGTCGTTGACGCAGTGGTTGACCAGGTCCGCTCCCACAGTGGAATGCAGTCCCATTTCGAAGGCAATCTTGAGCTTGGTGCCAACGCCATCGACGCTGGAAACCAGCACGGGATCGAGGTATTTGGTCTTGTCCACGGCGAACAAGCCGCCAAACCCTCCAATTTCGCTGAGCACGCCGCGAGTAAACGTCTTGTGCGCCAAATACTTGATGCGCTGCTTGGTGCGGTTGGCGCGGTCAATATCCACACCGGCATCGGCGTATGTGATCGGCGCGGCAGCGGGAGTGGGGTTCTTGGGCACGGCTTGTTGCGCTGTCTTCCTTCTTCAGTGGGGAAACGCTGGGTTCCTTGCAAAGCGGCAGCTTCTAAAGCTGCTGATTGTAGCACGTTCAGCGGGAGCCGCTGAGGCCGCGGAATGCCAGGTTCAAGACGTCTCGAACATCTGGATGCACCGCCAGCGCTTCCGCAGGCGCGCACGCCCGTTCGTCACCGCCTAACGCTTCCCTAGTGCGCGATGAAGTCCGAGAAGAAGTAGGCGAGGACTCCGAAAAGAACCAGCCCAGAGATGCCATAAGCGGTAAGAACCCAGGCGCCGCGGCCTTCACGGTGCTTACTGGAGGCTGGCTGCGGGGGAATCGACTGCTGAACCGAAGAAGCGGCAACAAGATCCCGATCTTCCTCCATGAAACCTCCGAACGGAAAGATCGTGGCGCAAGCACATTATGCGTCACGCTTGCCCAGCGTCACGGCCAGGCAAGACTATCTGGGCCGAAGTTTACTACGGTTTTGTACCGGCGAACATAGAAATGTGATCTTGATCACAGGCACGCGCTGCGGCTGGATAGCATGAATTTGGTCAATTCGGTGCCGACCCAGCAATCAAAAGGGGACCGCTCGAACAGATCCCTCAGGGCAAGACGGATGTTACTCGCGGGTGAGAAGCCGGTCAAAGTAAGTTCATAGCCGACTCTGCTCTCTTTCAACAATTGAAAAGGGGCCCGTCAGGATAGATATCCCTCACCGGCCCCAGTTTTCCGGACAACAACGTCCAAAACGATCATCATTTGCAGACCGCTGCCGGACAGGTCGAACAGATTTTCTCACCTACCGTTACCGTGGCGCAGGCGATGCAGAGGGTTTGCAGACAGGTACCGGTGATGCCGCCCGCCATCGCGTTCAGCGCCGGTTCATCCACGTTTCGCAGTGTCACTTTCCTGATTTCGAGCTTCTTGGTCTTTTTCACTTTAGCCTCCTCAGACTTATGAACAATAGGGCCCAAATTCAAGACGGATGTTAGTTAGCGTTCGAGCAGCGGGTCAAGGCAAATTCCTTAGCTTTTCTTGCTAATCGCAAACGCCTCCTGACCGCAATAAAATGGCCCTTTGGGATAAGTTTTTCCAGGGCCCAGATTCGCAGGTGGGAAAGTATCAAGCGATACAGACGGCGCAGGCCTTACTATTAACCTATGCGTAGTCTCATTCTCTCGCTCCTCGTGGCTTGCACCTTCGCCGCGCCCGTCCCTGCGCCGGCTCAATCGGGACCGCCGTCTCCTTCCACAATTCCCGCGAAAGCGAAAGAAGGCGCTCAATCCGGCGAATCGAGACCTGCTGACGTCCACGCCTCCAAGCCGGACGAAACCAAGCGCGACTATTCCCAGGAAGCCTTCGTCGTCGAGCAGTACCGTTCAACCTACCGCTTTGAAAGTGACGGCACGGGCCGCAAAGAAACCGTCGCTCGCATCCGCGTGCAAAGCGAGGCCGGAGTCCAGCAGTGGGGTCAAATTCTGGTGGGCTATAACTCCGCCAACGAACGCGTGGAAATCGCCTACGTCCGTGTTATCAAAGAGGACGGCAGCATTGTGAAGGCTGGCGACGATGCCGTACAAGATCTGAGCGCGCCTCTCGAACAGCAAGCGCCGGTCTATACCGACTACCGCCAGAAGCACATCACCGTCCCCGGATTGCGCCCCGGAGAAGTCCTCGAATACGACATGGTCACGGTGATTCACACTGCCCTGGCGCCGGGCGAGTTCTGGGCCGAGTACGAGTTCGACAAGAACAACATCATGCTCGATGAAGAACTCGACGTGAATGTGCCCTCCGGCCGCCCGCTAAAGTTGAAGAGCAAACCGGGCATGGATCCGAAGATTTCGGAAGAGAACGGCAGGCGCATGTATCACTGGACCAGCTCACACCTGGAGCGCGAAGACGAAAAGGACAAGGACAAAGAGAAACCGCAGGACAAGCAGAAAAAGAAGAAACGCTCCGACGACGATCGCCCCGACGTTCAGCTGACCACCTTCGTCAGCTGGGAGCAGATCGGCCTCTGGTACGCCAGTCTGGAAAAAGACCGGCGCGCCCCGTCGCCCGAAGTTCGCGCCAAAGCCGCCGAACTCACCAAAGGCCTCGACAACGACTTAGACAAGGTGCAGGCCCTCTACGATTTCGTCGCCAAGAACTTCCGCTACGTCAGCCTGTCGCTCGGAGTGGGACGCTATCAGCCCCACGCCTCCGGCGACGTCCTCCACAACCAGTACGGAGACTGCAAAGACAAGCACACGCTGCTGGCCTCGCTGCTTGAAGCCGAGGGTCTTCACGCATCTTCCGTGTTGATCAACTCCAGCCGCAAGCTCGATCCCGACGTGCCTTCGCCCTCGCAGTTCGATCACGTCATCACGATGCTCCCCATGGGACAGCAAGAAGTCTGGATGGATACCACCAGCGAAGTCGCTCCTTTCCGCCTCTTGGCCTACACCCTCCGCCACAAGCAGGCGCTGGTCATTCCCGCCAGCGGCACGCCGCATCTCGAGGAAACCCCCGCCGATACTCCCATGCCCGACAGCGAAGTCTCCCAAGTCGATGGCAAGGTCAACGAGATCGGCAAGCTCGAAGCGCACGTGCACTACACCTTCCGCGGCGACGAAGAATTGATGCTGCGGTCCATCTTTCGCCGCGTCCCGGAAGCGCAGTGGCAACGTGTTGTGGAAAACGTCAACGCCGGAATCGGCGGCGATGTCTCCAACGTAAAGGTCAGTGATCCGGCCGCTACCCGCGAGCCGTTCACGATTACGTATGACGTTGCCAAGCCCGCATTCTTGGATTGGTCGAGGAAAAAATCCGAACTCATCCTCCCGCTCTGCCAATTCAACCTGCCAGACATCGGCAACGGCGATGGCGACGACACCGACTCGGCCGACGAACCGCTGAAGCTCGGCCCCAAAGCCGAGTACGTCTACAAGATCAAGCTCGAATTGCCCGCCAGGTACACCGCGCGCTCTCCGCTGCCTTTTTCCCTCAAGCGCGACTACGCCGATTACCAGGCCACCTACAAGCTCGACGGCAACACTTTCACAGCCGCAAGAACGCTCACGCTCCGTCAGGACGAACTCCCCGAAACTCGCGGCACGGATTATCAAGCCTTTCGCCGCGCCGTCAACTCTGACCTGGGCCAGTTTCTCTCCGTCGAAAACACAGTCGCGGGCACGCCCGGCCCTCCGGCCGATATGAAGGCCGACGACCTGGTCGAAAGCGGCCGCGCCGCCATCGCTAGCGGCAACTTCCCCATGGCGATTCAACTTCTCAAGCGTGCCACCGAAGTAGACGCCAGGAACAAATATGTCTGGTATCTGCTGGCCGTGGCCTACCTGAGCACTCGCCAGAATGACGACGCCGTTGCCGCGTTGAACAAGCAGATTGAGATCAATCCCTACGACGAGTCGGCTTACAACGCGCTCGGCCGCGCCTACTGGCAGCAGCGCAAGTACGACGAAGCCGTCACCGCCTTCAACAAGCAAATCGAGATCAATCCGCTCGACAAGTTCGCTCACGCCGGTCTGGGCGCAATGTATTCCGAGTGGCACAAATACGCCGAAGCCGCGCCCGAGTTGGAAAAAGCCGCGTCGCTCACGCCCGATAATCCCGAACTGCAAGTCAGTCTCGGGGACGCCTACCTCAACCTCGGCCAGGACGACAAAGCCCTCGCCACCTTCGACCATGCCGTCGAGCTTTCCGCCACGCCGCTGGTCTGGAACAACATCGCCTACCAGCTTTCCCTGAAAAAATCTCATCTCGACCGCGCCCAGCAATACGCGGAGTCGGCAGTCTCGGCCACCACCGCCGCCCTGCGCAACGTGTCGCTCGACCGCCTCACCCCGCAGGAGCTGCCCTTGGTGCCCTCGCTCATCGCCTACTGGGACACGCTGGGCTGGGTCTATTTCAGCGAAGGCAATCTCGACAAGGCCGAAAAATACGTTTCCGCCGCCTGGGGACTCGGTGGCCACGGCGAGGTTGGCGATCATCTCGGGCAGATTTACGAAAAGCGCGGCGACAAAGATCTCGCTCTCCGCACCTACGCGCTCTCTCTAAGCGCCCTGCGTCCCGCCCCTGAAACCCGTGACCGCCTGGCCTCGCTGACCGGCGGCGATGCCAAGGCCGCCGCCACCGTCGCTAAATACAAAGAGGACCTGCAGCGCACGCGCACCATCGACCTGGGCAAAGTCGCCAAGGAAGACGCCAGCGCCGATTTCTTCGTGCTCCTCAGCCGTGGCAAGGGCTCCGTCGCCAATGTGGAAGGCGTAAAATTCGCCAGCGGCGACGAAAAACTCAAGCGCTTCACCGACGCCCTCCGCACCGCCGAATACAAATTCACCTTCCCCGACGACACCCCCGTAAAAATCCTCCGCCGCGGAATCCTCTCCTGCTCCACAACAACCGGCGCCTGCTCCTTCGTCCTCATGCTGCCAGATGACGTAAGGACGGTGGACTAAAACCTAAACCAAAGCTGTCATCCTGAGCGGAGCATTTGCTTTCGCAAAGCGAAAGCAAATGCGGAGTCGAAGAGCCTGCCCTGAGCTTGCCGAAGGGATCTCTATCAGCGTGCGCCATCGGCGGCCCCGCAAGGCATTTCAACACATGCGGTATGCTCTGCGGGCGGCCCTCAGTTGCCTATATAAACAATATTGTTTATAATACGGAATGTGACGAGCAAAGAGTTCAGGCGTTGGCTCGCGCAACAGGGAGCGGCCTTCAAAGCCGGCAAAGGCTCTCATCTTAAGGTCTATCTGAACGGGAAGCAGTCTGTCCTGCCGATGCACAATGCTGAACTCAAAAAAGGGCTGGTCGAGAGCATCAAGAAGCAACTCGGCCTGAAATAGGTGAGCGCGATGTTCCTGTATCCAGTTACGCTGAAGCGCGACCCAGACGGCGGATTCGTCGTCACGTTCAAAGATATTCCCGAAGCCATCACCCAAGGCGAAACCGAGGCCGAGGCATTGGCCGCGGCCCGGGACGCCCTTGAGACCGCCCTCGATTTCTACTTCGAAGACAATCGTGCCGTGCCGTTGCCCTCCAAACCTAAGCGCGGACAACCCGTCGTCGAGCTGCCAGCCAGCCTCTCCGCCAAAATTCTTCTCCTCAACGAGATGATCCAGCAACACGTCCGCCCCGCGGAATTGGCGCGCCGCCTGAAGACCACCCCGCAGGAAGTCAACCGCCTCACCAACATCCAGCACACCTCCCGCATCGACGGCATCGCCGCTGCCCTAAAAGCGCTAGGCAAGCGCCTCGATATGCGCACGGTGTGATAGTCAGAGGATGGTAAGATGCCCATGAAAGGACGGTAACCGCATGGCAACCATCGATTGGTCCCAATGTCCCGCCGTGGAAAGTATCCCCGGCAAAGTCAGCGGTGCTTGGACGTTCCGCAACTCACGAACCCCGGTTAAACTCATCTTCGAGAACCTTGAGGATGGCATGACGATCGATGAAATCATCGAGCAATACCCAGTCTCGCGCGAAGAAATCAAGGCCGTACTCGACTTCGCCGCCCACAGTCTCGACAAAGCGCCCAGCTTCTAAGCCGTGCTGATACTGCTCGACAACAACGTCCGTCGCGGCCTAGCCCGTGCGCTCACCCGTCAACTCTTTAGTTTTCCACAACCACATTGTGACATCTGACCTTGTCCACAGCCCACGACTTGCGCAATCATGGTTGAGGCCGCGACGGTCGGGACAGCCCACATCGTCGCGCCCGTAAATCATTGTTTCTTAAGAACTTAGTATCTAAGTGCTTTAGACTCCCGATCTTGCGGGGAATTTCCTGCTAAGACGATGATTCCAAAGATTTTGGAAAATGGGGGGGAGGGGGGCTTTCGGGGGCTGAAATGGGACCTTGGGTCCGCCGCAACCCGCGACGATCTCGACTACGGCAGATGGACAAGAATTATTTCGCTGAGAAGTTCACAGCCTGCTCGTAAGCGTGAGCCAGCCTCAACACCAGATCCTCCCGCCAATGCGGCCCGGCGATCTGCAACCCGATAGGCAGCCCGCTCTTGGTAAAGCCGCAGGGCACCGAGATGGCTGGCAGCCCACACACATTGAACGGCCGCGTGTTGCGCAGCAAAATAAGTTCCGCCGGACGCAGCGCGGCAGGATCTTTTTTCAGATCGGCGATCGCCGGCGCTGCAATCGGCGTTGTTGGCGTGACCAGCACATCGACTTTCGCAAAAATATTTCGAGCGCGCCGCCGTTCCAGATCCAGTTCGCGCCGCCGCAGAATATATTCCGCCGCTGAAATCTTCTCACCGGAGCGAATGCGCCGCAGCGTCTCCGGTTGATACAACTCAGGCACTCGCGCGACATTGTCGGCGTGATAGGCAAAGGATTCGGCGGCCTGCACGGTGCGATCGGAAGAGACCTCGATCTGCATCTCACGAACTTCGCCCACAAGCGTCGCGATTACGGCAAGCGCTTTTTCCATCGCCGCGCGGATTTCATCGTCAAGATCGTCATAAAAATGCGCCCGCGGAATTCCAACGCGCAGAGTCTTTGTCCCTTCACGCAAAGCCGAAACATAATCGGACGCAGGAACATCAGCAGAGCCAACATCGAGCGGATCATATCCCGCAATGGCTTGCAGCACAGCCGCTGCATCGCCCACAGTCGCGGCCAGCGGACCAACATGATCCAGCGACCACGCGAGCGGAATCACGCCGCGCGCGGACACGCGCCCATAAGTCGGCTTGATTCCGACGCATCCGCACAGCGCAGCCGGTTCGCGGATCGAGCCAGCAGTATCCGTTCCAATCGCCGCATAGCAAAGCCCCGCTGCAACGGCAGCGGCAGATCCTCCAGACGAACCTCCCGCAATGTGCGCCGCGTTCCACGGATTGTGAACGTCGCCGAAGAAACTCACCAGCGAACTTCCGCCATACGCGAACTCATGCAGATTGTTCTTGCCCAGAATCACCGCGCCAGCGCGACGAAGCCGCTTCACTACTTCCGCATCTTCCGTAGGAACGCGGCGCTCGAAAACGGCGCTGGCAGCGGTCGTGCGCGTGCCCGCGGTATCGATCAAGTCTTTTATGGCAATCGGAATCCCATGCAAAGGCCCGCGCCACTCGCCGCGCGCGATTTCGACTTCCGCAGCCCGCGCCTCTGCCAGCGCGGATTCGTCGGTCACCGTGATGAAGGCATTCAGCGTGGGGTTGAGTTTCTCGATGCGATCCAGGCACGCGCGAGTCAGTTCAGCCGGAGAAATCTCCTTCCGCCGCAAACGCAGGCTGAGTTCAACGATAGTTTCCAAAGTGTGCATTGGCTCCAGCGGCCTTCATTGTAGTGGAGAATCGAAGGAGTTCCGCTCCGAGAAAAAGCAACCAACAGTCAGAGCCTATAATCAAAATCGCTGTTCGTACCCGGAGGTCAACCATGTCGGAAATGACGCTTGCTCCAGTCGCAACCCACGGTTTCCTGGTTGACGGCCGATGGATGGAAGACGGCGACATGGTCGAGGTCCGAGCGCCTTTCGATGGCAGCGTGGTTGGGCGAGTCACGCAGGCGCGGCGCGAACATGCCGAGGCTGCGATTGCGGCCTCCGTGAAGGCCTTCGGAACTACGCGGCGTTTGCCTGCCTTCGAGCGGCAGCGCGTGCTGCGGCGCGTGGCGCAGTCGATTGCCGAACGCCGCGACGAATTCTCCCGCACGTTGGCGCAGGAAGCCGGCAAGCCCATCAAACTGGCGCGCACTGAAGTGGACCGCGCCGTATTCATCTTCAACGTTGCGGCGGAAGAAACCACGCGCATTTATGGCGAGTACCTTCCCCTCGATTGGCAGGAGTACACGGCCGGACGCTGGGGTATCGTGAAGCGATTTCCACTCGGCCCCATCGCGGGCATCACGCCTTTCAATTTCCCGCTGAACCTGGTCGCGCATAAAGTTGCGCCGGCCATCGCTGCCGGTTGTTCCATGGTGTTAAAGCCCGCGCCGCAAACTCCGCTGTGCTCGCTGTTGCTGGCGGAATGCGTGCAGCAGGCAGGCTGGCCCGATGGCGGCCTCAACGTGCTTCCGCTTTCCAACGAGGACGCCAGTCTGCTGGTTACCGACGAACGCATCAAGCTGGTCAGCTTCACCGGCAGCGTGCCCGTGGGTTGGGACATCAAGCGCCGCGCCGGCAAGAAAAAAGTCGCACTCGAACTGGGCGGCAACGCCGGCGCAATCGTGCACAGCGACACCGATCTTGCCTATGCCGCGGACCGCTGCGTTACCGGAGGGTTCGCTTATGCCGGACAGACCTGCATTTCCGTCCAACGTATTCTGGTGGAGCAGGCGGTCTACGGCAAATTCACCGATCTCCTCGTCGACGGCGTTAGGAAACTGAAAACCGGCGATCCCATGGAGGAGTCGACCGACGTCGGCCCGCTGATTTGCGAACGCGATGCCGTCCGCGTCACCAGTTGGGTGGAGGAAGCGGTTCGCTCCGGCGCGCGTCTGCTGTGCGGCGGTGGCCGCAAAGGTTCGATTGTTAATCCAACGGTGCTGACCGGAACCAAGCCGGAAATGAAAGTGAACTGCCAGGAAATTTTCGGCCCCGTCGTGACCGTTGAGCCGTACCAGAATTTTGACGAAGCGTTGCGGCGCATCAACAATTCCAACTACGGATTGCAAGCGGGCTTGTTCACCCGCGACGCGAAGCTGCTGTTCCAGGCCTACGACGAGTTGGAAGTGGGGGCTCTGATCGCGGGCGATATCCCTTCGTTCCGCATCGACCAGATGCCGTACGGCGGCGTAAAGGATTCCGGACTGGGCCGCGAGGGGCTGCGTTACGCGATCGAAGAAATGACCGAGCCCAAACTGCTGGTGATGAACCTGCGCTAGGTTCGGACTTCGATTATTCCCCTATTAAAATCCGTCCGGGTTCGTTTCGGGGACTAAACTGTTCGCCACGGCGCTTCGGCGCTTCCCCATAACTAAAAACTAAGGAGAATCACCATGAAACAGATACTCGCAGTCGCGCTGTTGCTTTTGTCGTTCACCTCGGCAGCGCTGGCCGAAGGGAGTGGCCAGTCCCCGCCCGTGCAGACCAACGCTGGCCAGCCCCCGGCCAAGCCGTAAGGGTCGGGCCCAAGGCCGGAGCCATTCTGAGGTAAGATGTCTCCGGCCATGGGCGCTCTCCTCTGGTACATTCCGGCACCGCTGCTTCTGCTATTGGTAGGCGTACTTGTTAGGAGGGGCGCGTACCGGACATTCCCCTTTTTCTTTACCTACGTGGCCTTTGGAGCGGCTGCCGACGTAACGCGGTTCCTGACACAAGGCCACCATTCACTCTATTTTTGGATCTACTGGCTCACCGACGCGGGCTACGCGCTCCTTGGAGCCTTGGCTATGTACGAACTACTGCGCAAGGTCCTGCGCGGATTTTCACACATTTGGTGGACGCACCTGATCTTCCCCGCCGTCGTGACCGTGGGAGTGGGCCTGAGCATCTGGCGAATGCATGTGGTCCCCCCGCAGCTCCAGGGCCCCCTGCGGCTCTGGATCGTCACTGGTGAGATTGCTGTGCGGATCGTGCAGGTGTTTATCTTCGCCGGACTGGTGACTTTCATCGGATTTTTTGGCTTTCGCTGGCGACAGTATCCTCTGGGCATAGCCGCGGGATTTGGAGTCTATTCCACGGTCGCCCTGCTGACCACGATCAAGTTTTCGGATTTTGGAACAAGATTCAGATTCTTGTGGGATGCGACCTCAGTTGTGGCATACTCTTTCGCCGTATTGATTTGGATCGGGTTCTTTTTTGTGCCGGAAAAAGAGGAGCCTCCTCCGAATCCTGAAACGTTGGCTTTTGCTCTAGGCACCCTGAACCAATACCTGGACCGGC
>Ga0302180_10000191_pt1 | contig 52369 bp, 44 predicted proteins | sample I_Palsa_E3_2_FD_200575 | JGI IMG/M metagenome (GOLD analysis project Ga0302180, IMG submission 200575) | Peat permafrost microbial communities from Stordalen Mire near Abisko, Sweden - I_Palsa_E3_2 | ecosystem: Environmental > Terrestrial > Soil > Palsa > Peat permafrost | place: Sweden...
GCGCGCGTTGGCGGCGCCGTAGCGCGTCACCGCGATGGCGTGAGTGGCCTCGTTCACTTTCGCAGGCGCTCTTGCTCCATGGGAATTCCGCAATTCGCTGGCGGGTCGCGACATCCTGTCGCTTCATAGTCGATTATCGAATTGCTGTAGCCATAAGCCCGCCGCGAATGACCTGGCGGGTAGCACCATGGGCCGTATGCTTATCTGCCATTGGCAATCTGACCGGAAGGGCGCGCTTCGCTTTCGCGGGTGAACGCTTGCTCCAGGGCTATCCTACGGCTTGGCCGAGGCGAGGTATTGGTGAAAATTAATCCGCTGGCGGCATTTCTTTGGGTCATCGCATCAGGTACGCCGTTGGCAGCGGCGAACGGAGTCGCTGCCGAAGTCATACCGCCGAATTTCTCTCTTCCATTCAAGCTAATCGACAATCGTGTATTTGTGCAGATCCGGCTCAACAGGCGGGGGCCGTTTTACTTCATTCTGGATACCGGCGCAGACGCCGATTTGTCCGAGCGAGCCGCGCGGCGGCTCGGCTTAAGCGTCGAGGATGCGGGCGTCGGTCAGGGCGTGGGTGCAACCCTGCAACATTTCGCGCGCGCACACATCGCCAGGGTTCAATTGGGGAAATTGCAGCTCAACGATGTCGAGTTCGCAGTGACATCGTTTGCCGACGCGCCACAAGTCTTCGGTGTCCAACCGCTCGATGGCTTCATTGGCAGGAAAATATTTGAGCACATGGTGGTAAAGCATGATTACAGCCACCGCCTCTTGACGTTTGTTCGGCCCGATCGATTCGCCTATTCGGGAGCCGGAACGGTTCTTCACTTCGAACGGCCGCGGCAGATTCCGGTGATCGAGGCGAAACTCGATGGAGTCGCCGGCAAATTCGGTGTGGATACCGGCGCGCGCTCGGCGTTGTTGCTTTATGGCCCGTTCTGTGAGCAAAACAAGCTTGCCGAAAAGTATGGCGCGAAACTGGAAGGCGTGACGGGATGGGGCATTGGCGGACCTGTGCGCTCACTGCTGGCGCGGGCACACGAACTTTCGCTTGGCACAACCAGCGTGCACGATCCTGTCATTCGGCTTGCTACGCAGAAGGGAGGCCTGAGCGCCTCGTCCGTCATCGCGGGCCTCATTGGTCCCGATGTGCTCTCTCAATTCGATGTGACTTTCGACTACGCGCGCCAGTGCATCATATTGGAGAAAAGCCGCGACTATGACCGCCGCGATTCTTACGATCGAGCCGGGCTTTGGATGGGACAGCAGGGCAAAAGGTTTGTGGCCGTGGATGTGATTGCCGGCGGCCCGGCGGATGAAGCGGACGTGAGGACTGGCGACACGATTCTAGCCATCGATGGTAGGAATACTGCAAACCTTGTATTGCCCGAGATACGCGAAACGATGCGCAGATGGCCGAATGGGAGGAGAGTGACGCTGCTTCTGGAATCGCGGGGCGTCAAGCGCACTGCGATCATCACGCTTCGAGATCTGGTTTGAGGAACCTCGACACTCGCGGCTGGCGGCCGGACGCCCTCACACGCCATTGAGTGCGGTTGCCGACACTCGCGCGATGGCAACCGGCCAAATCTGGCTCGATTCAAGTGGCGTGCCGCGAACCTCGCACGGTGGAACCGCTCTCCCGCCGCTCCATTGTAGGAGAGGGCGCGAATAGCGCTTCAGCCGCCCGCGCTCAGGCGGAACTCAGACTCGGAATCGACTGGCGGTTTTCGATGGACGACTGGAGGACTACGGCCTTGCGGATTGTTGCCCCACTGGCTCCGGCCCAACCGAGCCAAGCGGCGCCGGGCGGCGGCCCTGGCTTCGACGCATCTGCGCAAAAGCAATCTACGTCGGCAGGTCCAAAGGATAGCCGGACCGGGCTTGAGAGTAACCATGAAACGACGATGGCTGCCGGGGCTCACGCGCCTTCCGCGCGCACGCTGCGCGGACTGGACTGGTTGAATTTCTTCCTCGCCGATGTCCAGACGGGGGTCGGCCCGTTCCTCGCAATTTACCTGGCGGGATATGGCTGGAACGAGCAGCGCGTCGGAATCGCTCTCACTGTGGGCGGAATTGCCGGAATTTTGGCCCAAACCCCTGCTGGTGCTCTGGTCGACCGCCTGCATTCGAAGCGCGCGCTGATCGCCAGTGCAATCGTCGCGCTGGCCACAGGCGCTGTGCTGATTGCCCTCGCGCCAGCGTTCTGGTCCGTAATGTCGGCCCAGGTCCTGATCGGGGGCACTTCCAGCGTCTTTGCTCCGGCGATCTGTGCCATCTCTCTTGGGGTCGTCGGCCACCATCTGTTCGATCGGCGCCAGGGACGTAACCAGTCGTTCAACTCCGCCGGAAACGTCATCGCTGCCGTATCAATGGGTCTGCTGGGCTACTTCATTTCCAATCGCAGCATCTTCTTCTTTGTGGCGCTGTGCTCGATTCCAACCTTGGTCGCCCTGCGCAGCATCCGCCCCGATGAGATTGACTACGAGCGGGCGCGCGGCGCGAAGGCAGAAGCGGACGCCGGAAAGCAGGCCGGAGCGAGTGCACTGCTGAAGGATCGGCCTCTGCTCGTTTTTCTTGCTTGTGCGGTGATGTTTCACTTTGCCAACGCCGCGATGCTGCCGCTTTTGGGCGAAATGCTCGCCAAGGGTCAGGGCCGAAGCTCGATGATGTTTATGTCGGCCTGCGTCGTGACGACCCAAATGACGGTCACGGTAATTGCCTCCTGGTCTGGACGCAAAGCGGGGACGTGGGGTCGAAAGCCGCTGCTGCTCATCGCATTCGGAGTCCTTCCGGTGCGCGCCGTTCTTTATACGCTCACCGACAATACGGTTGCGCTGATCGCGATCCAGCTCCTGGATGGCATTGGGGCAGGGATATTCGGAGTCGTCTCGGTGCTGGTGATCGCCGACCTCACTCGGGGATCAGGGCGCTTCAATCTTACCCTTGGGGCCATCAGCACGGCGGTTGGCATTGGCGCTGCCCTTAGTCAAACGATCGCCGGCTCGATCGTGCATCATTGGAATTTCAACGCGGGCTTTCTCTTCCTCGCCGCCGTCGCAGCCGCTGCATTCGGCATTCTCTACACCTTCATGCCAGAAACACGCGATAAGCAATTTCTGAACCAAAACCTATGAGCACCATCCTTCTTCTGACTCTATCTAACGTCTTCATGACCTTTGCCTGGTACGGGCACTTGAAATACGGCCACGATTGGCCGCTGTGGAAAGCGATCCTGGTTTCATGGCTCATCGCGCTAATCGAATACTGCCTGGCGGTACCTGCAAATCGCCTCGGGTACGTGGAATTCTCCGGATTCCAGCTCAAGATCATCCAAGAGGTCGTCACGATTGTGGTGTTCGTCGTCTTTGCGATTCTGTTTCTGAAGGAGAAGCTGGCATGGAATTATCTCGTGGCGTTTGCTTTTCTCGGAATTGCCGCATTCTTCGCTTTTGCCTTCAAGCCTCCAGCGATCGCTCCCTGAACAACCGCAGCCTAGCTTTGAAGAGGGCACTACTTCCTGAAAATGCATAGGCGCGAGCTCATCCTTAAACTCCTGATCGATAAGCGATTCTCGACTCTTTCCTTTGGCTGTAACCGCTAAGTTACCTCCGCGGCGGCGGCCAAGGGCCGGGCCATCCAGCATCTCATCATCCCACCGATCAAGGCGCGCTCTGCGCTTGAGGCGAACACAGTTTGAAGCGGCGGTTGCGCCCGAGTTACTCTGTAGCGGGAGTTAAATAGAAACGCTCGCAGTACATTCGGGCAATCGCGTTATGGTCGTGAATGGCATATCCACGCGCGCTTGCGGCTTCTACGAGCGCCAACGACAGACTATGGTCCACGTCGAAACCTTGCCGGTACGGCGCGACCTGATTGCGAAAGATCATAACCAGATCTGCGGGTACTAGAGCCAACCGACGCGACGAGTACTTCCGGTGTTATCGAGTGCAATGGGAGCGAGGTTGCAGGCGCGACCGCACGATACAACTACGCTTCTTCCATGGGGAGATTCCTTTGAAGCCCAATCAGACTCTGTCCTCTGCCATCGCGGCGATACTGGGCATCCACGCGGCCGCGGCCACTGCGCAACAGGCCGCTAGCGCATCGAGCGCCGCGGACTCAATCAGCGAAGTCATCGTCACGGCGCAGCGCCGCTCGGAAAACATTCAGAACGTGCCGATCACGATTCAGGCACTCACGTCCGAAACGCTGAAAGAGTTGAATGTCTCGACCATCGATGACGCGGTCAAGTACCTGCCTAACGTCACCGCCAGTACCAGCGGCCCTGGCCAGAGCCAGCTCATCATCCGCGGGCTGGCAACCTCGGAGACCGGTAACCAGGGCGAGGGCACAACGGGCAGTTTCCCCAATGTCGCGGTGTACCTCGATGACCAATCCGCCCAGCTGCCGGGCCGCAACCTCGATATCTATGCCGCCGACCTTGAGCGCATCGAAGTACTCGAAGGCCCGCAGGGGACTCTCTTCGGCGCTGGTGCGCAGGCCGGTGTGATCCGCTACATCACCAACAAGCCTAAAATTGACGTCACGGAAGCAAGCGTCAACGCGGGTTATGCGACGACCGCCCATGGCGATCCCAGTACGAATCTCGACGCCATGCTCAATCTGCCCATCATTCCCGATAAGCTGGCGGTGCGCGCCGTCATCTATGACGATGCGCGCGGCGGCTACATCAATAATATCCCCGGGACGTTTACCCGCTCCATCACCGATAGAGGCTCGCATTACGCCACGAGCACGGGAGTGTTGCCGCCGAGCGAATCCATCACGAACGCAAGTCAGGTGGCGAATGCGATCAACCCCGTCACCTACACTGGCATCCGTGCGTCGGGACTCTACAAGATCAACGACGATTGGAACGTGCTCATTACGCAGTCGTACCAAAACATGGATGCGGAAGGGGTGTTTGCAGAGCAGCAGTACAACTCCGCCGGCGTCGTGCAGCCCGATCTCACCGTGCAGCTCTACAACCCGTCATACGACAAGGACAAGTTCGAAAACACTTCGTGGACCCTGAATGGCCGCATCGGTCAGCTGAAGGCGGTGTACACCGGAGGGTATCTCGACCGTAACGTGCAGCAAGTGCAGGACTACACGAACTACGCGCGCGGTACGTACGATGACTACTACCAGTGTCTGCAGAACGTGAAGTGCTATTCGCCCAGCTCGACCTGGCATGAGGTGGAGAACAATACGCACCTCAGCCACGAACTGCGCCTCAGCACTCCGGACGACTGGCGCCTGCGGGCGATTGGGGGCTTGTACTGGGAACGCTATACCATTCACGATCAGGTGGACTGGGCGTACCGTTCGGCGCAGATGCCGTTCGGTGACATCGGTCCCCCGACCCAGTATTGCGTCAACGCTCAGGGGTTTGCGACGCAGTACGGTGAGGGCACCTGCATCAACTCAGCGGTCACGTCTAACAACCCCGAACCCCGGGGGTCGGGCGTTGCGTTCGCCGACGATGTGACCCGTGGCTATACGCAGAAGGCTGCGTTCATGTCGCTCGACTATGATCTGATTCCGAAAACTCTGACCGCGACGATCGGGACGCGTTACTTCGACATTGACAATAGGGAGGTTGGTTGGGATGCGGGAAGTTTCGGCTGCCTGGGCAATCCGGCCGTTCCACAGGATGCGCAGCCACCCTGTGTCAATGACAACAACTACGCGAATCTGGATGCGCGCCACCTCAGTAGTGTCTATTCGGGCTTCAGGAGCCGTGCCAATCTGACCTGGCACGTCACTGACGACGCCATGGTGTACTACACATGGTCGCAGGGCTTCCGTCCCGGCGGGTTCAATCGTGGCAACGCGGTTGCCACCGGCGGCCCGCTCGCCGGGGTATTCAGCGATCCACTCGGCTACAGGTCCGACACGCTCACGAACAACGAAGTCGGCTGGAAGACCGAATGGCTGGATCATCGTCTGCAGTTCAACGGCACCATTTATCGCGAAGACTGGAAGAATACGCAGGTTGAGATCTTCGACCCGGGCCTGCTGGGTAACCTCGACTTCGTCACGAATGGAGCCAACTACGTGGTCAAGGGCGCCGAAATCCAGTTTGTGGCGCGTGTGACGCATGGTCTGTCGGTCGCGGGATCAGCCGCCTGGAACAGCAGTAACCTCGTTAGCGTTCCTCCGCTACTCAATCAGCTTGGCCAGGCCATCAACTTGGCCCAGTTCGGAACTCCTTCGAACCCCTCCGGCAGCCCGTTCGGTGCCGTCGGCTCGCCGCTCGCACAGTCGCCGCCCTTCGAAGGCAACATCCGGGTACGCTACGAATTCTTGGTCAACGAATACGAGGCGTTCTTGCAGGTCGCCGGGACGCACCAGGACCACTCATTCGCGACGACGAACTCCCTGCAAACTGATTTGCAGGGCAATTCCATAAACTATGAGTTGCCCGCCTTCTCGACCCTGGATGCGTCGTTTGGCTTTTCCAAAGACGCTTGGGCGGTGCAGGCGTATGGTCGCAACCTGACCGACACCCGGGGTGAGCTGTCGGCGAACTACAGCCAGTGGTACAAGGCGGTGACGGTCGAGGTGCCGCGAACTCTGGGCCTGACATTCAGCTACAAGTTCCGCGGAACCTAAGGATTAGCATCCCGCGTGGTTTGCGCGCGCTTCTCTGGTTCGGCGGCCGGGTCGAAAGCGGCGGGCCTGCGCGGCCGTCAGCTTAGGTTTCTGTAGAATGCCGGGTGGACAGCGACAGCCGCCTTTTTTCCGGATCGCCGTTACGGGAATCCGGTCCTGCATGGAATCTCTTAATGGCAGCAGCGGAACCCGATCCGCCCGTGTCCCGCATCGAGTCCGAAGTCCAGCGCATCCGCGGGCTGGTTGAGGGGCGTCAGTTCTCCAGCGCACTCGCGGCCAGCGAAGCCCTGCTTGTGGAGGTCCCCGAGAATCGCGACGTGCTCTACCTTGCGGCGGTGAGCCTGCGCTACCTTGGCCGCATAGCAGATGCACTGAGGATCCTGCTGCGGCTCGAAGGTTTGCATTCCCAGTATGGCCGTTTGTTCCAAGAGCGCGGCCATTGTTACCGAGCAGTGGGTGAAGCCGACGCCGCAATGGCGGCATATCGGCAGGCGCTTTCACTCAACCCTACGCTGCACGGCAGCTGGAAGGGTCTTGAGAGTTTGCAGCGTTCCGCTGGTCAACTGGTTGAGGCGCAGACGACGGCGGCGCATTTGCGAAAGCTCGAGAGCCTGCCGCCGTCGGTCGTAAGCGCATCGACTCTGTTCCACGAAGGCGATCTGTACGGCGCCGAGCGCGTAGTGCGCAGCTTCCTGCAGTCGCATGGCGATCACATCGAAGCGATGCGGCTCCTCGCCCAGATCGGCGTCAAGCTCGATGTTCTCGAAGATGCGGAGTTCCTGCTCGAGAGCGTGCTCGTATTCGCGCCCGACTATCATGCCGCACGCTACGATTACGCAACCGTGCTGTCGCAAATGCACAAGCACGCGCAGGCGCTCGAGGAGTCGCAAAAGCTGCTGCGAGTCGACTCCGACAATCGGGCTTACCGCGCGACGTATGCCTATGCCTGCGTCGGTCTTGGCAGGCATGAGGAGGGGTTGCGGGCGTACCGCAAGCTTGCCGCCGAGACTCCCGAAATCGCCGACCTACAGCTGTCGATCGCTCACGCGCTGAAGACGCTCGGCCAGCAGAGCGCAGCGATCGAGTCGTACCGAACGGCCGCGGCCCTGCGACCGGGCTATGGCGACGCTTACTGGAGTCTTGCGAACCTCAAGACCTACCGGTTCACCGACGCCGAACTCGCCATGATGCGCACCCATCTGGCATCACCGGCGACGCAGCTGGTCGATCGGTATCACCTGTGCTTCGCGCTCGGCAAAGCGCTCGAGGATCGTGGCAATTACGCCGAGTCCTTCGCCTGCTACGAGCGCGGCAACGCCTTTAAAAAGAGTGAAAGCCGATACCAGGCGCAGTACACCGAACGCAATGCGCGGCTGCAGATGCAGCTCTGCACGCGGGAGTTCTTCGCGGCGCGCAAGGGTCTCGGCTGCGGCCAGGCAGGCCCGATATTCATCGTCGGCCTGCCGCGCGCGGGGTCGACGCTGCTTGAGCAGATCCTCGCCTCGCACTCCCAGGTCGAAGGCACGATGGAACTCGCCGACATCACGCGCCTCGTCAATAAACTCCAGGGCCGCGCGCGCAACGAGACCAATCCCCGCTACCCCGGTGTCCTGGCCGAACTGAATGCAGATGAGCTGCGCAGGCTGGGTGAGAAATACCTCAACGACACTCAGATCTTCCGCACCGGCAAGCCGTTCTTCATCGACAAGATGCCGAATAACTTTCGCCATATTGGCCTTATTCACCTGATCCTCCCCAACGCGAAGATCATCGACTCGCGACGCGAGCCGATGGCGTGCTGCTTTAGCAACTTCAAGCAACTCTTTGCCTCCGGTCAGGAGTTCACCTACAGCCTGGACGATCTCGGTCGCTACTACCGAAGCTACGTGCAGCTGATGGAACATTGGGACACCGTGCTGCCGGGGAAGATCCTGCGCATGCAGCACGAAAATGTGGTCGCGGATCTAGCAGGCAGCGTCCGCAGGATCCTTGATTTCTGTGGCCTCGAATTCGAGGCGGGCTGCGTTGAGTTCTACAAGACTGAACGCAGCGTGCGCACGGCGAGCTCGGAACAGGTGCGTCGGCCCATCTTCACAGAAGGCCTCGACCAGTGGCGACACTTCGAGCCTTGGCTTGGGGCGCTCAAGGAGGCTCTTGCGGACATCGCGAATACCGGACTAGCGTGAACACATTGGCCAGCGCTTACGTCACCCCTTCCCGTACGCCGTGAAGGCGTAGTCTTTTGGCGCCACTGTCGTATGGCACGCGTATCCGCAATTGTCCCCCCTTTCCAAGCGGCGCGAACGTGGCGGACGTGCGGAGTTCCTGAGGGACGTCAGGCTAGAGCAGGCTTCCCGCGCCTGAAGCCGGGTGCTAGGGTGATGGCGAGCGATGGTAACCCCCATCCCGAGCGCGAAAGTGTTTCGGTAACTTGCGATAACTCCGCCGAGCTCGCTTATGAGCATCTCGAACTCTTCCATTCTGGTGACTGCGACTGACCCGCTTTTCCTGGCGGGAGCTGTGACCGTGATCGGCTTCTTCGGCGCCCGCTATTGGCAGGGACGCAGTGCCCTGGCGTATTTTTTCGTCCAGCTTCTCGTCTTTTCCATTTTCACTGGACTGATGCTGGCTGGCGGCGTTGTTCCCTATCGTCCGGGCATGTCGACCGGGCCGGAACCCACACGTCTCTTCGTGGGCGTGCTCGAAGTGATCTGGTGGCTGGGCGCCGCGTGGCTTGCCGTCGGTTTTTTGCGTGCCTTCGTCGTGCTGGAACGTCAGCCGCGCGATACCAAACTGGTTCAGGACCTCTTGGCGGCGCTGATCTACCTCGCGGCGACTTTTGCAATTGTCGCCTATGTTTTCGATCTGCCGGTGAAGGGGTTATTGGCGACCTCCGGCGCGTTGGCGATAGTTATCGGTCTTGCGCTGCAAAGCTCCCTCGGAGACGTTTTCTCTGGCATTGTGCTCAATATCGAGCGCCCTTACCGCGTGGGCGACTGGATCATTCTGGACGACACCCTCCAGGGTAAGGTGATCGAAACCGATTGGCGCGCGACGCACATCCTGACAGCAAGCCAGGATGTAGCGATCATCCCGAACAGCGTCATTGCGAAGTCCAGGCTGGTGAATTGCAGCACGCCAACCAAAATCCACGGCGCCAGCATCCGCGTCAGATTGGAACCCTCGCTCACGCCTGCGACGGGCTGCAGTTTACTGAAGGAGGTGCTCCTCGGCAGCACGCATGTCCTGCGGACGCCTGAGCCGACAGTTAACATTAAGGATCTCAGCGCAGAGATGATCGATTTCGAGCTCTCCTACTCGGTTGCAGACGTCGGCGCCGTCGACCGGGCGCAAAACGAGCTATTCGAACGGGTCTATCGGGCGGTGGCGGTCGCTGGAGCCAAATTTGCGCCACGCCTCGGCAGTGCACCGAGCCACGCCGACCCGGCGGCCGAAGGGGAGTCGGGAATTCCCGAGCGCCTGCTTTCGGGAGTCTCGCTGTTCTCGACCTTGACCGCGGAGGAGAAGGCCGCACTGGCGTCGCAGATGCAGCGAAAAGATTACAAGTCAGGCGAAGTCATAGTGAGGACGGGCACGATCCTGGAAGCCTTGTGCGTCGTCAGCTATGGCGTTCTAGTTGGCACGGTGGAGAAAAATGGCCGCAAGGTTGAGGTTGCTCGACTAGCGCCGGGAGACTATTTCGGGGAGGTCGGACTGCTCACCGGTAAGCCGCTAGATGGCGAACTCACCGCGCTCACGCGGGTCGTTGTTCACGAGATCTCCAAGGCGGCGCTTGCTCCGATTATCAAGGCCCGTCCAGGATTGGCTGAGGAGCTGACCGAAAGTCTCACAAGCCGGCAGCTGGCGAATCGAGCCGTACTTGCCCTCCATGACTACACAGTGCGGCCCGAAGAGGGACTGGCGGAGCGGATTGCCGCCGATATCCGGCGCCTATTCGCACTGCACTGAATGCAGCTCTTGGGCATAGCTCAGAACCCGCGGATTTCACGCGTTTCCGAGTACGGCAAGCGCCGCTTCGACGCGATCATCCGGAACGAGCAATTGCACGCCGGCCCCGCCACCTTCCATTCCCAAGCTTATGCCGACAACGAATGCGGGTATGCTGGCGGCGTCCAACGCGATCCGCGCCAGATCGGCTTCAACGCTCGTCGGGTAGGTCTTGATGGTTTTCATAAATAGATGCTCGGCGTGTGGCAAAGGAAAGATACCGCGAAGTCGCGGAGCGTCGACTATATCAAGAGCCCGGTTAACCTCGTCGTACATCCCCGATATTGATGACTCCACCGGATTCTCGATCGCCTTCGAGGCGATAGAGCGCTGCGGTGCGCTGCTCGCAGCGCGATCAAGCGATCAATGAGCCGCGCACACATGCTGCTAGCGCTCATGACGCTCTATGGCGCCGCGAGTTTGCTGCATTTCCTGCACAACGCCGTCTACATCCAGGATTATCCCAATCTGCCGAAATGGATCACTCCACTAGGCGTGTATGCGTCATGGTGCGTAATTGCCGTGATCGGCGCATTGGGCTACTGGCTATATCGCAAGGTCTCGCGATCGTATGGGCTCCTGGCAATCGCGATTTACGCGCTACTGGGCTTCGCCGGCCTCGACCACTATTTACTCGCTCCGATCAGAGCTCACTCCGTCGCGATGAACGTTACCATTATCACGGAAGTATCAGCGGCCTCTGCGTTATTAATCTTCATCGCCTACTTACTAGCGAACAGTCGAATGCGGATTGGAGTCTCGTGAACAGCAAGTGCTGCAACGTCGAACGACAGGACGATCTGCAAGTACCAAAAGATCGGGACCCCCGTCTTAGATAGCGCAACTTAGGGGAGCGTCTGCGTCAATGTAACCTGCGCCGGACGATTGCGAAGCGAGTTTTTAGCGGCACAGTGTGGCTCTAGAATCCGCGTTCGCGGTTGATATCTGTGCAAGCTTCAACCGTAGGCTTTTAAGCTTGGCTCGCGTATCGTCGGACGCATCGAAGGGCAATCAAGCCATTGCCCGATATATCGAGCTATTGGGCGGCCACGCGCTTCGCCGCAACATGAATTTTAATTGAATCTTAATGCCAACCCTTAGCTCCAGGTGTATGTTCCTATCACTGGGGAGGAAGACATCACCTTCTGGCTCGCTTGGCGTACCCATTCAGGAGCGCTTACCGACCCAAACACCAACACTTTCTAAACAAACATGGGGGAGAGGATATGAATACTGTTCTTGCCAGAGTACTGACGGGCGCGTGCCTTGCGGGCGTGCTGGCGCTTACAACAACGCCTGCGAGCGCACAGTCGAGCGAAGCCAAAGAGAAGCCGCGGATCTACACCTACGTGTCCAACTGGGTGCTGCCGCGCTCGAAGTGGGCGGACATGGAGAAGAACAATGCGGCCTCGCAAAAAACCATCGATGCCGCGCTTGCCAACGGCACGATCTTCGCAGCCGGCAATGGGGAGGCCTTGATTCATACCGAGCACGGCGCGACGCACTATGGCTGGTGGTGCGCGACATCCGAGGCCGGCGTGCTGAACGTGCTCGACGAGTTCTACAAGAACGGCTCGGCAACCAATGCGACCTTTGGCAGCGCAACCGCGCACTGGGACGGGCTCTATGTGAGTCGCTTCTACAATTACAAGAGCGGTCCTTTGAAGAATGGCTACGATCATGCGTCCTACTACAAATTGAAGCCGGATGCGCCCAACGATGCGGTGTCGACGCTGAGCAAGGCGCTGCTCGTGCCGTTTTTCGAGAAGCTCATGAATGACGGCGCGGTAGTGGCGTACCAGATCGCGGAAGAGGCGATTCACACGCAGGATCCCAATGGGTTCTTCGTGTTCTACCTCACCCCGGATGCGGCAGGTCTAGACAAGGTCAATGCGGCGCTGAATGTCGCCTTGGGGAAAGACCCGCTGGCTGGCGCGGGCTTCTCCTCGATGGTCGACTTCGCCCCGCATCGCGATGATCTCTCGCGCACCAACGCGGTGTTCAAGTAGAAATCTGCGCGAGATCGCGCGGGCGCGGATATGCGCCCGGAGGAAATCGGCCCCGACGGTGCATCATGCGCCGTCGGGGCAGTGTTTTGGACCCAGCTTATTCGGGGGGCCGGACCGGAATCGGCGTGACCCGGCAGCATCCGTGCGCGCACTGCTCATGCGTGAGCCGCGACCAAGAATGCTTTCCTCACGGTCGAATTCAATCGTCTGCCACTGTCGCGCGCTGCGCGAAGAGTCGTGAGGTGCATCCGAACTGAGTTCTCACTAGAGCACTGCTGTGGATCAAGACAGATACCGATGAAAGGCGGCTAATGTGAGTCGGCTTCGGCCAGCGCGCTGCGCATTGGAAGCGTAACGAGTACAAGCAGCGGCGGCATCCAAAAGCACCAGACGCCAACGAACGCGTAAAGAAGCGCGCCCAGCGTACAGCCGATGGCGAAAGCCAACACGCTTAGGGTCATTTGTCGGAGCCGTTCGTAAGTTGCCGTTGCTTTCTCGGGCGTGACACCATGTATGAGGTCTCCGAGATCCGTCATGATTTGTGTCGTGGTGCCGGTCATGACCGTTGACGGAGGCGCACTGGCGAAATGGACTCGATGAGCGGCATTTTGAACAGCCATCGCGGCTACCAAGGTCATTCCGGTCGCAAGCGCCGCGTAGCCGTCCGCGTTGGTAAAGGGTCCAAACGAGGTAGCAAGGAGGGCGCCAAGAATCATCAGCAACAGTTGCGTCGCCAGCAATGTACTGGCCACGGGGCGCGCGCGAGCCCGAAGCCCGTAGGAGAATAAGCGTACCGCCATGACTACGATACAAAAAACCGGTAGGGCGAGAAGCTTCGCAAGCGCGCCGGATGTCCCCATGACGAGAGCAGCGCCGAGCGTGACGAAATTGCCAGTTACATGAGCGGTAAAGAGGCCCTTCAGGGCGAGAAACGCGGCCGCATCCATGAAGCCCGCATTGACGCCCAGAACACGCGGCACGGTCCTGTACATAGGTCACTCCTCGTAATATAGGCGCGGACAGTTAGTTGTTGGAGAATCGCGCGCAGTTACCACATCAGCCGCACCTCCACTCCGAGATAATTGCTGTCGTGCCCGCCGGCCTCGCGAATCGCATCTCCCACCGCAAAGTGCACCGCCTCGATCGCGAACGCCGCTTGCGGTGTCAGCGTCCAGTCCAGCCGGATCTGGCCATAAGTTCCTGTGTATTCCCCGGGATGCCCAATGGTACCCGCGACCGGGATGTCCGGCTGCGTATAGACCGCATCTGCGGTGGTTTCGCGCCATTGTCCGGCGACTGCTAGCAACAACTTGAGCGTTCGAGTGGGATGCAGAGTAACCGATGGCTTCAGATGAATGAAGTTGACGTAGCCGGTGTAACCGGAAAGCGTCACGTAGTAGCCGTTCGGAAAGAGCGGGTTGAAGGTGTTGAGAACGTGATCCTGCGGATTGCGGTCACCTGAGGCCCCGTCGAACTGTAGTCCCAGGCGAGGAGTCCAGGCGCGGTCAATAAACGTGTAGCCGCCGAGTGATCCAAACGCCCAGGCGCGGATTTGCTGGGACCCGATACTGCCCGTCTGTCCCATTCCTTCGCCGTCCCAATCAATGGGACCCTCAATTCCGGCAGCGTGCATGTCGAAAATATCGCGGCTTTCGTTGCCACTTACACTGGGAAAGTGAACCTGATCCTGAATGAAGTGCGAATAAAGAACCGAAGCGTTTGTCGTGTCGGAAAACTGATACTGCACCTTCACGCCACCGTAGCTCAGACTTGGGCTGCTGTAGTCATCAAAAGGACTGTCGTCACGGGTTTGCACGGGGTGGCTCAGAAGAGAGGTAACCCTCCACGGACCCCGCACGTACTCGAGCCACAGGGCATCGTAGGACTGCCGCACGTTGGGACCGTCGCGCACCGAGATGAAGCGCTGCAAATCGAAGCCGATTTCCTGTCGTCCAAGGCGCAGCGCAAGCTGGCCCTGCGCCAGCGGTTCGGTGATCGAGACAAAACCCTGTTCGAGGTCGAGTCGATCCTGATCGACCGGCGTATGGATTGCCTTGTCGATCGCATAGTCACTTTGCAGTTGCGTGAAGATCTGCACCTGCGGTCCCAAGTGAAGATCGGCGTGGACTTCCATTCGGCTGATGACGTAGCAGTCGCTCCGGCTCGAATCGGTGCCGAACGCGACCGCGTCATTGAACTCAAACCGCTCGCGAAGATTCGCGCCGAGCGACAAGTACTTCTTGGGGTCACTTGAGGAAAGCGGGATGTACTTGAAGTCATCAAGAGGTTCGCGCGCTACGCCAGGGTCGGCCAGCACCGACCAATCCTCCTGCCAGCGGTTGAACAGCGGTTCGGGACGAGCCGGGATGACGTTGGCGGCGCTCGTGTTACCCGCATCGCCCACTGCTAGGTCCTGTGCCTGTGCTCCTGCGCACAGGCAACCCACTGCAACGAGCGGAATTGACTTCACGACGCGCAAGAGGCGTGGCAGCGCCGTCAGTTAGGAGGTGGTGGCGTCACGTCTCAATCGCTATTGAGCAGTCGCAGTCGGATTTGCGGCTGCCGAATGAATCTCCGCGATATAGCCCCCCGGAAATTGCACGAGTGCGGCTGCTCGGGATTCGGCGCTGTAAGGCTCGATCAAAATCCTGACTCCGGCCGCTTTGCCTTTGGTAAGGGTCGCAGTGAGATCCGGCACCTCGTATCCGGTCAGTTCGCGACCGTAGGGATATGGCAAGTGCCCGTCGGTGACGAGCACGGTTACTTTCCCGAAGCTGGACTCGAGGCGTATCCGCCGATAGGAATCCGAGGGCCGGCCAATCTCGATTCCCGGTGCGCGGGATTCGTCCGAGAGAATTTTCCCGCGCGAAAAGGCGACGAACTCTCGTATGAACGCTCCAGCGCTCTCTGGGGAGAGGTAAACCCGGCTTTCCGGAATGCTTTGAAGCGGCGCGTAATGCGGAGCTGTGGTGTGCCAATAGAGCTGCATGTGAACGCCGCCGGGCCAGCTGATGACGGCATCGCGACCGAGAGGGTCCGGAAAGGTCGAGACAACCACGTCAGCATGGTGCGCGCGTGCCGCTCTTACCGCCGCGTCCATGTCGGTAACCAGGTAACCCGTTCGCTCTAAACCGAATGGGTAGGGGATTGGGGTCTTGAAACCGAACACCGAAATGGTACCCACCGGCGTGAAAACCAACTGCGATATGGTTTGACTGGGCGTGGGCGTTACTTGGAAGACGCCCTGCTTGGACTTCGAGCCCCCGAAGGTAGCCACTAGACTATTGGTGAAGCGGTCGAAATCCTCGGGCGCGACATAGACATGCATCGTGTCGTACTGCGGGGAAACCGCAAGCTGTGCGCCCCCTTCAGAGCCGGCAATCGCAAACGCAGGTGCCAAGGCAAACATCAGCGCCGCGAGCGCGTAGCCCGAAAGAGGAATGACCCGCGGGTTAATCATGGAGATCCTCCTTAAATCGAGGTTTCACGACGGTTCTGTTTTTCAAGTCGTTGCCGTTCATTAACGAGGAGGGCAGCCAGCGCAAATCCCCCCATCAGGCCAATGTGCTCGAGAAAGCCGTTGAACGCGACAAATTTTGCATGACCCTGCATCGTCCAGGAGTTCTCGGCCACCAAGCTACCAACCAGCGTCAGCACGGCAAGGGCGCCACCTGCGAGCCATACCAGACGCCCCCATAGGATAAGAGTCGAACCACCGATCTCCACCACGATCGTCACTACTGCCCACAGTTCGGGGGGGTGAAGACCAAAGTGAGCCTGCTCGGCAACCGCACTAGGGAAGTCAAATAGCTCTGTCAGGCCGCCCAGCAGATAAGCGCACACCAGGCCGAGTCGAGCGCAGATCCAAGTCAAAGGACTCTCCAGGGCAGCCTTGACCCAACGCGGGCTTGACGAGTTTGAAGGCTCGGAAGTCATACGGCCCAGCATGCGCACCCGAATGTACCCCAGAACGCCCGCACATCCGAGGTCGGCGGAAAATGCGATCGAGCAAATGCTGCAGCCGGCTCGTTGGGGTGAACACAGCAACGTCCAGAGTTTTGTCGCGACGTCTTGCAGCCTACTGCGGTGATTGGAGTCGCCGCGCCCCAACCGGCGTATCCCGCATAAGTCCGCACCGGCGACCAGTCCGGCATGGCACGCGGGGGCTCTGATTGTTCAAGGGACGCAAAGTCACCTGCGGCATAGACGATCTTTCCACCGACCATCGTGAGGTCGGAGGTGATGTTCGAAATCTCCTCATCGGCGCAGGAAAAATAATCGTGATCCGGTACCACGAGATCGGCGAGCTGCCCGTTTTCAATTCGCCCCTTGGCGCCTTCCTCGTTGGAGAACCAAGCCACGTTTTCGGTCCACATGCGCAGTGCGGTTTCGCGGTCTAAGCAGCTGCGGTCCGGGTAAAGCCGCAGTCCGCCCACCGTGCGCCCTGACGTCAGCCACGCGAGGCAGACCCAGGGGTTGTAGGAGGCGACCCGCGTGGCGTCCGTACCTGCAGAGACCCGCGCACCCAATGCCAGCATCCTGGCAAAGGGTGGTGTACCCGCCGCCGTCGCAGCTCCGTAGCGTTCCGCGAAGTACTCGCCCTGATAGGCCATACGGTGCTGCACCGCAATGCCGCCGCCGAGACGCACGACCCGATCGATGGAGCGCTCTGATATGGTCTCGGCGTGATCAATAAACCAGTGCAATCCCTTGAGCGGAATCTCATCATTGAGCCGCTCGAACACGTTGAGAGCGCGGGAAATGGTCTCGTCATAGGTCGCATGCATTCGCCAGGGCCAGTGGTGGGCGGCAAGAACCCGGGTCACGTCGTAGAGATCCGTCTCCATGGAAGATGGCATAGCGGGTCGCGGCTCGCGGAAATCCTCAAAATCGGCCGCTGAGTAGACGAGCATTTCACCCGCGCCGTTGTGCCGAAAGTAGTCACTCCCCTGCTTATATTGCGATGTCCGGGTCCAGGCGAGAAAGTCTTCACGCTCACCGTGCGGCTTCTGCGTGAAGAGATTGTAAGCAATGCGAACTGTGAGCTGATTTTCGTCGGCCAGCTTCCGGATTACCGCGTAGTCCTCGGGGTAATTCTGGTCGCCGCCGCCGGCATCGATCGCGCCCGTGATTCCGAGGCGATTGAGCTCTCTCAAAAAGTGGCGCGTGGAATTGATCTGGTACTCGAACGGCAGCTTGGGACCCCGGGCGAGGGTTGCGTACAGAATGCCAGCATTAGGACGGGCGAGGAGCAGGCCAGTCGGGTTACCGCTCGCGTCGCGGGTAATCTCGCCCCCTGGCGGATTGGGCGTCTCGCGGGTGTAGCCGACAACACGAAGGGCAGCGCGATTGAGGAGCGCGCGATCGTAAAGATGTAGCAGAAATACGGGGGTATCCGGGGCCGCAGCATTGACTTCGTCGATCGTGGGGAGCCGCTTCTCGAGGAATTGATGCGCAGTAAACCCGCCGACGACCCGAACCCATTGCGGTGCAGGGGTAATCGCAACCTGCTGCCTCAGCATCGACATGGCATCCGCGAGACTGCGGATCCCGTCCCAACGCAGCTCCAAGTTGAAATTAAGGCCGCCGCGTATCAAATGCAGGTGATTATCGATGAGGCCCGGCAGGACGAGCCGTCCCTTGAGGTCGATAACGCGGGTGGACTCGCTCGCCAGGGGCAACACCTCGCGATCCGACCCCACCGCGACAAATCGGGGCCCCCGAATCGCAACCGCAGTCGCCGTGGGGGAGAGTCGGCTGAGCGTTCTGATGCGACCTGCGTACAGAATCACATCCGCACTGACGGGAGAAACACTCACTTCGTCGCCTCACTGCACCGGATCATCGATATGCCCCGAGGGCGCGCTCGGCGTAGCTTTGCGGTGCGGTAGTTGTCCAAAGACATGTTCGCGGGATTGCTCAGCCACGGTGGCAAGATTTACCGTTTCTCCGGTAATGACACGCTCGCCGAGCGGGACGACCTGTTCGCCGAGAAGAATGCCTGCCAAACCGATCAAGGCGACGATCGGTGGAGCGGGGGAGCGGACTTTGAGCAGTCCATAAATGATGCCGACCAACACTCCGATTGCGAGCGAAACTGCGTAGAGCTTCACGGCAGACACCTCCTGTCGGTTGGGAGTTGGAGATCTCAGGGCGTCATGTCGAAAAGGAGAAGCTCCGCGTCTTCCTTGGCGCGAACGCGAATCGAAGTCGTGTCGGTCCATGCGGCCCCATCGCCGGCGTACAGCACGTCGCTATCAGTCTCAACGGTTCCTCTGGCGACCTGCAACCACAGTTTGCGTCCAGGGGAGACGGTGTGATCCAGGCTGCGGCCTGCTTCGAGGCGCGCCGCATAAAGCTCAACGTCCTGATGAATGGTGAGCGCGCCATGCTGCGGAGTGCCGGAGGCGAGCAAGCGCCATTGGCTACTTAGCTCGCGTGCCGGGAAGGCGCGTTGTTCATATCCGGGTGCAAGTCCAGTGCGTGCGGGTACCAGCCAAATCTGCAGAAAGTGCACTGACTCAGACTGGGAGCCGTTGAACTCGGAGTGCGTAACACCGGTGCCGGCTGTCATGCGCTGCAGTTCCCCGGGATGAATTTTTGCGCCCGTTCCCAGGCTGTCTTTGTGTTCGAGGGTTCCCTCAAGCACCCAGGAGAGGATTTCCATGTCGCGATGTGGATGCTTTCCAAATCCTTGCCCGGGAGCGACGCGATCCTCGTTGATCACCCTCAGCGGACCAAACCCCATGTGCGCTGAATCGTGGTAATCACCGAATGAAAATGTGTGGCGGCTCTTGAGCCAGCCAAAGTCCGCTAAGCCGCGATCTTCTGAACGGCGAGTCACGTGCATGGGGGTACCCTCGAAATGCGCTTTTAAGAAACGTTAGAGAGGCAGTGCGGATGTGGCTAGCCCGCCAAGCGCGAACAAGGTGTTCGGGCAAACGGAACGCAATGGGGGCCGATTCATCACAGTGCTCGGGTATAAGTGGGCTCGAATACCGGCATCGCGCTAAACATGCACGAGGAACGCCCATGAACACTTCTGCCCCTCTCATGCAGCCGGCGCAGTGCGCCCTCTTGCTCGTTGACCTGCAAGCAGGGCTCGCTTTTGGCGTCGGGTCGATTGACCGCCAGACTCTCTTGAATAATGCCGTCGCGCTCTCGCGGACTGCCATCACTTTCGGCATTCCGGTCGTGGTATCGACCTCTGAGAGCAAGGTTTACAGCGGGCCCCTCATGCCCGCGGTGCAAGCCGCGCTGCCTGGGGTGAAGAGCATCGAGCGGCGCAATATGAACGTGTGGGAAGACGATAGCGCTCGGAGCGCCGTGCTGAATACGCAACGCCGCCGTCTCCTCGTCTCCGGACTACTCACGGAAGCATGCGTGACATTTCCGGTTCTGTCGGCGCTTGCGGAAGGATTCGAAGTATTCGTAGTCGCCGATGCGTGTGGTGGAATCACGGCGGCGAGCCACGAACTAGCGCTGCGGCGCTTGGAATCCGCCGGTGCTATCATGACCTCCTGGATTCAAGTCCTCCTTGAATTTCAGCGCGACTGGACGCGTCACGAGACTTACGATGCCGCCCGGGCCATTGTCGAGACACACGCGGGAGGCTACGGAATCGGCCTAGCCTACGCACGCGACATGATCCATCCTGGTTAGCTGTGCAAACTAGGACGCTCGGCTCGCTGCGGCTCGACCGGCACGCCAATTGGTGAATTAGGGTTTCACTCCGTGCGTACCTTCGCGGGCGGAATTCATGCATGGCCGGACGCGGGCTACCGAGTTGTGCCTTCCTTGAAATTCCCATCCCTTTAGGAGAGCGATGCACGCTCTCCGGGCTCCCCAAGTGCCCGACCGGGGAGGGTCGACAGACTGTACCTGCAACCGCGCGACTCTCCCCAGCAGAACCAGCGCCTAGGACTTGATGAACGCCAGCAGATCGGCATTGATCGTCTCTGCTTGGGTCGTTGGCATCCCGTGAGGGAAGCCCTTGTATGTCTTCAAGACTGCGCCTTTTACCAGTTTGGCGCTCAACGGACCGGAGTCCGCATAGGGCACAATTTGGTCATCATCGCCGTGCATTACCAAAGTCGGCACGGTTATCTTCTTAAGATCTTCCGTGAAGTCAGTTTGCGAGAAGGCGACGACACCGTCGTAGTGCGCTTTGGCGCCGCCCATCATGCCCTGACGCCACCAGTTCTGGATGACGCCCGGAATCGCCTTTATCCCCGGGCGGTTGAAGCCATAGAACGGGCCGGTCGGGAGGTCAAGATAGAATTGCGCCCGATTATTGGCGGTCTGGGCCTGTAGCCCGTCGAACACTTCCTTGGGCAATCCCCCGGGGTTAGACGGAGTCTTGACCATGATTGGGGGGACCGAGCTGATGAGAACTGCCTTGGCCACACGACTCTCTCCGTGCCGTGCCAAATAGCGGACAACCTCCCCGCCGCCGGTCGAGTGCCCGACATGCACGGCGTTCTTGAGGTTGAGATGCGCCGTCACTGCCGCGAGGTCATCGGCATAGTGATCCATGTCGTGGCCGTCCGCGGTCTGTGTGGAGCGTCCATGTCCGCGACGGTCGTGCGCGATTACCCGAAAGCCGCGCGCGACAAAAAACATCATCTGTGAATCCCAATCATCCGCGGACAGCGGCCAGCCATGCGAGAAAACGATTGGCGGACCTTTGCCCCAATCTTTGAAAAAAATCGTGACTCCGTCTTTGGTCGTAATCGTATCCATATGCGTATCTCCAATAGGCGTTGGTCGACGCGGGCTCGTGTCAGTAGAATTGGCGGGGGGGGGGAACTGAGAGTCGGAGTGGACCAGCATAACCGCTCCGCTTCCCAACAGAGCGTCTCTTCGGGTGACAGGCGCGTCTGTATCGATTTGCGGGGTGGCGGACAGGCCAAAATCTCGCTCATCGGCAAACTCTCGTGAAGCAAATCGGCTTGGACACTAGGCCTAGCACAAGTCATCTGTATAGTCAGAAAACCTCGAACTGCCCGTTCGCTTCTAACGAACGGCCTGCATCGATGACACCCGAGGATTATTCTCGCATTGCCGGGGGGAGGGCTGTAGTGGAATACGATCTGGCAGATATCCGCGCTTTCATGCAGGTCGTTGACCACGGAGGAATCAGCATTGCTGCGACGCAAATGAGCATCGCGAAGTCGGTGTTGAGCTCGCGTATTGCGAGGCTCGAACGACAGCTGAAGGCCAAACTGCTGCACCGCTCGCCACGGGGTGTGGCACTCACTGATGCTGGTCAGCGGTTCTACGATCGAATGCGGGATATTGTCTCGAAGCTGCAGGAAGCAGTCGATGAGGCGACAGTCGGGACTGAGGCCGGACTGCAGGCAAACCTACGCATCACCGCACCGATGACTTTTGGAACGGTGTATCTAGGTCCGAAACTATTTGCCTTCATGCGCAACCACCCCCGATTGGAAGTCACGCTTGATCTGAACGATCGCTACGTCGACATTCTAGGTGGAGGGTTTGATTTGGGGATACGCATTGGACGCATGCAGGACTCGGCACTGATGGCGCGGCGCATCGCGACGAGCCGGCGTGCCTTGTGTTGCAGTCCCGAATATGCGAGCTGCCACGAATTGCCGCGCTCGGTGGAAGAGATCGCGGAGCACGACTGCATCTGCTACGGCAACGCCAGCGTGGCGCCATACTGGCAGTTTCGGCGAGGCGATTCCGAGCCACAACAGGTCGTGGTGCGAGGCCGTACACACCTCAATAATGGCGAAAGCATGCGGGACGCGGCCATTGCCGGATTGGGGCTCGCGGCTCTTCCCTTGTTCATCGCTGCATCGGCCTTGCGGGAAGGTCGGCTGATCGAAGTCATGCCGGAAACACCCCCCGTGCCCGATTCAATACACGCCGTGTACCCGCAAACCCGCTACGTCAGCCGTGCTGTCCGCGCTGTGATTGACATGCTCGTCGCCGCGTTTGATGGGGCACTACCGTGGGAAAACGCGTAGGCCGGTTCGAACGTCGAGATCGACAGACAAATCGCTTCGTCCCCGACCGAAAAGTCGCGCATTTATTGCGTGCGCCCAGGTCGAGTAGCAAGAAATTACAGGCTACTACACATGAATGCTTCGATTATCGACCAGATTGAGATTCTCGCCACCACTGCCGGTCGGGCACTTCAGCGCCCCGACCGTGCGTCCAAACTGACAGCGCCAGCGCCGAAGTGCACGATCTGGAGCAATCCACCTGCGATCATGAGATTCTTGAGGAAGTGGATCATCGTGTTCTGATCCGCGAAATTGTGGTGGAAAAACATCGCCGTCACTAAGCACCAGATCGCCAAACCCAGCGCAACGGGACGCACGCGATAGCCGATCAGCAAGAGCACTCCCAGACCAATCTCGACAATCACAGCGACCGCAAACCCGAGCGGGGCGAATGGTAAACCAGCGTCGGAAATAGCCGCCGTTGTGCCCGTATAGGCGGAAAGCTTGCTGAGGCCGCTCATCAAGAAAACGCCGCCAATGAGCAGTCGACCCGCGAAGGGCAAAAAGCGCGTGGTGGCGTTCACGGTGGCAGTGTTTATGGCTGTAACATTCATGGCAACGTCTCTCCAGGTTGATGGTTGAATCAGGCTGCGCGCAGCGTGCCCACGGTCTGCAATGCGCTCTGCAGGGAATTCTCCCGCTGTTGCGCGCTAACCATTAGGCCCTCCGCGACGATGAATTCGGGCTTAGTTACGCCGATGAAGGCGAACACACTTCGCAATACGTCTCAAGATGCAGAATTTCCGCCCAAAATGCTGATGTCGATCTGCAGTAGCCTCATAGTACCCATCCTTACCTTGGTATAAGAAGAGAACCAGAGCTATATTGGTGACTGCAATAGAATCCCGCAAGAAGGCACAGTTTTGATACCAGAGCACATCGAAGTGACCGTTCCTGATCACAGGTCGAGCGATTGCCGCGCCGTCAGTGGAGTACTGGCGCGCGTTGGTGACAAATGGAGCGTGCTCATCATCATGCTTTTGGGTGATGGGCCGAAGCGATTCAACGAGATCAAGCGGATGGTCGGGGGCATCTCGCAGCGCATGTTGACGCTCACGCTGAGGGGGCTGGAGCGCGACGGGCTCCTGACCAGGACGATCTTTCCCACGATCCCGCCGCGCGTGGATTACGAGCTGACCAGGACGGGCCGCTCCTTGAGAGCCGCCGTCGAACCCCTCGGTGTCTGGGCCCAGACCCATGTGACCGATATTCACAAGGCGCGAGAGAGGTTCGACAAAAGGAAGTAGTTACTACCAAGCCAGTGGTGAGCACTGTTAGCCGAAATCCTGAGATCCCGAAACGTGCACTACCTTGTGACATGCTAGTGGATCCAGTTCGCAGCAATCCGGCCGTCGGGCAGCGGTCGGCGGAGCGTCTTGGTCCGCCCCTAAATCTAAAGCGCGCTGATCGTGACGTAGTATCCGTCCGGATCTCGGACCGAGAACTCCTTCGTTCGAGTATTCGGGTTGATATGTGGCTCCTCTTCGAGCCGAGGCACGAGCCCGCGAGCCCTTTGCAATGCCAGATCGAAATCGTCGACGCGAAAGAACAGGAGGAGCCCATTGCCTGGTGTCGCGTGATCAGGACTCGTCAAGGAAGGGTGCTCGTGGGCGCCCCATTCGTGCAGGCAGAGCAAGACAGTTCCATCCGAGTCGAGAAGCTGGCCAAAGTACACGTGGGCCGGTGCCGTCTCAGGCTGGCCGAAGAGCGACTGATACCACTTGAAGCTCGACAGGACGTCGTTCACCCCGATGATCGTCCAGGTGCGCTTCATGACCACTCCTTCAGGGACCTAACGAACGTAGTGACGTCCCCCGTCCCGACACGACAGCGGACCCGGATCCGGCAGATCAATAAGTAGCCCGCTCTCAATGTCTGCCCGACTTGCGTCCTTACCGACCACATTGGTCGGCTATTTGTGGGGACTCGAGCCCGTCGAAAAATTGTCGTTAAGGTCGGTTGAGACCCACCTTGCCGCCTGGGCATCACGTGTGGATTGCCGCGAGTCGCCACGAACCACTCATTGTCCCTCTGCTACCGCCGGAAGTATGAAGTCAGGTACGTAATGGTCCTGCGCGAGATATGTGCCGGCGTGGTCGCTGTAACTGCCGCCGTAGAATGCCATCGCCAGATCGAGCGTGGGAACACCCATCACGATCTGTCCGCCGTTGCCAGCCAGAAAAAACGCCTCAATCGTGCGGCCCTTGTAGGGATAATCGTTGACCCAGATCAGATAGCCGTATTTGCGCGCGATGTAGCCGGGTTGTTGGGCAGGATGCCGCTGATCGATATGGGTCTGCGTCGCGATCGCCTGCTGCGCAAACTCGCGCGGCAGAATTCGCTTTCCGTGCCAAATCCCACCGTCAAGCAGGAGCTGGGCAAATTTCATGAAATCGCGTGGCAGTAAATGCATGCCACCGCCGAAATAGGCATTTCCGCTCGGGTCGAGGTTCATATGGTACGGACCGAACTGGAGCGGCTTTGCCACCAGCGTGTCGAACAATTCCTGGTCGGTCTTGCCGGTGATCTTTTCAAGCATACCGCCGATTAGGTTTGGGCCGCCCGCACAATAGAACGAAAGGCTGCCCGGTTCCCGCGCCATCGGGACATTGAGCGTGAAATGGCGCCAATCCGGTTCTTGCGGTTGGTTCTGCATATTGTCCTCGGAGCCTGGCGTCGTGTTGTCCCAGTCATTACAGTCGAGCCCCGACGACATTGTGAGCAGGTTTTTGAGCGTGATGCGCTGCGCGCGCGGATCGAGATTCGTGGGAAGCTCCTCGCCGAAGTACGTCCTGTAGACCGGAGTCGAAAGACTTATAGGCATGTGTGCGTAAATCGCCGCGCCGGCGATGACCGCGGCCATGGTCTTCGCCGCTGAGCGTGTATCGTGCGGCTCATCGGCCGAGTATCCGTGGAAATATTCTTCCAGAACCAACTTCCCATGCCGGGCTATCAGGATGCCGTGAAAGGCCGGCGCATGAATCGAATCGTCCCTCGCTGCAATGATGGTCCGCAACAGATTCTCAATGGCGCGACGCGATATCCCGACAGCCTCGAGCGAACTCACCTGCCAGCCGTCATCGCGCTGGATGGGTTTATGGTAGACATAGGGTGCCGGGTTTTCTCCCCGCGGATAGAAGCCGCTGTCCGGACTGGCACGGGTGAAATCGAAGGACCCGCCGGCCTCGGGAACATAGAATGAGATGACCGCGTTGGTGGCGTCATAGCTGCCGCGGGCAACGACCTGCGTAGCTCCCGTCTCGGGATCGCTCGTTTCCAGGAGCAATTCATCACCGCGGCGCTCCAGCCGATCCGTCTTCAGAAAGAGGCCCACATTGCGCTCGGGATTGCGCAGAAACGTGGTGAAGCTGCCGTCCTGTTGCGCGGTAATCACTAGATAGAGCGTCATTGTGTCGTCGAGCGGTGTCACCTCGCCCCGCCAAAGTTCAGCTGCCGCCTTCTTCAGCGTCACGGGTGAAGCAAACGCATTGCCAATGAAGACGGCTCGCTGCTGCGTCCAGAAACCGCTAATGGTGGCGCCCTTTTGCGCGAACGCGCCGCGAAACGATCCCTCGCCGTCCGCCAGCACGAAGGAGACTCTGTCATCGTCGAGGTGAGCCGACGTAGAGCGCCCAGCGATCGACGCGATCCAGTCTTCTCCACGCCGCGTGATCGTCAGTGGACCGCGCACGTCGGGCCCGAAATTGCGCTCGGCGCGCCACACGCCCGACAGACCGAGACTAGAATTTTCCGCCGCGGTATCCGTCCCTATCGAGCTTACGATGCTCGCCAGAACCAGCGTGCGAACCGCCCGCCGTACAAACGTGCGACTCATGCTTGATCTTTCTTCGATCGGACCCAGGTGATGATACTTTAGCTGCAAACTTTGGCGTGTTCGCCGCGTAAAATGCACCGCTCGTGCGGTGTAGCCGCAAAATCGTCGGGAACGACCCTCATGGACCGCATCGACCGCAAGATCCTGGCGCTATTCCAGCACGACACGCGACGAATCGCGGACTCGATCGGGGCTGAGGTGGGTTTGTCGGCCGCCGCCGTCCAGCGGCGCCTAAAAAGGATGCGCCGGAACGGTGCGATCCAACGCGAGGTCGCTCTGCTGGATCCGCGCGCCGTCGGAGTCCTCATCACGTGCGTCGTCCTGATCACCATGGTGACCCGACCAAGACCGTTCGTGCATCTCGACCGCTTCAAGCAGCAAATGCGGGATTTACCGGCAGTGCAGCAGTGCTACCAAGTCACCGGCTCGAGCGACCTAGTGGTCCTTGTCTCCGTCAGCAGCATGGAGCACTACGCGGAGTTTGCACGACGATGGTTCGAGAGCAGCGAGGACGTCGCACGCTACGAGACGCTGGTGGTGGTGGACCGGGTAAAGATAGGCCTCTCGCTGCCCGTGACCATCGACGAAACGGCATCGCGATCTGCCCGCAAGTATCGTAGGGCAAGCACCCGAAGGGTCAACAAATGAGAAACTTCCGCTGCCGAATTGCCGACCGTGTGTTTCTCCGGCACGGAGTGGTCCGCGGTTTCATTCCTCGATGCCGTGCTATTTAACAGCGGCGCAGGCAACTGCTCCCGCGTGCTGTGGTGGCGCTGACTTTCTCAGGAAGGCAAAGTCCACTTTTGCTTCGCTAAGCCGATTGCGCGATTCCCTAACGGGCGTGCATGAGAAAGCGCCCCAAAAGGCCGCCGACGTTGTCTGCAACCATCAAGGCTTCACAAACCTGAGTGTCATGCGATCGGATTCGCCGATGGCCTGCATATTCGCGTGCTCGGCTGCGGGACCGGCCAGATCCGGTGGCAGGCGATGCACGAGGATGTCTTCGGGGTCCTTGGGATTTGCGTTGATCTCGGAGACGCCGGCCAAGCGGAAGCCCGTTTTGAGCGCCACCGCGATCAGGTAATCCTCGGGAATGCGGTGGAGTGCCGGCGCGCTTTCCGTGGCTGTGGCAAACGGCTTGGCGCGGTGCTCCTCGAAGCCGAAGATGCCTCCGGGCTTGAGCACATCGAACACAGACTTGAAGACCGCAGCAAGCGTTTCCGGGCTGTCCATGAGCCAGTCATGCGCGTTGCGGAAGGAGAGCACCATGTCAGCAGAATTCTCAGCGCCGAGTCGCACCTGCTTGGGCGGGTCGAACGGGATGATCTTCCCGATGTGCCCGAAAACGGCCGGATTAGCCTTAATCTTGTCCGCGAACTTCGGATCGGAAGCTTCGAGCAAACGGCCGTGGGCATAAAGGACGGGCGCGAGAATTTCGGTGTACCAGCCGCCGCCCGGCTCCAATTCAATGACGGTCATGTCCGGCGTGAGGCCGAAGAATTGCAGGGTCTCTATGGGGTGCCGGTACTGATCGCGCGCCTTGTGCGCGGCCGAACGCCAGTCGCCGCTCACGGCTCTCTGCAGCAGCGCAATGGTGCTGTCTGGTGGCTCGGCCGGAATGGCGCTGACGACGGACACCAGGGGCAGGGCGCTGGCCAGCAGGATGAAGGACTTGCAGATTCGGCGGAACATGGTTCGACCTCCTGACGATGGGCGCTCAAGATTACTCTCAGAAACCTCGAATACGCGGCTTTCATTGCAAGGAGTCAGAGTGGACTCACTTACCCCGAACGTCCGCTTCTCGCCCGACCAGTGGCTGAAATTGCCTGCGAAGGCCTCCTCAAGGCATTCTCGCGCGGCAGATCACGCAGGAGGGCAAGTATGGAGGCAGAGGCACCAAACGAGGTGACCACCGCGGCCGGGGCGGTGTTTCCTGAGCTACGCCTCACAGGACGCCGAGGCACCCCAAACAATTTGCCACGCGCTCTGCCCGCGGAGGCGATGCGAATACCTCCGACGGCCTCTCAGGGGTGATCCCGCCAGTGACTGGCCCCTCGCACGCGGTGTTTCTGAGCTACGCCTCACAGGATGCGGAGGCCGCCCAGAAGATTTCCGAGGCACTGCGTGCGGCCGGCATCGAAGTGTTTCTCGATCAGAGCGAGCTGCGGGGCGGGGACGCGTGGGATCAGAAGATTCGGCGCGAGATCCACGACTGCGCGCTATTCATTCCCGTCATTTCGGCCAACACGGCCTCTCGGCAGGAAGGCTATTTCCGCCTTGAGTGGGACCTTGCAGATCAGCGCACTCACATGATCTCCCGCAGCCGTGTGTTTGTTGTGCCGGTGTGCCTGGACGCGACTACCGAGGTAGCGGCGGACGTTCCAGAGTCGTTTAAGCGGGTGCAATGGACGCGCCTGTCGGGAGGCGACACACCACCTGCCTTTGTTGAACGGATCGGGCGCCTGCTGTCGCCCGAGCTGTCGGCACTGAGCGCAGTGTCCCGTGCCGCACCGCGATTAAGAGAGCCGGTCCGCGCGCCCCGGAGGTCAAAGCCAGTACTGCTTGCGATCGTTGCCGTCGTCGTCTTCGCGGCGCTGGCGTACACGTTGGCTGATAGGTTCCGGTTCTCCAGGCACCCAGGTTCACCCGCTGGGGACACGGTGTCGCGAGCGACTACCGAACCCGCCGCAGCCGCCTTCAACCCGCCGCCACACTCGATCGCGGTGCTGCCGTTCGTTAATCTGAGTGGGGACAAGGAGCAGGAATACTTCTCCGACGGGCTCACGGAGGAGCTCCTCAACTCGCTTGCCGAGATCAACGAGTTGCAGGTCGCCGCTCGCACGTCATCCTTCTATTTCAAGGGCAAGGACGTTGATCTCGGTACTGTCGCCCACAAGCTCAATGTCGGCGCAGTCCTTGAAGGCAGTGTCCGGCGCTCCGCGCACACCATCCGCATCACCGCGCAGTTGATCAATGCCGTCACGGGCTTTCATTTGTGGTCGAAGACCTATGACCGAGACTTAGGAGATGTGCTGAAACTTCAGACCGAGATTGCGACCGCAGTGGCGAGCGCTCTCAAAGTCACGCTGCTCGGCGATGTCGCGGCCAGAGTCGAGCTGGGAGGGACGCGCAACCCGGAGGCATTCGATGCCTATCTGCGCGGGGCAAGGGCGTACAGCTTGCGACACGAAGCTAAAGAGATCCCAGCCGCGATTACTGCGTACACGGAAGCGATCCGCGTGGATCCGCACTATGCGCTCGCGTTCGCCGCCCGATCGATCGCCCTCGCCGCCGCCGCCGGAGAGGCTGCGACCACAACGGCGATGCGTGAAGGCTTTGCTAAGGCGCAAGCGGATGCCCGCCAGGCGCTCGCACTTGCGCCGGATCTGGCACCGGCCCACCTCGCATTGGCAAACGTTGCGGAACTGGGAACTCTCGATTTCACGCAGGCGAGTGAGGAGTACGAGCGCGCCCTTGGGCTCGCTCCGGGCAATGCAGAGGTCTTACGGCTAAGCGGCAAATTTGCAGCCTACATGGGCCACTTCGACGCGGGCATTGCGGCCGCCCGCCGCGCCGTCGTGCTCGACCCGCTCGCTCGCGCCAGCCACAGTGTGCTCGGCCGGACACTGTATGTGGCCCATCGCTATCAGGAAGCGATTGACGCTCTTGCGGAAGTCCTCAGTCTTGACCCCGACTACAAGGATACCTACGCTTATCGCGGCTTTTCCTATTACGGGCTCGGGGATCTGCAGAGCGCGCGCGCTTCATGCGAGACACACCCGGACTATTGGGGAAATCAATATTGCCTTGCAGTCACCTACGACAGGCTCGGCCGGCACGCGGATGCGGAAGCCCAGGTTAAGAAAATGAAGGCGCTAATCGGCGATACCGCGTCGTACCAGTACGCCACGGTCTACGCGCAGTGGGGTAATCGAGCCCAGGCGCTCGAATGGCTCGAGACAGCGCGGCGAGTGCGGGACCCGGGCCTGGAGCTGCTGAAGACCGACGCGCTCCTGGACCCGTTGCGCAAAGAGCCCCGCTTCCAGGCGATTGAGCGGGAGCTGAAGTTTCCCCACTAAGGGGCAAAGGACGATTTCGAGGCGCGTCCGCGTGTCGAGAGATCGTTGCGGTGCCTGCTGTGCAGAAGGCCAAACGCTCGAGGTGAATGACCGGTTCTGGGGCCCGATTTGCGACGGTCGACGCGTACAAAAGGCTTTTGCCTAATAGCTCATGGACGAATCGCATCCGCAAGTCTGTAAGATCAATCCATTGCTTCTCTTGAACGCGGGCGAAGTAAAGGTCTCCCCATCGTGTTAAGGCCCATCTCGAACGTCCAGTAAGTGAGCGGTGGAATTGCGTGTCCGGCACTCAACGAGACATCCAGCAAAGGAGAGATCACCATCACCCTTGCGCCCATCCCTACCATTACCGCCTTTGAACGGTCACCCGATCGCGGCAGGGGACTGGCGCGGCGACACATAGCATTAGGTCTTGGGGCTGACGGTGTCGCGAAAGTGTTTCTTGCCCTGCAGGGCTTTCTGATACTCCCCTTTTGACAAGATATTCTCGGTTAGCTGCATGTCCGTCTGACAGAAGTGACCGAAGAACTCGGCAACGCTCTCGGCGGCCTTCAGCACCTCGTCTCGAATGTAATTGATGTCAATGTTCATGCAAATTGCTCCCACGACGCCGAATTCCTTGCGGACAATCGGAATGGTCGTGCATTTGAAGCGTCGCGCCCCAAGATTCAGCTCGTAATTCAGCTTGTCCTCGTTTAGGGCGCGGCGCTTTTTTAGGTCGACAAGAAGCGTCGTTGTGCCCATATGTAGCGACCGTCCGGTCACTTCGGCACCCTCAATCCAAACAACGGATCGACTCGGATTGGCGAGGTCGTGCAACAGGATCTCGATTCCCATATTCTGGAAAGTGTTCCCGAGGAGTCGCACGATGTTGCGATAGTTCTCTAAGTATTCATTCGCGTCGCTTATGATTTCGGCACCACCGTATTTGGAGAAGAGTTTCTCGAATGACCGCTTGTCCTTGTCGTCGAGAAGATCGCGAACGTTGTTCTGTTCGCCGATGAAGATGAGCTGGCGTGCCGCTCGCGAGTCTCGGTTCCGCAGTAGGTAATGCATTCCCAGCCGAAAATCGCGCAGGCTAAATTCGGCGAAGTTGTCTGTTGTCGTCTGGTAGGGGTAGAAGTCGTATTCAGTCAGGTCGCGTCCGCGCAGTCGCCGCCGTTCCCGATGCTTGCCGACGACGAAGCCGAGCGCGAGCAATATCATCGACACCAGGGCCTCGGCAAGGGCTGCCGTCATCATGTGGTTTCCAAATAGGTTCATTGCTCCTTCCTCCCAGTGTTCTAGCCGCGATATCAATGCCGCTTCTGCAGAATGCGTTGCAACACCGCAGGCCAGCTACCCCGAGTGAGACGCCAACAGCATCCACGGCTTGCGTGTCTGCCCATCACATCCGACTCACCGTGGCGGTTGCCGCAGGCATTTGAAGCCCGGCCTTGCGCCAACCTTCCACCAATTGCTCGACGTATTCCGAATTCCACCACCTTTCAATATGCTTGCGCGCGGTGGTGGTGAAGTCGGGACGTACCTTGAGCAAATCCTGAACAGCCCGCGCTGCGGCAGCAAGTTCCCCGAGTTGCCCATGGGCAGCACTCCTCGCTGCATGCATGAACCAGTGTCCCGGAAGATTGACTTTAAGCGCGAGATCGAGTGCGCTGCGGTAATCGCCGCGGCGATACGCATCGTAGAAGTCGGCGTACCAATACCAACCCGGAAAATGTGGATTGAGCTGCTTCGCGCGCCCTGCCAGGGCCAAGCCCCGTTCGCGATCGCCCAGATAAGTCAACAATTCACCCAGAAAAGCGCTGGAGTTGCCGTCCATAGGATTGAGCGCAATGGCACGCTCCGCGGCGTTCCGACAGCCCTGAGTTTCTTTTTGAAAGAAGAGCGCTTGGGCAAGACTGGCGTGCGCCATGCTATTGGATGGCGCGATTTCGACGGCCCGCTGCGCGGCTGTCAGGGCGCTGGCAAGAGAATCATCCCTGAGATCGAATCCCTGTCCATAGTCCTGACCACACAGCGACGAGAGCATCGCCCACGCATCGCCATAGGATGGTGCCTTATGAAGGGCGGATTCGAGGCCGGCACGAGCTGCCGCAAGTTCCCCAGGGGTCGCCCGCGACACGTAGCAGAAGCTGCGCAGAACCGACTCGTATGGGCTCAGCTCCTCAGGACTGCGGCTGCGCACGATCTCGCTCATGCTCCTGGGCAGCACGCCTTGAACGTCCGCCACTGTCGATACGATCCGAGCAGCCAGATCATCCTGCAAATCAAACACCAAGTCCGGGTTGAAGGTGCGCTCATAGTTATCGGCCCAAAGATGTGCCCCAGAGACCGCGTCAACCAGTTGAACTGTCAGGCGCAGCTTGACACCTGCCTGGCGTAGCCCACCCTCCATCACGTAGCGGGCACCAAGTGCCCGGCCTATGGTCCGGACGTCGGTTGCCGCAGCCGCGTAGCGCGATACGGAACCACGCGCGATCACCCGGAGATAGGAAAATCGCGATAGTCCGGTCACGATCTCATCGCTTAGGGCTTCGGCAAAGGCTTTGAGGTCGGCGCTCCCGCCAACGTATTTGAAGGGCAAAACCGCGATCCAAAAGCCGTCGTCGGCAAGCGCTGGACTGCCCGAATCGGCCGGCCCAGCCGGCGGCTGGGCCGTCGCCCCTATTGCTCGATCGACCTCGAGCAGGCGTGCCACCCTGGCAGCAAATTCCGCGCACGCGACGCCACCCGGCAGACGGGTCCATTGCCGCTCGCGAAACCGATCCGGCACGCGGGCCTTCGTTTCAGAAGTTTCGTCAATCGCCACCGGCAGCAGGAAGGGCTGGTCCTCGGCCATATCCAGCATTCGGGTCACTGCGAGATTCCATTCGCGACGGAAATAGCCTTCGCTGCGCGCATCCGTGCTCGCTGAAATGAGCGGTATAAAGAGTGTGCAGTCCTTGACCTGCTTGCGGATGGCGGCGTCCCACGCATCTCCGCCGCGTAGCTCGCTCCGGTCAAACCAGACCTCGATACCCGTGGCACGGAGCCCATTGCATAGCTGCTGAGCGACTTCCACGTCCTGCGACGCGTAGCTCAAGAAGACCGCCTTGCCCCGGTCGGTCACGGCGCCCCCATGGCACCGGGATCGTGTGGCTTTTCTGGCTCGCTGCGATCGGCCATCAGAGGCTCTTAGTTACTGACTCGATAGACTACCTCAAGCTGTGAGCGACCGCTTTCGGGCGGCTATTCCAGTAGGTCCAGTGACCGCAGTTGGCCTATTCCGTTGAAAAACTTGGCTGTTATCGACTGATTTTGCTGGGTTGATGGAAGGCCGCATTTAGGTCTGATCTTTTTACCGTTGTTGGCGACTCTGACTGCCGTTTCGAAGATCATCGCGTTGCTATTCGGCGGCTATGTGGCTCCGAACGCTGGTCTTGGGGCCGATGGGCATAGCCGCTTGGCCATTCGCCGCAGGTTCTGCGCAGTGGCAGCGAGCAAGAACTCATCGTGGGCACCACTGGGCCCCCGTAATCGCAATCGATCCAGCTTCAAGATCCGCTTGAGGTGCGCGAACAGCATCTCCACCTTCTTTCGATCTTTGCGCGATTGCTTGTAAGGATGGGTCTTAGCGATGGCACGAGCCACATTCCGTGCAGGTTCATGGATGCTGCGAGCGATCTTGCGAACCGGCGTGTTCGGACAGCAGCGGCCCTTTACCGGGCAACTCGCGCAATCAAATTGGCTGGATCGATAAATGATCGTATCGGCCCTGGTGACATGTGTACGCGGGCTCTTGAATGGACGCCGGTCGCTGCGCAGTGCTTTGCCCTGCGGGCAGCGGTACTCGTTGGTCTGTTCGTCCCACTTAAAGTCGCTGCTGGACAACGTGCCGTCCTCGCGGTGAGTCTTGTCCCACACGGGCACATGCGGTTCGATCGCCTTGTCGTTGACCATCCAGCCTAGGAGGTCCGCCGCACCGTAGGCCATGTCGCCGATCAGCCGGGTCGGCTTGATCGCAAAACGCCGCTCCACTCGATCGATCATCGTGCGCGTTGACTCCACTTCCTGAGTTCTATGGGCGCTTGTCGCTTCTACATCGACGATCACGCCAGCCCGAACATCAATGAGGTAGTTCGTCGAGTAGGCGAAGAATGCGGGCCCTCCCGGAGCGCACGTCCACTCTGCCGCCGGATCGGTGATCGAGATGTTCCTGCGCATCGTTTGCGGGCGGCCCTCGGCCTCGATGCCTTCCAGATACTCGCGCACCGCCCGAGTGGCCTGCGCAGGACCGCCACGCCGCTCGTCAATCGCTGCACCGGGAATACCTCGCCACCGGGCCGCATCGGCCTTAACCACGCTCGCATCGATTGCGAAGCCTTCCCCACCGACCAGCCCCTCGCTCATGCATCGCTGCAGCACCGTCTCAAACACATGCCGGAAAGCGTCGCTCTCGCGAAAGCGACCGTGCCGGTTCTTCGAGAACGTCGAGTGCTCCGGCACCATATCCTCGAGCCCCAACCGGCAGAACCAGCGGTAAGCCAAGTTCAGGTGCACTTCCTCGCACAGCCGCCGCTCCGAGCGAATCGCGAAGCAATAGCCCACAATCAGCATCCGGATCATCAGTTCCGGGTCGATCGAGGGTCGGCCAGTGTGACTGTAGAACGGAGCGAGATATGCGCGTAGATCCGTGAGGTCGAGAAATCTATCAATGTCGCGCAGCAGGTGATTGGCAGGAACGTGATCTTCAAGCTTAAACGAGTAAAACAAGCGGTTCTGGTTGCCGCCACTTTGTCCCATCATCCGAGCAATCTCCTTGATTGATCTGACTATTTGGACAGCAAACGCCACCTCCAGTTCAAGAGTTTTTCAACGGAATAGGCCGCCTGCTGCGGGTCGGTCTGTACTGGCGTTTTGACCGCATCGGGTGGGATCGCGCGGCATCTATTGAGACTCACATGATCCTGTTTGTCTCGCGGGCGTGGAATCCCCCAACTCACCGGCACTGCTGCACGAGCGGCACAAGTTGGCTTTTGGAACCCAAGCCGCCAGCCACGGCCCCGGAACAGCGGGCACTCAAAATCAGATAAGCTGGCGCTCACGGGGAGGCCGGCAGGACCCGTCAAGAGGATTCCCCGAATCGCGACCGTGGAGCAGTGCGTCGGTGACCGAGTCGTCGAAGGCCGTATTCCTGAGCTACGCCTCCCAGGACGCGGAGGCTGCCGCACGAATCTGTGCGGCGCTCAGAGCCGCCGGCGTCGAGGTATGGTTCGACCAAAGCTCGCTGCGCGGCGGTGATGCCTGGGATGGGTTGATCCGTCGCCAGGTCAGGGAGTGCGCAGTCTTCATGCCGGTCATTTCAGCCAACGCCGACACGCGCACCGAGGGTTATTTCCGACTCGAATGGCGGCTGGCGGTCGACCGTTCCCAGCTGATGTCCGACGACCGCCTATTTCTTTTGCCGGTGGTGATCGACGACACACCCGAGCTGACGGCGCGCGTGCCGGACCGGTTCCGGGAGCGACAATGGTCCAAGCTACCGGCCGGCGAATGCTCGACCGCGTTCGTCGAATGGGTCGCGCAGGTGGTATCCGGCACCGCGCCTTCGTCCGGTACGCGGGCGACAGTGTCTTCAGCAGCGCAGATTTCCGGCGCCATGGCGGGGCCTCCAAAGACCCCGTCGATCGCGGTGCTGCCGCTTCTGAACATCAGCCGCGACGAAGAAGGCCAGCACTTTGCTGACGGCCTAGCCGAGGAATTGCTGAGCGTCCTGGCTAGCATTCCAGGACTCAGAGTGGCGTCGCGGACGTCATCGTTTTCGTTTAAGGGCACCAATACGGATCTTGCAATCATTGCCGGCAAACTCAATGTCGCGACCCTCTTGGAGGGCAGCGTGCGCAAGGCTGGTAAGCGCGTAAGGATCACCGCACAGTTGATCCGGGTCGCCGACGACTCGCATCTATGGTCGAAGACCTACGACCGCGAACTGGACGACATTTTTGAGGTGCAGGACGACATCGCGCAGTCGGTGGTCAAGGAGCTGCGCACCGCGCTGATGGGCAGCGATGCCGGTCCGGCGGCGGCCGCCGAGGCACGCGCGGAGGTGAAGGCCGCAACAGTCGGCCGCACCGAAAATGCGAAGGCCTATGAGCTGTACCTTCAGGCGCGCTCTTTCGCCGACAAGATGACCGAAGCCGAAGGCGCACGGAGCGTCGCCCTTTACGAGCAGGCGCTCGTGCTCGACCCCGGCTTCGCGCAGGCGTGGGCCGGACTGTCCGCCGCTCTTTTGCTCCGGACCCACAACGGGTTGGCCGCGTCCTACGCCGAGGGATACGAGGCGGCCCGCAGGGCAGCTTCGAGCGCGCTCGTCATCGCGCCGGGCCTTGCAGAAGCGCATGCCTGCCTGGGCACGGTATTAGTCAGTTACGACTGGGACTGGAGGGCGGCCGAGGAAGAATTCCACCAGGCGCTCACAGTGGCCCCCAACAATGCTGATGTCCTGATAGCGGCCGGCATTTTGGCCACGGCGCTAGGGCGGGAGGAGGAATCCGTCCGCCTTTTGAGGCAGGCAACATCACTGGATCCGCTGCGTGCCTCGGTACGCGTCTGGCTGGTGCTTACGTTGTACATCTTCGGTCGCTACGACGAGGCGGAGAAGGAGGCCTTCAGTGTGCTTCAGAGCAGCCCCTCGCAGGGCCGTATGTATGGACTGTTGTCTTTCGTCCGCCTACAGCAAGGCCGCGCGAGCGAGGCGCTCGAGTTCGCCGAACGGGAAAGCACGACTTGGACGCGCCTGACAGCGCAGGCGCTGGCCGAGCACTCCCTCGGAAATGCGGCCGGGTCCGACGCCGCGCTTTCGCGCCTGACCGCCGAGTTCGACATCGATGCTGCCTTCCAGATTGCGGAAATCCACGCCTGGCGCGGCGATGATGATCGCGCCTTCGAATGGCTGGAACGGGCATACAAACACCACGACCCGGGCCTCGCGGTATGGAATGGCGACCCCTTGCTTCATCGGCTGCGCGGCGACCCACGATGGCCTAAGCTGCTGGCAAAAATGGGACTGCGTTCATGAGTGCTGTTAGCACTACCATTCCGCACGGGTCCAAGCGTTTCATCAGCCATCCCTCTCGTGATCTTGGAAGTCGAAGCGACGTTCAACCTTGAGAATCTTGCAGGGGCTGAAAACGGCAGCGACCGGGAGCTTTCGGGCACGCTGACGCAGAGTGCTAGCCGTAGGCCGACGGCGGTAGGATCCTGAGTTATGCGACAGAATTGGGGCAATTCTGTTCGGGTGGTTTGTGCCGGGACGTCGAGACCGAAGCGATGATACTCGCTGCGACAGCTAACAATCGTGGGAGGGGCCGTGAGGTGTGGTCTGTTTGGCGCCGCCGGCGCGGGAAGACATTGTGCGCCCGCAGCCCCAATCGGGCGTGGTTGCGCGGCCCCTCAACTTCACCGTTAGATGTCACCTAGATGTGCCGACAACGATTACGATTTGAATAACCTGAGGAGGCAGATATGCCACGGGTTCGAGATCTGGCGTTCGGGATGCTATTAGGCGCCATTTGCGCTGGGGTGATCGCTTCGCTGGCTGCCGCTCCAACGGTCGATCCCGTTAAGCTCTCACCAAAGTACTATAAAGTCCGGCTCGATAATGCACGCGTACGCGTATTGGAATTCCGCTCCAAGCCGGGTGAAAAGGAAGGCATGCACAGCCACCCCGAGGGCGTCGTGTTCGCGCTCGCCGACGCAACATATAAGAATACGTTCCCCGATGGATCAACTTCCACCCGCAGTGTGGAGCAAGGTGATGTTGAGTGGAGCGACGCGGTTACACACTCTGGCGAGAACATTGGCAACACCGAAGGTCATTTCTATAGGGTCGAACTCAAGAACTGCGCGAAGTAGGTCTTCAGAGATGACCCCTCAAAATCTGCTGGGTCAGCAGGCCAGCGGCGATTTTCGCAATCGAGCTCGTTTACGGAGCGCGAGACCCGACGTGGGTTCACCGGTCCAAAGCACAGCAAACAAGAGGCGCAGGATGAAGTTAAGACACTTGCACGCAGCAGGTTTGCGTGCAGTTAGAATTGAGGCGTTTGCCGTGTTGGCCTTGCTGCTATCGCTGGCGTGCGCCCCTGCCCACGGCCAAACGTATGACGTGGTGATCTCTCACGGCGTTGTGATGGACCCCGAGTCGGGACTCGACGCGGTCCGCAACGTGGGCATTAGCGACGGTAGGATTCGCACGATATCCACGGCTTCTCTCACCGGCAAACGGAACATCGACGCACGTGGACTGGTGGTGGCGCCGGGCTTTATCGACGTGCACGAGCATGGGCAGGAACCCAGAAATTACCAGTTTCAGGCTCATGATGGAGTCACTACTTCCCTGGAGCTCGAGTTGGGAACTGATGACGTGGGCAAATGGTATGCCGTGCGTGCGGGTAAATCGCTGATCAATTTCGGAGTCAGTGCTGGCCATATCCCCATGCGGATTCGCGCGATGACCGGCCAGGAGGTGCCTTCACTCAGCGCTATGAACACACCAGTAGCGGAAGCTGCAAACCACCGTGAGCTTACGGCGGAAGAACTCGGCAGGTTACGCGCCGCCATCGAGACAGGCCTGCAGGAGGGCGCGCTGGCCGAGGGCATGGGGATCAATTACACGCCCGGTGCCTCCCACTGGGAGATCCTGGAAATGTTCCGCCTGGCGGTGCAGTACCATGCGCCGCTACAAGTCCATCTGCGCTACTCGTCGTTGCTCGAGCCGCAATCCGGAGTGGCCGCGCTCGAGGAAGTTATCGCGGCTGCGGCCGTAACCGGAGCGCGGCTGCACGTGGCGCACATCACGAGCATGGGACTGAAGTACACCCCGCAGTTCATCGAGATGATCGCTGGCGCTCGAAGGCAGGGGGTCGACATCACCACGGAGTGCTATCCCTACACTGCAAGCAGCACCAATCTCAATTCGGCCGTCTTCGACGAGGGCTGGCAGCAAAAATACGACATCACATACAAAGACCTGCAGTGGGCGGAAACGGGGGAGCGTTTGACCCAGGAAAGCTTCGCGCGCTACCGCCAACAAGGTGGCCTGGTGGTGATCCATGAGATCCCCGAAGCAGCCGTGCGAGCCGCGGTGGCGGATCCGAGCATCATGATCGCGAGCGATGGGCTACCCATTACCGGACCGAAGATTCATCCGCGGGGACAGGGGACCTTTTCGCGCGTACTGGGGCACTACGTGCGAGAGGAGAAGGCGCTGGACTTAATGACCGCGTTGCGCAAGATGACCTTGCTACCGGCGCAGCTGCTCGAGAAGCGTGCGCCGTCGTTCAGGAACAAAGGGCGGGTTCGCGTGGGCGCCGATGCGGACGTTACGGTCTTCGACGCGAGTCGCGTTATCGACAAGGCGACATTCGAGGAGCCTCTTCAATACTCAGACGGGATCGTATTCGTGCTTGTAAACGGCGTCCTGGTGGTGAAAGACGGTCAGCTTGTAGAGGGTGTCTACCCAGGACGCGAAGCGCGAGCGCCAATATCCCACAAATAGGACGATGACGCTCCAATCCGGCTGGCCGTTGTTGCGGGTGGCCGGTTCGCAGCCGGTTACGCGCGGGGCTCGAATAGCCGCTCATGGCCGATTTGCGCCGGATGGCTTCGTGGAAGCCGCCGTTCGTCGTCGCACAAAGCGCAGCTCTTGAAGTACCATCGCGCCGAACAACTGCATGAACTTCGCGCTCATGCGGCACATCGGCTCTTAGATAAGTAGGCGCAATGCCGCGCTTGTTTTAGTCAACTGAAATCCTTAGGGCACGCCGCCAAAGCTGACCAAAGAATCTCCGATCACAAGCTCACGGTATTTCCAATCGGGCAATTAGGCGTTTCAAAATCGCGCTTGGCTCGCAAGCATGAAAGGGAGTCGCTTGGGCAAGTAATTGGCACGCGCCGCTTTGGAAGCGTGCGTAGAATGACACTCGTTTATTCGTCACCCACCGATTAGAATCGCTTCCGATGATTTACATTAATAATGAATTATAAGTTCTTGAAAAGAATGCCCAGGAGAGGACTCGAACCTCCACGGTGTTACCCGCTAGTACCTGAAACTAGTGCGTCTACCAATTCCGCCACCTGGGCGGTGAACCGGAAGCAAGGAAGGCGGCGAAATGTACGCATGGGGTCGAGGGCTGTCAATTGATCACACGACGCGGAAAATTCGGGCGCCGCGACCGCAAGCCGGCAATCGCGCAGAAGACAGCCCCAGGGCGCTCTGCAAAGGGCCATTCTGCGCACGGCCCAAAACGCAGCGCGCACTCGCTCGACGGGCAGGTCGTCGAGGGGACGGTCACGGCGAACCGCGGCGGCTTTGGATTCCTGCGCGTAGCGGGGCAAACCGAGGATGTGTTCCTGCCGCCGTCGCAGATGCGCGGGCTCCTGCATGGCGACCGCGTGCGCGCGCGCGTGGCGGGCGACGGCAGCGGTCGCTGGACGGGTGAAGTGCAGGCGGTCCTTGACCGCGGAGTAACTGCGTTTTTGGGCACTGTCGAGCAGGAGGGCCGCGGCACCTGGGTAAGCGCGGCCGATCGGCGTCTGCAGCTGCGCTGCAGCGTGGCGCCTGCAGACCTTGCAGGTGCGAGGAACGGCGACTGGGTCATCGCGCGCATCCGGCGCTACGCAAGCTCGACGGCACCCGCGCAGGCAATTATTGAGAAACGCCTCGATCCCACGCGTCCAGTGGAACTGGGAACCGAGGCCGCGATCGCGCGCTTTGACCTGCCGCATGAATTCACGCCTGCGGCGTTGCGTGAGGCGCATGACTATGGCGATCGCGTCGATCCTGCCGAGGCGGCGTCCCGGATTGATCTGCGCGATCTGCCGCTGGTGACGATTGACGGCGAGGACGCCAAGGACTTCGACGATGCGCTCTACGCCGAGGCGCATCCCGAGGGCTTTCGCCTCATCGTTGCGATAGCCGATGTCAGTTACTACGTGCGACTTGGCACGGCGCTCGACAGCGAAGCTCGCGAGCGCGGCACCTCGGTGTATTTTCCGACCCGTGTCGTGCCCATGCTGCCGCCGACGCTTTCCGATCACCTGTGCTCGCTCGCACCGAAGGTTGATCGGCTGTGCTACGTCGCGGACATGGTCGTCAATCGTCACGGCGCTCTGAAAGGTGCGCGCTTCTATCCCGCCGTCATGCGCTCGGCGGCGCGCCTGACCTATACGCTCGCCTTTGCCGCCTTGTTTGAAGGCCAGCCAGCGGCGTGCAGAGAGCTAGGGCCTCTCGTTGAGCGGCTGCGCATCTTGGTAGACATATACAAGGTGCTGCACAAGGCGCGCGCGCGGCGCGGCGCGCTCGATTTTGACGCGCCCGAAGCGCGCTTTCGGATTGATTCCGCGCAGCGCGTCACCGCGATTGATCTTGTCTCGCGCAACGACGCGCATCGCCTCGTTGAAGAATGCATGATCATGGCGAACGTCGCCGTGGCGAGCGAGCTTGCGCGCACGCGCACGCCGACCCTGTACCGCGTGCACGGGCAGCCCGAAGAGGCGAAGCTCGATCGGCTGCTCGCGACGCTGACGGCCCTTGGTATCGAAGCGCAAATTCCGAAAACCGTCGCGCCACGCGACCTGCAGGGCATTACTCGCCGCCTGGGCAAGGCGCCGGAACGGCCGTTTGTCGAGTCGCTCGTCATACGCTCCCTTCCCCAAGCGGTATATCAGGCGACAAACATCGGCCACTTCGGGCTTGCTCTGGAGCATTACGCGCATTTCACATCCCCCATCCGGCGCTACCCGGATCTCGTCGTGCATCGCACCTTACGGGCGCTCGGCGCGGCGGGCGGCGCCGCAGGCGTGCGTTACGAAACCGCTGAGCTTGGGGCTCTGGGGGAGAGTACTTCGAAGCTTGAGAAACGCGCCGACGAGGCGGACCGCTATGTGAATAACTTCTTGAAGTGCACGTACCTGCGCGAGCGTATCGGCCAGACGTTTCACGGGCTCATCACGACCGTCGTCGATTTCGGCTGCTTTGTGCAGATCCTCGAGGTCGCGGTTGACGGGCTCCTGCACGTCGACCGTCTGACGGATGACTCATACGAAATGGAAAGCGACGGCCACGGCTGGCGCGGGCGGCGCCACGGCCGGCGCCTGCGCGCCGGTGCCCAGGTCAAAGTCGTGGTCACCGCAGTCAATCCCATCGAGGGGCTCATTGACCTGGAGCTCGTCGAGGAGTGAAAAAAGGCGTCGAGACCATTTTCGGTCTGCACGCGGTGCGCGCACTCCTGCTGCGGCGTCCGGAGCGCATCCTGCGCCTGCGGCTCGCCGCGGGACGCGACGATCCGCGCATCCGCGAGCTGGCTGAGCTTGCGAGCCGCCAGGGCTTATCGACCGAGCGCGCAACCGCCCGCGAGTTCGCCGCGCTCCTGGGCGCGGCTGTGCATCAGGGTGTGATGGCCGAGATCTCCGCACTGCCGCCATGGACTGAAAACGATCTCGTGGCGGCACTTTCGCTCGCGACCCATCCCCTGGTGCTGGCGCTCGATGGCGTGCAGGACCCGCATAACCTGGGTGCATGCCTGCGCACCGCCGATGCCTGCGGGGTACTCGCGCTCGTGGTGCCGAAGGATCGCGCCGCGCAGCTCACCCCAGCGGCAAGAAAGGTCGCCGTCGGCGCGGCCGAAACGACGCCCCTTGTGGCCGTGACGAATCTCGTGCGCACCCTTGCACTTCTGAAGCATGCCGGGCTCTGGGTGGTCGGCGCTGATTCGCAGGCCAAGGAGCGCGCCCAGGACGTGGACCTGCGCATGGGCGCGGTGCTTGTTTTGGGCGGCGAAGGAGCCGGATTGCGCCGTCTCACACGCCAAAGCTGCGACTTTTTGGTGCGCCTGCCGCAGCTCGGAGCAGTCGAGAGCTTGAATGTGTCGGTGGCTGCCGGGATGCTCCTCTACGAGGCCGTGCGGCAGCGCGCCGGCAGCCCCGCGTGACGGGCGCGCCCCCGCTCGTCGGGGAGGTCCGCCGGGCATCTTAATATTGCGGTTCGCAAGGCTTTTCAGTATTCTGCGCGGCCCCTGATCTAGAGGGGCACGGCTGCGGGCGCAGGCCCCAAAGCCAGATCTCCTTGCCGCATTGACGCACCCTCGCGGACAAGCGGCTGCCAAACCATAAGGTAGATCCATGAGGCATTATGAAATTGTGTTTCTGGTGCACCCGGACCAGAGCGAGCAAGTTCCGGCGATGATCGACCGCTACAAGGGGATGATCGCGGCCGGCAACGGTCACGTGCATCGCCTGGAGGACTGGGGCCGCCGCCAGCTCGCCTATCCCATCGCCAAGGTGCATAAGGCACACTATGTTCTGATGAACATTGAGTGCGACCAGAAAATCGTTGATGAGCTTACGGGCGCCTTTCGCTTCAGCGACGCCGTGCTGCGCCATCTCGTCACGAGTGTTGATTCGGCCATCGTCGAGCCCTCGCACATGGCGAAGGCCGAGGAGGAGGAGGCCGGCGGCCGGCGCGAGCGCCCGCGCGATGATGCGCCAGGATTATCCGACGACGACGACGGCGGCAGGCGCCGCGATCGCGTGCGCGATGAGCCGCTGCTCGCCGAGGCCGATGACAGCCTGTCCGCCGAAGAGCCTGCTACGAGTCACCTGCGATGAAAACCGCCACCCCGAGCCGCTTCTCGCGCCGCAAGAAGTTCTGTCGCTTCACCGCCGAGGGCGTCAAGTCCATCGACTATAAGGACCTGGCGACCTTGAAGGGCTACGTCACCGAGACCGGCAAGATCGTGCCGAGCCGCATCACGGGAACGAAGTCGTTCTATCAGCGCCAGCTGGCTATCGCGATCAAGCGTGCGCGCTTCCTCGCGCTCCTGCCGTACACCGATCAGCACTGAAGAGCCGCCTATGGAACTCATCCTGCTGCAGAAGGTCGCCAATCTCGGCAACATCGGCGATCGGGTGAAGGTCAAATCCGGTTTTGGCCGCAATTTCCTGCTGCCGCAGGGCAAGGCGACGCTTGCGACCGCCGCCAATGTCGCAAGGTTCGAAGTGCGGCGTGCGGAGCTGGAGAAAATCGCCGGTGAGGAGCTGCACTCGGCGAGCGCGCGCGCGGCAGCCTTGGCCAATTACCGCCTCACCATCGCCGCCAAGGCCGGCACCGAGGGCAAGCTCTTCGGCTCCATTGGCACCGCGGACATCGCCGAGGCCGCGACCCGTGCGGGCATGAGCATCGCCAGAAGCGAGGTGCGCCTGCCTGGCGGCCCGCTGCGCATGCTGGGGGAGCATGTCGTGCATGTGCATTTGCACGCGGACGTCGATGCGCCGGTCACCGTGGTCATCATCGCGGAGGAGTAGCCGCAAGGCTTGCTCCTAAGTTCACGCGAGATTCAAATGGCTTCTCCTGCCATTGCGCGTCGCGAACCCGGCACGCTTGAGGAGATTCGAACTCCGCCGCATTCCGTGGAAGCCGAACAGGCGCTCCTCGGCGGCCTCCTGCTCGATCCGGTCGCCTGGGAGAATGTCGCCGACGTAGTGCGCGCGGGCGATTTCTATCGCCCCGACCATCGGCAGATCTTCGAATCCATCGGTACGCTCGCCGGCGCCGGACAACCCTGCGATGCCGTCACGCTCTCCGAGCAGCTGCAGCGCACGGGGCTGCTGGAGGAGGTTGGCGGGCTCGCCTATCTCGGAACCCTGGTGCGCGACACGCCCACCGCGGCCAACGTGCGCGCTTATGCGGCCATCGTGCGCGAGCGTGCTCTCCTGCGAAAGCTCATCCGCGCGGGCACCGACATTGCCTCCTCGGTGTTCAGCGACGAAGGATTGACCGCAAGCGAGCTCGTCGACCGTGCCGAGCAGCGCGTCTTTGAGATCGCCGAAGAGGGTACGAGCTCCCGCGACGGCGCGCAGTCGGCGAAGGCGCTCCTGCCGGCGCTCATCGACCAGATCGACTCCTGGCATTCAAACCCGGACGCGCTGCGCGGCCTTGCGACCGGCTTTCACGATTTTGACAAAGTCACCGGCGGCCTGCGTCCCGGGGATCTTGTCATCGTCGCCGGCCGGCCCTCGATGGGCAAGACGACCCTTGCCGTCAACATGGCGGAGAACGCCGCGCTCGACCGCACGACCCAGGCGTCGGTCGTGGTGTTCAGCATGGAGATGCCGTCTGATCAGCTTTTGACGCGCATGTTGTCCTCGGTGGGCAACGTGCCGCTGAACGCCATCAGGAGCGGCCGCATCGCCGATGAGGACTGGGTGCGCCTGACGAGCGCCACCGGGCAGTTGTCGCAGGCGCGTATCTTCATCGACGAGACCCCGGCATTGACGCCGACGGATCTGCGCGCGCGCGCACGCCGCATCAAGCGCGAGCACGGGCTGCATCTCATCGTCGTGGACTATTTGCAGCTCATGCACGTGCCCGGAACGAAGGAAAATCGCGCCACCGAGATCGCGGAAATCTCGCGCGGCCTGAAGGCGCTCGCCAAAGAACTCGCCTGTCCGGTCATTGCGCTCTCGCAGCTCAACCGCGGCGTCGAGCAGCGCGAACACAAACGCCCGGTGATGTCGGATCTGCGCGAGAGCGGCTCGCTCGAGCAGGACGCCGACATGATCCTCCTCATCTATCGCGAGGAGGTGTACGACAAGAACACGACGAAGAAGGGTGTCGCCGAGATCGATCTCGCCAAACACCGAAATGGCGCCACGGCGAATTTTCAGCTCACCTTCCAAGGCGAATTCAGCCGCTTTCGCAGCTACAGCCCCGACTCCTACGCCGAGGGCGTATTGAGGTGAGCCGGCTGATCCGGGCCGTGATAGACACCGATGCATTGCGCTCGAATCTGCGGGCGCTGCGCCGCCGTGCGCCGGGCGCGCGCGTGGTCGCGGTGGTGAAGGCGAACGCCTACGGCCATGGCCTCATCCCTACGGCGCTGGCACTCGGCGAGGCGGACGCCTTCGGGGTAGCGCGCATCGATGAAGGCATTGCGCTGCGCGCCGCCGGCATCACGCAGCCGATCGTGCTCCTCGAGGGGGTTTTCACGAGTGAGGAGCTGGCAGAGGCTGCGCTGCGCTCATTTGATCTCGTGGTGCACGATGCGCGCCAGCTCGAGCTTCTGGAGGTTTCGCAGGGCGCGCATCCATTCGTACTGTGGCTCAAGATCGATACCGGCATGAATCGCTTGGGCTTTCGCAGCGAGGAGTTCCCAGCGGCGCTCGCGCGCCTCAAGCGCCTGCCGACAGCGCCGCGGGAGGTGCGGCTGCTCACGCATCTGGCGCGCGCGGATGAGCCGGATGAGGCGGCGACCCGCGAGCAGCTCGCGCGCTTTGATGCCCTGACGCGCGGTGTTGGGCTTGCCCGCAGCATCGGCAACTCGGCGGCGATATTAGGCGCAAGCGCCGCGCACGGCGATTGGATACGCCCCGGCATCGCGCTCTACGGCGTCTCGCCATTCCCCGGTGCGAGCGCGCGCAGCTTCGGTCTTGCGCCCGCGATGACGCTTGAGACCACGGTCATCGCCACGCGCCGGGTTGCGCGCGGCGAAGGCGTCGGTTACGGCGCGGCGTGGCGCGCCGAGCGCGACACGCCCATTGCGATTCTTGCCGGCGGCTACGGCGATTGTGTGCCGCGCAGCCTCGCCAATGGCGCCCCGGTGCTCGTCAATGGGCAGCGCGCGCCCCTCGTCGGGCATGTCTCGATGGACATGATCGCAGTGAATGTCGCGGAAGTTTCCGGCGTAGAGGTTGGTTCGCGCGGCGTACTCTGGGGCGCGGAGCTCGCGGTCGAGGAGGTGGCCCGGCATGCCGGCACCATCGCCTACGAGCTCTTATGCCGCGTCAGCCAGCGCGTGCCGCGCGAGCTGCGTTAGCGCCGCGGTGCGCGCGCAGCGCGGCGCCGCTAGGTTTCGAAGAATCCCATCTTGACGCCCGCCAGCTGAATGACGTCGTTGTCAGCCAGGCGCGTCGCCTGCGCGCCGATGGCGGAGCCGTTGACAAGCGGGAAGTCATCGTTCTTGCCGCTGTCGACGTGCACGATGAAGTAGCCATCCACGCGGCGCGTGATTGCGGCCACCTGCACACCGGGCCGTCCGAGCGTGGTGAGCGCCTTGCTGAGCTCCAACTCGCGTCCGGCGAAGGCGCCGGAGAGCACTTGCAGCTTCGCGTTCTTCACAAGACTTGCGCCATCGGCGAGCGCCCGCGCCTTGGCGGTGGCGGAGATGCCTGCCGCGGCGCGCTCGGCGGCCTCGGCCGCAGTGCGCAGACGTTCGACGGGTCGCGCCGAGGGCTGGATCACCATCGTCTTTTCAAACTCGTCCTGCTGCTCATCATCCTCGACGAAGCGCAGCTGGTGGTGGCCGACGGTGACGACGTCGCCGTGCTGCAGGGCATGCTTCTTGATGAGCTTGCCGTTGACGTAGGTGCCGTTGGTGCTATTCAGATCCTCAAGAAACGAATCATTGAGGATGTTGATGATCAGCGAGTGGTGGCCGCTTACCGCCGGATTATCGATGCGCACATCGTTATCCGGAAGGCGCCCAATGGTGTAGCGCTCTTTGGTCATGTTGTATTCAGCCATGACCTGACTATCCAGGCTTAAGACCAACCTTGCCATGTGAGACCTCTCGTCAGCCGAACCAGCCTAGGATCTTGTCGACAATTCCGCGGCGTGCCGGAAACGCATCTAACACGTTAGCCATGACGACCGAGATGTTATCCCGCCCACCATTATCATTAGCCAGTTGAATCAATTGTTTAGCGACCGTATCTAGATTAGCACCAAAGGTGGTGAGCGTTAAGTGCATGTCGTCATCTTCCACCATGTCGGAGAGCCCGTCCGAGCACAGTGCATAGAAATCGCCCTTTTGCACGGGCACCTCCTGCACTTCAACATCCACATTCGGTTCGACCCCGAGCGCCCGGGTGACATAGTTCTTGTTGGCGGCGCGTTGCGCCTCCTCAGCCGAATAGAAGCCGCGATCGACCAGTTCCTGCAGCAGCGAGTGGTCCATCGTCACCTGCTCGAACTTGTCGCTCCTCAGGCGGTACAGCCGCGAGTCGCCCACGTGGGCGATCGAGGCGCGGTTATCAAAGAAGAGCATCGCGACGACAGTCGTGCCCATGCCCTCGCAGTTCGGCTGCGTGCGGGCAGTTTGATAGATGATCTTGTTCGCGCGATGGATGGCGTCGCGCAGGATAATGCTGGGGCGCGACATGCCGGACTCGCGGTCGAGGGTTTTCAGGTCCTGCCGGTCGACCGATTCACGCACGAGATTCAGGATGGTTTTGACGGCGATGCCGCTTGCGACCTCGCCGGCGTTGTAGCCGCCCATGCCGTCGGCCAGCACCAAAAGACCGATATCCGCGTCGAAGGCAATCGTGTCCTCATTGTGCTCGCGCACCTTGCCGGTATCGGTCATGCCGACACAGCGCAGCTTGCCTTTCAAAGTCATGCCGCGCCCCGGCGCCACGGGAATGTGAAGCGCGTCACGCTGCTTCTTGCGGCATGCTCTGCGTCACGGGGATTAGCACCCCTGCAATCTGTACTCAACATCGACACCACGGCTGGCCCACGCCTGCTTGCCCGCCCCGATTCGGGCCGGCATAAGCTAGCATTGCGTTCAAGGTAGTCCGAGCGGCTGGTCACAAACCCGTCATTAAGCGTTTCCCCGCCGCGAATCCTAGCCAAGTTGTTGAACGAGCGCACCGCCCCCTTCACCCAGGCTTAGCCCATGGTACGTGCAACCAGCGTCTTTGCGTGCAGTGCCTGCGGGGCGCAGACCCCGAAATGGCAGGGGCAGTGTCCGCAGTGCGCGGCCTGGAACTCGCTCGAGAAGCGCACCGCAAGCGTGGCCGGCGCACGCGCCGGCCGGGAGCACGCAGCCGCGCCGCAGAGTCTTGCCGGGCCGCCGGGCGCTGCGGCCGTGCGCCTCCTCACGGGGCAGGAGGAGCTGGATCGCGTCTTGGGCGGGGGCCTCCTCGCAGGCTCGGTTGCGCTCCTCGGCGGCGACCCAGGCATCGGCAAGTCGACCCTGCTGCTGCAGGTGGCGGCGCATGTGGGGCAGTCCCGGCCCGTTTTGTACGCCAGCGGCGAGGAGTCCGTGGCGCAGGTGGCCCTGCGCGCGCAGCGCCTCGGGCTCGTTGCACAGCACCTGACCCTCGTGAATGAGAGCGATCTTGAGCAGGTGCTCGAGCTTTCCGTGGAGCGCAAGGTTGCGCTTCTTGTGGTCGACTCGATCCAGACCGTGCAGCTGGAGGACACCGCGGCGCTCGCCGGTGCCGTCACTCAGCTGCGGGAATGCACTGCGCGGCTGGTGCGCTTCGCCAAGTCGAGCGGCACCGCGGTCATCATCATTGGACATGTGACCAAGGAGGGCGCCATCGCAGGCCCGCGCCTGCTCGAGCACCTCGTCGACACGGTTCTGTACTTCGAAAGCGATGCCGGCAGCCGCTATCGCCTGATCCGCACCACCAAGAACCGCTTCGGCGCGGCCCACGAGCTCGGCTTCTTCGCCATGAGCGAGACCGGACTGAAGGAGGTGCGCAATCCCGCCGCGATTTTTCTCGCGCGCTCCCCGGAGCCTTCAGCCGGCAGCATCGTGACCGTGACGCGCGATGGCGGGCGGCCGCTGCTGATCGAGCTGCAGGGCCTCGTCGATCGGATGCGTTTCGGCGCGCCGCGCTGCGTCGCCCAGGGGCTCGACGCCAACCGCGTGGCGATGCTGCTCGCGGTCTTGAGCCGCCACGCGGGCGTGTCGCTGCAGGAGCACGACGTGTTTGCCAACGTCGTGGGGGGCATCCGCATCGAGGAGACGGCATGGGATCTGCCGCTGGTGCTGGCGTTGGCCTCGAGCCTGAATGACCGGCCCCTGCCGCGCTCGCTCATCGCCTTCGGCGAGCTCGGGCTCACCGGTGAGCTGCGCCCGGTCGCCTACGGCGAGGAGCGGCTGCGCGAGGCGCAGAAGCAAGGGTTTAAGCTTGCGCTCGTGGCGCGCGACAACGCGCCGCGCAAACCGCTCGCCGGACTTGAGGTGCGCGTCGCGGGGCGCATCGGCGAGGCGCTGGCCGCTGCCTTCGGCGCGCACGCGGATCCATCCACCCTCAATCCGACGGTGCGAACACTCGCACGGTCTTGATCGCGTTATCCGCGATCTGCAGCACCTCGAACTGATAGCGTCCGACCTTGAGCGCGGTTCCCGGGTCGGGAATGGTCTCCAACTGCTCGAGCAGCAGCCCGTTCACGGTCTTGGGGCCCGCCGTGGGCAACTGCCATTGCAGAGCGCGGTTGAGCGCGCGCACCGTGGCGCTGGCGTTGATGATGTAGACGCCCGGACGCTCCACGTGAATGTCCTTGTGGGTGACGGTGGCGGGGTCGGTGGTGAACTCGCCCACGATCTCCTCGAGGATGTCCTCCAGCGTGACGAACCCCTCGATGTCCCCGTACTCATTGACGACGAAAGCCAGGCGGCGCCGGTTGCGCTGAAAATTCGTGAGCTGCACGGCAAGCGAGGTGCCTTCGGGCACGAAATACGGCTCGCGGCTGCGTGCGATCTCGACGAGGCGATCGCGCGTGAGCGTGCCGCGGGCGAGCTCCTGGGCGACGCGCTTCATGTGCAGGATGCCGACGAGGTTGTCGAGCTCGCCCTCGTACACGGGCAGGCGCGTGTGCGGCGTCTGGCGCAGCTGATCGATGAGGTCCTCCCAGCTGTCGAGCACGTCGATGCCGGCGATCTCCTGGCGCGGCACCATGATGTCATTCACCGTGAGCTGCCCCAGATCCAGGATCGAGAGCAGCATCTGCCGGTGGCGCGCCGGGATCATGGGACCCGCCTCCGCCACCACCGTGCGCAGCTCCTCGGTGCTCAGATTCTGGCTGCTGCGCACCGCCTTGACGACGCCGAATACGCGCAGCACGCCGTAGGCGAGCTGGTTCGTGATCCACAACAGCGGCCGGGCGAGAAGCACGAGCGCGCGGTAGATGTGCGCCGAGCGCAGCGCCACCCACTCCGGATACGTTGCCGCGTAAATCTTCGGCGCAAGTTCACAGAAGACGATCACGATCACGGTGAGCGCCGCGCTCGTGGCAGGCACGGCATAGCGGTTGCCGCTGCGCTGGGCGAGGAGAGTCGCGATGGCGGAGGCAAATACGCTTGCGGCGGCGAGAATCACGAGGTTCGCTCCCAGCCAGTCGTCGGGCTTTTGCAGCAGCCGGTCGAGAAGCTTGGCCGTGCCCTGGCCCGTATGGGCGCGGTGCCGGATGCGATAGCGATTGACGGACAGCATCGCAACCTCGGTGCCCGAGGAGAAGGCGATGATGAGAAGCAGGGCCAGGAGGCCGAAAAGCAGATTGAGCGTCGAAGTACCGTTCAAGGCATGACCCTCGCAGGTGGCTGCGGCTGGGCTCATTCTCGCGCATCGCGCCTGCCCTCGTCGCCGCCGTGGGGGCGTGCCCAGCGCATATAATCGCCCCCATGTTCGAGAATCTCTCCGCGCGCCTGACGCGCACCATCGAGAAGCTGCGCGGCCGCGGCCGCATCACCGAGGACAATATCGCCGAGGCGCTGCGCGAGGTGCGCGTGGCGCTCCTCGAGGCGGACGTGGCGCTGCCGGTCATCAAGAGCTTCATCGAGGCGGTGAAGGCGAAGGCCGTGGGCGCCGAGGTGAGCGCCAGCCTCTCCCCCGGGCAGGCGTTCATCGGCATCCTGCACCGCGAGATGGTGCAACTCATGGGCGGGGCGCGCGCGGGCTTCAGCCTGCGTGCGCAGCCGCCGATCGTGGTGCTCCTCGCGGGGTTGCAGGGGGCGG
>Ga0302180_10000192_pt1 | contig 52254 bp, 59 predicted proteins | sample I_Palsa_E3_2_FD_200575 | JGI IMG/M metagenome (GOLD analysis project Ga0302180, IMG submission 200575) | Peat permafrost microbial communities from Stordalen Mire near Abisko, Sweden - I_Palsa_E3_2 | ecosystem: Environmental > Terrestrial > Soil > Palsa > Peat permafrost | place: Sweden...
CGAACAACTCCAGCGGCATCCCGCAGCGGCCTGGAGGCGTCTTCGGTCCGCGGCCGATGATCCCGGTACAGATCGATCCGCCTGACCACGCGAAGTACCGTCGGCTGCTGGCTCCGGTCTTCGCGCCTGCCGCTGTCGAGATTATGACAACCCGGGTGCGCGATACATGCCGTGAGCTGATCGAGGCAGTCGCGCCCAAGGGCGAGTGCGACTTCCTGCGTGATTACGCCCAGCCGCTGCCGACGCGGATCTTCCTTCACTTGATGGGACTGCCCGAGGGGCGCGCCGAGCTCTTCCGCGGGTGGGTGCACGATCTCATTTACCGGTCCGATGACCTCGAAGTAAGGATCAAGGCAGGGCGTGCGGCGCGCGCTTACCTCGAGCAGCTGGTCGCCGAGCGGTCCGCGAATCCGGGGTCGGATCTCATCAGCACGATGCTGACGTCCACGGTGGACGGTCGTCCGGTGACGGTCGAGGAGGCCTACGACACGGCCGTATTGATGCTCGTGGCGGGCCTCGACACAGTGACCGCAGCGCTGGGGTTCTCCTGGCAATACCTGGCCACCCATCCCGATGTGCGGGCGCGGCTGGTGGCCGACCCGTCGCTGATCGAGGGGACTGTCGAGGAACTCTTGCGAGTCCACTCGTTCGTAAACACTCCGCGCCGGGTGACTCACGATGCCATCTTCCACGGGGTGACCCTCAAGGAGGGGGACATGGTCCTGCTCGCGAGCGCCCTGGCCAACCGTGATCCCGCCGTCTGGCCGTCCCCGGGCGAAGTCGCTGTGTCGGAGAAGTCGCGGACGCATATCGCGTTCGGCGCGGGCCCGCATCGCTGCCTGGGGTCGCACCTCGCCCGGCGGGAGCTGACGTTGTCAATGCGCGAGTGGCTCAAGCGAATACCCGATTTCGAGATACCGCGGGACGCGGCGGTGACGCTGCACGCCGGCACCAACATGGGGCTGAATAGCCTGCCGCTACGGTGGAGCCTGAAGTGAACATCCGAGTCAACGCCACCAAGTGCCAAGGCCACGGGATGTGCAACGCCGTCGCGCCCGACCTGTACCCCCTCGACGACTTCGGCTACTGCGCCGTCCGTGAGATGGCAGTCCCGGAGGCACAGCTCGCCGAGGCTCGCCGGGGGATGCAGGCGTGCCCGGAACAGGCCATCCGCGTCACCGCGGAGCGAACATGACTAAGGTACTCGAGGGAATCCGGGTCATCGAGCCGACGCAATGGCGTCTCGTGCCAAGGCAGTAGTGTTAGCTAACTGCTGCGTAAGGCAAATGTATATCCGAGTTGAGGCCGGACGGAGTGGTCGTGGGCAAGCTGGATGGGAAAGTAGCGTTCATCACTGGGGTCGCGCGTGGGCAGGGTCGCTCCCACGCGGTGCACTTGGCGCGCGAGGGTTGCGACATTATCGGCGTAGACCTGTGTGATCAGATCGCGTCGGTGCGCTATCCGATGGCGACCAAGGACGATCTGGACGAGACGGTCCGGCTTGTGCGCGCCGAGGGTCGCCAGATAGTCGCGAGCACGTGTGACGTGCGCGACGCGGAGGCGCTGACGGCGGCGGTGCGACAGGGTGCCGAGCAGCTGGGACGCCTGGACATCGTGCTCGCCAACGCCGGAATTATGCCCATCCTCGGTCTGGAAGGCAAGACACCCGAGGCGTTCCGTGACGCGATCGAGGTGATGCTGATCGGCGTCTACAACACGGGCCGCGCGACGCTGCCGATTCTGCTGGAACAAGGTAGCGGGGGATCGGTGGTGATCACGAGCTCGACAGCCGGATTGAAGACGCCAGTGATGGGCAGCCTGTCCGACGGGTTGCTGGGCTACTTTGCCGCCAAGCACGGAGTAGTGGGCATCATGCGCGCGTGGGCCAACGCTTACGGCAAGTACAACATCCGGGTGAACTCGATTCACCCTACCGGAGTAGCGACCCCCATGATCATGAACGAGGCGTTCGCGCAGTTCGCGCAGGATGAGCCGGAAGCGATCGGGGGGATGCAGAACTTGCTGCCCGTGCCGCACGTACAGCCTTCCGATGTCTCGAACGCGGTGATCTGGCTCTGCTCAGAAGAGGGTCGCTACGTCCACGGCGTGACGCTGCCCGTGGACGCCGGCCTTAATGCGCGGTAGACCGCCGTGGCCGGGCACAGTGAGCCGATCATGCTCACCCGCCTTTACGCCGACGAGGCCGGGGAATCGCATTTCGAAGACGTCGCATTGACGACGGACGTCGGTGTCTTTGGTAGCGCACGTTCCGTTTCGGCTATCGCCGCGCCGATCCCGAGCCTGATGACCACGATCCGCGAAGTTCGTGAAGAGGGGCCGCTGGCGGGGGTGTGGCATCCCAATCCGCGGCGGCGGCTGGAATTCTTTCCGACGGGCCTGTGTGAGATCGAGGCGTCTGACGGCGAGACCAGGCGGTTCGGGGCGGGGGAACGTTTGTTCCTTCTCGGCGAGGACACCCACGGGAAAGGCCATCTCTTCCGGCCGCTTGCCGGGCCGCGAACCACGATCTTCATCGACCTTCCCGACGACTGGCAACCGTAGGCGTTCGCCGGGCCGTGCCCCAGGGCCTGAGGTAGGACGCCGACTCACCTTTCCATCGCGGTTGGCCATGGACTAGATCACGCAAAGCAGTTAGCATTGATAATCAATATCCTGTTGTCCTGCGCTAGATCCGAGGAGGCTGCGATGCGAGCGGCTATGTTCTATGGTCCGGGCGACCTGCGCGTGGAGGAAGTGCCCGAGCCGGTACCGGGCCCGGAGCAGGTCAAGATCAAGATTGCCTTCAACGGGATCTGCGGCAGCGACCTGCACGAGTACTACGGCGCACCGATGATGACTCCGGTCGCGGCACCGCACCCGCTCACGGGGGTTCAGGTCCCCGTCATCCTCGGTCACGAGGCTGCCGGGACGGTCGTCGAGGTGGGGCCGGATGCCGATGAGATCACCGAGGGAGACCTCGTCGCGATCGAGCCCATCGTCTCGTGCGGAAGCTGCCCGGCCTGCGCGTCGGGCGCCTACAACCACTGCGCGCGGATGGCTTTTCACGGCTTTTCCACGACGGGCGGCGGCCTGGCCGAGTACACCGTAGTCGCGCGGAAGATGGCTCACGTGCTGCCGGCCGGGTTGACCCCGCACCAGGCAGCGCTCGTCGAGCCGATGGCCGTTGCTTACCACGCTGTGCGGCGGACGGAGGCCGGCCAGGGCGACCTTTGCGTCGTCTTCGGCGCCGGGCCGATCGGTCTCGGCGTGATGTTCGCCCTGCAGGCCCTTGGCGCGAGCGCCATTGTCGTCGAGCCATCGGAACAGCGCCGCGCCGTCGCGCAGAAGCTCGGCGCGGCGTACGTCCTCGATCCCGGCGACGGTGACGTCGCCGCGAGCATCCAGGACATCACCAGCGGCCGAGGCGCGACGGCCTGCATCGACGCCGCGGGCGTGCCGAGCACGCTGTCCGACTCTTTGCGAAGCGTGATGGTAGAGGGCCGTGTCGTGCTCGTTGGCGTCTCGATGGAACCCGTGCCGCTCATGACCCCCTTGCTGTTCATGACCGAGGCGACGGTCACCGCGAGCGCGGCCTACTGCGGTGACTTTCCAGCGGTGATCGAAAGCATGCGCCAGGGCCACTACCCGCTGGACGGATGGATCTCCACTATCGGGCTCGACCACGTCGTGGCGGACGGGTTTGAAGCTCTCCGCGCCGGCCGGGCAACCAAGATCCTGGTCTCACCAAGCTGACCGCACGCTCTGCATGCATCCGGGAGGAAGGACGGATCCGCGATGGGCCGACTAGACGGCAAGGTGGCCGTTGTTACCGGTGCTGTCTTGACCGAGCGCGGCCTCAATATCGGCGGCGCCACCGTGGTGGAGATGGCGCGCGAGGGCGCGCAAGTGGTCGCCGCTGACATTGATCTCGACGGGGCGGAGCGCCTGGCCCGTGAGGTCGAGAAGTCGGGAGGGTCCGTACTCGCCTGCCGCGTCGACATCGGGGACGAGTCGTCGATACGCGCGCTTGTCGACACAGCGGTCAGTCACTTCGGCCGGATCGACGTGATGCACAATAACGCGACCGTGGTGTCGGGTGAGGATCACGACCTGCTCTCGACGAGTGCCGACGTGTGGGACCGCATGCTGACGGTCAACGTCCGCGGTTACGCGCTGGGCTGCAAGTTCGCGGTGGCACAGATGGTGGCCGCGGGAACTGGCGGGTCGGTCATCAACACGAGTTCGACATCAGCCTTGCTTGGGATGCCGAGCCGGATCGCCTACGGCGCGTCCAAGGCCGCGATCAACACGCTGACGCTGAACGTCGCGACGCAGTACGGCAAGCAAGGCATACGGTGCAACGCGATCTGCCCGGGCCTGACGCTGAGCGCGGAGGCGCTGCGAACTCAGTCGGAGCAGATCCTCGACATCTATCGCCGTCACACGCTCACACCCCAGCTAGGGGAACCCATTCACCTGGCGAAGATGGCCGTGTTCCTCGCGTCGGATGAGTCCGCCTTCGTGACCGGCCAGATCATCAAGGTGGACGGCGGATTGCAATCCCACGCTGCTACGGTTGCCGACCTCGCCGAACTGCCCCATGCCGGAAATACGTCCGGCGGCTTCCGGAACTAGGAAAGGAGCCCATTGGCGGGGCGCCGATCTGCTGGACGATGCCCGTGCATCGCCTCGGCGGCACGGTTGTCCTGATGAAGCGATTCGACGCGGAGGACGTCCTCGCTTTCGTCAAGAGGTATCGCGTCACTCACGTGCAGATGGTGCCGACGATGCGCTTTGCGAGTTATTCCGAACGTACGCGTGGTTCCTGTCCACAGGCAGCCTGTCTGCCTCCCGCGGGGAATTCCGTGTGCGCCCGCTCCGGTGCCCGCGGCCACTCTGTCGCAGCAGCAGATCAAATGCTACGATAACTATGGTAACTATTTTTGCACCTCTCTGACGAACGAAAGGAGCAACGGTCATGACCTCCCGCAACGAGAGTGCGTTGCGCGAGCCGGGCACCGCCTCACACCGCGGCATCCGGTTCGCCGACACCGATGACCCTGTACTCACGGCCGTATCGCGATGGCTGGACGAGGTCAGCGCGGACATGCCCGAGCCGGTGCTGCGGCGGGGACCCCTGGCCGCCATCGCTTGGCTGGTCGGGCCACCGCTGGACACGCCGACGTACGTAATTCCGCGGTTCTAACATTCCGGAGGAGGTGAGCGGCGTTTCCCTGAGCTGAAGGCCGGGCTTCGCGCCGCAATCCTGATGAGCGAAAACACTGCCAACGGCGCCCATCGGCTCACCGGGCAGGTCGCGGTGATCACCGGAGCCGGCCGGGGCATCGGACGGGCCGACGCGTTGCTGCTGGCCCGCCTAGGTGCGGCGGTTGTCGTCAATGACATCGGCGCCGACGTCACAGGCGCGGGCTCCGACAGTTCGGTTGCCGACGCGGTGGTTACAGAGATCCTCTCGGCCGGCGGTCGCGCGGTCACGAGCACCGGGGACATCTCCACGCCCGAAGGCGGCCAGAGCGTGATAGACACGGCACTCGGCACTTTCGGGCGCGTCGACATCCTGGTCCACAACGCCGGTTCGCTACACAGGGGTACGTTCGGCGATCTCGATCTCGAACCCGTCCGCAAGGTGTTCGCCACCCACCTGCTCGGCGCCTTCCATGTCGGACAGCCGGCCTGGCGTGACATGCGGTCCCGCGGCTACGGCCGGATAGTCCTTACTACTTCACTTGCCCAGTTCGGCGCGCCGGAGCTAAGCGCCTACTCTGCGGCCAAGGCCGGCTGCGTCAGTCTCGCCCGCACCATGGCACTCGAGGCTGCGGCCGCCGGCGTGGACATCAAAGTGAACGCGCTGTCTCCGAGCGCCGCCACCCGCCGGGCCGCGTTCTCGCACCGCGACGACTCCGCCGCCGCGGCACTGGATCACGGCATGGGAGCCGGCGGAAGCCCGGACAGCATCGCTGCTGTGACCGCGTTTCTGGTCAGCCCGGCGTGCCCGGTCACCGCGACCTGCGTTCGTGCGGCAGGGTCGTTCATCGCCCGTATCTACACAGGCATGTCACCCGGCTGGAGCCCGGGTGACCGTCCGCTCACCATTGACGACATCGCGGCACACTTCCACGAGGCTATGGCGGTGCCGGGCGAGGAGCATCTCCTCCTGCCGACCAGCTCGGCCAGCGCCCGGCAGCTTACGGTCGACCGGGTGCTCGCGGCTGACCCCTCCGTAGGAACGGTGTCGGGATGAAGGGTGATCATGGCTGACGACCACGACGAGGTGGCCGACGTCCCGAACTCCACCTATGTCGCGATACAGCGGCTCTACGCCTGGCAGTCCCATGCGATCGACGAAGGCCATGCCGAACGATGGGCGTCGAGCTTCACCGAGGACGGGATGTTCGACTCTCCGACATACGGCCGCGCCGTCACGGGACGCGAAGAACTGACCGCCTTCGCGCGCGCCGTGTTCGACAGCCTAGGCGGATGCGTACAGCGGCACTACCTATGCAACCTAGTCGTGCAGCCCATAAACGCGGACCGCGTGACAGCCAGCTGCTACGTGCAGATCGTGGTCACGGCCGCGGAAGAGGCGCCGCGGCTGGTGCGGTCGGTCACCTTCGCCGACGTCGTCGTCCGTGTGCCCGACGGATGGCGGGTGCTGACCAGGTCGGTCCGCGTCGACGGTGACGCCACCCTCATACAGGAAGAAGCGCGCACATGAGCTGGGCTCAGCCATCGGCGATCGTCGGGGCCGGGGAGTCGGCCCTCGGGCACGTGCCGGGACGGAGCTGTCAGTCGCTGCAGGCCGAAGCGATGCTGGCCGCGCTCGCTAACGCCGGCATCAGCAAGGATGAGGTCGACGGCCTGGTCGCACAGCCGTCCCTGGTCTCTCCGGTGATCCGGCACGCGGTCAACCTGGCACAGTACGTCGGGCTCTCCAGCGACCGGGTGCAGTGGCTGCAGTCCAGCGGGCACGGATCGGTCGCCGCCAGCGGCGGCGCCCTGCACGAGGCGTGCATGGCCATCGCCGCGGGGGTTTGCGAGACCGTCGTGGTAGTGTCCGGCGACAACCTGCTCTCCGCGGGCCGCAGCGCGGGGATCTCCATGCTGGCCAATATGCGCGATGGCGAGTTCGAGAGCCCCTACGGCACGTTCATCGCCGCGACCTGGGCGATGACCGCGACCCGCTACATGCACGACTACGACGTGGCCGAGACCGATCTCGCGCGGGTCGCCGTCGCCTTGCGCGAGCGGGCGGCGGACCACCCCCGCGCCCAGATGCGCAAGCCGATGACCGTCGAGGACGTGCTCGCCTCGCCGGTCGTGTCCTCCCCCCTGCGCCGACTGAACTGCGCGATCGTGTCCGACGGGGCCTGCGCGGTGGTAGTCGAGTCGCTCGCCAGGGCGCGCGGCCGCCGTCGGCACGTCCCTGTGCTCAGCGGCGAGACCGCCTACGGCATGCCTGGCGGGCGCGTGACCGACGACATGGGCCAGGTCGGCAATCCCTACTCCGCGCGCACCGGGACTCGGGAGAGCTCACGCCGCGCGCTCGTGGCTGCGGACGTGACGCTTGCCGACATCGACCTGCTGTGCACCTACGACCCGTTCAGCCACGTTCCCCTGCTGTTCTTCGAGGGATTCGGCTACTGCGACGAGGGCGACGGCGGCCAGCTCGTCAGGGACGGGTTCCTTGACCACGGGGTGGGCGCGACGTTCAACCTGCACGGCGGTTTGCACTCCTACTGCCATCCGGGTAACGCCGGCGGCCTGTTCATGACCGTCGAGGCGTTCCGGCAGCTCGCGGGAGAGCCGCTCGGCCGGGCGGCGGACTCCCCCTCCCTCGGGCTCGTGCACGGCTATGGGGCGAATAAGGGCGTGTTCACCACCACGGTACTTGCGAAGGGGGCGTCGTGATCGAGGATCGTCCGCCGGCGGCCGGGCCGGACGCTGCCGAGTTCTGGGCCGGATGCGACGCAGGGGTCCTGCGTTTTCAGCGCTGTGCGGAGTGCGGGGAGCTGAACTGGTTCCCGCGCAGCTTCTGCCGTGCCTGTTCGAGCCGGAACCTGCGCTGGGAAGACGGAACGGGCCGGGGATCGGTTGGGGAGGCGACCGTTGTCAACCGTCCGATGAACGAGTCGTTCGCCGACGAAGTGCCGTACGTGCTCGCGATGGTCCATCTCGACGAGGGTTATGACATGCTGACCCGTATCGTCGGCGAGGGAGCGCTCCGGGTCGGTGTGGGGGACCGCGTCGAGGTCCGGTTTGTGCGGACGCGGGGGCACGCGCTGCCCGTCTTCGAGCAGATCCGATAGGTCAAAACCCGGAACCGCCCGAGCCTCCGCCGTGCTCGCCGGTCTCGCGGCCTTGGCGGGCCGCCTCCCTCGGCGTCGGCACAGCCCCCAGCGAAAATATTGTTACCTATGCGTACTTTCTTGTTAGAATTCTGCATGATGAAGCGAATAGTTGTGGTGGGCGCGTCACTGGCGGGACTTCGCGCTGTCGAAACGCTGCGCGCGGAAGGCTACGACGGCTCTCTGACGCTCATCGGCGCGGAGCCGCGGGTGCCCTACGACCGACCCCCGCTGTCCAAGCAGGTCCTCACGGGTGAGGTCGAGCCGGACTCGGTGCTGCTGCGGCCCGAAGCGGATTACGCGGACATGGACGTGGATCTGATCCTCGGCCGCCGCGCGGTCGAGCTCGATGTCGTCGCGCGGAAGGTGTCGCTCGACGGCGGCGGCCGCCTCGACTTTGACGGACTGCTCATCGCCACCGGCTCGACGCCGCGTCGGCTCCGCGGTCTTCCGGCGCTCGCGGGAGTGCATGCGCTGCGCACTGTAGAGGATGCGGTGGCGATCCGGGACGCTATGGCGGCGGGAGCGCGCGTGGTGGTGATCGGCGCGGGTTTCATCGGCGCCGAGGTGGCATCGGCCGCCCGGGCCCGCAGGCTGGACGTCACCGTAGTAGAGGCGCTTCCTGTTCCACTGACGTACGCGCTCGGCTCGGAGATGGGCCAGCTGGCCGCCCCCCTGCTGCGCGATCACGGGGTGGACCTGCGCTGCGGGATCGGCGTCGAGTCCGTTACCGGTGCCGATCGCGTCGAGGCGGTGCGACTGGCCGACGGCACGGTCGTCCCGGCCGACCTCGTAGTCGTGGGAATCGGCACGGAACCCGCCACCGACTGGCTCGCGTCCAGCGGGTTGCCGACTGGCGGAGGGCTGTGGTGCGATGCGACCTGCATGGTCAGCGGAACCGAGGGCATCTACGCTGCCGGGGACGTCGCGCGGTGGGGCCACCCACGCCACGGCCCCATCCGGATCGAGCACTGGACCAACGCGGTCGAGCAAGCCGGCGCCGCCGCGAGAAACATGCTGCTCGGTCCAGGCTCGGCAGTGCCCTTCGCGCCCATTCCGTACTTCTGGTCCGATCAGTTCGGCGTCAAGATCCAGTTCGTCGGCCTCGGCGGCGGCGCTGACGAGGTCCGTGTCGTATCCGGGGCGCCGGGCGATTACCGGTTCACCGCTTACTACGGAAGGGTCGGCCGCCTCGTCGGCTGCCTCGGCTTCTCGCAGCCGAGGATGGTCATGAAGGCGAGGCGGATGATCGGCGACGGTATCCCGTTCGCCGAAGCCGTTGCCGCAGCAGCGAGCTAGATCTGAGCCCGCGCGATCGGGTCGTTCCAGGCGTTCAAGTGTCGTGTGAACGAGGTTCTTTTACCTGGGCGGCAGTGCGGGAGTATCTCGTCGGCGGTCTTGGCCCAGGTAAAGAGGTGGCAACGGCCGTTCCAGCCGTCGATGAAGGCCTCAATCGCTGCGATCAGGTCCTGGACCGAGGTGAAGCTGCCGCGGCGGATGGCCTGCCGGATGATGATCGAGAAGACCTCGGCCATGTTCAGCCACGACTCGGAGGTGGGCGTAGTGCAGGGTGATCCGGGGTTCCTGGCCAGCCAGGACTGAACGTCCGGATGGGTGTGCGTGCCGCAGTGTCCCACCATGCGGACATCGGCATAGTGGAATTCTGGGGCGGAGTCGTGGCTGCGCTTTTCCAGCACCTCGGGCCGCATCGGCAGTACCGGCGCGGTCCGTCCAACGCCTGGGGTTTCTCGTCCACGCACAGCACGACCGCCTTATCCGGTTGAGTCGGCCTGGGGCGCGGTGCCGGGGTTACTCCCGGTCCGTTTCCCCAGGCCGCTCGCCGAACCCGGCGTGCCCGTCTCCGGGCACCGGGCTCTCCGCGGTTGCTGCCGTCAGGGGTGTTCCAGTGTCCAGGGTGCGGGGATCGTGGCCCGGTAGCGGTAGCGGGTGACCCGTACCGTTCCCAGGCTGAACAGTTCGATCCCGCCCGCCGTGACCGGTTTCCACCGCCCGCTCTGGGTGGTGAAGGCCCGGCGGACGTCCTTCCACCTCCAGCGGTGCAGTGCCCGCAGCCACCGGATCACCCGCCACCACACGAAGTGGGCCAGGCGGCCGAGGGTGCGCTTGCAGGCCGCATGCCGGAAGTAGTTAGCCCAGCCGCGCATGATCTGGTTCAGCCGGATCAGCACGGCCCCGGGGTCCAGCTGGGAGTTCCTGTTCGTCAGGGCACGGATCTTGGCCTTCAGCGACCGGATCGGCCGGTCTGCGATGAAGGTATAGACATGCCACTTGTCCGTTCCCCGCTTGCGTTTCCACCGGATGTGGAAGCCGAGGAAGTCGAACCCGTCGCTCATGTGCACCACCTGGGTCTTGGCGGCCGATAGCCGCAGCCCCATCGGGGCGAGCACGCGGGCGACATCTTCGCGCAGGTTCTCAGTGTCGGCTCTGGTGCCGTTCACGAGCACGGCGAAATCGTCCGCATAGCGGACGATCCGCCATCTCGGCAGGCCCTTGACCCGGCGCCTGCCACGCTGATAGGCAGTATGCATCGTCCCGCCGGGCTTCCACGGTGCGTGCAGGTGCTCATCGAGTACCGACATCGCCACGTTGAAGATCAACGGGGACAAGATCCCGCCTTGCGGGGTGCCGGTGATGCTGTTCTCCCGGTCTCCGGTCTCCGTGAGGACACCGGCTTTGAGAAATGCCTTCACCAGCGCGAGCACGCGCTTGTCCTTGACTCTTGCCCGCACCCGCTCCAGAAGGACCGAATGTGACAGGTTGTCAAAGGCCGCCTCGATGTCCGCGTCCAGCACCCACTGGTAACACCGGGTGCCGTAGAAGTGGATCTCGGCAATCGCGTCGTGCGCCCGCCGCGCCGGCCGGAACCCGTAGGAGACGGGCTCGAAGTCCGCCTCGAAGATGGGTTCCAGCACGAGCTTCAGCGCGGCCTGGACCACCTTGTCGGCCACTGCGGGAATGCCGAGCTTCCTCAGCTTCCCCGACCCGCCCGGCTTGGGAATCTTTCGTTCCCGCACCGGCAGCGGCCGGAACGTGCCCGCTTTCAGCTGGGCACGCAAGTCCTCCAGGAACTCCTGGACACCGATGCGCTCCTCGACCAGCCGGACGGTCATGCCGTCCACGCCGGGCGTGTTCGCGCCCCGGTTGCCCTCGACCCGGCAGAACGCCGCATACAGCGTCGCCGGGTCATGCACGAAGTTGAACAGGTCCTCAAACCGGCGGCCAGGATCGGCCGCCGCCCAACGGTGAAGCTTGGCCTGCATCCCCGCTACCCGCGACCACGGCCCGGAAGCCGGGTCGGGAGCGCTGCCGTTCGGCGGCGCGTCTTGCGGCATTGCAGCCTCCTTCCCTTCTCGCAACCACTGCCGCCCTTCCCCATGTGCGCGGGCTCTCCCCGGCTCGGAGTACTACGGCGGCTCCGCCCCGTTCCGGACCGGTCGGCCGACGGCGGGCCCAGCCCGCCCCCCGCGCTGGCAGCGCGTCCGGAACGGGCAGGACCGGAACGGTTCCCGCGTTCACTGTGATTCGCTCAGCGGAGGAGGAGCCCAGCTCTGCCCCTGCGGCCTCGCCACGGTTACCCCGCAGCACTTCACCGTGGCCTCCCGGGCCAGCACCCGCATGCCTGCCCGGAAGTTCCCCGCCGTGAACCGGCAGGTACGCACCGCGCCCGGCCCTCATCCGCCAGATTCGAGCCGGTTTACCTTTCAAGGGGCGTAATAACGCTGGTTCCTCTCGTACTCCTTTCCGCCACGCTCGCCGGACCCACGCCATCTGGCAGTACTGGCCCGTCCCGGCTTCGTCAGGGCTGCTCCCGCCCTCTCCGGCACCTCCCGGATCAGGCTGCCCTCAGCTTCACCGCTCTTGCTGCGACAAGGGCGGCGGTGAAGGTCTCTCACCTCCACTCGAATCAACAGCGCCTCGCGGCGCACGGGGATTCAGGTACAGGCCGATGACGTCGCGGACCTTAGCCTCCAGCCCCGGGTCGGTGGAGAACTTGAAGCTCTCGGTCCGCCACGGCTGCAGGCCCCACTCCCGCCACCTTCACTTCTTCCACAAGATCACCGTCGGCTTGGATACCACGGTCCGCCGCGCGATCTCATTGGCCCAGCCCGTCTCCCGCTGGCAGCACGATCCGGGCCAGTCCGGCCCGGATCGACGGCGACCTCACCCACGAGGCCAGCACCTCACCATCCCGCGGCAGAACCTCCACATTCACAGTCAACGGCAGGCATGAACCATCGTCCGCGAACCATAACCAGAGATCAAGGTAACTCAATCACGGGACACTAGCTCCCGCGACTCCAGATCCCCAGCCCGGCGGCAGGCTAGTCCAAGCAAAGGCCCAGAAGGTTAGCGAGTCCAGTCGATGCCGATAACCGTTACCGTCGAGGTGCTAACCCGCGCCACGCAAAGCTCGCGACATACGGTGAATGGCTGCGCCGGAGCGTGAACAGACGTTCACAGATGAAGAGGTAGTCCGGGAAAGGTCGGTTCAGCGGCCTGTTGAGTTCTGGTACTCGGTCACTGAGTAATTCGATCTGCTCGAGGTGGCCGGGCCGGGCGCTCCGGGATGACGCCAACCGGGTGGTACCCCTCCGCAGGCTTGGCTCCACTACGCCGCTCTGGCGACCGGGCGGGCCGACGACTCCCCAGCCGGGTGAACACCGCACTTGACGAGCTCAGGGCATGTCATTATGATAGCTAACAATCTCAAGAACTCCAACAGTGACGGCATGGGATGGCTGCCAGAAGTTTGTGCCTCCTAGTCCAAATGGCCTCAAGCACCTAGAGCAAGGCGTCACAGAGCGATAAGGAATATTCATGAAGAGATCCGTATCGGCTGCCATCGTGGGAATGGCTCTCTTGATCTCCTCTTCATTGCTGGGGTGCGGGGCCAGCGGTGGAAGTGCTTCCCAAGCGGGAGCTGCATCGCAGAAGTCAGTTACTCTGAGCACATTGATCCAAATGGCCAAAGCTGAGGGGAAAGTTACCTTCTACACAGCTGCCGCGCCCACCGTTTATCAAGCAGTAGCAAAAGCGTTTAGCGATCGCTACGGCATTACCGTGACCGTCGACCCGTTCACTCTCGCGACATTGCGCCAGCGTGTCCAAGCAGAGCAACAGTCGGACGCCGTCGTTGGCGACGTAGTCTTGGCGGATCCGCAGTCCGTCAATTTCTTCCAGACAAATAAGTGGCTAGCACCCTTGTCGGGAACCACTATTCCGGCAGAAACCGGCTACTCCGCGGCAGACAGGACCAGCGTAGCCGCTCTCGTGGGCCTCCAGACAATCGGCCTGGCGTATAACAAAAACATGATGAGCAGTCCGCCAACCTGGCAGACATTGATCGAGCCGCAATACCAGGGAAAAATTGTATCCTCGGATCCGTACCAAATCTATCCCTGGATTGCACAGCTGTACACGCTGTATTCAAGCAAGGCCTATGGTTCGCCGTTCCTCTCGGCACTCGGGCGGCAAAAAATCAAAATCGCTACGAGCCTAGCCGCGACGGCTGACGTAGCGGCAGGACAGTATGCCATTCAACTATTCACGACCGAAGCTCCCGTCGCCGCCCTAGCGCATTCAGGAGCACCTATCGGTTTCACGGTCCCTCAACCGAACACTGCGGTCACGCAGTGGGTCTCGGTTTTCGCGAAAGCACCACATCCATGGGCGGCAGCGCTCTTCGCAGATTTCCTGATGACAGCGGCTGGTCAGCAGGTGCTCGATGCTGGCGGAGGAACTGCTGTCCTGAACGACGTTCCGGGTACAGAGCCGCAATCGAAGGGCTATGTGAGCGTTGACTACCAAAAGTCGGTAGCGGTGGAAGATCAGATTCTGACGCTGCTCCAGCTCCCATTGTCCTGATCCGGGACGAGGGCGCACCGCGACGGGTGGCATGCCCCGGTCGGCATGCCACCCGCCGCTCTGGCCTTTTACGGCCATGCTTAACGACATTACGGCTCTGCCCTAATGAGGAGATGAGGCATCGAGTGATGAGACCAGATGAGAGCCTGGCGGCACTAGTTTCCCCTCGTTCGGTGGCAGTGATCGGTGCGTCAGATCGTCCGTCGAGCATGGGCGGCCAGGTGGCAAGGAATCTCATCGACTTTTTCGCAGGTTCCTTCTATCTTGTCAACCCCAGGAAATCAGAGTTGTTCGGGCGCGCTTCCTATCCAACGATATGCGACCTTCCTGAGACGGCCGACATGGCAGTCATAGTCGTGAATGCGGCGGTGACACCGGAAGTCGTCAGGGAGTGCGCGGTGGCTGGCTGCAAGGTGCTCGTGATCATTTCGTCGGGCTTTGCTGAGGTGGGCGGAAACGGGGTTCGGCTTCAGCAAGAGATTAGCGAGATCGCTCACTCCGCCAGAATGCGGGTGCTGGGCCCGAATTGCTTTGGGATCGCCAACCTACACGAAGGCCTTCGTGCGACATATGCGACGGTCACGGACCCGGAAGTAGAGGAAGTTCTGGGAGATGTAGCCATCGTTAGCCAAAGTGGTTCCATCGGAATGTATTTGCGACGCCTGCTCGCTCGGGCAGGCGTTAGTGCACCTATTGTCGTGACCACGGGCAATGAATCGGACATCACAGTCGCGCAAGCGCTTAGCCAAATAGTCGAGCGAGAAGATGTTCGCGTCTTGCTCACTTACATGGAAGCAATCAGGGACGTAGATCGACTCGATACACTTGCTCGGCGGGCAGCGGAGCTTGGCAAACCGATCGTAGCCCTCAAGGTGGGAGCATCAGATATCGGAGCGGAGACTGCCAAGAGCCATACTGGGGCGTTGCGCGCTGGAGATAAGGTTGTCGCGGCAAGATTCGATGAACTTGCGATCGTCAGGGCTGGGACCTGCAGCGAGGCTGTTGACCTAGTCAAGGGTCTGTCAAGCGGTCGCGTTCCGCGCGGTCGGCGCGTCTTCGCCGGTACTCCGAGTGGCGGCATTGCGGTCATGGCAGCAGATGGGGCTGCCGCTTCAGGTTTGCAGCTCACGCAACCAAGTGAGAGCCTAAGCAAAACGATCTATCCGAATATTCCGGATTTTGTCAAGCCTCAGAATCCCCTCGACTGGACCGCCCATGTCCACCGAGACACCTCGAAAATGCAATCGATTCTTGCGGGAGTCGACACCTCTGGTGAATATGACGCCTATTTCATAGCTGGTGTCAATCTTCAAACGGCCGAGGCGTATGCGTCCTGCTACGACTCGACCGAGCTTCCGATGCTCTTTTGGTCATCGCACGACGCGGTGGCACTCACTCGGGCAGGTCTGCCTTGCTTCGACGAGCCGACGGCCCCTATGGGTGTGCTGGCCGCGATGGCGGAGTACGGAGAGGCCCGCTCACGTTTGCAGGCGATCGTGCAGGCCCAGCAGGGCGCCCCTGCGCCGGCGGGTATCCGATGCCAAGAAGGGAAGGGAAAATTGCTCACCCCGTCCGAGGCGCTGGGACTCCTTGAACGTTATGGCCTTCCCGTGGTTGAAGGGATAGTTATATCGAAGGAGGAAGACGCGGTTCAGGCCGCAAAGCAGCTCGGTGTTCCGGTCGCACTTAAGCTGAGCATCGGACAGCTTCAGCATCGGACCGACGAGAATGCGCTCCGATTGAATCTCTCCTCGGACGCCGAGATTCGCGGGGCCTTTACTGAGCTGCATAGCATCGCTGCCCGATTCGGGATTACCAGTGGTCAGGTAGACGTGCAAGTGCAACGAATGGTGCCGGCGGGCATCGAGCTATTTTTTGGCGCACGACACGATCCCGTGTTCGGCCTGGTGGTGTCCGTCGGCATCGGCGGAAGGTTGGTCGAGGTGCTTGGCGAATGGGAGATGTGCTTTCCTCCGATCTCCGCGACTGAAGCTAGGCGCACTTTGGCGAAGCTTTGCGAGGGCCGACTCGTCACGAATCGACGTGGACTGTCGCCTGCTGCGATGGATGAGCTCGTCCGCTCATTGATACGGTTTGGTGAGGTCATGCGTAGCGAACATGTCCTCGAGGCTGACGCCAATCCGGTGATTGTAAGCGGTGACGCGGTGCATCTCGTGGACGCGCTGATAGTTACGATGGACTCATAGCGGGAGTAGAGGAATGGTCTACCGTGCGCCTGCAAAGCCGGAAACCGTGCCCGGCAACATTCGACACATCCGCTTTCGCCGGAACTTGACGGCGCCAATCCGGTTCGTTGGTTCGACAGGCCTTTTCGGTACCGTGATTGCCCTCCTCGCGGTTACTGTCGCGGTCCTAGTGCTATGGCCACTCGCACGGATCCTCTACGTAGCTCTGTTCCTCAACGGGCATTTCTATGGCTGGACAGACATTGCAAGCGCGTTCAGCGCGCCTGGAATAGGTCAGGTGTTCGTCAATACAGCCATTCTCTCGGTCAGCTCGTCGGCCCTCGCGCTGCTCGTCGGTGGCATGTTTGCTTGGCTAACTCAGCGGACAGACGCCCATCTGGGCTGGGTGACTGATACGCTTCCCCTAGCACCGTTGTTCATGCCTGCGGTGGCCATCTCAATCGGTTGGGTTTTCTTGCTGACGCCCGGAGTCGGGTACCTCAATGCTGCGATTCGAAACCTGCTTGATCTGGTCGGCGTTAATGTGAGGACCGGCCCTCTGAACATCTACTCGTGGTACGGGCTGATCTTCGTCGCGAGCATGGAGCTAGTCCCTCTTGCCTACCTTGTGATCGCCGCTTCTCTGCAAAGCCTAGACCCGACGCTCGAGGAGGCCTCGCGGATGAGTGGGGCCGGACTAGTGCGCACGATTTGCCGGGTCACCATCCCCGCGATTCGGACAGGAATAGGGAACGCGATGCTGATTGTCACTGCGGCGTCGTTCGCCTTGTTCACCGCGCCCGAAATCATTGGCACACCAGCGAACATCAGAGTCCTATCAGTCCAGATCTTCGATCTGCTTGATGTCAGCCTACCCGCCCAGTACGGGCAAGCAGCTGCATTGGGTGTGTTCATGATGGCGGTGCTTGCTCTTGTCTGGTACCTCAGTAACGCCTGGCGCCGTAGAGGTGGTCAGGCAACGATTCAGGGTGAAGCGAATCGATACAGCGTCGTGCACCTTGGTAAGTTGCGCTGGATAGCATGGGCCTTCATGCTCTGTTACCTGCTGTGTTCGGCAGTGCTTCCGTTCCTAGCCCTACTGACAGTGGCGCTTAGTCCGTACTGGGCGCCACATGTCCGTTTTTCGACGTTGAGCCTTCAGCACTTCAAGGAGATCTTTGCCGCTGGAAGCAGTACCGTGTCGGCGATGGAACATAGCTATGCGCTCGCGGGACTCGTTGCCACGGTCGGCGTAATCCTTGTTTCCCTGATGCTGCTGTTCGCTCGAAATGCATCGATTCGTGTGCAGGGCGCATTGAACGGCGTGCTGCGCTTGCCCGCCGGCATGCCGCAAGTTATGATTGCGATAGGTTTGATTCTCGCCTATGCTGGGCCGCCATTTCGGCTGGGCGGCACCCTTGCGATATTGGCGATCGCATATTTGGTCTTGTACCTTCCTCAAACGACGACTGCTGTGGCATCGACGAGCGACCAAGTGGGACAGGATCTCCTCGATGCGTCAGCCCTTTCCGGGGCCGGTCCGGCTCGCACGTACCGTAAGATTGTTTTCCGACTCACTGCGCCTGGTCTCGTCGCAGCCTGGGGGCTACTATTCGCGCTTGTTGTGGGCGACCTCGTGGCGTCGGTTCTCCTCGCCGGAGGGAACACGCCGGTCATGGGTGCCGTCATTCTTCAACTAATGGACAACGGTACGTTCTCCCAGGTCGCCGCTCTCTGCGTCATAGCTGGGATGAGCACCGGCATCGTGGTTCTGATCTCTCGTCGGTTGCTGGCTCGCTCGTTCCAGGCACGGCGATGATGGTTTCGGCTGCTCGAATAGGAGAAGGAGAGATGCGAGATGGATGGCGCCAAGGCTCCTATGCGGGAGAAGGGTGAGACGGACGCCGCCAAGATTGCTGCGCGGGCCATGTCGGCAGCGGCGGCTGTGCCGGCGATTGAGATTGACCATCTCGTGAAGAGCTATGGTCGCGGTCGGCACCGAGTGGGCGCTGTGGACGACGTATCGCTACGCGTGGACCAGGGCGAAATCGTCGTTCTCGTCGGTCCGAGCGGTTGCGGGAAGACGAGCTTGCTGCGCTGTGTAGCGGGTCTGGAGCGACCAGACGGCGGGGCGATCTCGCTTGACGGCCGAATCGTGTCGTCATCGGACACTCAGACGTTTGTTTCGCCCAACCGACGTCGGATCGCCATGATGTTCCAGTCGTATGCCTTGTGGCCGCACATGACGGTTTTCAAGAACGTTGCGTATCCGCTCCAATCGCGAGGTCCCGACGCCACGGTAAAGACGGAGGTCGGTCGCGTCCTCGCGCTAGTCGGCTGTGAGGCCCTCGGAAATCGATACCCAGCTCAACTCAGCGGCGGCCAACAGCAGCGGGTGGCGCTCGCGCGGGCATTGGTGCGCGGCGAGCGAACGATTCTCTTCGATGAGCCGCTCTCCAATGTTGACGCACGGATGCGTGAGCAGCTTCAGGTCGAGCTGATTCGCATGCAGCGAGAGCTCGGCTTCGCGGCGCTGTACGTGACGCACGATCACCGGGAAGCGATGGCGCTCGCCGACCGCGTTGTCATCTTGCGGTCGGGAGCAGTCGCCCAGCAGGGGTCACCGCGCTCTGTTCACGCTTCGCCAGCATCGCGATATGTTGCCGAGTTTATTGGCCACGGGAATGAGGTCCGAGGCGAACTGGAGCATCTTGAGGCGGGGGGCGCGCTTGTGCGATGCGCACTTGGTCGCGTGAAGGGTCAACTTACTGGCGAAGGGGTCTTGAGCGAATCGAGTGCCTCCAGCGTCGTCGCGGTCTTGCCTCCGGAACGCATCGAGATCGCGGTCGAACCAAAGACGGGTGAGAACGTCTGGCGAGGCCAGGTGGTGACCAGCCTCTTCCTCGGGACGCACGTGGAATACGTCATTGACTCCGGAGGGGTGCTCCTCCGGGCGTGGAACCTGAGCTCGCAACAGATCGATGATGGCCTGGATGTCTTCTTGCAGATCAATCCATCGTTCGTCCACGTGTTCGTATCGACCGAGGAAGATCCGGACGGCATCGTTCAAGGGTGAGTGCGGTGCGCGTTCGTCTTCGTCATGGCGCGCCGAACAGCCAGGGGCGAACGACTCGGCCGTACCGCGCAGCTTTGGCCTTGCCAGCTGCATCGGCCCGGCGTTAGCTTGACGGTCACCTGCTGCCGGTCCGGTCGGGCGTGGTATCCGGCCGCTGTAAGGGTGCAAACGTCGAGGCTTCCGACGCGCCGGTCCCCGATAACCGGCAAGGTCGGAGGCGGTGATCACCGAGTCCAAGCCGTCAATGACCCGGACGGGACGCGGTACGCCGGAAGCTACTTCGCGCAATATTGTCCCGCGTAGAGGGCGGCGATGTCGCGAGCGGGCCGGGCCTGGTGGTCAAGCAGGGTGGTCAGCACGCGGATGAGGGTGGTCTTGACGCGGCCGCTGCGGGTGCGGGCGGTGATGGTGAAGCTGACCTGCAGGGCAGTGGTGTCCGATTGCCGCAGGGCGTGCGGGTCGCCGACCTCACGGCGCCTGAGTTTGGTCATTTCGTTAGTGCCTGAGATCTTCGAGGATCTTCTGCTGTTCGGGGCCGACGGCGGGTGGGAAGGTCTGGACGGCGCCGTTGATCGCGATGGTCGCCGAGCGCAGCGGGCGGAGTTGGCGGATGACGTTGCGGATGGCCAGGCCGGTGCGGTTCTGGGTCTCGCGGGCGACGGCCAGGGCGGTGAACACGATGGTCAGGTGCGCTTCGATCGCGTCGCGCTTGCGGACGAACATGGGCCGGGCCGCGAGGTCGGTCTTGCTCATCCTGAAGGACTGCTCCACGTTTATGTTGGCTGTTCGTGGTGTCTCATCGGCCTGCTCTTATGTGACCACCTCAGGTGTCTCACACCTCTCGTCGATGCCGTCTTTTACTGGCTCGGCCGTCTCGGACGCCGCATGCTTCGCGCTTGCATCCAGTGGGGCTTTTGGCCGATGAGACACCTCGACAGATCACATAACAACGGGCCACAGGTCGTGGTAGCGGCTGATGACCTCGGCCGGGGGCATCACGGTGACGGGGATGTTCGTGACGTACCCCTTCAGCCCGGCCAGCTTCCTCGCGCGGGCGAGGGCCTTCTCGTCGAGGGCGGGAGCCCCGCCGGCATTCTTGACGAACCGGGGCGTGCGGGCTGATTTCGCGCCGCTGATGACGTCGCGGGCGCGGTTCTCCTGCGCGGTGAGGGTCCTGTTGTCCCGTGCGAACCGTTTCGCGGAGAACGCCCAGACCGCCCGCCACGATTTCGGGTGCTCCTTGCGGTCCCAGGCGGGCTCGGCCCGCAGGGCGGGGCTGTTGTCGTTGTTCTTGCCGGCCTTCGGGGTGAGGGTGTCGATGAGCTGCCCGTCGCTGAACGCGTCGCCGTGCCAGCGGAAGTGCGACTCCAGGTCGACGGGGGCCTTGGTGACCCGCGACCCGACGATGAACCCGAGCCCTGCCTCGTCCAGGTCGGCCAGGTTGCCGGCCGACAGCATGCCGGCGTCGGCGACCACGACGATGGCCTCGATCCCGTGCCGGGCCTGGAACTGCCGGATCACCGGCAAGATCGTGAGCTTCTCCGCCTTGTTCCCCTCGAAGCAGCCGATCTCCAGCGGGAACCCGTGCCGGTCGACCAGCAGCCCCACCACGACCTGCGGGTCGACCCGGCGCTCCTTGCTGTAGCCGACCTTGCGCAGGACGTCCTCATGCTCGGCTTCGAAGTACAGCGTCGTCACGTCATAGAGGACGAGGGAGACATCACTGCTGGCCAGTACATGCGCGAAGCACAGCCCGGCGACCTTGTCGCGGTAGCCGCGGTCCGCGCAGCGGGCCAGGGTGCGGCGCATGGTCTTGTCGCTGGCCGCCTTGCGGCCCAGGTCGGCCAGGACCCGGCCGGCGTCCAGGATCGAGGTCGGCTCGACGGCCCGGGCCAGGACCAGGTCCCGGAACACGTCATCGCCCAGGACGCCGAACCCCAGATCCTCAAAGACGCCGTCCAGCGCCTGGAACAGCAGCCGTGAGTCGGTCGACACCACCCGCGCCGGCCCCGCAGCCGCCGGGGCCCCGCCAGGAGGACCGGCGTCGAACAGCGCCGGGCTGACCTCACGCGTCACGAGTCGGCTCTGCGGCGCGGCAGGCTCGATGCCCAGGTCGAAAGCACCCTGGGCGGGACCGGCCAGCATCTCCCTCGCCCGCTCCAGCAGGATCCCGAGCTCGGCCTCGGTATGCGCAGACCCCACGTGCGCCACGATCTTCCGCCGGCCGCCGTCGTACTCGGCGATCTGCACAGCCGTCGCCCCAGATGCCGTCCGCACCCGCCGAATCCACGCCACGACACCGAGCCTAGGACACCCATTAGTGCCTCAAACTCGTCCTGGCCGAAGACATTGCTCCAGGTCAGGAACTCAGGACCTCGACTAGCGAGGTCAGGTGACCAAACTCAGGTCCGATTGCCGCAGGGCGTGCGGGTCGCCGACCTCACGGCACGCCGGGCCCGCATCCCGGCCGATTCGTGCAGCATTACCAGCTCGGACCCGTCGGGCAGGGTGCGGAGGATCTTGAACGGGACCGATTCCGCGCCGTTCTTGACCCGCCAGGCCAGGTGCGCGCCGGCAACAGAGAACCGTAGCCACCGGTCCATGGAGAAGAACCCCCGGTCAGCCAGGTTGATCATCTGCGGCTTGAACGACCTGGCCAGCTCGTCCCCCAGGGGGTTCTCGCCGTCTCGGTAGCCGCTGATCGCGGCGGCGATCCACCGGCGGGACCCGGCGCGCACGTGGGCTACGATCCGCAGCTGCGGCTTGCTGCCGCCGGCGGGCACCCCGAACGCGTCAGTGAGGTCGTCGTTGCTGAACAGGTCCGCGGTGGTGCCGTCGATCGCGGTGGTGTCCAGCCCCTTCCAGGCGGCGTAGTCCCCAGCTCCGCGTCGCCGCGGGCGGCGTCCAGCTCGAAGGCCCGCTTCATGACCTGCTCGCCCAGCAGCGCGCGCAGGCTCGGCCGACACCGTCGTGCCCGGCTTCAGGTGAAGGCCGGGCAGCCCGAACGCCATCGCGAGCACGCCGTCATAGCCCTGGCCGGGGAGCAGGCAGCCCACCAGCACGCAGACCACGGTCAGCGTCCGGTCATAGGCGTGCCCGTGCGGCGGCCCGGCCACCGCCCGCCCGGCCGGCCGCGCCACCGGCCAGGAGCTCTTCCAGCAGGCTGGACCGGTCCAGCTTCGCCAGCCAGTTCAGCCGCAACCCCGGCCCGGACAATACCCGTTCGGCCAGCTCCGAGCGCAGACCTGCCCAGGTATCGCCGCTCCCGGACGGCGCGCGCGAGATGGACGACGGCGTGATCAACATGGCAAACTGCCAGACAGCGAAACCTCTGGTGGAAAGCTGGATGTGAGAAACCGCCGACTATCCCACTGCTGGAGACGAACATTACCATAGATAACAAATTGTACAAGCACTGGTTGCCGGCTTCCAGTGTGCCCGGGCGACACAGCCCAGGCCTTTCAGGCCGGGAAGATCACGAGCGACCTGGCTGCGCGCCCTTGGCGCAGCTCCTCGAAGGCAGTGCCAACCTCGTCCAGCCGGAATCGCCCGGTGACCGCGCGCTCCAACTCGAGACGCTGCTGCAGGTACAGGTCTGCCAGCAGGGGAATGTCGAGTCGGAACCGGTTGCTCCCCATCCGGCAAGTCCGCAGGCTCCGGTCATCACCGAGCAGGCTGGCCGGGAAACTGAGCCGCGCCCCGTCCGGGGGCAGGCCCACGACGGTGCAACTGCCGCCCGGCGCAGTGGCCCGAAGCGCCATCTCCACCGTGGCCGGTGATCCGACTACCTCGAACGCGAAGTCCGCTCCTCCGCTGGTGATGTCCTGCGCCTGCGCCGCGGCGCCCGGGCCTGCGAGGACGGTGTGCGTGGCTCCGAAACCGGCTGCCATGAGCAGCTTCGAGGGGTCACGGTCGATCGCGACGACCGTACGGGCGCCGGCGAACCTGGCTGCCTGGATCACATGCACGCCCACGCCTCCGCATCCGACAACCACGGCGGTGGAACCCGGTGTCAGCCGGGCAGACCTGACTACTGCGCCGAAGCCGGTGACCACGGCGCAGCCCAGGAGAGCGGCCAGGTCAAGCGGCATCGCGGCCGGCACGCACGCCAGCGTGCGCTCGTGTACGAGCATCCGCTCCGCGAAGCCACCGATTCCGCCCACCTGGCTGACGGCGCTGCCGCCCTCGCGTATCCGCGGAGGTTCGCCTGGCGAGCGGGAGTGGGTAATGCGCCGCTGGCAGCGGAATGGCTTTCCATCCAGGCAAGCTCGGCACCAGCCGCAAAAGCTCGAGACGCACGACACGACATGATCGCCAGCGCTGATCTCCCGAACGTCCGCGCCGACGGACTCCGCGATCCCCGATGCCTCATGGCCCGGGATGAACGGCGGGCCGACTACACGTGATTGCCCGTCAACGTTGTGCAGGTCGCTGTGGCATACCCCAGTCGCTGCTGTCTTGACGAGCACCTCGTGCGGCCCCGGTTCATCGATGATGACGTCTACGACGCGGGGAACTCCGGGCACCTCGTGAACGACGGCCGCGCGCGCTACAGTCATCGGTCATCCCCTCACTCGCGGCTGATGTGGGAGCCCGCCTGGCGGCGAGCCGCGCCTCTAGGTGTATCGTATGCATAGGTTACTATCTGCGAGAGGATGCGTATATGCGGCGTCGCTGCGCTATCAACGCGCCCGCAGGCTCGGCGACGGAGGTCTTGGAAATCGCGCAATGATGAGACAACCTATAATCGGTGCAGGCCACGACGGAGGCCAGGTGTTATGAAGTTCTTTCCACTAGGGGAACCACCCGACGTAACGCCCGGGTGGTTCGTTGCGGAGATGGCGGAATGCGGGATGGACGCAGAAGCCATGCCTTTGTGGTTTCTGGGTGATGCGCAAGATCTCTCTGTGCCGGCAGCACTTCTCCTGGAGATGCCGCCGAATTACACACTTTTCCGGCACGGGCATCCCTGCGCTCGCTTTGAAGTCGTGGTCCAGGGCGCACTCGATGTCGGTGACGGCCGGATTGCCAAGCCCGGCGACATCTTTACAGCAGACGCTGGAACTCTATATGGCCCTCATAAAACCGGTCCGGAGGGAGCCACGACTATCGAGGTATTCGGTCACCTAGAGGGTATGTTCCGGCTGCTCTATGAGGGTAAGAATGGTTGGATCATCGAGGCTGACGTGCGCAGAGGCGAGGTTCCGCCTGAGTACGAAGCCATCCCCAGTCTTGAAGGCGGTCGTGTTGAGAAGTGACGCCCTTGGTGGGTCTAGAGGCTTATGCTCAGAGCCAGGCTGAGCTGAAGAAACCGCGCGGCTTGTCTACAAGCTCGACCAGCACGATTCCAGATCGACTTCCACCCGATCTAGCGCATGACTTTGACTATGAGCTTGGTCAAAGCCCGTCAAGGCACCGCGTAGGCCGGGAGTGGCGACCCAAGAGCCAGCCCGTGGCCACCCCAGGCATGACTTCCCCGGAAGGACACCGCGGGCAATGCGGGGCCGTACCGGGTTTATGACCTCACCGCTGATGCCGGCTGGATGTCGGTGGGAACCGAGATCACCACGCTGATGACGCTCTATGACCAGCGGCGGGAAGCGGACCTTGGACACGCGCTGCGGTCACCGCCCGGGGCTGACCGCCCGGGCGCCGCCCGGCCGCCCGTCCTCACCCTCGCCGACCGGCTCCCGGTCACCGCCCTCCACCAGCGCCTCGCCTCGCCCCAGGTCGCCATCGCTGCCTCGTCACTGTCCGCCCCGAGACGATCCACAGGCGCATCCGCGACCTCCGCCAGCTCTTGGACCAAGCCGGACATGCTATCCAGCCCGGTCCGTACGGCTTGCCCGCCTCGACGAGCTCTACAGCCTCGGGGCCGCGGAGGGCATCGCCGTTCCAGCGGAGATCAAGACAGTAAGTTAATCATTTGCAAGCTTTAATTACCCGGCAGTGCGCCTGGCCCCTACTGTGACCTGCTCTCTTCCTGCGAGGCGAGGATCAGCAGCGGGGACCCGTCGCTCTGGGCGTTGCCCAGGTCGGCCATGCCGTTGGCGACGCCCGCTCCATGTACGGCAACTTCCTTCCCACGTTCCTGCGTAAGGATCGTTGACCGTCTTGGATATTGGAAGCTATGCTAACGGAACCTACATGGCGGGCCACTGCTCGATCCGGGGGTCGTCCGCGGCGGAGGAAGGCACGGTTTCTACCGATGCAGACATTTCTAGTGTTCCTGGTCCTCGGCTTCGGGCCGGGCGCGATCTACGCGCTGCTCGCCGAGGGGATCGTGCTGATCTTCCGCGGTTCCCGGGTGCTCAACTTCGCCCAGGGCGCGCTCGCCATGATGGCGACCTACCTGTACCTGAAGCTTGTGGCGCTGGGCTGTCCCAAGCTGCTGGCACTAGTTGCGATCGTGGCCTTCGCTTCGCTGGGCGGCGCCTTTATCTATTTCAAGGTTATGCGACCGCTTCGGCACGCGCCGATGCTAGGGCTCGTTGTCGCGACCCTGGGACTGGTGCTAGCCCTGCAGGCGGCGGCGACCCTGATCTTCGGAGCACAGCCGCAGCCGGCGCCGCCTCTGCTGCCGCATGCGACGGTTACCTTCTTCGGCGCCAGAGTTGGCGAGGACCGGCTGCTGCTCCTCGTGATCGCGGTCATGGTGGCCGCCGTTCTGGCCGTCGTATACCGGCGTACCCGCTTCGGCCTGATCACTCGTGCCGCGGCCGAGAACGAGAAAGGTGCCTCGTTGCTCGGGTACTCTCCGGACAAGATCGCGGCGATCAACTGGGCGCTCGGGACCGGGCTGGCGGCACTTGCCGGAATCCTGATCTCGCCGATCGTTGCGATCTCGCCCGACGCCTACACCCTGCTTGTCATCCCTGCGCTGGCGGCAGCGCTACTGGGACGGTTCACGTCATTCTGGATCACGGCCGGGGCTGCGGTCGGCATCGGTGTCGCGCAGTCGCTGGTGGCGGATTACGTGACCTACCCGGGCGTCTCAGATGCGCTGCCCTTCGCAGTGATCATCATCGCGATGGCCGTTACCGGAAAGCTGATCCCGTCCCGGCATGCGGTCATCTCACGTCGGCCACCGGTGGCGACGCAGGCCCGGTTCGGTCCGATCGCGGTCCTTGTGCTTGCCGCAGCCACCATCCTGGTGCTGGTTGGCCTGAACAGTACCTACACGCCTGCCATCGCGATTGGCGCAGCCGTCGCAATCATCGGCTTGTCCGTCGTCGTCGTCACCGGCTACGCGGGCCAGTTGTCGCTGATGCAGATGGGATTCGCGGGCTTCGGCAGCTTCATGATCTCAAAGATCGGGCACAGCCTAGGAGTGCCGTTCCCGTTTTCGATTATCCTTGCTGCCCTCTGCGTCGTGCCGCTTGGCCTGCTGGTAGGCCTGCCGGCGCTGCGAGTGCGCGGCATCAACTTGGCCATCGTGACGCTGGGAGCCGGCGTCGCGCTCAATGCCATGCTGTTTCAGAACCCGAGCCTGTCGGGCGGATACACCGGTCTTCCTGTCGACCCGCCCGCGCTGTTCGGCTACCCGCTAGGTTCGGTCCTTCATCCGACGAGGTTCGCCATCCTCAGCGTCGTGGTACTGGCGCTGTGCCTGCTGGGCATGCGGTTCCTGCGGGCATCCAACGCTGGGCGCCGGATGCTGGCGGTACGGGACAACGAGCGGGCCGCGACCGCAGCCGGGGTCAACGTAGCCGCCACCAAGCTGGCAGCGTTCGGGGTGTCGGCTTTCCTGGCCGGTCTCGGCGGCGCCCTTCTCTCGATGCAGACTGAGATCGTCGCCTTCACGCAGTTCGATCCGATAGCGTCGATCTTCATCGTGGCGGCCGTCTTTATCGCCGGCATCGGGAGTCCGGGCGGTGCTCTCTTCAACGGCATCGTGACCACAGGGGGATTGCTGTACGTATTCGTATCGACGAATGTGTCCGGCCTCGATCAGTACACCGCCCTGATCAGCGGTATTGCGGTCATCATGGTCACGATCCAGCAACCGGACGGGGTTATCCCCGGGGTCGCCCGGGAGCTGAGCGGTCTCGTCCGGCGACGCGGGACGGGACGACCCGGCAGTCCCGCAGAGACGACTGGCGGTACCGAGCCCGCGCCGGCCCGCATGGGCACGAGCGCACAACCGATCGGCTGATCATGTCCGACACGAGACTGAAGCAGAGCACCGGCCTGGCCCACGCACGGCATCCCACGTACGAACGGCTCATCGACAGCCAGCCGCACCTCGCCCGGTTCCTGGCCGTCAGCTGGGGGGGCGTCTACGCCATCCTCGGCGTGATCGGGCTGCTGCAGTCGGACTTCGCCGACTTCGCCAATCCGGCCGGTGGCGGGTACATTCTCGGGATCCGGATCAATCCCCTGGCCGCGATCATCTACCTGATCATCGGGGTTCCGGGACTCGCCTGCGCGTTCCGCCGCCGGACGGCTGAGGCCTACCTGCACTGCCTGTTCTGGGCCGGCCTGATCCTCTTCCTGTCCTCGATATTCATGGCCAACAGCGCCGACCACAACTGGCTGGCTGCTAACGGCCAGGTCATAGGGCTGGGACTCCTCACGATGATCGGAGCGCTCTGGTGACCAGCGCAACCGCCGCCCACAGTACAGGAGCGAGCACAGCGGCGCCGATTCTCGAGCTGTCCGACCTGACGGTCCGCTACGGAGGGCTCGTCGCCGTCTCTTCGGTCTGCCTGACCGTGCATCCCGGCCAGCTGGTAGGCCTCGTTGGCCCCAACGGCGCAGGCAAGACCACCATGATCGATGCGATTTGCGGCTTGGCCGCGGCTGAAGGGTCAGTGCGTTTCGGCGGCCGCGAAGTCGGGCGGCTCGCACCGCACCGGCGCTCCCGCGCCGGGCTCGTACGTACCTTCCAGTCCATCGAGCTGTTCGAGGATCTCACGGTTCGTGAGAACGTGCTGGTCGCGGTGACGTCCCGGGGCAGCCGCCGGTCACGTCGCGGCAGCGCGGCCGAGATCGCCGATCGCGCGCTGCAGGCGGTAGGTCTCGTTCACCTGCGAGACAAGCTGCCGCCCGAGCTACCGCAAGGTCAGCGCAAGCTCGCGGGAGTTGCTCGTGCCCTCGGCTCGCTGCCCAGCTGCCTCCTACTGGACGAGCCGGCGGGCGGGCTGGACAGCGCCGAGAGCGCAGCGCTCGGCCGCCAGCTGCGGGCCCTGGTCGATGATGGGCTGAGCGTCCTGCTCATCGAGCATGACATGGGCCTGGTCTTCGAGGTCTGTGACTTCATCTACGTGCTTGAGTTTGGCAAGGTCATCGCGCAGGGCCCGCCGAGCACGGTCCGGCAGGATCCGCGTGTGATTGCCGCCTATCTGGGTGAAAAGGCAACCCGCGCAGCCACGATCGCCACCGGCCCCGCTGAGGAATCCTCGTGACACATCTGATCGAAACTCATGATCTCTACGCCGGCTACCAGGGCGTACCGGTTGTCCGGGCGCTCACCATCCATGTCGATCCCGGTGAGGTCGTCGCTCTGCTCGGTCCCAACGGAGCCGGCAAGACAACCACGCTGCTGACCATGTCGGGCTTGCTCGCACCGATCGCCGGCGAGGCGATCGTGCTCGGCGAGCCCGTCCGCGGCGGACAGACCCACCGGATCGCCCGCCGCGGCCTGGCACACGTGCCCGAGGACCGGGCGCTCTTCTTCGACCTGACCGTCCGGGAGAATCTCATTCTCGGGCGCGGAAACGCCGAGCGGATGGACATGGTGTTGGAGTACTTCCCGCAATTGGCGACGCGCCTTCAGATGAAGGCCGGCTCGCTATCGGGCGGCGAGCAGCAGATGCTTGCCCTCGGACGGGCACTGGTGAGCAACCCCCGTGTTCTCATGGTGGACGAGATGAGCCTCGGCCTGGCCCCCATACTCGTCGAGCGCCTCCTTCCGGTCCTGCGGCGGATCGCCGACGAGACGGGTGCGGCAGTGCTGCTGGTCGAGCAGCATGTCGACCTCGCGCTGGAGTACGCCGACCGCGGGTACGTCCTCGTGCACGGCGAACTGCGTCATGAGGCGGCAGCCGAGGAACTCGCCGCGAACCGGGAACTCATCGAAGCCAGCTATCTCGGCACGGGGGGATTCGAGGAGGCCGCCGAGGAGCTGGCGACCCCCGCGCCGGCGCCGTAACAGCGGAGCCTGCCTCAAGGTCGGTTTCCCGGTCGGCGGACGTGCAGAGCGGGCGGGCAAGTTCCTCAGCTCCACCCGGTATTCAGCTAATAAACGTGATCACTTCGTGATCTTGTCGGCGATCTAAGTCATTGACCGAAAAAAAGTAGTAATGTAGGGTAACTAATCTAGTACAGCAAACTTTGGCTTTACAAATGCCTGATCCGGTCCTGGCAGTCGTCAGCCTTCCGTGGATTGGCTGAGCACTCGGCAGTACTCTCAGTAAAGAGAGGTCGTTCATGAGGTACAAGTACCTCGCGGCCGCGCTAACCATGATGATTGTGGTGGCCGGCTGCAGTAGCGCAAAGAATACAGCGTCGAGCTCCAGCAGTACGGCGAGCAACGGTGCGACCACCGCCAAGAAAGTGACAGTGGGCCGGTTCTCGTTTCCGTCCGGCGCTGCGACGGGCTCTACGATAAAGATTGGCATCGTCAACTCGAATAACCAGATTCCTCAGGTTGTCACGGCTGCCCAGGCGGCCGTCAAGTATGCGAACGCCAACCTTGACGGCATCAACGGGCACAAGATAGAGCTCGTGGTCTGCGACGAGCAGGCTAATCCCGCGACGGCCAGCACATGCACGCCGAAATTTGTCCAGAACCAGGTCGCGGCGGTCATCGGCTACCCGCTCGTGTGGCTGTCGATCGGCGGCCTGACCGGCCTCGCTGCCGCGCACATCCCTTATCTGGGCATCGGGACATCAGGCCCCGCTGAGAACGCAGCCGACGCGTACCCGATGTTCGGCGGCGATATCCAGATACTGAACTTCGTAACTCAGTTCAAGGCCCAGCACGTCAAGACCGTGAACTACCTCAGTGTCAATTTTCCGGCAAATGTCGCGTCCGCGGAGGGCATCGACAAATCCGTCTGGGGTGCTGCAGGAATCACGGTCAAGAAGGAAGTCTTCTACACGTCTGGCGCGGCCGACGTCACCACCCCAGCGGCCCAGGCTATCCAGGGTAACCCGGACGCCATCTACGTTAATAATGGCCCACAGGACGTCGTACGTGCCATCGCAGCCATTCGCCAGGATGGTTACAAGGGAAAGATATTCGCTACTTACTCCGCCCTGGCGCCTCAGCTGTATCCGGCAAGCGCAAGCGTGATGAAGGGAGTCACCGTGGAAACGGGCCAGCTACTCTACTTCCAGGACACGGCGAACCCGGAGGTGGCGCTTATGCATACCATACTCGGTTCGGCTGGCATCAGCTCAGATTCTTACGCCCAGACTGGCGTCGCCCAGGTGCTCACTCTCGCCGATATGGGAGACAAGATCGGCGGCGACCCGACTGGGCAGAGCTTCCTCAACTACCTCAAAAACGTTGCGGGGCAGGATGTGTTCATGGGATACCAGATGAACATTTCGCAAGTGCCATCGAACCAGCCGACGCTTAGCCACGTGACGAATGTATTCTCCCGGTTCATGTCCTACGACGGCAAGTCGTTCAACTACGTAAGCGGATGGGTGAGCGCTTTCGGAACGGCTGGGAACGGGTAGGAGCAGGATCCTGAGGCAGCCCCATGTGATGAGCGGTAGGCGCTTTCTCGACAAGTAAACCAGTCGCGATGTGAGCATGATAACCGATAATTCAATCGAAAATGTTCACGACGCACTAGGAGATGGTCGCGTCTATCGGACGAGCCGTTGTGTCGTTGGGCCAACGCCGTTGCGTTGATCCCCTAACCGGAAGATTAAATATGAAGGCGAAGATCTTGGTCGCCATGGCCGCCGCGACATTGGTTGTGTCTGCCTGTAGTAGTGCGACTTCATCCTCTAGTGGCTCCAGTTCTGCAAGCCAGACCGCTCAAGCCGCTCATAAGGTCACAGTGGGCCGATTCACGTTTCCGTCCGGTCAAGCGACCGGCTCGGTAATCAAGATCGGCTTGGTGAACTCGAACAATCAGATTCCGCAGGTCGTGAAGGCCGCTCAAGCCGCAGTCAACTACGTGAACGCCAAGCTCGATGGCATCGCCGGCCACAAGATCGAGCTCAGTGTGTGCGACGAAATGTCGAGCGCGGCTGCGGCAAGCGCGTGTACTCCGCAGTTCGTGCAAGACAAGGTGGCCGCAGTAATCGGATACCCGCTTGTCTGGCTGTCCATAGGCGGCTTGAAGGGCCTAGCCGCCGCCAACATCCCGTACCTCGGCGTCGGACAAGGTGATGCGCAGAGCGCAGCGAACTCCTACCCGATGTTCGGCGGCACGATTCAGGAACTAAATTTCGGCACGCAATATAAGGCTCTAAGCATCAAGACGCTCAACGTCTTGGATGTGAATTTTCCCGCTAACATCCAGTCAATTAATGGCATTGACAAGTCAGTCTGGAGCTCATTCGGAGTTACGGTCGGCAAGACTGTGTTTTACACCTCAGGTGCCGCAGACGTGACGACGCCGGCGCAGCAAGCGACCGCAGGGGATCCTGACGGGATCTATATGGGCAATGGGCCACAGGATGTCGCGCGGACGGCGGCGGCTATTCGCCAAGCGGGCTACAAGGGTGTCCTCTTCCAAAGCTATTCCGCCCTGACCCCGCAATTGTTCCCCGCAGCCGCGAGTGTTCTCAAAGACAACGTTACTGAGACCGGCCAGCTGCTCTATTTCGACGATCCTACTAACCCCGAAGTTGCTTTGATGCACACGATTTTGGGATCGATACCCGCTGACTCCTTCGCGCAGGTCGGCGTCGCCCAGGTTCTGACCTTGGCCGACATGGGCAACCATATCGGACCTGACTTGACTGGCCAGGCATTTCTGAACTATCTGAAGAATGTCCATGGGCAGAAGGTGTTCATGGGATACCAGATGGACATATCGCAGGTGCCGCTGAATGAGCCGCAACTGAGTCACATCACGAATCCCTTCTCTCGCTTCATGATCTACAACGGCAAGACATGGGTCTACAAGAGCGGCTGGGTCAGCGTGTTCGGAACAGCAAAGCCGGGAGTGGGCGCGGGCTCCTAAGCGCGTGAGAAACGGTCTAAGAAGCCAAGCCCCAGACCGGGAACATGCACTCATCCTCCAAAGGGAGCTCGATGAACAGATTCGAAGGCAAGGTCGCATTCATCTCCGGTGGAGCACGGGGGCAAGGTCGATCGCACGCCGTACGGCTCGCCTCGGAGGGTGCGGACATCGTAACGTTTGACATTTGCGCCCAGGTCGACTCGGTCTTGTATCCGATGAGTACGAGTGAGGACCTCGCTGAGACCGAGCGGCTGGTGAAGAGCGCGGGAGGGCGCATCATCGCCCGCGAAGCCGATGTCCGGGACAGGTCAGCTGTGGCGAAGGTGTTTAGCGAGGGCATTGCCGAATTCGGCCACGTGGACATTGTCATCGCGAACGCAGGTATCATGCCGCTCGACTCACCGCAGGCGTTTTACGACGCTGTTGATGTCATGCTTACCGGCGTCTGGCACACCGTCGAAGCCGCGGTCCCCCACCTCATCGAGCGGGGCAAGGGCGGCACGATCGTAATCACCAGCTCGACTGCGGGCCTGAAGGCATTGACGCCAACCCGCGATCACGCGATGCCTGGCGGTCTCGGATACCACGCCGCCAAGCACGGGGTCATCGGCTTGATGCGTTGTTATGCGCAGTCGCTCGCGGAACACCGGATCCGCTGCGTGACAGTCAATCCCACAGGAGTCAACACGCCCATGGTGGTGAACTCGGTTTTCGAAGAACTCGTCGCCCAGCATCCCGAGATCGTCGGATCGTACACCAACCCGATGGGAGTCGAACTGATCGAACCGTCCGATGTGTCCGATGCCATCGCTTTTCTGTGTTCGGATGAGGCAAAGTGGATCACTGGAATCTCGGTGCCTGTCGACGCCGGTATCTGCAACAAATGATCGGCGGCGCATATCGGATGGCTGAAAGCTGCTGTCGATCCGAGAAAGTGAGGGTGCATGGCGCATCTCGTCCGTAGGCCCGTTCCCGACCACGTGCCGTCCGGCCTCGTGAGGGAGTTCGACTTCTTCACCGACCCGAACTTCCTCGCAGATCCGTGGGTGGCCTTCGACGCCCTTGCCGATGCCCCGGAGATCTTCTGGTCTCCGGTCGGAGGCCAGGGTTATCACGGTGGCGGAGGATACTGGTTCATCCACGGCTACGACGCGGTACGGGAGGGATTTCGACGGCACGACCTGTTTGGCGCCTCATTCGGTCCGGGCGAGACGAGCATGCCCGAGGCCGCGGAGTGCCCAGCAGGGGTGCCGCTCACCGTGGACCCTCCCGATCACGCACGTTACCGCGCACTGCTCGCGGAGGACTTCACGCCTCGCGCGGCAGCAATGCTGGAGTCTAAGTTGCGGACCTTGGCAGCCGATTTGATCGATTCCTTCGCGCAGCGGGGGTCGTGTGAGTTCGTCGAGGAATTCGGTCGGCCGTTCCCCGCTGCGGCGTTCCTGGCGCTATTCGGCCTGCCCTCGGCCGAGTGGAAACGATTCGTCGAGCTCGCGGCCACCATTCTGCACCCGGGGGGCAAGGCGGCAGCAGCAGCTGCGGCGCAGGAGGAGATCAACGTCATCCTGGCCGACCTGATCGCGTCCCGGCAGAAAGACCCACGCGATGATCTCATGAGCCACGTGCTTCAGCGGCCGTTCGGCGACCAGCCGTCGCCGCCTCGCGCCGTAGCCGAGAGCATTGCACACCTGCTCTTCGAAGCCGGGCTCGACACTATGACCATGGCGCTGGGGCACTTCTTCCTTTTCCTCGCCACGAATCCCGCCCATCGGCAGCGGCTGCGAGACGACCCGGGAGTGACGGCCAACGCGGTCGAAGAACTGCTCCGCGCCAACTCGTTCATCACGCTGCCGCGGTTCGTCAAGGAGGATACGACGTTCCGGGGCGTATTCATGAAGAAGGGGGACCACGTGTGGCTGCCGACAGCGTGTGGCAGCCGGGATCCGCACTCGTGGGAGCGCCACGATGAGGTGAACTTCGACCGGCTAGCCCACCGCCATCTGATCTTCGGTGCTGGTCCGCACCGTTGCCTCGGGTCACATCTAGCGCGTCTTGAGCTCCGAGTCGCCATCGAGGAGTTCAACACGCGAATACCGGAGTATTCCGTTGCGGCGAATTACGTTCCTGACTATCACGGCGGCATCGGGATGGGGCTCGACTCCCTGCGCCTTGTATGGGATACCCAATGAAGGTCCGCGTCGACTCATCGCTGTGCCAAGGCCATGCCATGTGCCATGCGCTGGCGCCAGAGGTCTACACCCTGGACGACCTGGGTTTCTGCAACATCGGGGAGAAAGAAGTCCATCCGACTCAGCAGGCAGCCGCGCTTCGAGGTCGGGACGGTTGCCCGGAGCGCGCCATAACAATCCTCGATCATTCCGAGCAAGTATCGGATACCCCGACCCTAGATCACCGGTCGTCGGCGAAGGGGCCCCCTTACTCATGACAGATCTGTTGTCGCTCCCATCCGCTATCGCGGAACGGGGCCTTCTCATCGGTGGCGATCGGGTCACCAAGTCATCCGGCGGAACGGCGCCGAACTACAATCCGTCCACCGGCGAGATACAATCGGAGGTCCCGCTAGCGGGCCGCGCGGAGATCGATCAGGCCGTCCAGGCGGCGCGTGAGGCATCACGGGCCTGGGGTGCAACACCTGGCCCGCTCCGGGCATCGATCATGCACCGCTTCGCCGGCCTGATCGAGCAGAATGCTGTGGAATTCGAGTCCCTCGCCCGCCTCGAGACCGGAGCGAACTTTCCGATCGCTTCGAATATCGCCCCGATGACCGCAGCGTGGGCTCGGTACTTCGCCGGCTGGACGGACAAGATCGAGGGTGCCGTCATACCGGCCGGGCCCGGGACGTTCAACTACGTCCTACGCGAGCCTTACGGCGTGATCGCCGCGCTGATGCCGTGGAATGCGCCAGCGGCCACTTTCGCGTTCAAAGCGATCCCTGCGCTCGCTGCAGGAAACGCTGTTGTGGTGAAACCGCCGGAGCTCGCTCCGCACTGCGTGCTCCGCATCGGCGAGCTGGCGGTTGAAGCGGGCTTCCCCGCTGGGGTCGTCAACATCGTTCCCGGCGGACCCGATGCAGGCGATGCCCTAGTGCGCCATCACTGGGTCGATAAGATCTCGTTCACTGGCGGGGGGGCGACTGCTCGGAAGGTGGCATCTGCGGCAGGTGAAAGCCTGAAGCCGGTCATCATGGAACTCGGCGGGAAGTCGGCAAATGTGGTGTTCGCCGACGCAGACCTAGATGTTGCCGTTGCCATGGCGTCGATGGCGTTCACCGTCATGAGCGGTCAGGCTTGCGCGCTTCCGACCCGGCTGCTCGTGCAGAGGGAAGCCTACGGCGAGGTCTGCGGCCGGCTGACCCAAGTAGCGCGCTCACTCCGCGTCGGGGATCCCGTGGATCTGCGCGTCGACCTCGGCCCGGTCATCACGGAGTCCGCGCTCAAGCGCATCCTCGGTGTCATCCAGCGTGCACGGACGGCCCGAGAGGGCGAACTGGCTGCAGGTGGTGAGCGCCTCGGCGGGGATCTGTCGAGAGGTTATTTTCTCCAGCCGACACTGTTCATAGACGCAAATCCCGACAGTGCTCTGGTCCGCGAGGAGATCTTCGGCCCGGTGCTGGCGGTGATGCCGTTCGATACCGAGGAGGAAGCGGTCGCCTTGGCCAACGACAACGTGTACGGCCTCGGCGGTTACGTTCACACCTCCGATTTGCGCCGGGCGCACCGCGTCGCGCAGCAACTCGACGCGGGCTACATCGGAATCAACTCCTTCGGCCCGCACACGCCCGCCACACCGTTCGGAGGCAACAAGGCCAGCGGCTGGGGGCGGGAGGGTGGTTCGGCAGGCTTGAACGAATTTCTGAAGCTGAAGAACATTTATGCGCCGCTCTAACTCACCGTCCACCGGACGCTTCTCTGTGGATCCAGAGCGTCCTGCTTCAGGGCAACCGATAGGACGGGCCCGGTGACGAGCCTCGCAGCAGAGCTAGGAGCTGAGATGTCAGAGCAGAAAGTGGCACGGGTCGGATGTGGCAGCGCCTACGACGGTGACCGGCTCGATTGGTCCGTTGACTTGGCGAAGAGTGGCGCAGTGTCCTACCTCTCCTTCGACTGCCTGGCCGAGGGGACGATGACTGCGGCCCAGCTGCGACGCAATGAGGATCCGTCTGTCGGCTACGCGATGAATTTGCTACCGGTCATCGAAAGCTTCGAGGCTTTCCTAGGAAATGGCTTGAAGATAATCGGCAACTTCGGGGTCAGCAACACCGAGGCCGCGGTGCAAGCGACCGTCGACCTGCTCCGCCAGCTTGGCCGTTACGGCATCCGGGTCGGCGCGGTGCACGGGGACGACATCCGTACCAAAGCGTTCGAGCTTGATCTCGATCTCCCAGACATGGGTTGCAAGCTGTCCGAGGTCGGCAAGCCCGTCGTGTCGGTTAATGCCTACACGGGTGCAGGTGAAATGATGAGCCTGCTGACTGGCGGTGCCGACTTCGTGCTCGGTGGCCGGACGGCCGACGTCTCGCTGTATGTGGCGCCAATCTGTTACGAGATGGGCTGGGACCTCGACGACCTCGACAGGCTCGCTCGTGCCTCTGCGGCCGGACACCTGCTCGAATGCGGCATCCTCGTGAGTGGTGGCCGACTGGCCAACCCGCCGCGCCATATGTTGAAAAACGCCGTCCGAATCGGAATGCCTTATGCCGAGATCAGTCACGACGAGATCATTATCTCCAAGAATCCAAATTCGGGCGGCGTGGTCGACATCCGGACGGTGAAGATGCAACTGGGCTATGAGATCCACGACCCCGCCAACTATCTGACGCCAGATGTCACGCTCGACGTCAGCAACGCTGCTGTTGAGCAAGTGGACGTAGATAGAGTACGGGTCACCGGGGTACGGGGGAAGCCCCGGCCGGACACCTTGAAGGTGCTCGTTGGGTTGGACCTGGGCTGGCGGGTCACCTCGGAGGTATCGCTGGGCGGGCCCGGCTGCCTGGAACGCGCTGACTTTGCGCGTGAGCTGCTTGAGGCCCGATGCGCCGAATTCAGGGGTGACATCGATGATCTACGAGTCGACCTGATCGGGATGAATTCGCTCTTCGGTGACCAGATCAAGGCGGGAGCGCCGGCCGAGGTTCGGCTCCGATTTGCGGCCCGATGTTCTGAGCGCCACGTCGCGGCGGCGTTTCACCACGAGGCGAAACATCTCGGTATGTCTATCGCTGGGGCGACTGCGAGCGCGCCCCGGCTCGAGCGGTTCTTCGGTGTGACGCCAGCCTTCGTGCCTCGCTCTGCGGTATCGCTCGAGCAGGAGCTGGTCACGGTATGAAGCTTTACGATATCGCTTACAGTCGGGCGGGCGACAAGGGTGACATTGCTAATGTGAGCGTATTTGTCGACGACGAGGCAGACTGGCCGACTATCCGGGATCGACTGACGGTGGAGGAAGTAAGGAAGAAATTCGGCCCTCTCGTCAAGGGCGAGATAGTCCGCTACGAATTTCCGAATCTGCACGGGCTGAATTTTGTTCTCTACAGGGCCCTGGACGGCGGGTGCGGCTCCGGGCTGCGACTTGATCAATATGGCAAGGCGTACTCGTCGTTGATGCTCGACATCGATCTCTAGCCGTGCCGGATCGCAATACCCGGCGGTTAGCGTCGGGAGTTGATGTGACGGTAGTTGACTCATTGATAGGAGCTCAGGTGACCAGGCACCCTCAGCTGAATGGCCTCGCCCGATGACGGCGTGGATCGACACGCATGTGCACGCAATCGCCCCTGATCGGGAGCGGTACCCGCTGAATCCGTCCGGCCCCGACCAGGACTGGTACCTGCGTCACGATGCAGCACTTTCCCCGCACGAACTCATCACCCAGCTCATGGATTCGGGCATACAGAAAGCTGTCCTGATCCAGGCTTTCGCCGCGTACGGTGCCGACTGCAGCTATGCGGTGGACACCGCGGTTCAGATGCCGGCCACCTACGCGAGTGTTGCTTTCGTCTCCTCCGACGATCCCGACCCCTCCACGCGCCTCGAAGAGTGGCTCGAAAGAGGCGCCAGCGGGTTGCGCATCATCTCCACAGGGTCGCCGGACCGGAACGTCACAGCCGCTGGGAACGAAGCGGGCGACCGGCTGTTCGGTGGGATCAACGCAGCCGCCAGCCTGGAACTGTTGACACTCGCTCGGGACCGCCAGATCCCGGTCGTGTTGACCATGCCTCGGCTATTGACCGATGACATGCCGCGCCTGCAGCCCGTCCTGGAAAGGTTCCGCGACATCACCTGCATCATCGATCACGGCGGTTTCCCGTCGGCGGACCAGTTGCGACAGGACTGGGACACAGGACCGATCGGCGGCCTGTTCAAGCTAGCCGCATATCCTAACGTCCTAGTCAAGATCACTTCCATCCCACTGCAGGCATGCCGCCGCGCCGGAGCCGAGACAGCTGCTCGGTTCGCCGAGCGACTGGTCGACACCTTCGGATCGGAACGCCTGATGTGGGGAAGCAACTGGCCTACGACCCCGTACTGGGACGATGACACGTCCGCGACCTACCGGGATCTTGTCGGCATGGTCCTCGACGCCTGCAAGGGCCTCCCTGAGAGCGATCGGGAGAACATCATGGGCCGGACCGCGGCCCGGATCTGGCCGCAGCTCGCGAAGGTGCGCTAGTCGGTATGCTCAGGCACCCTGAGGCCGGAATAGAGCTGATCACAGAACTGCCGTGGTCGGCTGCTAACCCCGAGCGAGCACCGGGGTCAGAGAGCGAACCAGGATCGGACGTCCTGGCCGCTCGCCAGCGAGAGGCCGTACCCTACGGCCTTCTCCAGGAAGAAAGGGCCGGAGGACAGCCTGAACGAGTTCCGCAGATGCGGATTCGCGGCTTTCCCGCGTGGGTGCACGACGGAGGTGCGGCATGAATGTCGAGGTACTAGTGGCCGCCGGCGCACTAGTGGGGGAAGGTCCTTGCTGGGATCCGGCCAGCCAGCGGCTGCTGTGGGTGGATCTCGGAGCAAACCGCGTACATAGCAGCGACCTCTCGACCGGCGGAACTGACACGCGAACTTTCGCTGAAACCGTCGGGGCGGTCGTTCCGATCGACGGCGGCGGCATGCTCCTGGCGAATACCCAGGGATTCGCGAGGATCCAGAGACTCGACGCAAAGCTGGAACTTGTAGTCGAGGTTGAAAGTGATCTGCCGAACAATCGGATGAATGATGGGAAGTGCGACCCCTTCGGACGGATGTGGGCTGGTTCAATGTCGCTGACGCTAGCGCGGAATGCTGGGAGCCTGTACCGCCTGGATTCCGACATGACAACGCACCGGGTTCTCGGACGCACTACTGTCTCGAACGGCCTCGCCTTCACTCCGGACGCCAGGAAATGTTATTTCATAGATAGCGTGCTGAGGCGTGTCGACGTTCTAGCCCTAGATGAGGCCGGTAGTCTTCTCAGCCGTGACGTATTCATCGATCTCTCGCCGTATCCGGGAAGCGCGGACGGCATGACGATTGATTCTGAGGGTTGCTTGTGGATAGCGTTTTACCGCGCGGGCCAGGTGCGGCGATTCTCCTGCGCTGGCCGTATGGAGAAGTGTATCGAGTTTCCTGCAACGATCACGACGAGCGTCGCTTTCGGCGGACCGCACCTCGACATTCTCTGCGTGACCACCGGGAATGCTGCCCTGTCGGAGAATGAGCGGATAGAACAGTCGTATGCTGGGTCGATCTTTGGCGTAGACGTTGGGGTGACCGGCAGGCCTGAAGTCGCCTTTCGGTGCCGAGCCTAATTCGTCGAATCACATCGCCCAACCACGATGGTACAGCTCAGCGTCGACCACGCATCTATGAGATCGTGGCGGCCAGTGGCAGCAGCGTCTCGTACGGCATCGGCCACATCCACGTTGACGCGGCGGGTTCTGGCAAGCCTGGATCCGCTGCGACAAGGAGAGGACCTCCTCGTGTGTGGGGAGGGGATCCGCCTATCTGGCAGCCGGCTGAGTCGCCATCTCGTAGTTGTTCCCAGCTGGCAGACGCTGGGATTGACATGCTGGTCGAACAGCCATGACCGAACAGCAGCGTGTCGTCATAGTCGGTTCATGCGAGGGGCATTACCATACCGCCGTTGGGTCGGAGCACTTGCCCAGTCATTAGGCGAGATGCATCGGCGGCGAGGAAGAGGATACTCCAAGCGACGTCTTCGGGTGTACCTACGAAACCGATCGGCATGGCTTGAGGCGAGGGATCTCCGAAGGCTTGGCTCATGGGGGTGGCAATGAGTCCTGGCGCAACAACATTCACCCGAATGTGAAGCGGGGCCACCTCGATTGCCAAGGTACGAGAGAATTGTGCGATCGCGATCTTGCTCATGCCATAGGCAGCCGTCGCCGGGGAGGCTTTATCCGCGGCCACGGAGCTCACGTTGATGATGGAGCCCCCCCCGCTCTGCGACATCACCCGGGTGGCGGCTTGCGAACCTAGCACCACGCCATGGGTGTTGACCGCAATCACCTGTTGCAGATCGTCAAGCGTCATCGACGATGCCGGACCGAATCGGGCTATACCCGCTACATTGGCCCAGACCGCTATCGACCCGAAGCGGTCGACTGCCATGCGGGCAAGACTGTCCACCTCGCCCGGCAGTCGCACGTCAACCCGACACGCGGCCACTCCTGTGCCAAAGCTCTCGCAGTCAGCCGCTGTGTCGTCCAACGTCCCCGGCGTCACGTCGGCAACTATGACATTGGCGCCCGCCATCGCCAGGAACCGAGCTGTGGCCCGGCCGATTCCGCTCGCCGCGCCTGTGACGACGGCCGTTCGGCCAGTCAGATCCCAGGCCTGGCTCAGCGCATCATTCACTATCCGCCCCTGAACCAGCCAAATGCTTAGGCTTTCGTCGTCTGCCCGCCGCTATGTGATCATAGCTGCGTCTAGGATAGCGCACCATTGACAAGCAAGGCCTATCATAGCTAATTATGTTAGCTATGATAGCTATATCCGGATAGCCGTCTTGCCGAGGGCCACGTACTCGTCCCTCGGGGAGATCAGCCATACCGAGCCCACCGTGGGGCGTGGCAAGGAGCGCTCCTTCGCGAGCCGGGTATCGATGGCCCGCGTTGTGTTTCGATACGTATGGCCAGTATGACATCCGAGTCAACTCGCTCCATCCGGATGGGTTAGCGAAGCCAATCATCATGAACGAGGCTTCTCCGGCTGACCAGCCGGAGGTGATGGGTGCGATGCAGAATGCTGCCGGTGCTCTAATTGCAGCCGGCCGACATCCCCCACGCGAGTGAAAGGGCGGTGTGAGATCGAGGCGTCCGCCGACGAGGTCGCGCCGTACGGGATCAGTGCACCGCTGTTCATGCTCGAAGCGGACACCCACAGAAGGGGCACCTGTTCCGACCGCTCAGCTGGGCCTGATGACGATCTTCATCGATGTCCCGACGATTCGGCGCCATGCTGAGTCAAAGGGCGTCGGCTAGACGCGTCAAGGCGCCGACCGCCGCTTTGATCGCTGTGACTTCTTGATCGCTCAGCTGGCTCAATCGCTGGACGTACCAATCGTCAACGATCCTTCGCGATTCCTCGACCGACTTGATCCCTTTGGGCGTGATCTGAATGACCTGCCGACGGCCGTCCGTCGGCAGAATCCCTCGCTTGATGAGGCCCTGCGCCTCGAGGCTTGCCAGAGCCCGGGTGATCGAAGGCTTGCGCACGCCTTCGAGCGCAGCGAGCTGAGTTGCCGTCATGGGGCCGGCGCGCTCGAGGGTAGACAACACAGACGTGAGGCTGAACGGCAGGGCGCGCATGTCGCGCTGTCGTTCCGCTCGCTGCGACCTCGCCAGCCGCGTTATCGCCGTCCGAAGCTTGCTGACCATCTCGCTGTACGGCTCGGCAACCGGAAGGAGCTCTTGACTGCTCATAGTTAGCAATACTATCAGTTGCGATCCGGACATCTCGTGCAGTCCGGCATGGCCTTTTGTCAGGCCAATCAGGGTCGACGACATGCCACGCCACGCGGGTCATTTTACGCTGCGTGGTAAATTTTGTAAGATTAGGTTACAATACTCTCATGGCCGAGTCAGCAAGCCTAGCCAGCGCCGATGACCGGCGGGATGCCAGGGTACGCCACGTGCGACTCGCGGCGTACAGCGCTTGGCTGCGCCGGGAGCGGAGGCTAACGTTCCCTGATGGCGAGGCGATCCGGCAATGGTCGATTCACCGGCCTGTCGAGTTCTGGACCTCGGTCGCTGAGTACTTCGACCTGTTCGAGGTGACTGGTCTGGCGGTCCCGGAAAACGGCAACCAAACCGTGTCGTTTCCGGATGTCCGGCTCAACTATGCCGAGTTGGCGACCGAGCGTATCGACGACTCCCCGGCCATTGTTTTTCTCCGGGAGGATGGCCTCCGGGAGACCTGGAGCTGGCGCCAGCTTCGTACGTACGTCTCCTGCTGCCGCACTGGGCTGGCGAACCTCGGCGTGGGAGTCGGTTCGCGTGTCGCGGGTATTCTGCCGAACACGCTCGCCGCGGTGGTGGCGTTCTTGGCGACGGCGAGCCTGGGCGCCATCTGGTCGGTCTTTCCCCCTGACGCAGACGAGTCTGTCATGTGTCGGCGCATCAGGAGCCTCGAGCCGACCGTTGTTCTCGGCGTCGACGGCTACGTGCGTAACGGGCGTCTGGTGGACATGCGTCGTCGTCTCTCGGCCGTCCAGCGATCGGTGGGCACCGCTACGCCGCTCGTCGTCGTCCCTTACTTGGATCTGGACCCGCACCTTGAGGACAGCCTGGACTGGGGCGATCTCATGGCGTGCGAGGAGGAGCTGGAGTTCGCGAAGTTGCCATTCGGTCACCCGCTGTGGGTGACGCATCCGAAGGATCCGCGGCTGCCGGACGAGCCCTTCGTACATAGCCACGGTGCGATCGTCCTTGAGCATGTGAAGCAGCTTGCGCTGCAGCTCGACATCGGCTGGGGAACTCGTTCGTTGTGGATCTCGAAGACGGATTCCGTGCTCTGGCAATTGCTTATGAGCGGCCTGCTGGTCGGCGCGACGATCGTGCTCTACGACGGCAGCACTGACTACCCAGACAGCGGCGCCCTCTGGCGGGTAGCGGACCTCACGCGAGCGACCTATATGGGCGTCGGGGCTTCGCGCCTGCAGCCGGACCGAAGGGTAGCGCTTGTCCCGAGGTCGCTGGTTACCCTTGGCGTGCTGTGCCGGCCAGCCGTGGCGTGCTCCCGTGGGATATCCGCCGAGCGGCTGCAGAAGTCACTCGGGAATCGGGTGCATATCGATCATCTTGTCGCGCGAAGTGACCTGTCCACCGCCGTCTTCGAGCCTGCCGTCGCAGCGAGCGCAGAGGTGGTCGTGCGATCGGGTGCGCATCCCATGCCGCTGCACGCGGTCCCTCGGTCGCAGCGCGATGCCACGCCGCAGCGCGCATCGCGCCAGCCCCTTTCCTGAGTCGAAGGAGTGTCGATGGTTGCCTCTGGCGATTCCCCAGCCGTACCCGGATCAGCGGTGCGCCCGCCCGTAGTGTGCTGCATTGAAGATTCCGGCGCTCGTTCGAGATCGGCTCTCGAGTACGCAGCCCGCCTGGCATGCCGACGGCGCGAAAGAGGTGGGTCGGACCGGCTGGTTGCTGTCGTCTACTATGCGCTGGTCAGCCTGGCAGAGCCCCCCTTGGAGTCCGGGTGGACGGTGAGCGTCATCCTCGAATCCGTGTCAACGGCGGTCATCGCCATGATCGAAGAGGTATCGAAGCGTTTCGGTCTCACGATAGAAGTTGACGAGATCTTCGGCTCCTCGCAGGCGGTGATCATCCAGGCCGTTCGAGCGCGGGACAGCGATGCGGTGATCTTGCCTGTGCTGAACCATGACGCTGGAAGAATGGCACGATGGAGCCGGCGGAGCCTGGTCTCTGGCCTCATTGCGCGGACTCATGCTGTAGTGATCGATGAGTATGACGGATGTGAAGCGCCGGCGTCCTTAGCCCTCGTCGAGGTGCACGATCGCGAGCACGTACAGCATCTCGTCGGCGAACGGCTCGTTTCTTGCGGCCCGCCTACAGGTGCTGCTCGCGGCGGGCACGGTACGGGATCTCCAGGGCGGCCGTCTTGACGGCGGCGCGGTGATGTGCCGATCCGCCCAGGGGGCACCCTACCTGCTCAGGAGCCGGCTGCATGCCGACGGCGTGGTGTGAGCGTGAGCGTTTGAGCTGGCCGTCCATCAGCGCTATTCGGGCCTGGATTATCCGCTGCATCTCATGCTTCAGGTACTTGACCACGTGCTCGTCGACGGCGGTGTACGTGATCCACAAGGACACCAATTAGTCAGATTCTTGGCAGCTCGGAAGAACGGCCATTGATGGTCTCGCGGTGCAGGTGCGCAACCGCCTGGCGCCGGAATCCCACCGGTTGCCCGCTGGCGCCCCGCACAGCCACGGCCAAGCGCAGCTGGCTGGCGGGGAAGCTCCATACCAGCTCTTGCTGAAGTAGGACCGTGGAGGAGGAGGCGGCGGCCCGAGAAGGCCCATCAGCCAGGGGATCATCGCACGCTTGGGCAGCGAACGGAACATATCTGCCTCCTGCGGTCCTCAGCCCCGGTGATGCGGGCGTTGAGTGACATGTTGCTGGTTCTTACTAATTCCTCTGAACAACGTGTTGTTCACCTATATCTTCATGTGGGCTCCCCTACTGCGGCGAGCTCTCGTCAACCTCTCGAGCCGGTTTGTCTGGGTCATAGTGTGGGTTCGGACCCGCGCCAGCAGCCGGCCAAGGCGATTGTCATCGCGCTTCCGCACTCAATCAGCGCATAATTATCTATGATAACCTTCTATTCAGTAAACCTCAAGCTCCGGGCGGGGATCAAATCTCACTCCTGCGTCCAGGCCGATGAACGCAGTCTTGCGGTCGGTAGTGGTCCCCCAGGCAAGCCAGCACCGGCTCAGGGGACGCGTTCGCGTGGACTAATTCACGGCTGTGGCGCCGGTCGCCAGCGCGAAGGATCCCGCTGGGCAGCGTCCGGCCCACCATATCCTGGGCCCAGCGAGCCGCCGTGATGAGCTTGTCCAGGTCACAGCCGGTGTCGATGTCCGAGTCACGGCACATGTAGACCAGTTCCTCGGTCGCAATGTTTCCGGATGCGCCAGGTGCGAACGGGCAGCCGCCGAGTCCGCCGACGGACGCGTCGATATCGGTGATCCCCATCTGGAGAGCCGTCAGCACGCCGGCCAGGCCTGCACCCCGGGTGTTATGCATGTGCAACCCTAGGGGAACCTCAGGATGCTGTGCGCTAACCGCCGACAGGAGGGCAGCGACCCGCCCGGGCGCCGCGGTTCCGATAGTGTCGCCGAGGCACAGGCGGTCAGCGCCCTCCTCGACCGCGCGCCGGGCAACCGCCAATGCCCGCTCTGGCGGAACCTTGCCGTCGAACGGGCAATCCCATGCGGTGGCAATTATCACCTCGCAGGTCCCCGCCTCGGCATGGACCAGCTCTACGATCTCGCCGACTTGACGCAGCGCATCCTCTGTGGAGCACCGGACATTGGCCATGCTGTGCCCATCCGCCGCCGACACCACGTACTCCAAATGTCTGATTCCTGCATCGACCGCGCGCCGCGCGCCGCGGATATTGGGGACCAGTGCAGAGAACATGACTTGAGGCCAGTTGTGCAGTTCGGCGGCGACCATTTCCGCGTCCGCCAGCGCGGGGACTGCTCGTGGGGACACAAAGGCCGTTGCCTCGATTCGGGACAGCCCGGCTTCGGCCAGGTTGGCCAGTAGCTCCAGCTTCGCGTCCGTCGAGATTGGCCGCTCGATCTGGAGCCCATCACGCAGACCTACCTCACGCAGGTTGATCGATTCGGGAAGCTGCAGGCCATTTTCGAAATTTATATTAGCCAAGATCGTGATCACATTCTCGTGTGCGGGATCAGAGGGAAAGCAGCGAGGGCTCGGTCACCGCTCGTGCGTCGTGGACAGTCGTCCAGGCCACGAGTTTGGGAAGGACGAGGCCGTCGGTCGTTATGTCGATGACGGCGGTGGCCCTTGGCGGCCCAGACCAGCGTGAAGTCAGTGACGACGGCCTCTTCAAGGATGAAGTCCCGATCATCGAATCGGAGCACCTCTTTGGTCGACGACGAGACCGGGCCGTCGGCCTTGTGGCGCTGCGGAAGCCCGCCGAAGGCGACAAGTGTGCCCACGTCGGCCGGCGTGTAGAACGCGGGGATACCAGCGCCACCCACGCGCTATCGTTGGGCGAGCGTTGCCCTGGGGAGTGAGCTCGACCTCCAGCGCGCCCGTAAGGTACTGGTGCGCGAACTCCTTGTTCTCGCCCACGTAGGAAGTCAGCCTCCGGATGCGGGAGGCGTCAAGCAGCAGGTCAAGACCCTCGCCGTCCAGCCTGCAGCTGTTGGAGTACATCTCGAGTTCGCGGCTGCCCAGTTCACACAACGCAGTGAGCAGCGCACACGGCGCTCCGTAGACTCCGAATCTCCCGACGGCGATTGTGGGCGAGTCGGCAGTGTCGGCAACGGCATGCGCCGAGTCGACCACCTTGTCCACCGGCTGAACCCCTTTCTAGGTGGAAGTAAGACTGACGAGCCAACAGGTTGTGAGCTTAGATAACTATATGCTTTCTCTGTTATCCGTACCACCGGGGACCTCAGGGAGAGGATAATCGCCGACCGACCTGGCGGTCGGCCGTTGCAGGTATCTGGTCTGCGCCGCGACTATCGAGACTGAGGGTAGTGTTCTAAGATAACAATTAATGGTGTCGGCGGTTCTCTGGTCCGACGCGAGCTGATCCTGTAGGAGGACATGTGTTTCTGCAGAACACCTGGTACCCGATCGCCCAGTCCAAAGAGGTTCGCGCTGTCCCGCTCGCCCGGCAGATCGCCGGTCAGCGCCTGGTCATGTATCGCATTTCGGATGGTTCGCCGGTCGTCCTCGAGGACCGCTGCGCCCACCGGGCAGCGCCACTGTCGCTCGGGCAGGTCAGAGGGGACACGATCCAGTGCGGCTACCACGGTATCCAGTACGATCGGTCTGGCGCGGCGACGGATGTTCCATGCCAGGCCAAGTTCAGCCCGGCTACCCGCGTGCGCAGCTACGCCGCCGTCGAACGGCACAACTTCATCTGGGCGTGGATCGGTGAGGCCGAGAAGGCGACGCCGGAAACGGTTCCCAACCTGTGGTGGAATGACCATCCGCAGTGGCGCGGCGACGGTGACACCTTGTTCCTCAAGTGCGACTACCGCCTGCTCGTCGACAACCTGCTCGACCTGACCCACGAGACCTACGTGCACGACAAATCGGCGGGCCACCCGATCATCGTCAAGACGCCGTGCGAGACGACCTGGACCGAGGACACCGTGTCCGTCAGCCGCGTAATGGGCCCCTTCGAGGTTCCTCCGCCGTGGAAAGGCTGGGTCGAGAAAGGGCTCAACTGGTACGGCGAAGTCTATCGCTACCACACGTGTAACTTCATGATGCCGGGGATCGTAGCGATCGAGACCGGTGCGGTGCGGGCCGATTGCCCCGTTCCCAACGACAACCCCAAGGAATCGATCCGGAGCATGCTGATCAACGCCTGCATCCCGGCCGACGAGACTAGCTGCTGGCAGATGTGGGTGTGGCCGCGCAACTATGCGATCGATGACCACCGGCTCACGGCCGATGTCGTGTCCTCGATCAACAAGGTGTTCGCTGAGGACGTCACGATGCTGGAAGCTCAGCAGCGCAACATTTCCGCGCGCCCCGATGCCCGGATGATCGGTATCGCTACTGACCAGGGCCCGCTGCGCGCGCGGGAGATCCTCGCTCGCGCGATCCGAGCGCAGGCGGTCGAGTCCGCCCCCGTTCATGCCGCCGTTTAAGGCTGGTGCACTCGGCCCGCTGCGCTTCGGGCTCACCGGTGAGGTGGTCGTCGTCACCGGCGGTGGCTCGGGTATCGGCCGGGCGACAGCTGAGCTCGCTACCGCCGATGGCGCTCTGGTGGCCGTACTAGACATCGACAAAGCAGGCATTGCCGGGACTATCGAAGGCATTTCTGCCGCCGGCGGAACCGCGCGTGGATATCCAGTCGACGTCAGGGATGCCGAGGGCCTGGAGGCCACCTGCGCCCGTGTGGAGGACGAACTCGGCGCGATCTATGGTCTAGTCCCGTGCGCGGGTACGTCCCGTCCCGAGCCGGCCGAATTGATGCCGCTTACCACCTGGACAGGTCTGATCGATCTCAACCTGACCGGGATGTTCCTGACCTGCCAATCCGCGGGCCGCAGGATGCTCGCCCACGGGCGCGGCGCGATCGTGACGATCGGGTCGGTCGACTCGTTGGCTGGCCACGCAGCCCGTTCGCATTATTGCGCGTCCAAGTTCGCGGTGGCGAACCTGACCCGGGCCCTGGCGCTTGAGTGGGGGCGGCGCGGCGTGCGGGTGAACTGCCTGGCCCCCGGTATCGTCGACACGCCCCTGATCCGGCGCGGGATCCCCATCGATCAGCTGGAGAACGTTCTTCTGGATCGCACGCCACACCCACGCTACGCGGACGCCTTGGACATGGCGAAGGTCGCGTTGTTCCTGCTATCCGACGCTGCGTCCTACGTCAACGGTGCGATCTTGTCCGCTGACGGGGGCCTCAGCGCGGGCTACCTCAACCACACCTTCTCCGGGGTGCGGCGCGCGGTCAGTACGGCAGGGCAACAATGACTGGCCCGCTCCCGCTCGCCGTCGTCTGCGGCGCGACAGATGTGGTTACATCGGCGTGTGTAAGCATTCTCGAGGAGTCGGCAGCCGTTGTGCAGCAGGCCTTCGCCGTGGACGGGCGCCCCGGGCTCGGCGCGTCACCTGACGAGGTTCTCGAGGCATTGGCTGCCCTCGAGGAAAAGTACGGCCCACTGCGCTCACTGGCGGTCGTGCTGCCTCAGGGGGCGTCCGAGATCGCGGCAGAGGAACTGGACGCTAGCGAGTGGCGCGCCCTGATCGACGCGGTGCTGACCCGAACGTTCGTAGTCGTCCAGGCGGCCGGACGGTTGATGATCGGCCACGGCACAGGGGCTATCGCGGTCGTGAGCACCTTGGATGGTCTAGGTGGTGTCACGGGCCGGGCCCATGTCTGTGCTGCTGCGGCGGGTGTGCACGGCTTCGTCGAGGCCGCGGCGATCGAGTGGGGACGTCACGGTGTGCGCATCAATCTCGTGGCCGCGCCCCCGCTGGTCCGGAACAAGGCGGAACGCGAGATGCTGCTCGACCGGACGCCGTCTGCCCGGGAAGTACGTGCGGTTGATATCGCCGGCGCTGTCGGCTTCGCGCTTGCTCCGTCGGCCAGCCAGCTCCACGGCGCGGTACTGACCGTGGACGGCGGGCTGAGCTCGGGGCTGATCACGCGGTGGAATGGGGCCGACCTTGCCTCGAACGTGCTGCTCGAGCGCGGGCTCTACGCCACCCGGTAAGCCGAGCATCCGATCGGAAGGAGCTCTATCATGACCTCGCAGCCCAAGGAAGCACCGGCCGCCGGGAGCGCCCCGGCTTCCTACGGTACGGCCGACGACCCAGTTCTGAAAGCGGTCTCGCGCTGGCTAGAAGAGGTCACGGTCGAGGTGCCCGAGCCGGTATTGCGGCGCGGTGCGCTGGCCGCCATCACGTGGCTGGTCGGACCGCCGCGCGACACGCCCACTCGGGTCGTTCCGCGGTTCTGACCAGCCCGGTGGCCACGGACCTGCGAGCGTTCGCCTATAAGACGCCGGCGACCCTGCCCGCGTTCTCGCACCCAAGGTATGCCAAGACCCAGCGGCGGACCGTGGGGCGGAGGTCTCAGGCGGCGGCCGACGAGAACACTGCGTGCAGGATCCGCCGGTAAGACGAAGTTTGACCAGGAGCGGTAGTGCGGATCACCCGAAAGGCACCGACCGAACCGCATTGTCACGACCGGGGGACGGCGCACTGTCCGAGTCGATCAGCATCCGCCACGGGCGCGTGTACGCCCTCATGACAACGCCGACCGAGGGTCGGCGCCGGAATGCTGCTGGGTCTTGAGCACCTGGCTAGGTACCCTGGGCGCCGCGATCTGCGCCCCGGTAAGGTGCCGGGCTCAGAGCTGTTCGGCCCGGCCGCCGCGGTAACGCTGGAGGACGAGGTAGCGGCCCTTGAGTGCCGCGCGGTCCCAGTGCCCGAAGCCCAGCACGGTGCCATTATGGCCGGCCGCGGCGGGCATCACCTTGATCAGCTCCAGGCCGGCGCGCACGCCGCTGGGGGCCAGCAGTGGTGCGTTGACGAGCGCCTCGGCCAGCAGCCGACCGACGTCGAGGCCCACGAGCTCCCGGGTGCCAAGCGGGGGCTTCCGGCCGATGTGCGCAGCCAGGTTGGCGCCCGTCGGGTTCGACTCCGACGACATGCCGGTGAAGATCCAGCCTTCCAGCGGCGGCAGCCACTCCGTCCGTACCTGGGCGACGGACGCCGCGATGTTGGACAGCTTCGGCAGAGCGGGCGCGGCCTGCTGCAACCTGGCCGCCAACGGTACCAGCGACCACATGCCAAGGTGTACGACCACATCGGGCCGGGTGGCGAGGAGGTCTGGCACGGTCGACGGCGGGAGCGAGCCTAGGGCGGATGCACCCCGCCGGAACACCACCTGAAGTCCGAACCGGGCGGTGGCCCGGTCGAAGAACGACATCATGCGCAGGCCGGTGGCGGCCGTGTCGTGCACCACCGCCACACGGCGCAGGCCCTGGCTGGCGGCGTACTCCGCTAGCAAGGCCGGCTCGTCTTCCAGTGAACCGGCCTGGTAGTTGAAGACCCATTCCGACCGGGTTTCCTCGCTGCCTGCCCACTGCAGGCAGGGCACCTTCGCCCGGTCGGCGACGTCAACGATCGCAAGGACATTGTCGGTCACGGTCGGGCCGAGGATCGCGACCACGCCGCGTTCGAGCAAGCCGCCGAACGTCCGGACCACATCATGGGTGGTGCCAGAAGGCAGCCCGCGAGCCTCCTCATAGATCAACTCCACCGGCCGGTCCAGTCGGCCCGACGCGATCGCTTGGTCGAGCCCGACGCGCAGGCAGCGTTCGTAGGTTCTAGTGCCGGGAGCGGAGATGTCATCGACCATACCGATCAGAATCGGCTCTACGTCTGCCATGTGTGTACTCCTCGATGACGGCCGGACACTGACCCTAGACGGCGGCATGACGCTCGGCCTGGCCCCCGACCATATGAAGTCGGACCCGGACGCCACAATGACCCGGTGCCCGTTCCGAGACGGACCTCAGGCCGGTGCTGACGGCCTGGCCGCTAATGCAGTTACCCTAGCTAATCAATCCGCCCAAGGGCGAGCCGTTAGCACGGACATCATTCTGGCGCGGGTGCTGCCGCGCTGAAGGCGTCTCCCTCATCGAAGCCATCGAAGCCATCGAAGCCATCGAGGCCGTCGACTGAGCTTGATCTGGAGCGGCAATCGACGTCAGGCTCTGATCAGTTGAGCGTGATGTCGTCCCAGCCTGGGGTCCGTGCGGCGGGGTCGAATCGGATGGATACCCGTTTGGTGCGGGTGGCGCCTTCGACGGCGCCTTC
>Ga0302180_10000193_pt1 | contig 52137 bp, 39 predicted proteins | sample I_Palsa_E3_2_FD_200575 | JGI IMG/M metagenome (GOLD analysis project Ga0302180, IMG submission 200575) | Peat permafrost microbial communities from Stordalen Mire near Abisko, Sweden - I_Palsa_E3_2 | ecosystem: Environmental > Terrestrial > Soil > Palsa > Peat permafrost | place: Sweden...
ATTCCAAGCTTTACGATGGTTCCGGTTATCACTTTGGAGCGGTCTGGCCGTTGTTTACGGGATGGGCGTCGGTGGGCGAATACCGTTATCATCGCGAACTTCCGGCGTATTCGAACCTGCGGGCCAACGCGCTCATGGCCATGGACGGCTCACTTGGCCATGTCACGGAAGTCCTCTCTGGCGATTACTACCAAGGGTTCTCGACCAGTTCGCCGCATCAGATCTGGTCCGCGGCAATGGTGGTCAGTCCCATCCTGCGCGGACTGTTTGGATTGCAAACCGATGCGGAGAATCAGCAGATCACACTGGCTCCGCATGTCCCGGCGGACTGGACATCGTTCGCGATTCGGAATGTTCCTCTCGGGCCGGTGCGTGTAGATTTTCAATACCACAAGACGCTCGACAGCATTACCCTTGAGACCACGCGCACCGGTACCGGAGATTGCTGGGTGGAGTTTTCGCCCGCGTTTAGTTTGCGCACTGAAGTGATATCCGTCGAGATGAATGGAAAAGCGTTGCCTTTTAAGATTCAGCCCAACAGTGAAGATCATCATCTATCCGTGCGCTTCCCCGTTTATGGCGCGACAAACAGCGTGGTCATTCGATTGAAGAATGAGTTTGGACTGACGATGACAAACCAGCTTCCGGCGCTGGGCAGCACCAGTAGCGGCTTGCGTGTGATTTCCGAATCATGGAATTCCGTGCGTGATCGATTGACCGTAGAAGTCTCAGGCGTCCCGGGTAGGGAGTACGAATTGGGCGTTTGGAATCCGGGACAGATCAGTTTCGTGGAAGGCGCCGTTCTGACGAAGCAGGGACGGATTCGAATCGAGATGCCGGTGGAGAAGGACACGGACTACCGTCGTCACACAGTGGTGCTCCACTTCCGCAACCCGTAAGCAAGAAAGCCTGTCAAGAGTTTGACTCGCCGGGCAGAAGAGTTCACTCTCAACGAATGTGGCATCGCCGCCTATCTTGGATGGAGGTACCAAGAATGAAGATCATCGTTTCATGGATCGCACAGTCTTTTGCCTGTGTATGCATTTTAGTGTTGACTGCCGCCGCGCAAACGCCAGCCCATGCCGTGGATGCGGAAGGCCATCAATGGTGGCAGCACGCGGTCTTCTATGAGATCTATCCTCGAAGTTTCGCCGACAGCAACAATGACGGCGTAGGCGATCTGAAGGGCATCGCATCGAAGCTCGACTATCTGAAGGATCTGGGCGTGGACGCGATCTGGATTTCGCCCTGCTTCCCTTCGCCGCAGGTGGACTTTGGCTACGACGTTTCCGATTACGAGAACATCGATCCCATGTACGGAACGCTGGCAGATTTCGATCTGCTGGCCAGCGAGGCTAAGAAGCGAGACATTCACATCATTCTCGATTTTGTCGTCAATCACTCCTCGGACCAGCACAAGTGGTTCCTGGATTCGAAGTCGTCGCGTACTTCCGAACACCGCGACTGGTATATCTGGCGCGATGGAAAAGGGCCGGGTGAGCCTCCCAACAACTGGTTGTCGGGGTTTGGGGGGTCGGCATGGAAGTTTGATCCAACCACGAATCAGTATTACTACCATTACTTCTATGCGGAGCAACCGGATCTTAACTGGCGCAACCCGGCAGTTCATGACGCGATGTTTGACGTGACGCGCTGGTGGTACAAGCGCGGTGTGGCGGGATTCAGGCTGGACGCGGTCGACACGCTATTTGAAGACCCGAACCTGCGGGATAATCCCATTCGACATTCCGGAAAGACTGCCTTCGGAGATCCGTTCGAGGAAAATAAATACAACACGAAGTTGCCCGAGGTGCATGACGTGTTGCGCGGATTGCGCAAAGTGGCAGATGAAAGTAACGCCGTGCTGATCGGCGAGACGTGGACGGCGGACGTCGCCGAACTCAACCGCTACTACGGCGAAGGCAATAACGAATTGCAGTTGCCCATGGATTTTCTCTTCACCATGGTCAACAAGTTGTCGCCCGCCGAGTTCCGCAAGCAGATTGCAGCGGTAGACAAGGCCTCCGGCTGGCCGACCTTTGTGATCAGCAACCATGACATTGTGCGCTCCTACGACCGCTACGGCGATGGCAAGCACAACGACCAGATCGCCAAACTGATGGGCGCGCTTTATCTCACGCTGCGCGGAACTCCAATCATGTATTACGGGGAAGAGATCGGAATGAAAACCACTCCGCCGACGCGCAAGAAAGACGTTAAGGATCCAATCGGACGAACCGGATGGCCGAAAGAAAAGGGGCGCGACGGCGAGCGCACTCCGATGCAATGGGACAGCACAGAAAACGCGGGGTTCTCCAAAGGGGCGCCGTGGCTTCCAGTTCCTCCGACTTACAGGACGCACAACGTGGCGGATGAATCGAAAGACCCGGATTCGGTGTTGGAGTTCTACAAGAAAGTGCTCAAACTGCGGCACACGAATCAGGCGCTGCTGGAGGGAAACTACACGGCCGTCGATGAATCGAACGCCAATGTGTTGTCGTACATGCGCGTTTATAAGGACCAGGGTGTGGTCGTGGCCCTGAATATGTCGGACGCGCCGCAGAAGGCCAAACTCGATTTGAACGGCAACGGTTTCACTGCGACGAAGAGCCTGCTCACAACCGGGAAGTCAGCCGCCAATGGAGGCGAAATTTCGTTGGAGCCTTACGGGGTTTTTGTCGGAGAGCTTACGAAATAATCCGAAGTGAGTCTGGCCGCGCGCCAGCGGAAGCTCAAGATACTTCGTTTTCTCGATGTTGCTCCCATGACGCAACGCGGGCCACTGCTTCATTCCAACGTTGTCGCATTGCACCCGCTTGTGAGCGCGGCATGTGTGGTTCAAACCGGCGTTCCTCCCGCGGCATTTCACAAACTGCCTGTACGTCCTTCCAGAAGCCCGCACCCAAGCCGGCCAGATATGCGGCGCCGAGCGCGGTTGTTTCTGTCATCGCGGGGCGCACCACCGGTACTCCGAGTATGTCCGCCTGGAACTGCATAAGAGCGTTGTTGGCGGATGCCCCGCCATCCACGCGCAGCTCCTTAAGCGGAGTGCCGGTGTCGGTTTGCACCGCGTCCATTAAGTCGGCAACCTGGTACGCGATACTTTCCAGTGCCGCTCGCGCGATGTGGCCTGCGTTACTTCCTCGAGTGAGACCGAATATGGCGCCGCGCGCGTAGGAGTCCCAGTGCGGAGCGCCCAGGCCCACGAACGCGGGGACGAAGTACACTCCGCCATTGTCGTGGACGGAATTCGCCAGCGCTTCCACTTCCGGCGAGGTGCGAATAATTCCCAGGCCGTCGCGCAGCCACTGGACGACGGCTCCGCCTACAAACACGCTACCCTCGAGCGCGTAATCGGTGATGTCGCCGATTTTCCAGGCCACGGTTGTCAGCAGGCGATTGGTCGAAGGGACGGCTCGATTGCCCGTGCTCTGCAACATGAAGCATCCCGTGCCGTAGGTGTTCTTGGTGAGGCCGGGGCTGGTGCATCGTTGCCCGAATAGCGCGGCCTGCTGATCGCCGGCGATGCCTGCGAGTGGAATGCCATTGAGCCCCGTAACTGAACTCACCTCTCCATAAAGCTCACTCGAAGGACGCACTTTCGGCAACATCGAAGCCGGAATGCGAAGGAGATCGAGAAGGTCATTGTCCCAGCCGCCGCCATGGAGATTGAAAAGCATTGTCCGCGAAGCGTTGCTGGCGTCCGTGATGTGTACGCGGCCACCTGTCAGCTTCCAAACCAGCCATGTATCCACGGTCCCGAACGCCAGGTGGTTCGCATTGGCAAGCTGACGGGCATTCGGCACTTGGTCCAAAACCCAGGCAATCTTGCTGCCCGAGAAGTATGCATCGATCAACAAACCGGTCCGCTGCTGTATCAGAGGTTCGCGCCCTTGCGCCTTGAGTTCCTCACAATAAGCAGCGGTGCGGCGATCCTGCCACACAATGGCGTTGTAAATAGGCTTGCCCGTCCTGCGGTCCCAGACAATAGTGGTTTCCCTCTGGTTGGTGATGCCGATGGCGGCCACGTCGCTCGGCTGCACGTTGGCTTGCGCTAAAACTTCGAGGGCAACGGCGATCTGCGACGTCGCGATCTCTTCGGGATCGTGCTCCACCCATCCAGGCTTGGGAAAGATCTGCGCGAACTCGCGCTGGGCCACGGATCGGACGGCGCCCTGCAGGTCAAACAAGATGGCTCGTGAACTTGTCGTGCCCTGGTCGAGCGAGAGAATGTAACGCAAGAAGCCTCCTGTTTTCTGCAGAATTTCTAAGACGAAGGTGAGGACGAGGACTGAAATGCGCGCAAGAACCGTCGAATGCCGAAATCGTAAACAGCGCCGCCGACGAGTCCGCCGAGCAGCGGAGCAACGACTGGCACCCACCATACGCGAGGGCCATCGGTGAGGCCGTTGTTCTTGAATCCGGCCACCGCGGTGAAAAGGCGCGGGCCGAAATCGCGCGCGGGATTGATTGCATATCCGTGCATCCCGCCGAAGCTCATGCCAATGGCCACGACCACCAACCCGATCATCAACGGCGCCAGGTTGGCTCCAGGAGGCACATTGAGTTCGTCTGTAATCGCCAAGACCAAGAGCAGCAGCAGAGCCGTGCCGATGACCTGATCGAGAAACCCTGCCTGAAGCAAGGCCGGAAAAGCCGGAAACGTGGTGAACACGCCCGCAGTTCTTGCCAGTTGAGGGTCGACTTGGTGGAAGGCCGGCAGATAGTTCCGGTACACCAGTGCGGCGGCAAGGAACGCTCCTGCCGTCTGCGCAATGGAATAAGGCAGCACTTTGCGCCAGGGAAAATCACGGAACACGGCCAGGGCGAGCGTGACCGCCGGGTTGAGATGACCGCCCGAAACCTTTCCCGCAACGTAAATCCCCATGGTTACGGCCAATCCCCAACCTAGAGTGATGTTGGTGTAGCCGCCATGAACGGTCGCGCCGGGACTGTTCGAGGGAAACAGCACCACCATGGCAACGACCCCCGTGCCAAAGAGCATCAAGACGAAAGTTCCCAGAAACTCGGCAATCAACTCGGCAGTCAGGGTGGGTTTCTTGTTCATCGGAGCTTCGTTTCCGCGCCGGTTCAGCGGCGGCTTTTCGACCGCCAGTAGTCTACAAGAAGCCGGGGTTGCGCTGCGTTCGTCGCTGTCTCGAGTTCCGAAAACAGGCGTTTTTTCTTGACAGGCAGGGCGCAACCTGTAAGATAGAGAATATTTATTCATAATAATGAATAAATATCCATAATGAATAAAACCTTGCGGCAGAGAGCTGTCTTGGAAGCGCTGAAGCAGGGTCCGGTTGCCAACCAGGAAGATTTGCAGCGGGCGTTGCGCAAGCGGGGGTTTAAGGTGGGCCAGGCGACCCTGTCGCGAGATATTCGCGACCTGAATCTCAGCAAGACGGCGGATGGTTATGTCTTGCCTCAAGGAGAAGGCGCATCGGGTTTGGCGTTACCCCCGGTGCAGCGGCTGGTTCGAGAGTTCGTGCTGGATGTGCGCATCGCTCAGAACCTGCTGGTGGTGAAGACAATCATCGGCAGCGCTCAGCCGGTGGCAGCGGCGCTCGACGAGCAGGAATGGGAGGGAGTTGTGGGAACGATCGGCGGTGACGATACGATCCTGATTGTCTGTCCCGACAACCACGCCGCAAAGAAGGTGACGGTTCGGATCGAGGAGATGCTCGGCTGATGTCGGCGAAACTCAAGACTGCGGTGCTCGGAGCCAGCGGCTATTCCGGCCTGGAATTGACGCGCATTCTGGAGCGCCATCCGCGCCTGGAGCGGCCCGTACTTATGCGGCGTGAGGGCAGCGGCAATGGTGCAACCGACTTGGCCGAAGTGTTTCCAGAACTGTCGGGCAATGGAGGCTATCCGCTGAAACCGCTCTCATGGCCGGAACTGAAACGCGAGGGCGTGCGGTTGCTCTTCCTGGCCACGCCGCATGAAGCCTCGCGGTCTCTGGTGCCCGAGGCCATCGCGCAGGGGCTGCGCGTGATCGATCTGAGTGGCGCGTGGAGGCTCAAGCAGGAGCGGCACCGCGCCATCTACTCGTTTCAAGACGCGGACGCGGTCACGGCCGCGGAACTGACGGCGAAAGCGGTGTATGGCTTGCCGGAGTTGCATGGAGATCGGATTGCTTCGGCTCAGTTGGTCGCGAATCCAGGTTGCTATGCGACCTCGGTGATTCTAGCCTTGGCGCCGTTGCTCCAGGCCGACCTGATCGATCGAGAACGCGGAATTGTCTCCGATTCGAAGTCCGGAGCGTCCGGAGCGGGCAAGGCGCCCACTTCGCGTACTCACTTCGTCTCCGTGGCGGACAATCTTTCCGCCTACTCGGTGTTCAACCATCGGCATCTGGGAGAGATGAAGGAGCAATTGGGACTGGACGACGCGGAGCTGACATTCACTCCTCATTTGCTGCCGATTCCGCGCGGGATGCTGTCGACGATTTACGTGCATTTGAGCGAGGCGATGGAGCCGGCGGAAGTGGAATCCTGTCTGCGTGATTTCTATTCGGGCAAGCATTGGGTGCGAGTGTTTGCGACACCGAAGCTGCCGGAGTTGCACTTTTCGCTGCGTACGAATTATTGCGATCTCGGCTTTTGTCTGGCAGGGGACGGTCGACGGCTGGTGCTGGTTTCCTGCGTCGACAATTTGCTGAAAGGCGCGGCAGGACAAGCCGTGCAGAACATGAATCTGATGTATGGCTGGGAAGAGCGGGAGGGTTTGCAGTGACGATTGTGTTGAAAATCGGCGGAACGGCGATTGAAGACGCTGCGACGTTGCGCAAGTGCGCCCAGTCGATTGCGGAGCTGGCGCGGGATGGGCACCGCGTGGCAGTGGTTCATGGCGGCGGCGGCGCGCTGACCCGCATGTTGGAGCGGCTGGGCAAAAGGAGCGAGTTCGTGGACGGACTGCGCGTGACCGATGGGGAGACTCGAGATGTGGCTTTGATGGTGTTGGCTGGGCTCGTCAACAAGACGTTGGCGGCGGCCATCCAGTCAGCGGGCATGCCCGCGATTGGATTCTGTGGCGGCGACGGCATGACGTTCCGCGCGCGCAAGAAATTTGTCCGCGGCCGCGATCTGGGATTCGTCGGCGACATTTGTTTCGCGGATCCCTGCTGGATCGAAGCGCTGTGGCAGCAGGGAGGAATCCCGGTTCTGGCTTCGCTGGCCCTGGGCGCCGATGGGGAATATTACAACGTCAACGCCGATGAAATGGCGGCTTCCTGCGCCGCGGCTTGCCACGCCGACACGCTGATCTTTCTCACCGATGTGCCCGGAGTAAAAGATGCCGCCGGAACCGTGATGCCGCGGCTGAGCACAAAGCAAGCGGATGAATTGGCGGCCGGTTCGATTATCAGCGGCGGCATGTTGCCCAAGCTGCACGCCTGTGGGCAGGCGCTGAAACAAGGAGTGGGACGCGTGCGAATTCTGCCCGCAACCCAGGCGGAAGTTCTGCCCCAGTTCTACTTGACCAAGTTGTCGTGTGGCACCGAGGTCTATTCATGAGCCAGTCGGTCGCTTCCAGTTACAGATCGCAACCGGCGCAGAGAAAGGAATCAAAGTTGAATAGTCACGTCCAAAGCAGAGCAGCAGCCGCTCCCGCGAGGGTTCCGCAACGCTTCTGGTGCCCTGACGTTGTCTCCACTCGCGATCTCGGTCCGGCCGGCGTCGAAGCGGTCTTGCAGTTGGCGGGAATCATGAAGTCGCGCCCGGCTGACTTTCGCAAGGCGCTGGCCGGCAAGCAAATGGTAATGTTCTTCGAGAAGCCCTCCTTGCGGACCCGCTTGACGTTCGAGGCAGGAATGGTGGGTCTGGGCGGTACGGCGATGTTCGTGGATCAGACTCACGAACGGATCGACGCCCGCGAAAAATTGAGCGACGTCGCGCACAACCTGGAGCGATGGGTCGACCTGATTGTCCTGCGCACCTACTCGCAGCAGACCATCGAGGGCATGGCGCAGCACGCCTGCGTCCCAGTCATCAACGCCCTCAGCGATCTGGAACATCCCTGCCAGGCGCTGGCTGACTATCTCACCCTGCTGGAACGATTCGGAGATCGGAAGAACTGCTGCCTGGCGTACGTGGGCGACGGAAACAATGTGGCGCACTCGTTGCTGCTTACCGCCGCGTGCCTCGGTTCGTCGATTCGCGTGGCGACTCCGAAAGGCTACGCGCCCAATTCGCAGATTGTCGCCGACGCGCTCGAAATTGCCGGGGAGACCGGCGCTGAAATTCAATTGCTAACCGACCCGCACGAAGCGGTTGCGGGAGCCAATGCGATTTACACCGATGCCTGGACGAGCATGGGGCAGGAGCGAGAGGAAGAAAAGCGAGCGAAGATATTCCCGCCGTACCAAGTCAATGCCGAACTCATGGCGGAAGCCGCTCCCCATGCGATTTTTATGCACTGCCTGCCGGCGCACCGCGGGCTGGAAGTGACGGACGCGGTCATGGATTCAGAACAGTCTGTGATTTTCGAGCAGGCGGAGAACCGCCTGCACGTACAAAAAGCGATTCTTTATTTGCTGCTGGGCGGCGGCGATCGCCTGCCCGCAAGGAGTGCTCATGCCTGAAAAAGTTGTTCTTGCCTACTCAGGAGGACTCGATACCTCCATTATTATTCCGTGGCTCAAAGAGAATTACGCGTACAGCGTGATCGCAATGGTCGGTGACGTGGGCCAGGGCGACGACATCGAAGCCGTGGTCGAAAAGGCCTACGCCACGGGCGCAAGCAAAGTAGTCGTCGAGGATCTCCGTGACGAATTCTTGACCGGCTACGTTTTCCCAGCATTGCAGGCCGGAGCGGTCTACGAACATAAGTATCTGCTGGGCACATCGCTGGCGCGTCCTGTGATCGCCAAACATCAGGTCGAAGTCGCTCTGCGAGAGGGAGCGACGGCCGTGGCGCATGGCTGCACGGGCAAGGGGAACGACCAGGTTCGCTTCGAGTTGACCTACCAGGCGCTCGCGCCCGAGCTGAAAGTAATTGCGCCCTGGCGGGAGTGGTCGCTCAAATCGCGCGAAGATTGCCTGGACTATGCCGAGCAGCACGGTATTCCTGTAGCGGCAAGCCGTGAGAGGATTCACAGCCGCGACCGCAACCTGTGGCATCTCAGTCACGAAGGCGGAGAGCTGGAAGACGCCGCGAATGCGCCGCTGCCGAGCACCTGGCAGATGACCCGCTCGCCCCAAGAGGCGCCGGACAAGAACGAGCAGGTGACCATCGCCTTCGAGAAAGGGATTCCGGTCACGGTAGATGGCATGAAGATCGACCCCGTGCCGCTGGTCGAGTTGCTGAACGAAATCGGTGCGCGCAACGCAATAGGACGCGTGGATCTGGTAGAGAACCGCTTCGTCGGCATGAAGTCTCGCGGTTGTTACGAAACGCCCGGCGGAACGTTGCTGATCGCCGCGCATCGCGAATTGGAAGCGCTTTGCCTGGAGCGCGAGGTGGCGCACTTCAAACAGCACGTCGCGCTGAAGTATGCGGAACTCGTCTACTTCGGACTGTGGTTTACGCCCCTGCGCGAGGCGCTGGATGCTTTTGTCGCCTCCACGCAGGCAGAGATGACCGGCAGCGTGACGCTCTCTCTCTACAAAGGGAACGTCTCCGTGGTGAGCCGCCAGTCCGAGCACTCGCTCTACCGCACCGATCTTTCTTCGTTCACCATGGGCGACACTTATGACCAGAAAGATGCGGAGGGCTTTATTCGAATCCTCGGGCTGCCCTCGCGTACGCGTGCTCGCGCTCGCGCCGAGGTTGCACGATGAAGATGTGGTCGGGCCGGTTCCGGCAGCCGCTGGACGCGCAATTCGAACGCTGGCAGCGGTCGTTCGACTTCGACCGCCGTCTGCTCAGCTACGAGCTTGCGGCCAGCGGCGCCCATGCACGTGCCCTGAAAAACGCCGGCGTTCTATCCGCCGACGAGCTCATCGGCATCCTCGAAGGCCTGCAGCAGATTGGAGAGATCGCCGCCACGGCCAAGAACTTTCTTGAAGACGATGAAGCCGAGGACGTGCATCACTTCGTCGAGAAGCAACTCGTCGCGCGCATCGGCGACCTGGGCTACAAGTTGCACAGCGGACGCAGTCGCAACGAGCAAATTGCCACTGACTTGCGCCTCTATGTTCGCGCGGCGATCGACGAGCTACGAAAGGAACTGGCTGAGGTCTGCGCGAGCTTCACCGACCGTGCAGATCAAGCGGGCAGCGCCGCCATGCCTGCTTACACGCATTTGCAGCACGCCGAGCCAGTACTGGTAGCTCATTGGCTGCTGGCCTATGTCGAGATGTTCTTGCGCGATGCCGGCCGGCTGGCCGATTGCCGCAAGCGGTTGAATGTATGCCCGCTGGGATCGGGCGCGGTGGCCGGTGCGACTCTGCCGCTCGATCGTGCCGCCATGGCGGATGAACTTGACTTCTCCGCTCCCACGGCGAACAGCATCGACGCCACCAGCGACCGCGATTTCGTTCTTGAATTCGTCCATACGCTTTCGCTTCTGAGCCTGCACTTGAGCCGGTGGGCGGAGGAAACGATTATTTTTTCGACGCAGGAATTTGGTTTTGTGCAGTTGCCCGAGGCCTATTCGACCGGCAGCAGCGCCATGCCGCAAAAGAAAAATCCCGATCTGCTGGAGCTCGTACGGGGCAAAACGGGCCGCGTCATCGGGAGTGCAACCGCTTTGATGGTTACGTTGAAAGGCTTGCCCCTGGCCTACAACAAAGACCTGCAGGAAACGCAAGAGCCGTTGTTCGATGCCGCGGACACGGCAGTCGCGTTGTTGCCGCTGGTTGCCGACTGGATGAAAGCCGTGGAGTTTGACCACAAACGCATGAACGAGGCGTCTCAGTCGGGATTCATAAACGCATGGGCGGCGGCGACTTATCTGGTCGGTCGCGGCGTTCCTTCGCGGCTAGCGCATGAGCAGATTGGCAAGGCCGTCAAACTGTGCCTCGAAAAGCGGTGCGGGCTTCAAAATCTGACGCTCGATGAACTGCACACGCTGCACCCCATTTTCGATCAGAGTTTTTATGACTGTCTGAAGCCGGCCTCCGTGCTGGCGATCCACGATGTTGTTGGCGGTACCGCGCCTGCCCGAGTGCGTCAGGGAATTGCGGCGGCGAGAAAGAAAATCGAGTTCCTGCGCGAGGAGGTCCATGCGCACGCGTAAAGCTATTTTGCCGGACGCCCAGCACATTCACGATCTGATCTCGGCCTATTCCGGCGACGGCACTTTGCTCCCACGCACGCTGGCGGAGATTTGTGAGAACGTAAGAGACTTTGTGGTGCTCGAAAATCAAGGCCGCACCATCGGATGTGGTGCGCTGCATCTATATGGCACGCACTTGGCCGAAATTCGTTCCATCACCGTTGGACCTCGGGTACAAGGCCAGGGCGGGGGCAGCCGGCTGATGAAGGCTCTGATGGCCGAAGCAAAACGCCATCGAGTGGATTGCATCTGCCTTTTCACGCGGGCCCCCGAATTTTTTACGCGCCAGGGATTTCAGATTGCGCAACGTGAGGACCTTCCCGACAAGATTTACAAGGATTGCCACGTCTGTCCCAGATTTCACCGTTGCGACGAAGTCGCCATGGTGCGCGGCAAGCTTCCCACCTTCGCTATCCTGCCCGAACCGCCGAACTGGCTGGTGAAGCTTCAGGACCTGACCGGCAACGCGGGGTAAACTGCGGTCGTTCTCGATCAAGGGCGGGCGCTTCTGCCGATCGGTCTAACGAGAGGTAGGGGACTTTTCCGCGAAGAGAGTCCCCAGCTCCCGCTCCCAATGCTATGATTCCGAGCGGAAGCATAACTATGTCGATCGCCATACCGAGCCGTTCTACCGTAGTTTCTCCTGAGGCATCGTCATCCTCCACAGGCCCCCTGGCTGTCGTGACCACGCTATTTTTTATGTGGGGCTTTCTGACTTGTCTCAACGACATTCTCGTCCCTCACCTGAAGTCGATTTTTGACCTGAATTACACCGAGGTCATGCTCATTCAGTTTGCCTTCTTTGGAGCGTATTTTCTTTTCTCCATACCCTCCGCCAAGATCATCGATTGGATCGGCTATCAACGGTCGATGGTGGTGGGTTTACTGACCATGGGCGTGGGCGCATTTCTTTTTGTGCCCGCAGCCAGTGTTCCATCGTACCCGCTGTTTCTGGTGGCACTGATTGTCCTGGCAGCCGGCATTACTTGCTTGCAGGTCGCAGCCAATCCCTACGTGACAGTGTTGGGCAAACCCGAGACGGCATCGAGTCGCTTGAATCTCACGCAGGCGTTCAATTCCCTGGGGACCTTTCTGGCTCCATTCTTCGGCGGCCTTCTGATTCTGAGCGCAGCGCCAAGGACGATGGAAGAAATACGGACGCTGGCGCCCGATGCTTTGCAGGCCTATCGCTTGCACGAGGCCGCCACCGTCAAGACTCCTTATGTGGGTTTGGGCATTGCGCTGGTGGTGCTGGCGGTCGCGATCGGCAGCTTCAAGTTACCGAAAATCCCCCAGGCCCAGCACAAAGTCGGCGAAAAAGTGAACGACTCTATCTGGAGGCACCCGAACTTGATTCTTGGCGCGATCGGCATCTTCGTCTACGTTGGCGCGGAGGTTTCGATTGGGAGCTTCCTGGTGAACTATTTCAGCCAGCCAGGGATCGGCGGACTCACTGAGAAAGTTGCGGCCAGTTTCGTTGCCTTTTATTGGGGCGGAGCCATGCTAGGACGATTCATCGGGTCGAATTTCCTGGGAGGCGCGAAGGCTAGATATATGGGCCTGGTAACAGCCGCCAGCATCGCGTTGATCTTGCTCTCCTATCCAATTGAATCCCACATGCCGCCAGGATATCAGCCGGGAGTGCCGAATCTAACCTGGCTTGCGTGGCTAGTGGTTGCGGGGCGTCCGTTGTTCATTCTGGTTGCGATCGCGGCAGCCACGATCGCACTGGTGGCGATGCTGCGCGGAGGCACGGCCACTGCAGATACGGGAGTATTGCTGGGAATTTGCGCCATCTCCACGAGTGCACTCGTAGCAATCTCGATGCTCAGCACCGGGCACTTCGCCATGTGGAGCATCATCCTGGTCGGCTTTTTCAATTCCATCATGTTTCCGAGTATTTTCACTCTGGGTGTCGCGGAACTTGGCCCGCTTACGGGGGACGGCTCCGGAATCATGATCATGGCAATCGTGGGCGGAGCCCTTCTCCCGCTTGCGCAAGGCGCGGTCGCAGACAGGATCGGAATTCACCACGCTTTCTTTCTTCCTGTGATCTGTTATCTCTACATCCTGTTCTTCGCGTTAAGTGGTTCTAAACCGAACAGCGAGCGGCGCGCCCAGACATCGTGAACCGGCACGCGAGGGGCCTTCAAACAGACATTCGCACCGGTGGAGCGCAACGCCCAAGCGTAATACTGTGCGATGGAACGAGTAGACTTACACTAGACGGGAACCGTCGAACGTCGACAGCTGAGGCGACCTAGAAGACCCATGGCGCGAAAAAAGAAACCGGGCGATGGACCGCCGGTGATCACTCTTAAGTCTGTCGCCCGGCACTTAGGGCTCACTCCAGGCACGGTTTCCTGCGTACTGAATGATGCCCCGTCGGCTCGTGCCATTCCGGCGCAGACCAAGAGCCGGATTTTTGCCGCCGCCAAAAAGCTGAATTACCAGCCGAACTACTTTGCCCGGTCCCTGCGCAAGAAGCGCACCTACACCGTGGGAGTGATCGCCGAGGAAATTGGCGATTCGTATGGTTCCCTGGTGATTAGCGGCATTGAAGAATACCTGCGCAAGAAGGAATATTTCTTCCTAACGGTGGCCCATCGGCATGATCAGGAGATGCTGAAGCGATACGCCTCTCTTCTGATGCAGCGTGGAGTCGAAGGCTTAGTTACGGTTGACACGATCCTGCAGGAATCTCCGCCCCTGCCTACGGTGGCAGTGCCCGGTCACAAAGAGCTGAAGGGGGTGACGAATATCGCGCTCGATCACCAACGGGCTGCCTTTCTGGCGCTGAGTCACTTGGCTGGCCTATCCCATAAACGCATTGCTTTCATGAAAGGACATCCGCTCAGTACCGACTCGGCGGACCGCTGGGATGCGATATGTGACGTAGCCCAGCAGATCGGTATCGAGACTGATCCTGAACTCACGGTACAAATCGACCGCGACGAGGCAACGCCTCAGGTGGGTTATCCGTTCGCCCAGCAACTGCTGGCGCGTAAAAAGCCGTTCACCGCCTTGTTCGCGTACAACGATATTTCCGCGATCGGCGCGATCCGGGCTTTCCAGGAAAAAGGTCTGCGTGTGCCGCAGGACATTTCCGTAATCGGCTTTGACGACATTCCAGGGGCCGCATTCCACTTTCCAAGCTTGACCACGGTTCGACAGCCTCTGGTTCGGATGGGACAAGTTGCCGCTCAGATCCTGCTGGAGCGGATCGAGGGCAAGCGGGATTATCCCGCGCAGGTCGCGATTGAGCCGGAGCTAATTGTGCGAGAATCGACGGGCGAGGCTGCCAAGCGCTAGCTTCGGCTGAATCAGGCTGGGCGAAATGAGCTTCGGCGACGCTTGCTTTTGACATCTCTGCCACCTTTAGCCCGGCTTTGCACTGGATGTCCTCTATCGAAACATCGCGGGCCGTTTCCTCTGCCAAACTCCTTACCGCCGCTGCGCATGCCGCTTTCGTGCCTGTCGGAATCGTAACCGTTCTTCTGGGCCCAATGCTGCCCACGCTGTCGGCGCGTTGGTCCTTGGATTATGCTCAGGCCGGTTCTCTGTTTGCCGCCCAATACGCCGCGTCTACGCTGGCGGTCGTCTTGTCCGGATTTTTCGTGTCCCGCTGGGGATTTCGGTTTGCGATCAACTCCGGACTCTTGGTTATGGCCGCGGCCCTCGTGGCCTTGCCCCACGGTTCCCGGTCGCTCGGGTGGATTTGCATCGCGGCCTGGGGCGGCGGTCTAGGTCTGGTAGTCCCAGCCGCGAATCTGTTGGTCGCAGAAGTGAATCCTCAACGCCGAAGCGCCGCATTGAGCCTGTTGAACTTCTCCTGGAGTCTCGGGGCTGTCGCCTGTCCCTTTCTGGTTGCGGTCGCGATCCGGCACCACGCCATCGTCTTTTTCTTCAACGTGGTGGCAGGACTCATCCTGCTGGTGTTGGTGGGCATAGCGGCGCTGCCGGCCTACGTTACGGATCCAGCCGCGGCCACTCGCGCAGGGAAAGCCCCGGATCAAGCCATCCCTTGGCGCGATCGTTTCATGCCGGCGCTTGGCGCACTCTTTTTTGTCTATGTAGGTACGGAGAACGCAGTCGGCGGCTGGATTGCGTCTTATGCCAAGAGTCTTAGCGCTACTCCGGTCACTCTGTCGGCGATGACTCCGTCGTTCTTTTATTTTGCGCTCATGGCCGGACGCTGGCTGGCCCCCGTGCTGCTGCGGACAATCGACGAAATCAAGTTCGCGAGGGCCGGGATTTTGCTTGCTTGCGGCGCGATGGCGGGGTTGGTGGGGACGCGCACCATGTCCGGAGTGGTGTTAAGCGCAGCTCTTGCGGGACTGGGACTCGCCGCAGTGTACCCGATCACGATATCTCTTTTGTCGCGGCAGTTCGGGGCCGCCGCTTCTCGCGTCGGCTCCGTTATGTTCGTGATGGCCAACCTTGGAGGCGCTTGCCTGCCTTGGCTGGTGGGTTATTCCTCCACCCGGCTGGGTACGCTGAAAGCCGGCCTGATGGTCCCACTGGCCGGCGGCGTGTCGATGCTGGCGCTGTATTTCGCGCCGTGGAAGCCAGCACTTAGCGAGCAGAACGAGTGAAGAGTTGGCTTTAGTAATATTTTCGCGCCGGACGCGCGAACGGAAATGAAGGGCTTGGTCGATCTGTCTCCGCGAGCATTTTGCACGGAACTGGATCGCGGCAAACTTGCTAGGCGGTAACCTGCACCGATACCAACTCCGGGTTGCAGCGGGAATTTTGCATCGACTTCACGGCGTCTTCGGCTGTGAATCTGCCCATAGCCAGGGCCAGCTTGCGGTTGGTGGTTGTCTGGATGGGACTGCGGTCAATGCGCTGCACGTATTCAGTTGCGCGCGCGCCGCCACGGTTCACTTTCACAAGAAACTTGGTGTTCTTCATGATTGTCCCCTTACTTTCTCAGGATGGTAGTCACGGGTGACACACAGAATTGGATCCGACACGGTTCGCGACAGGTTCCTAGACAAGGGTCATGACGCGGTTCCGTTTTCAAGAGGGCGCTGACATTAGAAAATTATAGACAGGGCAGACTTATAGTTCTGAAGACCTGTAAAGATTTAAGAATTCGTAAAGATTAAGAAATCCGAAACCGGGAAGATATGCTTGCGCTACTTTCAATACTAGCCTTGTGCGCTGGAGTTGTCAACCCGGATTGGAGCTAGTGTGATGTCAAGCTGCTATTTCCACAAGCAGCTTGACGTCACCTCCTTTTGGCCGAATTTGACAAATCGTCGGTGCAGCCCTACCTTTCCGTTGGATGTCGTGGAGGCTTTCTCATGCACAAAGTCATCTCGGACATACGTCCTGGTTGAGCTGCATCGTTCCTTTCCTTTTTCTTCGTTTCCGCACTCGATCATGAATAGATAGAACCACGGGAGATAGAAATCGTTATGCGCCTTGGAGTCTTTACGCCTCTGCTATCGCATCTGCCCTTGGCCTCGGTTCTCAAGAAACTCAAGGCCCTCAATATCGATACCGTCGAGCTGGGCACGGGAAACTATCCCGGCGATGCGCATTGCAATCTCTCGATGCTCGAAGATGCTTCCGCTCTCGCTGAGTTTCAGAAGGTCCTGGCCGATCACGGCGCCAGCATCAGCGCCTTGAGTTGTCACGGCAACGCACTTCATCCCGATAAGGCCCGCGCGCAGCGAGACCGGGAGGTGAGCCGTAAGACCATCCTGCTAGCCGAAAAACTCGGGATTCCTGTAGTAGTGGACTTCTCAGGATGCCCCGGCGATTCGCCCCACGCCACGGCTCCCAACTGGGTCACGTGCCCCTGGCCACCGGACTACCGCAAAGTCCTCGACTGGCAGTGGAACGAGGTCGTCGCGCCCTATTGGATCGAACACGCAAAGTTCGCCGCCGATCACGGAGTGAAGATCGCGATCGAGATGCATCCGGGGTTCGTAGTCTATAGCCCCGAGACGATGCTCAAGCTGCGCTGCGTCACCGGACCTGGCGTGGGCTGTAACTTCGATCCCAGCCACCTCTTCTGGCAGAGCATCGACCCCGTCGCCGCCGTTCGCGTACTCGAAGGCGCCATCTTTCACGTCCACGCCAAAGACACGCAGATTTACCAGGCCAACCTGCCGCGAACCGGCGTGCTCGACACCAAGCCGTACACCGAGGAGCGCGAACGCGGATGGATCTTCCGCACCTGCGGGTACGGTCACGGCGCGGAGTGGTGGAGAGAGTTTGTTTCTACCCTGCGCATGTTTGGCTACGATTCCGTGCTCTCCATTGAGCACGAAGACAGCTTGCTGTCGCCGGAAGAAGGACTGGCCAAAGCCGCCACATTCCTCAACAGCATCGTGATCCACGAGCAGCCTGGCGCTGCCTGGTGGGTCTAGGGCTGGCAGATGGGACAACGATGAACCCGATCAGAACGGCAATCTTCGGCACCGGATTCATGGGCCGAGTACATCTGGAAGCGGTTCGGCGCGTGGAATTTGTCGAGGCTGCTGCCGTTGCAGGCAGGAATGCGGAGGCGGCGCAGCGCCTGAGCGCCGGCTTTTCCATTCCCACCATCACGACCGACTACCGCAAAGTCCTGCGCGATCCGGCGATCGACGCAGTTCACATCTGCACACCCAACGCGCAGCACTTTCCCATGGCCAAGGACGCGCTTCAGGCGGGCAAGCATGTGATCTGCGAAAAACCACTGGCCACGAGCGTCGAGCAAGCGGAAGAACTCGTCTCTCTCGCCGTGCAACAGGGTGTTCGCAATTGCGTCTGTCACAATTTGCGCTGTTACCCCATGGTGCAGCAGATGCGCCGCCTGCGCGAAGGCGGTGACCTGGGTGAAATTCTCATCGTGCAGGGCACGTACTCGCAGGACTGGCTGCTCTACGACACCGACTGGAACTGGCGCGTCGACGCCGAAGCCGGCGGCCCTTCGCGCTGCATGGCCGACATTGGCTCGCACTGGTTTGATATGGCCGAGCACGTGACCGGGCTGCGTGTGACCTCTCTCTGTGCCGATCTTCAGACCTTCCACCCCACGCGCAAGCAGCCGAAGCACTCGGTCGAGACTTTTGCCAATAAACTACTCGGTGGGGACGACTACATTGAAACAGCCGTGGATACAGAAGACTTCGGTGCCGTCATCTTCCGCATGGGCGCTCGCACGCGCGGCGGCGTCGTCGCCAGCCAGGTTTCCGCTGGACGCAAGAACCGGCTTAGCATCGAGATCTACGGCACACGATCTTCCGTCGCGTGGGACCAGGAGCGTCCCGACGAACTCTGGGCAGGCCACCGCGACGTGGGCAATCAGATATTCGTCAAGGATCCATCTCTGCTCAAGCCCGCAGCGCGCAACTACTCCGATCTTCCCGGCGGCCACAGCGAAGGCTACGACGATACGTTCAAGCAGGTCTTCCGCCGCTTCTATTCTTCGATCGGATCACCGGGCAGCGCAGCCGAGTACCCGCAGTTCGTCGATGGATTGCGGCAAATGATCATCCTCAACGCCGCGCTTGAGAGCAATCGGACGCGAGGCTGGATAGATGTTCCCGCATTTGAAACTGGCCATTGAAAGGAACGCTGCGTGTTGATCCTCGCCGCTATTGTCGCCATCTTCATCTATGGGATGATCGCCGCCATGTTGGGCACCATCCTGCCCGACCTGTCGGATCGCTTCCATCTTTCGCCCAGCCAGAACGGCACCATCGCATTTGCGCAGGCGCTGGGGCTGATCATGGCTTCGCTCGCCGTCGGCCCGCTGCTTGATAACGAAGGCAAAAAGCTCGGCATCATCCTCGGACTTGCCTTCATCTCCATTGCGCTCTACGCCCTGCCGCGCTCGCCAGGCTTTCGCAGCATCTTGCTTCTGCTGTTTCTGCTCGGAGTGGGCGGCGGCATCGTCGTGACCGCCGCGAATGCTCTGGTCAGCGATGTAGGCGAAGCTCATCGTGCCACCGCGCTGAATCTGGTCAACCTGTTCTTCGGACTCGGCGGACTCGCCACACCCTTCATCGCCGCCAATCTTTTTGGGCGGAACTGGGTCCGCCTCTGTTACACCATCGCGTCACTCACCATCGTCACGATCGCAATACAGGCTCTTACGAAAATGCCTGCGCCCACGGGCGCTGGGCGGTTCGTGCTTGCGGATGCGGCTCCCGTGCTCGGTCGCCCGCTGCTCTTTTTGATCGGACTCTTCCTCTTTCTCTACGTGAGCTGCGAGGTGGGCATTTGGAACTGGCTGCCCCGTCACCTGATCGCGCAGGGCATTCCCGAATCGAGGGCGCTCAATATTCTTTCACTGGGGTTCGCTCTCGGACTGTTAATTGGCCGCCTCGGCGTCTCGCCGATTCTCCTCCGCGTGCCCGCCATCACAGTCACCCTGATCGCATCTGTAGCGATGGCGGTTACGACCTTCTTAATGCTACGAACCAATCGGCCTGGGGCCGCTTTCGTCTTGGTCTTTCTTGCCGGACTCTCAATGGCGCCGGTCTTCCCCACCACTCTGGCCATTGTGGGCGATGCGTTCCCTCGCATGACAGGCACAGCCATCGGCTTCGTGATCACCTGCGGATGGACCGGTCTCGCCGTCAGTTCGCGCATCATCGGCGCCATCGCCGGTCGCGACCCTTTGCGGCTGAAGAAGGCTCTGCTGGTTATTCCGGCTTCTGCCGTTCTGATGGTGGGATTGGACTTTGCGATCCAGAGCGCTCTGCGCTAGAACCAGCGAACAACGCGCATCGGCGCGTTGCAACAGCGCGGATGCGACCTTGCGTGCCCCTCACACCTTCAGCGCGTGCATATAGTCGGCATCGATCTTCAGCGCTTCCATCGGAGGCATGTCGAACTGCTCCTGCTCGACAAAAACGTGGTCGATTCCGGTCTTCCTCGCCGCTTCGAAGATGGGATGATAGTCAATCGTGCCGCGCCCCAACTCTGTCGAAGGCGGCGGATCAGACGGCTTCACGGCAGCGGTCATCTTGAAGTCCTTCACGTGCAGCATGGAAAAGCGCTTGGGATAACGTATGAGAAGGTTCGCTGGACTCTGGCCGGCTACCACCGCCCAGCCGCAATCCAGCTCCATTGTTACTTTCGTCGGATCGGTGAGGCGCAACAACTCGTCGTAGAACACCGCACCATTTTCAGAACGGAATTCCGGCGTGTGGTTGTGATACGCGAAGCGGATGCCTGCTGCATTCACACGCTCCCCAATATGATTGAACTGATCGGCATTCCAGCGCCAATCGTCGAGCGTCATCGACTCCCTGGCCGCACGAGAGTTGGGATCCCTCGCGCGCGACTGGTCCTTCAGCATGGGTGATGAGCAGACGATATACTTGAGCCCCAAGTCTTTGCCGAATTGAATCACTTCATCCACTTTCGGCAGCAGGTCCTTCAGCGGATAGTGCGCACTTACGCAATGCAGACCCGCATGATCCATCGCCTGCTTCACCTGGCTGGGGCTATGGCCGAAGAAGCCCGCAGCTTCAACCTCACGATAGCCCAGCTCCGACAACTGCCGCAGCGTTCCTTCATAGTCTTTGGGCAGCAGATCGCGTACGGAGTAGAGTTGCAGCCCAAGCGGCAGGCCCAGAGGATCGGCCATCGATCGGGGAGCGCTACCCCATATTGCGGCGCCGACAACCGAGGCGGAAGCTCTCTTCAAGAAGGTCCTTCTGGAGATTCTAGGCATAAGTTCAATCCTTCAATCTTGATTCTTCCTCTGTTGTAGGCCTCTCGATTACAAATCGTCCCAGCACCTATCCCCGAATCGTCTTCGCGCTGGCATCCCAGGTCGCAATCGCGTTCTTGAAATACGCGTAGTTGGCCAAGTGGCAGCCGATCGCCGCATGGTTGCCAAACACTTCGTTCTCTACAGTAGGTTTGCGGGTTCGGACCGCGTTGAAAAAGTTTGCTTGGTGAGCCGACACATCGTTGTATCCCTGGGGCGCGGTGAAGGTCTCGGCTTCGGTCGCCTGATAGTCGAGCGGCCCAGGCTGCGGATTTTCCGCGGCCCAATTCGCCAGATACTCCTTGCGCAGCCGCGCTGGCCAGCCCTTCAGCGAATATCCTTCCGGCCTCGGGGTCGTGTCCTGCGGCGTGAAGATCAGCGTTTGCCCGTTGATCTCCATCGTCCCCTTGGTGCCGTGGAATTTGATCGGTTCGCCGCCGGCGTTGTTTAGATTGCAGCGCAGCACCACGCGGAATTTCGGATAGTCATAGAGCGTCTCGATCAGATCCGGAAAGTCGCGCCCATCTTTCCAGCGAAACAGTCCGCCGCTCGACTGCGCCCGTTTTGCCGCCTCGTTGGTTCCCGAGATAAAGTGAATCCCAGAGAGCAAATGCACGAACAGATCGCCTGCCAGCCCTTCGCCGTAGTCGGAGAAACAGCGCCAGCGGAAGAAGCGGGCCGCGTCAAACGGTCGCTTGGGGGCGCCCACGAGGAACGCATCCCAGTCAATCGTTTGCTCGCTAGCGTCGGAAGGAACGGGATAGACCCACGCGCCGCTCGCCGAGTTCCGGTCGGATGAGCCTTCGATGAAAAACACATCGCCTAGCGCCCCCGACGAATAAAGCTCGCGCGCCTTTTCGTAGACGATGGAACTCACGCGCTGGCTCCCGACCTGCATGATGCGATTTCCTTTGCGCACCGCGTCCACCATGGCGAACCCGTCTTCCACCGTATGCGACATCGGCTTTTCGCAGTACACATCCTTGCCCGCGGCGCAGGCGTCGACCACTATGCGGCGATGCTGATGGTCGGCGACGGCCACAATCACCGCGTCTACATCCTTGCGGTCCAGGATCTCCCTATAATTGCGCGTCGCCGGAACCTGCTTCTGCACGGCCTCCTGCGCCGCCTCGTGACGGCTGTCATAGAGGTCGCAGACCCCGACACATTCTATGCCCGGCACATCGAGCGACGCTTGCAGCAACTCGCATCCGCGGGTGCCCGTGCCGATCGAGGCAAATCGCACGCGGTCACTCGGCGCCACCGCATGGTCCGCGCCCCACAGTGCCGCCGGCTCCAGCAGCGTGAGCTTCACCGCGGCTCCCGTAGCCACGGAACTCGCGCCGATCCGCATGAAATCGCGACGTGTTAAAGGATTCATTCCGTCCCTCCCTTTCTCCCGATTTCTCTCTGCCCCTGCGTCGAAGCGAACCTATCACAATACATACTGTAAATGTGAACCCGAGGCCAGTGGAATGCCTGGCAAATCACCTTTTCCTCAATGATTTGTCTTCACTTTCTGTTCGGCGATCCATTTGTCGGTGCGCGCCTCAAGAAGATCGAGGGGAAGAGTTCCGCCATCGATCATCTCGTCGTGAAATTTGCGGAGGTCGAACTTGGGTCCCAATTCTCGCTGGGCGCGCTCGCGGAGTTCGCGGAACTTGAGCTGGCCCAGTTTGTAACTGAGGGCTTGGGCCGGCCATGCGATGTAGCGGTCGGTCTCGGACTGAATGGTGGGCTCGTCGACAGCGCCGGACTTGCGGAAGAACTCCACGACCTGATCGCGGGTCCATCCTTTCGAGTGGATGCCGGTGTCGACGACCAGACGTACCGCGCGAAAGAGCTCGGATGAAAGGCGCCCGTAGTCCGAGACGGGATCCTGGTAGAAGCCAACTTCTTTGCCGAGTTGCTCTGCGTACAGGGCCCAGCCTTCGATGTAGGCGTTGAAACCAAGACCGTGAAGCCGGAACTTGGGCAACCCTGTGAGTTGCTGCTGCACGGATAGCTGCATGTGATGTCCCGGAATGCCTTCGTGGTAGGCAATGGCTTCATCGTCGATCAGAGAGCGATCCGCAAAGTTGGAGGTGGCGACGACGACGCGGCCGGGCCGCTTGCCGTCCGGCGTGCCGGTAACGTAGTGGGTTGCAGCGGCGGACTGGAAGGCCGGTATGGCTTCTACCGTAACCGGAGACTTGGGAAGCAGCGTGAAAAGCTCCGGCAGTTTAGGCTCCATCTGGGCGATGTAGCGGCGGAAATCGTCGAGGATCTGCTCCGAGGAGGTTGGAATGTATTTGGGATTGGTCTTGAGCGAGGCACGGAATGCTGCAAGGTCGGCGAAGCCCTCCTTCCTGGCGATAACAGTCATCTCGGCCTGAATGCGGTCGATCTCGCGTAGGCCTAGTTGGTGTATTTCGTCCGGCGTCATGTGCGTGGTGGTCCGGCCGTAGATGTCGTTTTCGTAGCGCTTCTCGCCTTCTGGCAGAGAAGTAACAGCGAGCGTGGCGCGGCCTGCAGGAGCGTATTCCGTGCGGAGGAAAGTGGCGAAGGTCTGGTAGGCGGGGATGACGTCGGCGTTAATGGCGTCGGTGATCTGCTGGGTCAGGCGTTTCTGGTCATCGAGGGAAATGTCCGCAGGATATTTCTTGGTCGGGAGCAGAAAAGGGTCGGCATCGATGATGCCCTGACATTGGACGGGAAGTTTTTCCGCAATGAATCGGACCGGCATAAGCCTGTCCTTCATTCCAGCGCGAAGCACTTCGGCGGTCTGGTTGAGGACTCGGGGGATCTGGTGAAGGCGGGCGATGTAGTCCTCATAGTGCTTGACGGAATCGAAGGGAACGGAGAGCGGCAGGTCTGCGAGGCTGGTATGGACGCCATTCTGCTGATTGATTGGCATCTCGTATTCTTTGAGGTCAAAGTCGGCGATGCGCTGCTGGAGCACACGAACGAGCAGGTCGTGAGAGAGCTGGTCCTGGTCTGAGAAACCCGCGGTCGGGACGGCTTCAAGCCGGGCGAGGAAGGTCTCGTCGGTCTTGTGGCGCTGAACGATGGCTTCGAGCGAATGCTCCTCGAGTCGGTCATTGTAGCGGTAATCGCCGTAGGCGGTCGCACGCTCGGGCAAAATACGGAGATCGGACTCGTACTGTTCGTCGAAAAGGGCGTTCTGCGCCGCGAGGCGATCGGCAACCGGTTTGCCATTTTGGGCGAAGACGCAGCCGACGACGGCGACCGCGAAAAACAAGCTCTTTTGAAGGGACATAGGTGCAGGGTACCAGAGGGTGGCCGATGGAGCGAACTGGGGCGGGGAGACGGTAGTGGGTCAGCAAGATTTCCACAGGGGGCTATTGGTGTTTTCGTATCCAGTCCCAAAGCAACTGTGCGTTCCATCCGATGTAGGTCTCGGGCGAATTACTTAAATCCAGTTCACAAATCAGCACCAAGTCATTCTCGCCTAGGTGTGGTTTTATATGCTTTAGCCAAGTATCTGGGCCGTTTGTAGTCCAAAGAATCCAAGAATGCGAAGCATATCGCACCCAATCAAGCGCGGTGCTAAAAAGCGGCTTAAGCTCATCGAGCTTGGGAGTTCCCCTCCAAGTAAACGAGACAAGGAGAAAACGAGCACGAGGTTCAGTCATGTCGCTGCAACTCCTCATCCGCCTTCGGCGCATTCACTGTAATTGTGAGCGCTTCTGTCCCCGGTGGTGGTGCTGGCACTTGATCGGCCAAACTTGCGATGTAACCTTTCGCAGTGGTTTGGAATTGCATCCATTCAGCGCCTTCCAGTAGCGCAGCATCTGGGTGTTTGTCTACGAATCGAATGACCGGGAAAAACCAAAGGAAGAATGCGATTACGATCACGGCGAGGGCGACCAGAATTGCTTCGTCTGATTTAAGCCGATAGATCGCAATTCCGCCGACTACAATGAGAATTCCTACAGCAATTGCTGATTTGCCCAAGACACCGCTCCCCAGCCGGAATGTTTCCCCAATTTGCTTTAAGTAGCTAATCAGGCGAGGTTCGTCATCCGACATTTAGGTGTTCTCGGGTTTGCAAAATCGTCGGTTCCCGAGATACACTTTTGCGTAGTCCCGAGAAAGGACGAAGCGAGTCACCCTGAGCATCCCGCCAAGAATGAGAAGGGCGATTCGGTTTGTTAGATTGTCAGTTGTGAATGTTACTACTCGCCCAGCGCCTTGAGAACCAGATTCTTTTCCGCCTCACGCGCTGAGGATATCTGCTTGGGAAGCAACCCGCACAATTCCTCAATACTCCAAACATGATTCGAGATGCCAGACTCCATTGCCGGAGTCACGCACAATGTGGAATGGACGCGGCAGAAGTTGTAATACATAAACCAGATCGCCACAGCAGCCGCGTGATTCTCTAGTTTTTTCGAGAAGGCATTGGTCAGCCGGGTAAACCGTCGAATGCTCATCCTCATCGAAAGATTTTGGCGCATATGTGTCGGGCGACGTTGCGATGAGGGACAAAGACGGTTACATCGCGGTGCTGGGCCGCTATGACGACGTGCTCAACGTCGCCGGACACCGCATCGGCACGGCCGAGGTGGAAAGCGCGCTGGTGTCGCATCCCGCAGTCGCAGAGGCTGCGGCCATTGGCGTGCCCGATTCCTTGAAAGGCGAGAGCATCAAAGTGTTCGTGCAAGTTCGCGCCGATCATGTGGCTTCCGATGCTCTGGCCGCGGCGCTGATCGAACACGTACGAAGAGAACTGGGGCCAATCGCGACCCCATCGTCGTTGGAGTTTGTGGCCTCTTTGCCCAAGACGAGATCGGGAAAGATCCTGCGGCGTTTTCTGAAAGCAAAAGAGGCAGTGTGGACGCTGGGGATGTCTCCACCATGGAAGGCTGATAGTCCTCCCCTAGTCCGTCGTTGGCGCCGGCGAAGGAAGCACATCGTAAAGCGGCTGCGCCGGCTCGACTGTCGGATTCTCATCAGCCACCGAAATAGCCAGAATGCGAATCTTGTCATTGTCGGGCAGTGTGATCGTATTCGTGCCGCCCGGCAGCTCGATCGGGTACGCGAACAAGTACGAGTAACGATAAGGCACATTCTCGCCCGCGGCGTCGTGATGATGGGAGCAGTACCAAGCCAGATCGGCGCGCTTGATGTAGCCGGGCTTGATGCCGAGCATCTCGCCGTAATCGTCTTTGGAAATGTCTTTCGAACTCCACTGGCGGTCGTCCCATTGGCCGATGAAGCCGCCCCAATCCTCAACGTTCAGGTCAATCCCCGAGTTGCCCACTTTGAACGTCGCTTTCTGGTCGCCGTTCGCCGATGCTGCAAGCACGTACACGCGGTTGTAGTGCCCCGCGGGCAGATCGATCGTCTGCCCCTTCGCTGCAACGGCGTTGGGCGCGCCCGTCTTCGCGGGAGCGAGTTGGAACTGCACATCATTAAACGTGATTTGCGCGGGCAGCATCTCAGCCGGCAACGCGTTGCCTTTGCCGTCGAATCCGCCCTCCGACTTCATGCCGTCATTGCTGGCTGTCGCGAGATCATAGCGCAACGTGACCGGCGCGGAATGCACCGCCGCAACCTGGGCCTGTGGCGCAGCCAACCGGATGGCGAAGGTGCGTGGCTGATACGCCGAGAACGAAGTAACCAAAGCGCCGCCAGTCACGGTCGCTGTTCCAACGGGCTGCTCCTGCCCGTTGACTTCGCGCGCGGAGGCGATCGGGGCGGGGAACGACACGCGAACATTCGCCTGCGGTTGGCCATCGAGTTCGATCAGGCGAACGACGATCTCGTCGCCCTCCTCCGCTTTCTTTAGAGCCAAGAGTCGAATCCGCGGGTTGCTGATATCCAGCAGAGAAAACTCTCGGCCCAGCAAGCCGCTATGCTTTCGAGCTGCGAAGGCGATGAGCGGATCGTTCAAGCGCTGCCCTTGCCAGTCGGTTTGCGCCTGGCGCCAGCCGCTGGTGTGCCCGCTGATTCCATAAACGAACTCGTGATGTCCAATATCCTGCGTACCCTGGTCCGCATAACCACCGCGCGTGCCGGGTGTGCGTATCAAGGTGAGCCGAATTGTGTGATCGTTCGGCTTATCCGATCCGTTCTTGCAATCGGTCAGAATCGTTGCGCCAAACTCGCCGCTCGCATCGGTCAAATCGATCCACTGATGCGACGGCACTTCGAACTTCTTCGGCTCGGCGCTGGGACGCGCAATCGTGCCAATATCCCAGTTATAGGTGGCCATCTGATTCGAAGCCGCCAGAGGGAAAGTTGCCTTCAGGTTTGACTCTTTGGTCTTCCAATCGATCGCATTGGCGAACTCCACACGCTTCCCCGCATCGCCCGAGGAAAGCCGGATGCTCTGCACAAACCGGGAGCCCGCAGTCTCCCGGGAAACTTCCACGGCCACGCGTGCCGGACCATTTTCTACTACGCGAATCTTAGCCGGACCACCGACGTACGTTTTCGGCGCAGCCTGTTCCTGATCCCAATCCATGTTCCAGGCCGGCCAGTGCCCGGGATTGTCATAGGAAATCGCAAGACGCGCCGGCGCCGCCAATAATTCCTTGCCGATAGACTTATCGAAAATGCTTGCAACGTCGCCATCGGCATTGAGTTTCACACGATAGAACTCGTTCTCCAGGGAGTTCTCGGACACGTGCAGCGTCCCGCCGAGGTCTGCCGTACCAGCGCCAGCCTGCACATCGTAAACCGCATAGCCGACGGATGGCGCCTTGGCCACGAAGATTACTTTGCCGTTCGAAATCTGCGCCGGAACTTCCTTGCCCTCCGGACCGGTCACGTGCACCGCTTTCGGCGCGCCGCTGGAGAAACTTACGCCAGCCTCGACCACGTCTTCGCGCGCGATGTTCAAGGGATTGAAAACTACGATGGGAACACCTTGAGACTCTGTGTCCAGCGCGGCAGTGACGGCTTCTGCGGCGTTGGTGAGCACGTCCGCGAACTGGTTCAGCGCAATCGCGTCGTCGTTCCAGGCGAACTCATACGCTTTGGGAGTAGCAGTGCCGGCGGCGAGGTCGTGAAAGTGGCCGCCCATCACCAGCGCCCACGCGTCATTCAGGCGCCGCAATGGGTAGGGCCGCGCACCCAGCCACTCCGCGGCGATCGAAGCCTTCTCCGCGGCGTCGGCCAGCAATTCTTCTTTCCGCAGCCAGCGCTTCTGGTAGCCCTGCGACGTGAGCGATCCGGCGGAATGGTTGGTCAATTCCATTTCTCCGGTGTAGCGTGGAAGTCCAGCCGCCTCAGCTGGCCTGATATCGAGGAACATCTGCTCCGCGTTCGCGGAGATCACGTGGACGGGACCATCGCCGAGCTTCACGGCGGGCCCCTGAGCGTGCGAGAAACGAGAAAAGATAGGATCTGCGTCGATGGGCAATCTAGCCGCGCCTTTTGTGACGATGGCTTCAAGGCGCTTTACGGAAGCCTCATCCGGCGCCCCGCCAATGTCTCCCGTGCCGTAATAGTGATAGTCGGTGAGTACGCCACTGACTTTGCCGTTCAATTCGACGCGTGCCGCCCAGTCACCCTGATGCCGGTTTTGTTGACGATCCTCCGCTGCCTTCGCAAGCCCCTTTTGCTGGTTTCGCAAGTCGATGAAATTCTGGATTTTCTTCGGATCCAACGTTTGCCCGCTACGCTCGGCTTCTTCTACTGTCCGCTGGAGCGGCTGGAGTTTCTTCGCAGCGTTTTCGAGGGCCGCGTCCGGCAACAGAGGAGCGAACGGCTTGCTGAGATCGGTGTAGATCCCTCCGCTGTAATCGCCCGGATTCAACCCTGCCAGCACGCTCTCCCCATCCGGCCCCACCCAAACGCCCACGTTGAATGGCGTACCCTCCGGCGTCTTCTCGAGCGATTCGAGACCGCCACCAGGAGCGGACGATCCCCAAACCAGTTTCTGCGTCGAAAATCCCTTCACCCCGGAGTGCGCGAGAATGGTCGGCAGCGACGAGGGAAATCCGAAGCAATCGGGCAGCATGTATTCCGCGCTGGCCTTGCCGAACTCTTTCCGAAACCAGTTATTGCCGTACAGGATTTGTCGAATGATGGTCTCGGCGCTGGGCGTATTCACATCGCCCTCTTCCATGGACGAGCCCGCCGGAAACCATCTTCCTTCGTCTACATATTTCTTCACTCGCGCGAAATCGGAGGGGAAATATTCTTTCATGAGGCGATAGCGGTTGGCGCCGCTGAAATTGAAAACGTAGTGAGGATATTTTTCGAACAGCGTGAAATTATCTTCCATCGTCTTGCGAAGATATTCGCTGATCACCTGCGGATACTCCCACCGCCACTCCGTATCCAGGTGGGCATAGCCGACCACGTAGAGCGTGGGTTGCTTGCTCAAATCCGGCTTTTCATTCGTTTGCGCGTTCACCGCGCACAATAAGATCAGGCAGGCCAGCGGAACCGTGAACAAAGTTGTACACAATCGTCGCATCGAAACTCCCTTGTGGTTTTGGAAGCTGGTCCTCTCGAGTCACTTCACAAACGTCAACCCATGCGGCACGGCGTACTTGAAAACGTAAGCGTAGAGCATAACGATGATCCCGACGATGGAACAGAGCGCCACCGAATGCCACGCCACAAAGCGGAAAATAATCCCTTCGTTGCCCACCTGTTCGGTCGCGGCCGTGGCAATCGTGATCGATTGCGCGTCCACCATTTTCCCCATCACTCCGCCGCAGCTATTGGCAGCGCACATGAGCACCGGGTCGATGCCGAGTTGTTGAGAAGTAATTCTCTGCAGGCTCCCGAAGATGGCATTGGCGGAGGTGTCACTTCCGGTAAGCGCAACCCCCAGCCATCCCAGAAATGTGCCGAAGAAGGGATACATCCATCCAGTGCGCGTGAATGCCAAACCCAGCACGGCATCCAGCCCCGAGTAGCGCGTCACGTAGCCGAGCCCTAACATAAATGAGATCGCAACCATGGCGAGCCGCATGCGCACCAGCGTTCTCCAAAAGATCTTCATCAATTTCAGGGGGCTTTGTCCGAGAAGCAATCCGGAGACAATCGCAGCAAAGAAACATCCGGTTCCGGTGGCCGAAAGCCAGTTGAAATCGTAGCGCGCCGCCTCGGGACTCGGCTTCGCCACAATCGGCGCGGCGCGCGTGATCGCGTTGTGCAGGTACGGCACATCCCATCCCGGCGGACCAGGGCGGACCTTGCCGTTCGCAAGCATCACGCGAAAAGCCGGCGTGGTGGCCAGGTTCATCGCCAGCTTTATCTTTGGCAGTCCCCAAAGGAGCACAAAAAGTGAGAGGATGGCGAACGGCATCCACGCCCGCAGCACTTGCCCGGCGGAGTAAGTCCGCGCTTTAACAACTGCATCGAATTTTTCCGCCGACCATTCGCCACCGATGTCGTCCGTGATTGCCGCCGTCCGCAGAGGCTGAGCAGCGGGCTTGTCATCATAATCGAAGCGCCAGATTTTCTTGGGCTTCCAAAACCGGAGAAAAATCAAGGCGGCAACAATTGAAACCACGCCTCCCATAATGTCCACTAGATTGCTGTCCACATAATTCGACCAGAAAAACTGGGTCAGAGCAAAAGAAACGCCGACCACCGCGATGGCCGGAAACACTTCGAAGGTTTCCCGCCAACTGACCATGGTCTTCACCAGCCAGAAGGGAACAATTACCGCAGTGAACGGAAGAATGCGGCCGATCATCGCGTTGAGATCGGACTCCGGCAACGACGTGACCGCGGCCAGCGTGTGAACCGGCGTGCCTATGGCTCCCCAGGCCACCGGTGCGGTGTTGGCGATGAGATTCAGCGCGGCGGCATGGAAGGGCTTGAACCCCAGTCCGATCATGAAGGCTCCGGCAATCGCCACCGGCGCGCCGAAGCCCGCCGCTCCTTCAATGAATGCGCCAAAACAAAAAGCGACCAGCAGCACTTGCAGCCGGCGATCGGGAGTGATGCCCGCGACCGACTCCTTCATGATTTCGAACTGCCCGGTCTCGACAGAAATATCGTACAGATATACTGCGGCCAGAACGATCCAGGCGATCTTCACGGCCCCGAAGGCAACCCCGTACCCAAAGCTAATCGCGGCCAGCGCAGGCGGCATCCTGAAAAAAACGATCGCAACGGCCACGGCTGTAACCGCACCGGCTATGGCGCACCAATGCGGCTTTACTTTGAGACCGGCCAGCAGCCCGAGCAGAACGATAATAGGAAGAGCCGCAACCAGCGTGGAGAGCCACCAATGACCAAACGGATCGTAGATCTGAGTCCACTGCATGACAACCTCCTTGCGAACGGAGTCTGCTGCGTAATGGAGATCAAATTACTCAACTGACAGAAAGCCCTATCAGCGTATGCCGTCAGGCCCTCAGCTTGATTCCCAACTCTTTGGAACATTCACATAGGAACGATCCAATTCCTTGACCGACGGGCAACCGAGCAGCCGCAGAGTTCGCTCCAGGTCGGTCCGCAGGATTTCGATGGCGCGGTCGACCCCAGCTTCACCCGCAGCGGCCAGGCCATAGGCATAAGCGCGGCCGCAAAGTACGGCTCGCGCTCCCATGCAGAGGGCCTTTGCGATATCGGTGCCCCGACGAATGCCTCCATCCATCAATACTTCAATGCGGCCCTGCACCGCGTCCACCACCTCGGGCAACGCCCGCAAAGAGGCTGGAACGCCGTCAAGTTGCCTCCCACCATGATTCGAAACCGAAATCGCCGCGGCTCCTTCGTCGATAGCATGCCGCGCATCGTCGCCGGTCAGTACGCCCTTGACGACGATCGGTCCCTTCCATACCTCCCGAATCCAGCGCAAGTCTGCCCAGGTCACGGCGGATTCCGCCAGGGCGGCATTAATATCCACCAATGGCATCTGCCCCTTGCCCGGGACGATCACATTCGGAAGTCCCGGCAGACCACCATCCAGCAGATAACTGACCAGCCAGCGCGGGCGCGAGAGTATTTGCGGAAGAAACGGAATTTTCTGCAGCGGTCCGCCACTGATGAGTTCTTTCATCCCGTTGCGATAGTCGCGCTCGCGAATTCCAGCTACCGGAGTATCAATGGTGACCACAAGCGCGGAAAATCCGGCAACGCGCGCCCTCTCAATGGAAGCTTCGGCTGCACCGCGTCCTCCCATCAGGTAGAGCTGATAGAAAACCGGGCCTGACGACCCGGCCTGCACATCTTCCAGCTTGTGTCCGGAAATGGTGGAGAGAATATATCCAGTGCCCGCCCTGCCGGCGGCTCGCGCGGCGGCCACTTCGCCGCCCGGATGCATGAGGCGGCTATACCCTACAGGCGCAAGCAAGAATGGAAGAGAAAGATCGAAGCCCAAAACGCGGGTGCACAAACTGCAATCCGCAAGCGCGACCGCATGGCGCGGACGAAAGGTTACGTCGTTAAATACCCGGCAATTCTCTCGCAGCGTGACCTCGCCTTCGGCGCCGCCGTCGAGGTAATCGAATACAGACTTCGGCACCCTGCTGCGCGCGATGGGGCGAAAATCCTCAATGCACACGACCCGGGGCGACGCTACGCGAGAGGCTCTTGTCATGTGCAATGTCAATCTCTGGAATGTTGAAAGCCGGTCGATATCCTACCACTGGATGAAACCGCTGACGGAAGAATTTTTTCGTATTGCGCGCCCGGAAAAGGGGGCGGAGACGACATCCCACCGCGACGCCGCAGTCGCTCTGTTACTTCGGATCGTCGAGCAGCGCGAGGGCTCGGTCTGTGTCGATGAAGCTTGCTCCAAGCGACTGCAGTTCGGCGACCGCCCGTCTCCCGCGGCCCGCCCTCAGAGTTTCAATCGCATCCTCGACCACGAAGACGCGCCGGCCGCGATCGAGCAATCCCTTGGCCGCGAGACGGACGCAGTATTCCGTAACCACGCCGAAAACCACGAACTCCACCGCAGGCCCAAATCGCTGTACAAGCTGTTCGGCGTGCCGGCTCTCGAAGATGTCGAGCGACTGTTTCTCGAGAAGAATCTGATCGAATTGCAAAAGATCGTGTGGCAACGCGGCCAACGGCTCGTTCGCGACGGTGACGATTTTCTCCGTCAGTCCTTCGGGAACAACCGCGGAGCCCGCCGTGCCTTTGACGCAGTGAGGCGGAAACGTCTTGAACTCAGGATCGTCCTCCGCGTGGTAGCAGCCATGCGAGACCAGAAACACGCGGCCCTGGCGGGCAGCGTCCGTAAGCCTCCGAATATTCGGAAGCAATTTTTCGGCGCCGGGCACGTAGAGCTTCCCGCCGGGCAGCATGAAGTCCACTTGTGTGTCGACTTCCCAGAAAACGAAATTGCGAGATGACATCGCCGCTCCGGCCCACGAGCATTGTGGCAGTGTCAGGTTATAACATCGCTCTCTTTGTTGTGTTCACGAACCCGCCCAATGGTCCCAACTGCAAGGTCCCCTGTGGCGGCCGGGCTCCGCCCAGCACCAGTTCGCATAGACCGTCAACAAAATCGGGCGTCAAGGAGTCATGCCGTATGAGGAATCGCATGTAGATGGGTCCGTAAAGGGCGTCGAGGAGCAGGTCCAAGTCCACATCGGCACGCAGATCACCGCGCCCAATGCCGCGGCGAAGCGTCGCGTAAGCCTCCTGGCGGCGCGGCTTCATGAAACGCTCACGGAAAGCAGCGATGACCTCTCTGTCGCTCTGGCCTGCGGCAAGAATGGCGGAAACGATGCGCCCTCGCCGGCTGCGGAAGATTTTGACAAGCTGATGCATTTGCTGACTCATGTCTGTACGTAGGGAGCCGGTATCGGGGAAGTGGAGTTTCCGCGTGGTGCTGCCGGCGAACGCGTCTGCGATAAGGGCCGCCTTGTTCGGCCACCAGCGATAAACGGTTGCCTTGCCAACGGCGGCGTGAGCGGCCACGTCTTCAATGGTCAGATCGGAAAAGCCATTCTCCCCGAGAAGTTTCAACGCGCTGCGCAGAATGGCTAATCGGGCCGGCTCACTGCGCGGCCGCCCCGGAGAGCGCGCCCCGTTGCCTTTTCCGCGACCGCCATGGGCCGGCGTTTTCTGGCGCATGGTGTTACCCTACCATATAATTAGAATGGATTTAGAATCCAATACGATCAGTATCGAATCTAACTTCGCATTCCCCAGGGTTTCCTTCGCGTCGGCGGAGTGCAGCCCTTCCTTTAGATAGACTGGATACATTCGAACCTTGGAGTTGGTGCCTAGCCGATGTGGATTGTTGCCTTAGCCCTCAGACGTCCCTACACATTTATCGTGATGGCGCTCGTCATCATTCTTCTCTTCGGGGTCACGGTCTTCCGCACCCCCACAGACATCTTCCCGGATATCAACATTCCGGTGGTTTCCGTGGTTTGGTCTTATACCGGCATGTCGCCGCAGGATATAGCCGATCGCATCGTGACCAACTCCGAACGCGGCATCAACATCACGGTAAACGACATCGAGCACATGGAGTCGCAGTCCGTGAACGGTTTGGGCGTCATCAAGGTTTTTTTCCGTCCGGGCACGAACGTACAGGGCGCCATCGCGGAAATCACCGCCATTTGCCAGACCACGTTGCGCGGCCTTCCGCCCGGCACAGTGCCGCCTCTGGTCATCTCTTATAGCGCCTCCACCACTCCGATCATTCAGCTGGGACTGAGCAGCAAGACACTCCCTGAGCAGCAGCTCTTCGATCTCGGCCAGAACTTTCTGCGCAATTTTCTGACCACCGTGCCGGGAGCCGCTACGCCCTATCCCTACGGCGGCAAGATTCGTCAGGTTCAGGTGGACTTGGACTTGCCGAAGCTACAGGCTTATGGCCTTGCACCCAACGACATTGTCAACGCCGTCAACGCACAGAATTTGATTCTCCCCAGCGGCACCATCAAGTTCGGCCCGGTGGAATACAACGTCGAGATGAACGGAACGCCGGGAACCATCGCGGAGTTGAACGACCTGCCGGTCAAAACCGCCAACGGCGCCACGCTCTACATGCGCGATGTTGCCCACATACGCGACGGCTTCGCGCCGCAGACCAACATCGTGCGCCAGGATGGGAACCGCGGCGCGCTGATGTCGATCTACAAGATCGGCAACGCCTCCACGCTACAGATTGTCGCCGGAGTCAAGAGCATCGTGGTGCAGGCGGCACAGTCTCTGCCGCCGGAACTGAAAATTTCCGCGCTGTTCGACCAGTCTCTTTTTGTACGGGCTTCCGTCTACGGCGTGGTTCGCGAGGCCGGGATCGCCGCGGTTCTTACAGCCCTCATGATCCTCCTCTTCCTTGGCGACTGGCGTCCCACCATAGTCATCTCTATTTCCATCCCGCTCTCCATCTTTTGCTCGATCATTCTGCTGGGCGCCATCGGCGAAACCATCAACATCATGACTCTGGGTGGACTGGCGCTCGCCGTCGGCATCCTCGTCGATGACGCGACCGTGGAAATCGAAAACATCGAGCGCAACCTTGCCATGGGTAAGGAGATGAGGCAGGCCATCCTCGATGGCGCGCAACAGATCGCCGTGCCGGCCTTCGTTTCCACGCTGAGTATCTGCATTGTGTTCGTGCCAATGTTCTTTCTGGCGGGCGTGGCGAAGTTCCTGTTTGTGCCGCTGGCGGAGGCCGTCAGCTTCGCCATGCTGGCCAGTTATCTGCTCTCACGAACCCTCATCCCCACATTGGTCATGTTCATCATGCGTGGGCACGAGCATCGAGCGGAAACGCCCAAGAGTTTTCTCGGTCGCTTTCAGCGCAACTTCGAGCGCAAGTTCGAAGACTTCCGCCGCGGCTACGAGCAGTTGCTGGAAACCACCCTCGAGCATCGCGGCGTCTTCGTCATTTTCTTTCTGGCCTTCTGCCTGCTCTCGCTTGGACTGTTCATGTTCCTGGGGCAAGACTTCTTCCCCCAAGTGGACGCCGGGCAGCTGCGCCTGCATGTGCGCGGACGCCCCGGCTTGCGCGTGGAAGAGACAGCGCGGCTCTGCGATCAGATCGAGACTGTGCTGCGCCAGGAGATTCCAAAAGCTGAATTGCAGACCATTCTCGACAACATCGGTTTGCCCAACTCCGGCATCAACCAGTCCTATAGTTCCAACGGAACCATTGGCACCAGCGATGCCGAGATCCTGATCGCTCTCGATCCCGAGCATCATCATCCCACCGCAGGATACATCCGCCATCTGCGCGAGGTTTTGCCGCAGCGCTTTCCAGGAGTCGAGTTTTTCTTCCAGCCCGCGGACATCGTTTCGCAAATTCTGAACTTCGGTCTGCCGGCGCCCATCGATGTGCAGGTCGTCGGCCAGGACATGGCAAGCAGTTATCTCATAGCACAGCAGATCGCCAACAAGATGCGCCATATTCCCGGCGCCGCCGATGTGCACGTGCAGCAGTTGCTTGCGCTGCCTACGCTGCACATGGACATGGACCGTACGCGGGTTACGCAAGTTGGGCTCACGGCGCGCGATGTGGCGCAGAGCGTGCTGGTTTCGCTCAGCGGCAGCTTCCAGACCTCGCCGAACTTCTGGCTGAACCCAAAGAACGAAGTTTCCTACATGATGGCGGTGCAGTCGCCGCAATACCGCATGACCAGCATGCAAGACCTGATGGCCATACCCGTCACCTCGCAGCAGGGCACACAGCTGCTGGGCAACCTGGTGCAGTTGTATCCGGTTTCACGGCCCGCCACGGTGAACCACTATAACGTCCAACCGGTCATCGACATTTACGCCAGCACGCAGGACCGCGACCTCGGCGCTGTCGCGGCGGACACCGACAAGGTGCTCAAGACGTTCGACGGCAAACTGCCGCGCGGCACCCAGATCGTGGTTCGCGGGCAGGTGGTCACCATGCGCTCCTCCTTCATCGGATTGGGGGTGGGATTGGTCGGAGCCATTCTTCTCGTCTACTTGCTGATCGTTATCAACTTCCAGTCGTGGCTCGATCCGTTCATCATCATCGCCGCCTTGCCCGGAGCGCTGGCGGGAATCTGCTGGTTCCTGCTGCTGACACGCACCACGTTGAGTGTACCGTCGCTCACCGGCGCGGTGATGTGCATGGGCGTGGCCACCGCCAATTCCATCCTGATGGTCAGTTTCGCGCGCGAACAGATAGACGAAGGCGTCCCCGCCGCGCAGGCTGCGGTCGCCGCCGGATACACTCGTGTGCGCCCGGTGCTGATGACGGCATTGGCCATGATCATCGGCATGGTGCCTATGGCGCTGGGTTTCGGTGAAGGCGGCGAGCAAAACGCTCCGCTGGGCCGCGCCGTCATCGGTGGCCTGCTGTTTGCCACCGTCGCTACTTTGTTTTTTGTGCCGAGCGTGTTCGCGATCTTCCACGGCCGTCGAGAAGCCAGGCAGGCGCGCCAGGAGCCAGCGTAATCGCGATCCGGGCATGAATAGTTTCTCAGGAATTGGAGTTGAGCATGAGTGCAGAGAACGAGCCTAGACAAAACGCGGCAGATGCCAAGCGGGTGGACCAGAGCCACGACGCCAATCCGCCACAGTCGAGTCCGAACGAGGAACCTCACACGCGTAGCGCTCAGGCCCAGCGTGACGAGGAGATCGCCGCGATCCAACAGCACTCCCGACACCAGCCCCCGGGGATCCAGAAACCGCCCGAACTCCCGCCCGCGCCGCCGCGCAAAGCCCTGACCATCGTCGGCGTTATATTGCTGGTGCTCCTGGTCGCCGGTGGATTCACTCTCTGGGGACACGTGAGTCACGAGAACGCGCTGGCCAAAGAGACGGAGCTTGAGACCGTGCCGACGGTCGCCGTCGTTCACCCGCTTTCGGAAACGCCCGACGAAAACCTGGTACTGCCCGGCTCTCTGCAGGCCTATGAAGAGTCTCCGATTTACGCTCGCACCAGCGGCTACCTAGTGCGCTGGTACAAGGACATTGGCAGCCGAGTTGCGAAAGGCGAGTTGCTGGCGAAGATCGACACTCCTGAGGTCGATCAGGAACTGAACCAGACTCGAGCCGCGCGTCAGCAGATTGTCGCGCAGATGGAGCTCGCCAAAATCAGCACCGACCGCTGGCAAAACCTTCGCAAGACTGACTCCGTCTCCGCGCAGGAAGCGGACCAGTACGCGAGCGCATACAAGCAGAGCCAGGCCAACCTGGCCGATGCCGACGCCAACGTTCACCGCCTCGAACAGCTTGAGGGCTTCAAGAACGTCTACGCGCCGTTCTCCGGTGTGCTTACCCGCCGGAACGTTGACCCCGGCGCACTCATCAACGCGGGCGCCGGTGCTGCCGGCCGCGAACTGTTCGACCTTGCCCGCGTCGATCCCCTGCGGGTTTACACCAGCGTTCCGCAAGCCTACGCGCCGAACATAAAGGTTGGGGCCAAGACCTCCGTCACCTTGCAAGAATTCCCCGGCCAAACATTTTTCGGCAAGGTGGCGCGCACGGCGGAGGCCATTGATCCGGCCACGCGCACTCTTTTGACCGAGGTCGACGTACCCAATAAGGATGGCCGTTTGTTGCCCGGCTCGTTCGGCGAAGTGCACTTCGCCGTCGGTGCCGGCGTAAACAAAGTCACGGTCCCGGTGAACGCAATGCTGTTCCGCTCCGAGGGCCCGCGGGTTGCCGTGATCGGCCCCGGCGGCAAAGTGCAGTTGCGTCCCATCAACATCGGGCGCGATTACGGCGCCACCTTGGAGATTCTCGGCGGCGTCTCCACCGGCGATCAGATCGTCATCAACCCCTCCGATTCGCTCGAGGACGGCCAGCAGGTGAATGTGGCGCAACCACCGCCGAACCCGCCGCAGCCCGGGCAGCCTGCTCCGCAAGCCCAGCAGAAAGGCAGCGGATCGTGAAGCGGGCCGCACTCTTAGCCGCTCTTGCGCTGCTCGGTCTTGCAGCCGGATGTACCGTTGGTCCGCGATACAGCCGACCCGCCGCTCCAGCGCCAGCGCCGGATGCGTGGAAGACGCAGCCGCCCTGGCAACAGGCCGCGCCCAAGGATTCAATTCCGAAAGGCGCGTGGTGGCAAATCTTCAACGACCCTGCGCTCGACGCCTACGAACAACAACTGCTTCACGCGAACCAGTCTCTGGAAGCCGCGCGCGACCGTCTCTCGCAAGCTCGCTCGTTGGCGCGCGTGGCCACTGCAGACATGTTTCCGCAACTTTCGGCGGATCCCAGCGCAATACGCGAGCGTGGCTCCGGTAATCGCCCACTGAATGGCGAGGCGCCGACCATCGTGAACGGCGTTGTGCAGCCCGTCCCTCCGTACACGCAGAGCGTCTACACCGTCCCGTTTTCTCTGAGCTATGAGGCCGATCTTTTTGGGCGAGTGCGCCATAACGTCGAAGCGGCCAACGCTTCACTGCAATCCACAGCCGCCGATCTGCAGAATGTGCAGTTGGTGCTCAGCGCGGAACTCGCCGCCGACTATTTCACTCTGCGCGAATTGGATGCAGAGTTCCAGGTGGTGCAGGAATCCGTGGGCTACCAGCGCAAGGGGCTGGATCTGGTGAACCACCGCCACGACGGCGGTATCGCCAGCGGATTGGAAGTTGCACAACAAGCCGCGCTGCTCGACTCTACCTTGTCGCAGCTTGCGCTGGTGCAGCAGTCGCGCGCGCAGTATGAGCATGCCATCGCAGTGCTTGTGGGCCAGGCAGCCTCTAGCCTCAGCGTACCCGTTGCGCCGTTGCAGGCAACCCCACCGCCGGTCCCGCTCGGAGTGCCTTCCGACGTATTGGAGCGCCGGCCCGATATTTCTACCGCGGAGCGCCAAATGGCTTATAAAAATGCGCAAGTCGGGATCGCGCGCTCGGCCTTCTATCCCCACATCACTCTGAGTGGTTCCGGAGGATGGCAGAGCGTTGAGCTTGCGCCGCTGTTCAACGCGCCCAGCCTGTTCTGGTCGCTCGGCGCGGACGCCTTGCAGCCCATCCTCCAAGGCGGACGAAACCGCGCCAATCTGGCCGTAGCCCGCGCCGCCTACGACCAATCCGTGGCCAACTACCGCCAGTCCGTCCTCACTGCATTTCAGGAAGTCGAGGACGGCATCAGCAACCTCAGCACGATCTCGCGAGCTCTTACCACGCAGGGCGCTGCGGTCGAGGATGCGCGCCGCGCCCTGACCATCGCCAATAATCGATACATCGGAGGCGTCACCAGCTATCTTGACGTTATCACCGCGCAGACCGTTCTGCTGACCAGCGAGCGGCTGGAGACGCAGTTGCTCGGCCAGCAGATGGTCAGCTCGGTCTATCTCGTCAAAGCTCTCGGCGGCGGGTGGGACGCGAGCCAGATCGACAACGAGCGGGTCCACCCTCAGGCTGGCCAGATCGTGCAGCAATGAGGTTAGGAATGCGCTGCGAGTCTACTTCCATTGCGTTTTCCACAGAAGTTTTTTTCTGCTTGTGAGGATGAGCCCTATCGCTATGAAGACGGTGGCACGTCCGCTTCTTCAAGGTGACTGTTAAAACTGCTTGTGTAAAGAAAGCAGCGCTCGATCACATAGGTGGTGCGCAGTTTGCGGTGCTAGCCCCCCATGCCTCGTTTACACCTAAAACGAAATTTTGATTTTTCCTAGATGCCGCCATCAGTCCGAGAAAAACTTTGCTGCTCCGCATTCCATATTCCTTTTCTCTGGGTTGCGGCGAAGCATGTCAGTGGCACGGGGGAGCGGTGGATCGGCGCACTACCAACTCGGGTTCGATCGCAATTTCCGGAACATACTTTACCCGCCCCTCGATTTGGTCAAGCAGTGTACGCGCCGCGATCTCGCCCATTTTTTGCAGGGGTTGTCTCACAGTTGTGAGAGGCGGATTGACGTAGGCGGCGCTCTGAATGTCATCGAAGCCCACCACCGATACATCCTCGGGCACACGCAGGCCAGCTTCGTGGAACGCGGAGATGGAGCCAATCGCAGAAATATCATTGTAGGCAAAGAGGGCAGTAAAGGGCTGCTTACGTGCGAGCAACTGCGTGGCGAACGGGTAGCCGAGATTCGGTGTGGGATCATCCCCTTCAAGTTGCACAATCAACTCTGGCCGCATGTAAATGCCTAGTTTCGCCGAGACTTCGCAGACCGCGTTCCAGCGGTCCTCCGAATCAACGCTAAGTGTCGAACCTTTCATGAATGCGATTTTTTCGTGGCCCAGGCCGGCCAAATGCTGCAGCGCCAGCGAGGCTGCGTGGTGGTGATCCAGAACAATATTGGTCACGCGCTTGATCCTGCGATGGCCAGCCACCGCTACTGTTGGTAGAGGAGGTTCTTCGCTCAAGAAAGTGTCCACTGTAATGAACCCCTCCACCCCTCGTTCTCTAAGCATGGTGGAGTAGGTTTCGAGCAGTTTTTTGTCGTGGCGGTGAGCCACGGTAAGAAAGAAAAAATTTTGCTCCCGGAGATAACGTTCGATGCCACTCATCACGAGAGAACCGTAGGCGTCGCCGATTTCTTCCAGAATCACACCAATCGTGTAGGTGCGATTAACCCGCAGGGAACGTGCCAGGAAATTCGGCCGATAGTTGAGGTGACGTGCAGCGGCCAAAATTCTTTTTTTTGTACGCTCAGGGACGGAATGCGACGCTGAAGAATTGTTCAGAACGGCCGAAACCGTGCTGGCGGTCAACCCGACCCGTTGCGCCACAGACTTCAGCGTTGGGGCCGGCGTCTCGCTCCCATCCGCTTTTCTCTTGACAGCCTTCATTTCGCCAGATCTTTCCGTGAAACTCCGTTCTAGCCTTCCACCGCGCTTCTTTTCCCTGGGGCCGGAGACGGATTGTATCGCAGAGAAGCCGCGGCAAACAGAAAAATCTGGAACTTTCAGGAATATCGATATTTTTCTCTTGACAACGGATTACGCCAGGGCATAAAACCATCGGCAGTGCGGATAGCGTAAAACTACTAGGTGCAAACGCCAGTAGCACAACGATATTCCTCGACTATTTCTGAAATCGGCAGGGATTTTGGGATTCTGTACGGCAATTTAATTTGTCATAACTCGAGAACACCCCGTCTCTGTTGACGGGATCGACTCCTTAGGGTGAGAGGAACTCCATGAAGAGCTTCGTTCGCTGGACGCTTGCGGTTGGTTTCTTGCTGTGCATGTCCGGGGCGGCATTTTCACAAAGCAGAAACACCGGCGAGATTCGCGGCACGGTGACGGCGGGGGGAGCCGTAGTGCAGGGCGCCACCGTTACCCTCACCAATATCGACACCGGAGAGACGAAGGACTTCCTCACCAATCAGGACGGTATCTACGATACCGTTTCGACGCCCGCCGGAAACTACAACATTAGCTTCACCATGAAGGGCTTCAAGAGACTGGTGCGCGGCCCCATCGCGCTGCAGGTCGACGTGATCACGGAAAACGCCAGCCTGGACGTTGGCGCGATAACGGAAACGATTACGGTGGAAGCCGGAGGCGCGCCGCTCGTGGAGACCGAAACCGGCCAGCAGGGTACCATTTTGGACTCCAAAACCATGACAGAGCTGCCCCAAGCGGGGGGCGGGATCACCGGCGCCGACTGGGCTGCTTTCAACATCTATCTGGCGGGCGCTTCAGGCACTACACAGGGGCGGAACTCGCTGGGAGGGGGCGCCTGGAATGCCGGCGACGCGGTTTCCATCAACGGCAACCTGCCGAACTTCGGCAACTTCCTTCAGGACGGGGCCAGCACCTTACTGCCGGCGAGCTACAACAACGACGATGAGATCTTCGAGACCATTCAGGAGGTTCAGGTCAACACCTCTTCCTTCTCGGCGCAATACGGCATGGGCGGCGTCATGTTCAACCAGATCAGCAAGAGTGGAACCAACGGTTGGCATGGGTCCGGTTATGAGTTTTTCTCGCAGAACTTTTTAAACGCCAACGGCTATTTCAATAATCAGGCGCCTAAGTTGATTACAAACCCCCTGAACCCCACGGGCCCAGAAATTCCTAACCCAGCGTCTCAAGTGCCGTATTTGCGGTACGACCAGTTTGGCGCCTCCGTCGGCGGGCCTATTATCAAGAACAAGCTCTTTTTCTACTTCGACATAGACAGGATCGTCAATAACAGCGCGTCGAACGGCTTCGTCACCGTTCCTACGGCCGCCATGGAGGCGGGTGATTTCACCGGCATGTACCCCATTTATGACCCGCTCACCACAACCGGGTCGGGTGCGACATTGAGCCGGACGCAGTTCCCCAATAACATCATCCCGGCGGGCCGGATCGACTCCGTGTCGTCGGCCATTATGGCTTCTAAGTATGGCTGGCCAACCGCACCGCAAGGGGTAGGAACATGCGCGGCCCCTCCGTACCAGAACGAGTGTACAAACAACCTCTACCTCGCGCATATCAATCCCGCCCCGGTTCACCGGTATTTTGGGCGGCTGGACTACAACCTGAGCCAGAACAACCGCATCAACTTCTCAATTAGCCAGAAGGATAACCCCGGGGTCGACAACGGTTTGTTCAACTGCCCGCTGAATTGCGGTAGCGGGGACGTGGACGGTTGGAACACGCAGATCAGCGACGTGTGGACGATCAGGCCGACGATCGTCAACGAAATCCGGATGGGTTATACCAAGCAAGGCAACTGGTTCCTTTCCCAGTCCGTCGGGTTGAACCCCGCAACGGCATTTGGCCTGCAAGGTACCCATTTTAACCAACTCCCGTTCATCGGCAACTCAAGCATTTATGGTGGATTCGGCGGCCCGGACGCCGTAAGCACCTTGTCGCCCGCCACGGACGCCATTTACATCGAGAACTCGTTTGACCCCTCCGATATGGTGACGCTGGTCAAGGGCAGGCACATTCTGCATTTCGGGATTGAGGTGTTGATGGCCGAGGGCAACACCACGGCTTGGGGCTCCAACAGCGCCGGCAACTACAATTTTACCGGACAATACACCGCAGGCGTAAATGCCGGCGGAACGCTGAATACCGGAACCGCGGGCTCGGGCTTCGCGGATTACCTGCTCGGCAATGTCCAGGGCTGGGCCGCGAACAATCAGGGTCTGACGGGCATGCGGCTGAAGAGCCCGCAGGCCTTCGTTCAAGACGACTGGAAAGTCAAGCCCAATCTCACCGTCAACCTCGGCTTGCGCTGGGAGGGAAACACGGGCATGAGCGAGGTACAGAATAAACTTGGCGATTTCGACCAGAATCTCGTCAATACCACCGGTCCCTTCGCGGGCACCCTGGGCTCGATATGGATTGCCCCTCAGGATAACCGAACGACCTTGCAGAAGCCGGTTTGGAACATCTTCCTCCCTCGGGTAGGCTTTGCCTGGTCGGTCAAGAACGACACCGTCATCCGAGGCGGTATAGGGTTCTACGCCTATAACTACAGCATGGATCTCTATGGTGGTGAGGGCGGTGCGCAAATGGGCTTCGGCGCTACCTCTCAGGGCAGCATCAGCGACCCTCTCAGTGCCGCCGGGGACACGGGCTGGATTTCCGGCACCGGCAACACTACCCCGCTGTATTTAAGCTCGAGCGCCGCGATGATGGCCAACGCCCTGCCTTACATTCAGGGCTCGAAGAACCCGGCGTCCTACACCACCAATCCCGTTTTTAGTCCACCCAACGAACCCTATAACATCAGGCCGGGAGAGATCTGGGAATGGAACCTCGCCGTCGAACACCAGTTCGCGAGGGACTTTGCGGTGTCGGCCGCTTACGTCGGCAGTCACGCGGCGAATCTGCAATACGTCACCGACGCGAACCAAATCACCAACCCGGCCCTGCTGAACTCGCTCGATGTATCGGCCTGTAACGGGGCAACACCCGCATCAATCGCTGCGAGCCCCAGCACTTGCGAGCGTCCATATCCGGCGTTTGGAGGTCTTGGTGGCTCAAACTTCAACGGCATCTCCAACTACGATTCGTTGCAACTCGACGTGCGGAAACGTTATTCCCGCGGGCTGACCTTCGATGTCAACTATGCCTGGTCGCATATGCTGGATGACCAGGACTCGGCCGGATGGGGCAGCACCGCCGGGGCTCAAGTTTGGCAAATCGGAAACAACCCCTCCTCCAACTACGGCAACTCGAACTTCGACATCCCGCAAGCGCTCAAAGGGACCGCGGTATACGAACTGCCGTTTGGCATGGGCAAGCCCTTTATGAACCAGAATGCTATCCTCGACGCTGTGCTTGGCGGATGGCGCATATCGGGGACGTTTATCTACCAGGACGGCACTCCGTTCACGGTGTTGGACAACGGTGTTAACGACTATTCGCAGGCCGGCAACGTGTTTGCCAACCCCACAGGTACCTCCCCCAAGTCAGGCACCTGCGCCAATGGCGCGGCGGTACACACTCTTAGCTGCTGGTTCAACCCTGCAGCCTTTGAGACCCCAGCCGTGCAGGGCAACGGGTCGTTCGGGCTTGGAAGCAGAAACACGCTCTTCGGGCCAAAACTGTCTGATGTTAACCTGTCTCTGGCGAAGACTTGGCATTACAAAGAACGAGCTGGGCTCACGCTTCGCGGAGACTTCGTTAACGTCATGAACCATCCGAGCTTCACACTGCCGAACAACGACGTGAGTAGTTCGGGCGTGGCCACTATTACGGGCGTCTCGAACGGGCCACGGACGATCCAACTGGGCGCGCGGCTATTCTTCTAACGGCGCTCGCGTAACAAAGTAAGGACGGCGGCATGCCGCCGTCCTTAGCTGTACGCGGGACGACGAGAGAGACATCTCATCCACCGTACAATCGTGACATGCGGATAAAGGAAGTCGTTGTCCTGTTCTGGGCCGTTCTCTGTCTCGGGTTGCTGTCGGGTTTCCCCCAATCGGCACCTAGCCGGCAGCAGCAGATCGAATCGCACGCTCGCAAGGCTGCGGAATATCTGAAAGAGAACAAACCTGAACTTGCGGCGCCCCAGTTTAAGGCCATTGTTGCCCTCGATCCCAATAACGTGGACGCCCGCGGCAACCTCGGCGTAGTGCTGTTCTTCCAGGGCGCGTATGCGGATGCAATCCCTCAACTCCGCGCCGCGCTGAAAATGCAGCCCACTTTGTGGAAGATTCAGGCTTTGCTTGGCATCGGCGAAAAGCGCACGGGAGAAATTGATGCCGGCCGCCACGATTTGGAGCAGGCATTTCCCAAGGTGAAGGAAGAAAAGATCCGGATTGAGGCTGGGATGGAACTGATCGAGATCTATTCCGGGACGGGCGATCTGGATAAAGCGGCGGCGACGGTGAGCGCTTTGCGGAAGCTGGACCCAACCAATGAAGCTGTGCTCTACACCGCTTACCGAATCTATTCCGATCTCGCCGCTGAGTCCGTGCTCAGCTTGTCCGTGGTGGACCCGAATTCCGCTCGAATGCACCAGGCGATGGCGCACGAACTGGCAAAGCGCGGGAACACCGCGGAAGCGATCGAGCACTACCGGGCTGCGCTCAAGATCGACCCTCAGCTCCCGGGACTCCATTTTGAGCTTGCCGATATGCTCCGAACCTTGTCGACCGCGGAGGGCCGAGAACAGGCCGAGAAAGAGTACAAGGCGGCCCTGGAGGCCAATCCGTTCGATGAACAGTCTGAATGCAGGCTCGGCGATATCGCTCTTCAGAGAGACGATTTGAACGAAGCTGCCGGGCGTTTCACCCGTGCTCTACAACTTCAGCCAGCCGATCCTGAGGCAAGCATCGGCTTAGCGAAGGTTTTTATGACCATGGATCAACCGCAAAAAGCCGAGCCGCTCCTGGAACGTGCCATCCAACTGGACCCAACCAGTGCCTTGGCCCACTTTCGCTTGAGTACGATATACCGGCAAACAGGACGACCGGCAGACGCGAAACGAGAATTCGAGGAATACCAAAAATACGAACAAATGAAGGAGAAACTTCGGACGATTTACCACGATCTCCACCAGGATCAAGCTGTGGGAGAAAACGACGAAGCTCCTGTGAAGTAGTCAGAGTCGTTTTACATCGCCCGCCGCATTGCAACGGTAGGGCGGATTGACGCTCTAGAGTATCGCGATGACCAAGACTCTTTTCGCAGCTACGATGTTTTCATTGGCAGTTCCCCTCTTCGCGGCTTCCTATTATCCCGTGCGCTTGGACGATCCCAAAGCGGTTTATCTAACGCAGAATAATTTCCCTGTGAAGGGCGACGGAATCGCGGATGATTCCGCAGCCTTGCAGCAAGCCATCAATACGGTTCAGGAGAAGACGAACCAAGGCATTCTGTTCGTTCCCGCCGGCCGCTATCGCGTGACCAGGACCATCTATATCTGGCCCGGAATCCGCCTGATCGGTTTTGGGCCTGCACGACCCACATTTGTGCTCGCCGCCAACACTGCTGGTTTTCAACACGGCCCCAGGTACATGTTTTTCTTCGCCGGCGGGCGCCCGCGCGCAGATGCCGATCCACCGGATGCAAACCCGGGCACGTTCTATTCCGCCATCAGCAACGCCGACCTTGAGATTCAGGACGGCAACCCCGGTGCCGTGGGTATTCGCGCTCACTATGCGCAACATTGCTTTCTGGCGCACATGGATTTTCATATTGGCTCGGGACTCGCGGGCATTCACGACGGCGGCAACGTCGCGCAAGATGTGCATTTTTATGGCGGGCAGTACGGCGTCTGGACCCGGAAGCCCTCCCCCGGATGGCAATTTACAATTATCGACGCCACGTTTGAGGGGCAGCGTGAAGCGGCGATCCGGGAGCGCGAAGCCGGACTGACCCTGATCCGTCCGCAATTCAAGAATGTTCCGACGGCGATTTCCATCGATCCTCAATATTCCGATGAACTCTGGGTGAAAGATGGACACATGGAAAACGTTACCGGTCCCGCCGTAATCATCAGTAACGAGAACAGTGCCCGCACCGAAATCAACATGGAAAATGTCGTTTGCCGGAAGGTTCCTGTTTTTGCGGCTTTCCGCGAGAGCGGAAAGCATGTGGCAGCTGCGGCGGAAATCTATGCGGTGAAGACCTTTTCCCATGGACTTCAATATCAGGACATTGGCGCCGTGCCGGCTCTTCATGACGTATATGAGACGGCGGCATTGAGCGCGCTGCCCGCGCCAGTCAAATCTGACATCCTCGATCTGCCGCCGATCGACACGTGGGTCAATATTCGCTCGCTTGGCGCTAAAGGTGACGGCATGGCCGACGATACCGACGCATTAAAGAACGCGATCGCTCAGCATCGGGCGATTTACCTGCCTTCGGGCCAGTATCGAGTGACGGACACGATTACGCTTCGGCCGGATACGGTTCTCATAGGCTTGCACCCAAGCGTCACGCGCATATTGATCGCAGATTTGACTCCAGCCTTTCAAGGCGTTGGCAGTCCAGAGCCACTGCTTGAAACTCCCAAAGACGGGACGAACATCGTGACGGGCATCGGCCTGTACACTAACGGCGTCAATCCGCGAGCGGTGGCAGCGAAGTGGACGGCCAGCACGAAGTCAATGATGAATGATGTTCGGTTTCTGGGGGGTCACGGCACGATCGATCCGAACGCCACCGCGGAAGAGTCGCATAAAATATGGAAAGAGATTTACAACGATACCCATAGTGCCGATTCCAATCTGAATCGCCGATGGGACGGACAATATCCCAGTCTGTGGATCACCGGCGGCGGCACTTTCGTCGGCATCTGGACGCCCAGCACATTCGCGCAGGCGGGCGTGTACATCTCGAACACTTCGACCGCAGGACGAATTTACGAACTCTCGAGCGAGCATCACGTTCGCAATGAAGTGGTTCTGGACCACGCCTCTAACTGGGAAATCTACGCGCTTCAGACGGAAGAGGAGCGTGGCGAGGGCGGCTTCGCACTGCCGCTCGACATCCGGGATTCGAGCAACATCACCTTCGCGAACCTGCACATGTATCGAGTGGTAAGCAGCTATCAGCCGTTCAAATACGCGGTCACCGTCGCGAACTCCAGCAACATACGGTTTCGCAACGTCCATTGCTACAGCGACAGCAAAGTGTCGTTCGACAGCGCAATTTACGATCGGACCCACAACACCGAGATACGCCAGCGAGAGTTTTCCTGGCTGACGATCTCCGGAGCCGCGCCCGCAGTCCCTGCCACGCATCCATCCCCGGTTATCGCCGACAGTGCGAAGCTGGAGAGAATCGCGAGCGGCTTCTTCAATATTTCCGGCGGAGCGGTGGACAGCGCTGGAGACGTCTATTTCGTAGACGCGAAATGGCAAACCATCTACCGCTGCTCCGCTGCTACTGGCCAGCTCTCGAAGGTTCGTGACAATCCGCTCGACCCGGTTCAACTGTTTTTCGATAAGGCCGGCGACTTGATGGTGGTTTCGTACGCGGGCAGGGGAATTGTGTACAGCTTCAGGCCTGGCGCGACTGATGATGATATTACGGTGCTGAACGCTCTGCCTGCGACCCCGCGCCCGGGAATGACGCCAGTTCTCCCCGTCGACTACTGGCGAAACGAAAACGATTTTCTAGAAGCGATTTCCGCAAAGCTGCCTTATCAATTTGTCTCTCCGGATGGAACGACCTTCCTTCCCGCGGGAGAGGACTTTGTCAGCGGGGAACTCTACTATGGCTCGAAGCTGAATAACACGCTCCGAGCTTTTGGGTTCGCCCCCGCGGTTGCGGGCCAGCCCTTTTACCTATCCGATGAATCGGGAGAGAAGACCTATGCTGCGAGTGTTGGCAGTGACGGGACAGTATCGGACTTGAGGATTTTCGCCGAACATGGCGGAGAAAGCGTCGCAGTGGACGCGAACGGCAACATCTATATCGCCGCGGGGCAGGTGTTCGTGTACAACCCAGCCGGCGAACTAATCGATACGATCGACATTCCAGAGCGGCCCTCGCAATTATTGTTCGGGGGCAGCGACAGCAGCACTTTGTTCGTTCTCGCGCGGACCTCCTTGTACGCTGTCCGAACCCGCTATCCCGGGCGCTGAAGGATCACCGAATCTATTTTCTGAGGTGCAGATGATGACACGACAAACTTCGCGACGTGGTTTTCTTGGGCTTTCAGCCCTCGGATTGGCAGCAGCGGTTGCTCCCGCCAAGTTAGTCCGGCCCGCCGCCGCGAGCGGACCCGGACCTGAGAGATCGAATGTTAGCCCGGAGATTTCTGTTTGGGTGACGTCTGGCGACGAACGTTTTGCCGCCGCTCCCAAGGCCACTTGGCGCGAAACTCCAGCGACTTCCGGCTCTGAACAGCTTCGGCTGAAGCCTAGCACAAAGTTTCAGCAGATATTAGGATTTGGCGGTGCCTTCACCGACGCAACCTGCTACACATTCAACCGCCTTGCTCCTGCAGCGCGCGAACAGCTCTTCCATGAACTGTTCCATCCCTCCGAAATGGGGCTTAGCACGGGCCGGATTTGCGTCGGATCGAGCGATTACTCGACAAAGGTTTATAGCTATGACGACGGCGAGCCCGATCCCGATCTGACGCGGTTCTCGATCGAGCACGACCGCGAATACATTCTTCCGATGCTGCGGCAGGCGCGACAAGCGAATCCTGACCTCTTTCTTTTTTCAACTCCCTGGAGCCCGCCCGGCTGGATGAAGTTCAACGGCTCGATGCTGGGTGGCTCCATGCGCAACCACTATTTTCCGGTTTATGCTCGGTATTACCTGAAGTTCTTGCAGGGGTATGCAGCCGAAGGCGTGCCGGTGCAAGCTCTGACGACCCAGAACGAACTCGATACCGATCAGGATGGCAGAATGCCCGCTTGCATCTGGCCACAGGAGTATGAGATTCAATTTGTCCGCGACCACTTAGGCCCGCTTTTGGAAAGCAGCGCACAACCGACAAAGATCTGGCTTTTGGACCATAACTACAATTTGTGGGGTCGCGTCCTGTGCACGCTGGAGGATGAGAAGCTTCGCAAATACGCCAATGCGGTAGCTTGGCACGGATACTACGGGACTCCCGGCATGATGAGCAGGGTCCAGGACGCCTATCCGGAAACGGAGATGCACTGGACCGAAGGCGGCCCCGACTACACCGACCCCGGCTATCTAACGGATTGGTGCAAGTGGAGCGGTACCTTCAGCGACGTGCTGAACAACTGGTGCCGGTCGATCACGGCATGGAACCTGGCTCTTGATGAGCACGGCCGCCCGAACATCGGACCGTTTCCCTGCGGCGGCGTGGTAACGATCAATTCGCAGACCAAGGAGATCACGCGTAGCGGACAATACTGGGCTTTTGCTCACTACTCGCGCGTCGTCCGTCGCGGAGCTCGCCGCTTCGATTCCCAGAGTGCAGCTACCGAGCTGCAGCACGTTGCGCTTGAAAATCCAGACGGCCAGCAGGTGCTGATCGTAACCAACCGGGCATCTGCCAGGGTGATCGAACTCCGGCTCGCGAATATGGCGGCTTCGGTTGCATTGAAGGCAAATTCAGTGACCACCTTGGCCTGGAGGTAGTTCATCCAACTAGTCGTGAGCGGAGAGGTCCAATCCTAAGTGCCAGGTGGAACTTCCGACATGAAAGTCTGGCTGAGCATGCAGTCTGGTTCTAACTTTTCTCCGCGGGAATTCCCTGCTAAAAGGGAAAAATACATGGAATTTCTCTATCGCCCGACGGTTAGTGCACGGGTGCCGGCTGAGGAGTCGCCTGCGGAGCCGCTGCTCCCGGACTTGAAAAGTTTACCTTCGGAACTTCGCGCGATCCTGGCGAAGCTTCGAAGTAAGCTTCGTTCGATTTGAATCCGGCAATTCCCGCGAAAAAGCTGTTGGGGAATTGCTGCACGTACGTGTTGTAGTCGCGCAGAGTATCGTTGTAGCGTTTGCGCTCGACCGCAATACGATTCTCCGTGCCCGCAAGTTCATCCTGCAAGCGCAGAAAATTCTCATTGGATTTCAACTGGGGATAGTTCTCGACAACCAGCAGCAGGCGGCCAATCGCTCCATCGAGCTGCCCGTTGGCCGCGATCTTCTCTTGGGGCGAGCCAGCGGAAAGCAGGGCGGAGCGCGCTTTGGCGATGTCGCCGAACACTGTCACTTCCTGCTGCGCATAACCCTTCACCGTCTCCACCAAATTGGGGATCAGGTCGGCGCGCCGTTGCAGCACAATGTCCACTTGCGACCAGGCTGCCTTTACCGTCTCATTTTTGCTGACCAGCGTGTTCTTCACGCTCACGTACTGGCCAAAAGCAAACAGGACAACCAACAATAGAATAGCCACTATGACGAAGACCACGATCAGTGCTTTGCTCATGAGATTCTCCTGAAAAGCGACATCCGCAAAACTCTACGACGAGCTCATGGTACCGGAGTCCAGCATTTTATCAACTGCGGCGGTGACCTGCTGCACCGCTGCC
>Ga0302180_10000197_pt1 | contig 51819 bp, 51 predicted proteins | sample I_Palsa_E3_2_FD_200575 | JGI IMG/M metagenome (GOLD analysis project Ga0302180, IMG submission 200575) | Peat permafrost microbial communities from Stordalen Mire near Abisko, Sweden - I_Palsa_E3_2 | ecosystem: Environmental > Terrestrial > Soil > Palsa > Peat permafrost | place: Sweden...
CGTATCGATCAATCGTCTGTTATTGGGAGGCATTTCCGAACTCAACTACGACGTTTTGGACTTGTCTCGCGAATCGACGATCTGAAACGAGGGAAACGAAAAAGTCCTCCTCTTGCGCTAACCTGTGCCAATCACTCAGGCCAACCAAAGAATAGTTCTGAAACGCTGCAAGAACACCGTCGATTGCTGGCACGCCAGCCCCCGTCGACTGACCGCTGGTGATGGGTGATTGTGAGAGGGCCACGGACGAGATCGACAACCAAAATAAAAGACATACCCAGCGCATGACGAAAGTCTACAGTTTGCAATGCTCTCGCAAAACGGCATTATGGGAAATCACACGAAGTTGCGGTAGCGCCTTTCACCTTTTCCGGCTACCAGCCAACTCCTTAGCGTCGAAGTTGCTGAGTTGCGCTGGTCGAGATGATGGTGGCTGCTTAGAGGGAGTGGGTTTCGCGGAGGAGTTGGATTACTGCGGCTATGGGGAGGCCCATTACGTTGAAGAAGTCGCCTTCGATGCGGGGGATCCAGCGGGCGGCGTAGCCCTGGATGCCATAGGCTCCGGCTTTGTCGAGGGAGTCGTTGGTGGAGAGGTAGTGGGTGAGGTCGGCGTCGGGGATGGCGGAGAAGAAGACGCTGGTGGTTTCTACGTGGGAGTGTTGGGTGGTGGGGGTGACGACGGCGATGCCGGTGTGGACCTGGTGGGCTCGGTTGGAAAGCTGGCGGAGCATTCGTTCAGCGTCGGAAAGATCTGTGGGTTTGTTGAGGATTTGTTGCTCACAGACGACGGTGGTGTCGGCACCTAGGACGGTGGCTTTGGGGTGGAGGGCGTGGATGGCTTGCGCTTTTTCGAGGGCGAGGCGCTGGACGTAGGCGGTGGGTGTCTCGTTGGGGTGAAGGGTTTCGTCGATGTGTGCGGGGTGGACGTCGAAGCGCAGGCCGGCCTGGGTGAGGAGATCGCGGCGGCGTGGAGAGGCTGAGGCGAGGATGAGCATATTTTTAGTTCTCAGTTGTTCGTTGTCAGTTCTCAGTTGCTTAGCCTCCGGCCAAAAGTCAAAAGCTGAGATCGTGGAGTTGACAAGTGAGAACTAAGAGCCGACGGCGGTGTAGCCTGCTGCGAATTGCTGGACGAAGATGTGGGCTTCCATGGTGTGGTGCGCGCCGCTGGCCAGGGTGATGGCGTTGGTGGCGACGTTCGCGGTTTCGACGCAGACCATGGTTAGCCAGCAGAGAGGGCTCATATCAGCAAGGGTGGCGGTGAGGATGGACCATGGATTCCAGACAACGGTGGATTTTGATTCGGATTTATCGATGGTGATGCGGCGCCTGAGGACGGGATCGTCGATGTTTACGGGGACGAGGGTGTCGAGATAGGGGCGGTCGGTTTCGCCGGTGAGTTTGAGGAGTGGGTCGGTCTGGCGTTTCCTTTTGAAGTCGTCGGTTTTGTCGAGGTACTCGGTATCGGAGAGGCCGATGATGGAGATCTGCTGGGAGTCGCCGACGGAGAAGTAGGTGTGGAGCGCTTCTTCGAAATGGAGCGGCTTGTTGCCCTGGTTGTTGACGGTCAGCTTGACGTGAAGCTCGACGCCGAAGGTGATTTCGTAGACTAGTGCGAACTGATCGTAACCGAGGGAGCGACTATTGTCCGATGGGCCGAGGGTGAGGGTGACGTGGAGCTCATTGCCGGCGAGGGCGGCGAAGGTGAGGGTCCATTCGGAGATGCGGGCGAAGCCGTGGGAGGGACCGTCGGTTCGCGGGTCGTCCGGGGTTGCGGTGCGAGCTCCGAACCAGGGAAAGACGATGGGGATGCCACCGCGGATGGCCTTGCCGGGGGTGAAGAAAGATCGCTCGGAGAGGAAAAGTACGGGCTGCTGTCCCATCGGTTGCCACTGGGTGATTTGCGCGCCCTGGAGGTAGAACTCGGCGGTGCAGGCGGGCGTGGTGATATTGGCGCGGATGAGGCCTTGCTCGGTCTGGGAGAAGGCGAGGACGCCGGGGATCGTGAATTGGTCGGAGAGTGTTTGGAGATCCATCGTTAGATAGTGTAGAGCGTTCGGGAGGTTAGGCGCTGGTGAGTTGGAGTTCGGCGAGGTTGCGTTGGCCGGTGGGGCAGAGTTTTAGCAGGGGGCAGTTTTCGCACTTGGGGTCGGAGAAGGTGCAGAGGGTTTGAGCGTGGAGTTTGATGAGGGAATGGTGCTCATCGAGCATGGCGGCGTCCCAGGTTTCGGGGACGAGGCGCATGAGGCGGTCTTCGGTGGTGGCGGCGTCGGCGCGGGGGACGATACAGAGGCGTTGCGTGACGCGGAGATGATGACTGTCAATGCAGAGAGCGCGTCGGCGGAGGGTGGAGAAGTTGACGACGGCGGCGCTGGTTTTGGGGCCGACGCCGGGGAACTGCTCGAGCCAGGAGCGAATTTTGTCGGTGCGGTATTTGGCGAGGAAATCGAGGGTGAGGGAACCATAGCGGGCGGTGATGCCTTGCAGCGTCTCTTTGAGCTGAGGAGCTTTCTGTTCAGGAAAGGTGACGATGTTGATGGCTCGCTCGATGTCGGCGACGGAGGCATCGCGGACGGGTTCCCAGTTGCCGGGGCCGGCGTTGAAGATGCGTTCGAGGTCGCGCATCACCTGATGCGAGACGGGCGTCTTGGTGCGCGCGGAGAGTAGCGAGTAGATGAGCTGTGTGAGCGGGTCCCAGGGCTCGCGTGGCGCAGGCTGGCCGTAGTAGCCGAGGAGAAGTCGATGGATGTGCGGAAGCTTGTCGGCCTGCTCGGGGGTGAGGGCGGGGCGGAAGTCGTCCGCGTTGGTGAAGAGTTCGGGCGGCATGAGAGTTGGATGCTATGGAATTCGTGATGGTTCGGGGGGAGAAACAGATCCCTGCGGGATGACAGACAGAGGGGCAAAGGCAAGAGCAAAGACGAAGGGTAGAACGTTTTCAGGTGTTGCGCGTTATGCCGAGTTGGGTGCCGTTGGCGGTGGCGATGCCCCAGGCCATGCGGGGTGTGTTGTGGGCTATGCCGATCTGGCCGTCGGGGCCTAGGAGGATGATGCCGCCGTGGCCGCCGAGGCGGGTGAAGAGGTACTCGATGGCGGCTGAGGCGGCGGATTGGGGTGTGGCGCCGGCGGCTACTCGATCGACGGCCCACTTGCCGAGGACTAGCTTCATGATGGGCTCGCCCCAGCCGGTGAGGGAGACGGCGGCGGAGAGGTTGTCGGCGTAGCAGCCGCAGCCGATGAGAGAGCTGTCGCCGACGCGGCCGGGTGCTTTGTTGAGGGTGCCACCGGTGGAAGTCCCTGCGGCGAGGTTGCCGTATTGGTCGAGGGCTACGGCGCCTACCGTGTCGTGGGAGTGGAGGGTGGGGTCGTCGATGCGGAGTTCTTCGGGGAGGGCGGCTTCTACTTCGGATTCGAGCGCGCGTTGCTCGGTGGCGGGATCAGGAGGAAATGCAGGGATCTCTCCACTGCGCTTCGCTTCGGTCGAGATGACGGAGGTGGAGGACGCTCCGGTCGAGAGGGTGGATTCAGAGGAATTTCCGGAGAAGGTGGTGTCGGGATGGCCGGCGGCTTCGGCTTGTTGGAAGGCCATGAGGCGTTCGCGTTCGCGGGGGACGATTAGCTCGGTGTTGTCTACGAGGCGCATGCCGTGTTGAGTGGCGAAGCGTTCGGCGCCGGTGCCTACGAAGTAGACGTGGGGGGATTTTTCGAGGACGAGGCGGGCGGCCTGGATGGGGTTGCGGAGGCGCTCGACGCAGGCTACGCCGCCGGTGCGGAGGTCGGCGCCGTTCATGAGGAGGGCGTCGAGTTGGACGCGACCATCGCGGGTGAGGAAGGAGCCTCGGCCGGCATCGAAGGTGTCGTCGTCTTCCATGATCGTGACGGCGGCTTCTACGGCATCGACGGCGGTGCCACCGCGGGAGAGCGCGGACCACCCGGCTGCGAGGGCGGCGGCTATGCCGCGTTCGTGTGCGGCTACGGCGTCGTCGGGCATGGCCCAGGCTCCGCCGTGGATGAGGAGAATTGGCTGGTGATTCATGGGCGGGAGAGTTCTAGTTTGCGGCGTTCGGTTTCTAGATACGTGTAGCGGATGCGGTGGATGACCGTGATGGTTGTCATGACGGCGAGGACCCAGAGGGCGGGGGCCATGGCTCCCCAGCGTTCGAAGAGGGCGCCGAGGATGATGAGGACGATGCGCTCGGGGCGTTCCATGAAGCCGACTTTGCAGGAGCCGATGAGGGCTTCGGCGCGGGCTCGGGTGTAGCTGACCATGAGGGAGGCGGTCATGACGAAGGCTACGAGGAAGACGTAGAAGAAGCGGTTGCCGCGGGCGTAGAAGACGAGCAGGCCGAAGAAGAGAGCTACGTCGGAGTAGCGGTCGAGGACGGAGTCGAAGAAGGCACCGAAGACGGAGACCTGGTTGGTCTGGCGGGCTACGCGGCCGTCGACCATGTCGAAGAGGCCGGCGCCGATGATGACCAGGCCTGCGTAGAGGAACATGCGGACGTAGTTGTCGGCGCGCGCGTAGCCGAAGAAGAAGGCTGCGATGACGTTGATGATGAGACCGATGAAGGTAAGGGTGTTGGGCGAGATTTTGGAGAGAGCGAGACCGTTAACGATCTTCTGCAGCAGCCAGCCGCTGCCCTTGCCGAAAGCACTTGTCCAGGTCATCGCGTCAAATCAGTTTATCGCGGATGAAGGCAGGGAGATCGTGAGGCGGGAGGTTGACGGGCACTATTCGACGACTTTGATGGTGTCGTGAATGGTGGAGAGTTTGAGGATCTCGAGCTCGCGCTTGCCGTTAGGGGTAACGACCGTGGCGATGTCGCCGACTTCTTTGCTGAGGAGGGCGCGGCCGATGGGCGAGGTGGTGGAGATGAGGCCCTTGGTGACGTCGGACTCTTCGCTGGTGACGAGCTTGTAGGTGAACTCCTCGTCCTTGGTGGAGTCGAATATTACTACGGTGGAGCCGAAGCCGACCTTGTCGCGGGGGATGTTGTCGAGGTTGACCATGGCGAGCTCACCCATGCGCTTTTTGAGCTGGCCGAGGCGCGCATTGACGAAGACCTGGCGCTGCTTGGCCATGTGGTATTCGGCGTTTTCGGAGAGATCGCCTAGAGCGACAGCTTTCTTGATCTCCGCGGGGAGTTCGGTAGTGAGTTCGTACTCAAGAGCCTTAATCTGCTCTTCAAGAGCTTTTTTGATATCTTCCATGCTTTGTCTGCTTTGCTGGCCCTGTGCGGTTGTAACAGGGCAGGGGGAGTAAAACCTCGATTATACGAAAGGAGACGGGGAAAAGGGCTAGGAGGCTTCAGGGTCGGGAAGCAGGGTGGGGTTGGATACGGAGAGAAAGCTCTCGAGGAGAAGGGTTGCGGCTACCTGATCGATGATGTCCTTGCGATCGAGGCGGGTGGAGCGACCGGTGGAACGGTCTGCGGAATGGGGGGTGTGGCCGGAGAGGTTGAGGAGCGCGTGAGCGTCGTGGGTGGTGAGGCGCTCGTCGAGGAAGTGGTGGACGAGGGAGGGATGGGCCTCTTTTAGGGCACGGGCGAAGGCCTGGGCCTTGGCTGCCTGAGGGCTTGGTGTGCCGTCGGCGTGGAGGGGGTTGCCGACGACAAGGGCTTCGACTTTGTGCTGGCGGATGAAGCGGGCGATAGCTTTGAGGTCGGCGCGGAGGGTGGTGCGATGGAGAGTGAAGAGGGGCTGAGCGGTGAGGCCGAGAGGGTCAGTGATGGCGAGACCGATGCGGCGGTCGCCTATGTCTAGCGCGAGGGTGCGGGTGTGAGGCACGGAGTTAGTGTACGGGGGAAATAGAGGTCGTCGGGTTCTGAGATGGAGAACAAGAGGTGGCATGACTAGAATCTTGAAAGAGGTGGCGTCTGTGCGGGTACTTAAGGTTTTGGTGGTGATCGTGGTCCTGGTGGGACTGGCGGTGAGTTTCTTTGTGTATGTGCCGTATGGGCCTGGTTCGGAGACGTTTGTCGATGTTCTGCCGGGCACGGGGACAGTGGGAATTGCCCGCCAGTTGCAGAAGGCAGGGATTGTACGCAGTGCGCTGGCGTTTGATGCGCTGGTGATCTGGAAGACCGCGAGTGGGCACGGTGCGGGATCGTTGAAGGCTGGGGAATATCGGTTCGATCACGCAGCGAGGATGGAAGAGGTGTATGACCGGTTGCGGCGTGGCGATGTGTATACCGTGACTTTGGTGATCCCAGAGGGATACAACATCTTCGATATTGCAAGTGCGGTGGCGGCTGCGAAATTGGATTCGCGCGGGGATTTTCTTAATGCGGAACGGAAGAACACAGAACTGATCGCGGAGTGGGTGCCGCAGGGAAGCGCGAGCTCGCTGGAGGGATATCTGTTTCCGGATACGTATAAGTTCAGCCGGCATGCGACGCCCATCCTTATGCTGACGACGATGGTGAGGGAATTTGGGCAGGAGGCGGGGCGGTTGGGCATGACACCGGATCAGGTGTCGCGGACGGTAACAATGGCGTCATTGGTGGAGAAGGAGGTGCATATCGACACGGAACGGCCGGAGGTGGTGAGCGTGTTTGAGAACCGCCTGGCGGCGGGCATGCCACTGCAGACCGATCCTACGGTCATCTATGCGTCGCTGCTGCGGGGAACGTGGACGGGGGTGATTCACCAGAGTGAGCTGCAGTCGGACTCGGCGTACAACACGTATACACGGACGGGATTGCCGCCGGGGCCGATCTGCAACCCGGGGGTTGCGGCGCTACAGGCTGCGCTCCACCCAGCAAAGACTGCTTATTTGTACTTTGTGGCAAACCCGGCGGGGACTACGAAATTCGCGGCAACCCTGGCTGAACATAACGCGAATGTTGCAGCCTACCGCATGGGGATGAAGCCATAAATTCAGAGGGCCTAGCAGAATCTGGGGTTGTGGTGTGGTGGGGACGAGTACGACGGATTGCGGTTTCGCGTGGGAAGGAGTTCCAGAGACAGCCCGCAAGGTATTGAAAGGCGAAGATTTAGCGAATACATGCGGGCATAATTTCGGCAATATATACCCAATTTATTGTATTTATTGAAGTTATGGGGCTTTAGGGCGGCCAGAAATTATGGGTTGACATGAGGTGGGTGCGGAGCTACAACCGCAACACTTCAACTATGAGGATCAGTCGACCGGAGCCCGAAGAGGTGGGGCTGCGAGCGCATGGAGTCTTCGAGGGGAAGCAGGGGCGGGCGGGCATATCCCAGGGCCAGGTTCTGTCAAAACACGTAAAAACAGGTCGCGACGCGCATGGATTCCGACGCAGAGTGTGAACCACAGGCGAAGCAGACCTCATAGCAACTGAGCGAGCCCATTCGACCGCTGAAAAATAACCGAGGCTCGCCGGGGGAAACTGTGCCTGGAGATACAACAGAATGAAGGACTTCCGCGTTGATTTAAAAGTGTGTGAAGCTTGCGGGGCGTTATGGCTGCGAGCCATGGGTCATGGAGTGTACTGCTCTGGATGCGCTTTGTGGTTGTCGGATTTTCCCGCACCGCGGGCGTCAAGCCGACGGGCACAAAGGCGTACGACGGTGAGTACGGCGTATGCGGGGGTGCTCAATGAAGGCGCAACTCGTTAGCAGAGAGCAGGTAGCGGGGCTGAGGTTAGTTCCAAAACTGGTACGGCAGGCCGGGCAGCAGCAGGTAATCCGCGAGGGAAGTACGGGACGGGTGGTGGCGACGCTAACCAATGCCCTGAAGCTTCGGCGAGTGTGGGCGGTTGCAGAGAAAGCTGCTGCCTCACCTCAGGAGGTCATACCGGAAATAGATGAAAAGCCCAAGGTGGAGCTGGCGTTTTATAGGAAGTACACGGAAGCGATGCTTAGGCGGTATTTACGCATATCGATCCAGAGTGGCCGGGTGCCGTCCTTGCTTGGGAGAGAGTTGTTCCGCGGGAATGTGACGAGCTATCGCGTTCACAGCTTCGAGGATGGAGTGATTTTCTGTTTTGATGTGGAGAAACGCCTGAGCAGATTGACGGTGATGGAGCAGCAGTTGATCAAGCGGATGGGTCTGCAGGAGTACACGCAGGGTGAGGCCGCAGGGATGCTCGGGCTGAGCCTGCGAAACTGTATTCGTCAGTACGGATATGCGCTGGATGTGCTGACGGAGATGTTTCTGGAGGCCGGAATGTTGGAACCGCTGAAAAGCTGTCAAGGGGGTCACGGCGACGAAATCGACCGAAGCGCCTCATTCTAAAGCAAATAATAAATTCAAAAAGTTGGCATAGTTACCCTACTCAACTTGGTATTCTAGTTAAGTAGAGATAAAGCGGGAGGCCCTTCGGGGTCTCCCGTTTTGCGTTTGGGAAAAGAGCTGAGATGACGGGGAGCAAGGAGCTTGATCGGGTGAAGGAAGAGTTGGTTGAGGAGAAGGCGAAGTACCTGCGGCCGAGCGAATGTCGCAACCGCATGAGGCGGACGCTGGCGAAGGAGTTTGACGCGATTATTGACGGGTTCGTAGAGGCCGCGAAAAAGGGTAGCTGTCCGCATGTGAAGCTAGCGACAGAATTACTCAAGCCGATACGGAAGCCGACTTCGCGGAAGAAGGGATCGGCGACGGAGTACTGGGAGATGCTGCAGCGAGAAGAACGAGAAGAACGAGAAGAACGAGAAAAAGAGCAGCTCGCGGCTGGCCAGGAGTTGCAGGGAACGGGCCGCAGCGGATTTTGAGAAAGAGACTTTAGAGAAATAGGCGGAGGAATCCGCAGGGGAGAGATCGATGAGTGTTTTCAGCAATGTAATCAAAGATTTGAAATCATTTTCGGCCAAGGTTGAGGCGGCGTTCAAGAAATTGTTTGGGGACGCGCCTTCATGGATTGCGATTGCGCAGGGGGTGCTGACGTACCTAGGGCCGGTCGTGGTAACCATTTTGACGATCGGTGGAGGCTCGGCGCTGGGGAATGAGGCGAACGAGATTATTGGAACGATCAAGACGGATCTTGCGACCGCGTTGGCGACTGTGACAACGGTGAATGCAGCGAACAGCCTGCCTAATTTGCTGGCGGATATTCAGACGCAGCTTCCTGCGTTGCTGGCGGCAGTGAAGGTGAGCAATCCGTCGGTTGTGGCGAGCATTGAGAACTACACGAACATTATCGATACGGAAATCACGGCGTTGTTGACTGCACTACCGGCGGCTGCCTGAGATGAGCCAGGCGAAGACTTATCCGCTCCTGGATCCGGCCGCCATTGCCGCGAAGGTGAAGGCGGCTGGCGGGCCGGCGCTTGACCCGACTCAGGCTACGGGCCAGGCGAGCGCTGATGGAGTGACGTTGAGTTGGAGCATTAGCCAGGGGCAGATTCTGATCACGATCATTCGAAAGCCATGGATGATCGCATATAGCGCTATCTGGAGCCATGTGGATGCGGTTCTTGGCTAGTGCTTGATTTGCCACGCGTCGCGAAACAGGGGAAGGAACCGAGAAATTTAAGATCGGCGAGCAATGGGCGAAGAGGCATTCGTGCAATGTGGTTATGAGACTGAGAGTCCTAATTCTGCATCAGAACTGCATCCTAGAGGGTACGACGGGAGTCGATATACTCAGTACTTGCAATTAATGAAGAATTTGAGAGCGTTGTCGGTGATGTTGGTGGCGATGACAGGCGGGTTAACCGGCTGTTTTTCGACGACTCGTCTTGTTCTCAAGTCGGAGGCTCCTACGGTTTATCAGACTGCCACTGTGGAGCAGGTGGAGAAGGATGTCTCGGATCGGGATGCTGCGGTAAAGACGCTCAATGCGCAGGTACAGATTACAGCGACGACGGGTGGGTCGAAGGAAGGGAAGCTGAAGGAGTACACGTCGTTTACCGGGTACATCTTTGTGCAGAAGCCGGCTGACCTGAGGGTAATTCTGCAGTTGCCTCTGATTGGGTCCCGGGCGCTCGACATGGTGAGCACAGGCGACACATTTACGTTGGTGCGTGCGTCGTCACACGGGAATGTTTGGATACAGGGAACGGGCAAGGTAACGACGCCGTCGAAGAACGGGTTGGAAAACCTTAGGCCGTCGGTGTTTTTAGACTCGCTTCTGGTGCCGGGCGTGGATCCGAATGAGTGGGTCACGATGACGGAGTCGTCGCGAGTGATTCATCAGGATCTTCATCATAAGACGGAGACGGTTGAGCCGGACTACAACCTGACGGTGCTGAAGACGACCAGCGGAAACATTCTGCATGTGCAGCGAGTGATTCGCATCAACCGCGTGACTATGCTGCCCTATCAGCAGGATATTTACAACGACAACGGCGAGATTGTGACGCAGGCGACATATGACAACTACCAGACGCATGGTGGCCAGCAGTTTCCTGCGGAGATCACGATCAGCAGGCCATTGGACGAGTACTCGTTGAAGATCGATGTGACGAAGCTGACGCTGAATGAGGCGTTTGAGGCGGACCAGTTTGAGCTGACGATTCCGCCGGGAACGACGGTACAGAAGCTGCAATAGGCGCTTAGAACGCGGAGCGACTAGAGAAGGCCGGCGCGGTGGGCGTGCGCGGCGATCTGGTCATTGATGGAGAGAGCGAGTGCAAGAGCTTCGCGGCCCGCCTGAGCGGGAACGCGGGGTTGTGTGCGCGTGCGAACAGCGTTTAGGAAATCTTCGAGCTCGAGGCGAAGGGGTTCGCCTTTGGGGATGTCCGCCTTGGTGAGGGAGAGGCCTGCGGTGGGGTGGTCGGCGTGGGCGGACGGGGATGGAGGGGTGGTGGGGGCGGCCGCGGTGGGTACAGGGAGGGGAGAAGAACCTGTAGCGGGCGTCGCGGCGGATGCGGCAGCGATTGCGGCTGCGACGACGGTTGGATCGACGCTGATGGTGAGGAGTTCCTGGCGGGCGAAGTCGAGGGAGAGATATTGGTGGGGTTGGAAGAGGCGCAGCTTGCGAACCTGCTCGGTAGAGACGCGGCTGGCGGTGAAGTTGGCGACGCAGCCGGAGTCGAATTCAACGCGGACATTGGCGATGTCAGTTTTGGGTGAGAGGATCGGCAGGCCGACGGCGCGGACTTCGCGAACGGGTGAGTTGGTGAGGCTGAGAACGATGTCGAGGTCATGGATCATGAGATCGAGCACGACGTCGACGTCGAGAGAGCGTGGTGTGAAGACGCTGAGTCGATGCGACTCGAAGAACATGGGTTGATGGAGCGCCGCGAGGGTCGCGGCGACTGCCGGATTGAAGCGCTCGAGATGACCGACGGCTACTATGCGGCCCTGTGCCTGTGAGAGGGCCATGATGTGGTCCGCCTGGGCGAGGGTCGCGGCGAAGGGCTTTTCGATGAGGACGTCGAGGCCGGCGAGAAGAAGCTGCTCTGCGACCGCGGCGTGATGGCTGGTGGGAACACAGATGGACGCGGCGTCGAGTGACGGGTTGACGGCGAGCAACTCGGTAACGGTTGCGAAGGCTGGGATGTTGTAGGTAGAGGCGAAGGATGAGCGGCGCTCGGTGACTGGATCCACGAGACCGACGAGCTGGACGAGTTCAGGATGAGCGAGTTCGAGTTCGCGATAGACGCGAAGGTGATTGCGCCCGAAGGCACCAGTGCCGACGACGGCGACGCGAAGAGGTGGCACGGTTATTTTTGCGCTGCGGCGCCTGGCAGCGGAGATTCAACCGCGCTGCGGCAGCGGGTGTAGAGCTCGAAAAGCTGGGTTAGCTGATCTTCGGGCCTGGGAGTAGAGGGAAGGCCGAAGCCGGTCGAAGAGGCGCCTTTGGTGCCGAGATTGGTGTGTGCGGCAACGAATTTGAGGAGATCGAGAGCGATGTCTTCAGAGCGGCGAGGTGCGGAGTTGATATTGCTGGATTCCATAAGAGCCTTTCAGAGCATGTTGCTAAAGGTGATGGTAGCGGTTTGGCGGAGATGGTTGCAACGTATGGCTGGCCGTGAACTTTAGGAGCCGGCAGAAAAGTACACCGGCAGAGGATGTTTCGACTGAAAGCGGGGTCGGAATCAGAGAATTTGTGATTGCGAGAGTTAGAGAGGCCGGTAAGGCCGAGGAGAACGATATGAACAGAATGGAACTGCAGAGGATTCTTGGTTTCCTGAACATCGGATTGGCGATCGCCCACGATAGTGGGGTGTCGATTGGACACTTTGGAAGCGGCGATTTTATACAGCTTGCGCAGACGGCTAATGGCATGTTGCTGCATTCGATTGAGCCAGGCGGAGTTGTTGCTGCCGGGCCTGCTGCGGAAATCGGAACCAGTACTGCACCTGCGGGCGCTGCGTTGGTTGTCTAAAAGACAGAGGCGATTTAGCGCGGTGAATGCCCGAGTGGAGATTAAAGCAGCGGTAGAGGCGGAGGAACGATGAGCGAAACAAAACGAGTGTTGATGCTGCTGGTGGTACTGGTGGCGATGATAGCCGGGTGCGTGAGCATGGCAGCGGCCCAGGTACCAACGACGACAGTATTGGATACGGTATACAGCGCCAACGGAACACCGGCGGGCGGCACGGTCCTGGTGAGCTGGAGCTCATTTACGACGGCAGGCGGGCAGACAGTTCCGGCTGGAACTACGTCTGTGACGATCGGCGCAGGGGGCCAGTTGTCGATTGCTCTAACGCCGAATGCGGGCGCTTCGCCAATGGGCAGTTATTACACGGCGATCTTTCACCTGAGCGACGGGACGACAAGCCGCGAGTACTGGGTGGTCCCGGTGATGGTGCCGGGGGGAGGGCCCGCGACGCTTGCGGAGATCAAAAATCAGGTGTTGCCGGTGAGTGTTGCGATGCAGACTGTGTCGAAGCAGTATGTGGACGACGCGATCGCTGCGGCTGCGACCGGCTTTCCTTTGGACTCGTCGCCTTATGTGCAGAAGGGTGGCGATACGATGACGGGGCCGCTGGTTTTGCCGGCGGATCCTGTGAGCCCGAATCAGGCGGCTGACAAGAACTATGTAGATGAGAATATGGCTGCCGTGATCGGAGGAACGGGGCAGAAGGTTAGCTTGCTGCCGACCGCGAGCCAGACGGTGGCGCAACCAAGTGGGACAAGCTTAACGATCAATGGCATGTCTGCGAGCGAGACCTTTTCGGGGAGTGGTGTCACGTCGCAAAATACGATTACATCGGGCAATACAGCATTGAACCCAAATACGGGTGAATATGCTCTTCTGACCAATCTGAGCAACTGCTTTGAATCGGGATATGACCTGGGTAATAACGGAACGGCTGCGCAAGGATGGAGCATCTGCGATCTGGGAGCCGACGTACTGGAGTCTGCAACCCGAGGTATTTCCCAGTTGCACGCTGGAAACTTCAGCCACTTTGCCCAAGGTGATACAGCGGCGTTTTATACCTATCTGACGTCGTTCGGCGGGAATGTTGCGTCCTCTGACGAGGCGATTACCCATACAGTGGAGCACACGAATCAGGTTGGCTATTTTTCGGGCGTGGTCGCGATCGGGGGCACAACAGGATCGAATCTTCTGACAACGACTTCGTTCGGATGCCATGGTTTCTGTGGCACGCTGGACAACGCGCAATTTGCAGATGGCGGAATCCTGCTGGACACCTCCAAGGGAGGGAGCACGGCAACGCTGGCGACGGAAGGCAATGCGATGAACAGTATGTTCTACACGCTTGCCTCAGGCACGGTGCCGGTTTCCACAGCGTGGGGCAACATTATTCCGAGCTCCTGCACGAACAACGGGAATGGCGAGTGGCAGAACTACACGTCGACGACTTGCAATGTAACGTTGGGCACGGCGCCGGCCAGCCCGGGCAACTTCGCCACGGGAACGGACGCGTGTCTCGCTGGGCCATTCCAGGAGGAGGCCGCGGTTACGGCTGTGGGCGCTGCGTCCGCGGGGGTGCAATCGATTACATTCAGCACGCGCTATGCGTGGAACAGCGGGAATGCGGCCCTGGTGATGCAAGGCGGAGCATGTGGTGAATCGCTGGTAGCGACCAACACCGCGAGCTCGTGGCCGATAGCGTATGCGGTGGTCGGTGCGACTTCGCCGACACAGGTGTTCTTCAGCAATTGCCTGACGGGAGGCTGCAACACGGGCGGCAACATTCTTCCTGCAGCGGTTGCGAGCGCAACGGCTATCGTCGGCAACTATGGGACGAGCGTCGTGCGGAACGGAAACGTTGTGACGCTGAATCTTGGTACATCGGGTGGTAGTACGAACTCTTTTCCACTAGGCTCAACGATTATTGTTTCAGGGGCGACGCCGTCGGACTTAGACGGCACGTTCACGGTGGCAACGAACACCCTCGATAACATGAATCCGGTGATGACATGGGCGCAGACGGGGGCTAACGAATCTGCGGCAGGAATGCTATCAATCTCCTCACCTCCACTGAATGTCACGTTCTATCCCTCTGCATTTATCACGGGAACCAATAACGGCGTATCGGGCAACGTGCAACTAGCCAGCAATCGGGTGCCATTCGCGCCAGGAGACACGGTTGTCGGTGCCCCAACATCGCAGTTCCAGAATTCGGGTCTAAATATTTACATCGGTCAAACGACGCAGGCGAGCGGCGGAAATGCTTCCAGCGGCGTAAACGTAGCCGACGAAGGGCCCGCCGATCTGAATTGGGCATTCAGTGCCTCCAATAAGATCGCAAATGGCGCAGCACAAGAGGCGTTCAACATCACCGGGTCTTATTACAACGTGTTCAGGATAGGATATCGGCCGGCGTATAACGGCGCGCTGCTGTTTGTACAAGGTGGAGAGCCGGTGTCGGCAAATGCGAAGCCCTACTACATTTTTGAAGACGGGCAAACGGAAACCGGGAAGCTACAATTCAGTCCAGCTGCCGGAACCTTCACCTATAGCGGAACTGTAGTTGCGCCATCGATCGCTGCAACTGTGTCGGCGAGCGCGTTTGCATCGGGAACGACGATTGGCGGAATTCTTCCCTGCCTGCAGAACGGAACGAATTGTCCAACAGGAAATGGGAGTGGGCCCGGGGGCGTGACAAGTGTGGCGACTGGAACGTGGCCGAGCTGGCTTACGCCGTCGGTAATGAATGCCACGACGACACCCAGCCTCGCTGTGGTGGCGAGTGCAATTCCGAATACGGCGCTGGCAAACAGTGCGACGACGATCAACGGTCAGACGTGCACGCTGGGAGCCTCGTGCAGTGTCACGCTTTCGTTCACACAAGTGACTGGAACGTTGGGCGCGAGTCAACTGCCAGCGGCGAGTCCATCGACGCAGGGAGCGGTACAACTACCCAGCGGTGCAGTGACGAACGTGTTGGGCGCGGCCGCGTTGCTGCCAGCATCGACGACCGTCAATGGAACTAACTGCGCTTTGGGTGGAAGTTGCACCATTGCTACCGGAAGCAGCACACCTCCGCTGACGTATAACTATTTTCCTGCGGCGGTTTCAGATGGAGGAGTTGCGTTTGCGGGTGCATTTACGAGGTACAACAACAATGGACCAGGGGCGGGATCCGTGGCATCAGCGTCCAGCGCGCTGGGGTATCTGCTCTTCCAGGCGTCGCCTTCGCAGCCTCAATATGCAGAGTTGACGACGACGGCACCGCCCTATTGGACGAGTACCGGAATATACCTCAACTTCTACTCATCGGCGACGGCGGGAAATGCTGTGCTTGATGTAGAGACGGCATGTATCACGACGGGGCAGGTGATCGGATCGCCTACGTTTTCGACGGCTGTGGTGACGAGTACAACCGTCAGCTCGACGGCGAATGGCATGGTAAGGACTGCCATGATATCGGGGATTGCTACTCCCGGAGTGAATGGCTGTCCGGCTGCAGGAATGACTACACCCACTACGCTAACGGTCCGTGTCTTTGCGGACGCGACATCGGCCGTACCCGTGTACTTCATGGGTGCAACGTTGGTGACAGGACGGAGCCAATAATGAGAAAGACCCTACTATCGGCATTACTGCTCCTGGCGGCGACGTTCTCATATGGGCAGGCGACCAACCCACAGGCGACGCTCGCCAATGCTGTGGACGTCAGCAGCCCTTCACTGTGGCTGAACTTCAACGACGCTACAAGTTCGTTCAAAGACTCCGTTTCCGGTATGAGCTTCTATCCCAGGGTGAATATCGCGGAGCCCGCTACGTATACCGCGGGAACCTCAACGCCGCAAACTACGGTGATGCCGATTGCTCTTCCAGCAGGAAATATCGCCAGCTTTACCATCAAATGTTCCACGGCTACGACTGGGACGGTTGAATTGTTGCTGCTTAGCTTCTCTGGTATGAGTGGGACGGTGCAGGCATCTGCGTTGGTCACGACGGCCGCGACTACATTTCCCCAAACCTTCTACTCGGGGACAAACTTTACTCCCATAACGGCTACCGCGGGGGAGTATGCAGGAGTTTATGGTCCAAGTGGATGCGCCGTCTCGTACGCCACTGGCACCTCCTACAACATCTACTATCTTTCCGGTGCACTGCCCGGCGGAGCTTCGACCTATGCAAACTACACAGGCGGGGCACTCTCCTTGTCGGTTAGTGTTGTGGCGACTGGTGGAACGATCACTGCTCAACAGCCGGGCTTCGACAATACCAACAACACGAATTACTCGGCAGAGTTTGTATACAACGCATACAACCCAGCACCTAACAACACCCTTGGTTCCACGATGGAATGGAATACCCCGTGGACGATGATGCTCCAAATCAATAAGCTCAATTGGGACCACTCAGCAAACAAGTTAGTCCTGGCGAGTAAGGGAGACAGCAGCGGGTACGCCAGTAACGTTTGGTGGCAGTTGTACGTTCAGCAGAACGCTGGAAACGGATATGCATCCCAGTTGTGTTTTGCGCGATCCGGCCCAGCTCCCTATACAGCATTGTCTGGCGCGGCATTTGTAACCACCCAGACGTGGTGTTCGGTCACGAATGCCGATGCCATGCCCAACACGTTCAACTACAACGTCATCGTGGAGGATAACGGCAGCGGAGGATCGGCAGCAATCGGTTTGTGGATCAATGGACTTGCACAAACCATCACCGCGTACACAATGACTGGTAACGGGTTTGGTGGCATAACCGCAGCAGTGGCAAGTGGAGGCACTGGGTACATCGCACCACCTACTCTTAGCTCGACTGGTGGTGGGACAAATTGCAACATCAATGGTTCGACGGCTACCGTTTCTGGTGGGGCCGTAACGGGCACTTCTATTTACTCTTACGGCTGTACGTCCGCTCCAACTATCCTAGTTACTGCGGGCGGCATGTCGGGAATAAACCCACCCCCCACTGCTGCTTTGGGAGTTGGGACCGCTGGGGTCACAAACTACCCGCTTGCGGCGGGCAGCGTAACGTCCATTACTGTTCAGACTTACACTGCGGCCGCCGGAGTACTTCAGGTTGGAGCATGTACCCATACGGGGGGAGCGGTATTTACAAATTCAGCCAGCGTGAATCTTACCCTGGCCGCCACTACCTCACCCCAGACATTCACTGCTCCAACTAACTTCACAGCGTTCACCGTCTCGCAAGGGCAGTACCCGTGTTTTGCTAGTGCGTCGGGAAACTCCCCAGCCCTGGGTGCGTCTGGTGCTGGCTACTGGATTGTGAGTGGCAGCGCGATCCCCGGCGGAGTCACATATACTGCGGTATCTGGCGGCGTCAGCCTTTCATTTTCAGTGTCGAATCCAGGCACGGGGGCAGCAATCACAGCCACCTCGTACCCTATGTCGATGAACTCGACAGTACAGCCCCTAATGGTTCCAGGCTTTGTGAATAACAGCACTTATTACGGTCCGGGAGGAACAGACACTGGCGAAAACCCTCTATATGTGGATGAGTTCGCGATATTTCCCGGCAATCTTTCTTTCGGCCAGATCACAAACATTTTCTACCAGACGAAGTTCTACCAGAACCTTGTCTATCCCGGCCTGACGGCTAATCCTCCCTTAGTAATTTTCAACGATTACGGCTGTGGTCCTGATTTCAGTGGTGACCAGACCGTGGCAATGGTAATCGGAGCGCACAAGGCGGGATTGATTCGGCTTATCGGGTTCAATGATGACGACGGCCAGCCGAACGGCAGCAATTCCGTTGGATGGTTCCGGCAGATGTTGGATCAAGCTGGGTTGGCGGATGTACCCGTCTCTGTAGGGGCAGGCTCTCCGCTGCCAAACCTCGGCGGATGCCCGGCGGGGAATATCACAACGTACAACGCGAACACCGACCAGAATCCGGCACACTATGAGTCGGCGCTGACGATGTACCGAACCCTGTTTGCAAAGTATCCGACCACGCCGATTTATGTGCTGATGACGCAGACGGCGAACGGCTACAGTAGTTTTGAATTGAGCCCGCCAGATGGCATCTCCTCTCTCACCGGGTTGCAACTCGAATCGCAGAACTATGCCAACGGCGGGTGGGTGAACGCGTTCGAGGGTAATTTTTACACCACGCCGTCGTCCTACTTGAGTCTTTTGAATACCATCGGAAGCCACCCAATCTACTTTGAAGGTGGAAACCCTGCGGCTGGTGGTCCAGGCATCCGCGCCTCGCGCACGGCAAATGATCCGCTGTATATGACCTCGATTGCGACACTCACGGACACCATCACCGGGTGGACGAACGAGAATCTCGCACAGGTAATAAGCCCCTACTTTCTCGGTGGTGTGCAGATCACGGCCAGCGGTGGAACAGGGTACGCAGCTTTCACCGGATTCACTTCGGTGGGAGGAGGGCCAAATTGCAGCGTAGCAGGTCTGATGCTTTCTAACAGCGGCGTGCCGTCTAGTTTCGATACTCCGTGGTACACCTCTATACCCTCGACCTATGACGGACTCGGCTACGGATGCACACCTGCTGTGTTCACGGCGACAGGAAGCGGCAAAAATCTCACAGTCTCCGCCATTAGTCTAGGCACCATCACAATTGGAGACACAATCTCTGGTACAGGGATTCCAACCGGAACGACAATTGTGTCGCAGACTAGTGGCACGACAGGGGGGGTAGGGGTCTACGTAACCAGCGCGGCAACGACCGCATCGGCAACTAGTGTCACGCGCACACCGACGATTGTGTTGACGGCTCCGACTGGAACCGGTGTAACGCTCACTGTGTTGAATGGAATCTTCATCAAGCCTTATGAAGGATCGGCAACGGCGTCCTATGCTGTCTGGCCTAATGTGTGGGGTTATTCGCAAGTATTTACATGGTTCCAAAGCAGCCTAATGGATGCTCCGACGACGGGAGCTCCACGGCCTTATTGAGAGCAACGCTACTGAGGAAGAGAATGGGGTGTCGATTTTTCATGGCTGCGCGACGCGCAGGAGGAGGATCGGCACCGGGGTGGGTGGGATGTGAAGAGTAATACAGAGAGCCTATTGGAGATCGCGTGTTGCATGGAGCACAAGCCGGCTCTGGCGATACGGGCCGCGGCGGATTGGTTGCGGGTTCGCGATCGGGACGGGTGTGTAAGGGCCTTGGTAGCAAACGCGGCTCAGCGGAGGTTTGAAGAACGGCGGGGAAGACAGAACATCGTGTTGAAGGCGCGACAGATGGGAATCACGACCTGGGTAGCGGGGAGGTTTTTCCTGCGGACGATCAGCAGGCCTGGGACTCTCACCCTGCAAGTAGCACACACGCGTGAAGCGGCGGAGTCGATGTTTCGCATCGTGCAGAGGATGTGGGATGAGCTTCCAGAGGACCTGCAGAAGGGGCCGCTGGTCCGGAGTCGAGCGAATGTGGGTCAGATGATCTTTCCGGAACTCGATTGTGAGTACCGTGTGGCGAGTGCTTGTGATGTGGGAGCAGGGCGGGGACTGAGCTTGCAGAATCTTCATTGCAGCGAGGTGAGTCGCTGGCCGGGAGATGCGGCGGCAGCGCTGGCAGGATTAAGGGCGGGTCTGGCGCCTGACGGCGAATTGGTGTTGGAGAGTACGCCGAGTGGGGCGTACGGAGCATTCTACGAGGAATGGTGCCGGGGCGTGGATGAGTGTGCGGATGAAGGGTCGATGGTGCGGCATTTTCTGCCGTGGTGGCTGGAGCGATCGTACGCACGGGGGCGGGTGGCGGCGGCAGCGATGAACGATGAAGAAGCGATGCTGGTTGAGCGGTATGGGCTGAGTGGAGAGCAAATTGGATATCGCAGAGAGCTGGAGCGGAGCTACGGAGGGTTGCGACCGCAAGAGTTTGCTGAAGATGCCGAGACCTGTTTCCGGGCGACTGGTTCATGCTTCTTCAATGTCGAAGCGATTGAACAGCGGATGGCGGAACTTGAGCCGGCGCCGATCGAACTACGAGCGGGGGCGTTGAGGATATGGTTTGCGCCTAGAGTTGGATGCCAATATATCGTCGCGGTGGATTCGGCAGGCGGGGGTGATGAAGGAGATTTCGCAGCGGTCCAGGTAATTGATTGTGAGACGGGGCTGCAATGTGCGGAGTTGCAGGAACGATTGCGGCCATCCGAGCTGGCGAAGGTTGCAGTGGAGCTGGCGAAGGAGTATCAGGGCGCGTTGCTTGCGGTGGAGAGAAATAACCATGGGGCAGCGGTCCTCGCTTACATCGATAAGAGTGAGCATTACACAAACTTGTACTTACAGGGTCGCGAGGCTGGATGGTTGACGACAGCGATCTCAAAGCCGGAGATGACGGCACGGCTTGGGTGCCTGCTCGACCAACGGGCTGACATGTTTCGAAGCAAGAGGCTGCTGAGCGAATGCAGGACATTTATAGGAAGAGAGCGCGGGAAGACTGGTGCGGCCAATGGAGCACACGACGACCTTGTGATGGCAATGGGTGTGGCGCAGGCGGTCAGGGCGGAGATGTTGATGGGCAGCAGCCATGGAATTCGGGCAAATGCGGTAAGGTGAACGTGTAGGAGTTGCGTTGGCAGTCACGGCGGTGCAGGCAATCCGGCGGATGCGCGGCGGAGCACAAAGTCAGTTGATGCTTGGTGCGGATGGAAACCTGTGGGTGGTGAAGTTCAAGAACAATCCACAACATTTGCGTGTGCTGGCGAATGAGCTGATCGCGACGAGAATTGCTGAGGCTGTTGGTCTGTCCGTACCGAAGACTGACGTGATCGAGGTCAGCGAGTGGCTGATTAAGAATAGTGCCGAGATGGTGGTTGATCTAGGGCCCGGGGTCCGCGAGCGATGTGCCGGCGGTCTACAGTTCGGGAGCCGGTTTGTCGGAGGTTTGATGCCTGGTCAAGTTGTGGACTATTTGCCAGAGCCTCAGATGGATGAGGTTCGAAACCTGGCGGAGTTTGCTGGAATGCTGGCCGTGGATAAGTGGACGGGTAACTGCAATGGCCGGCAAGCAGTGTTCGACCGTCGACCAAAGGAGCGGAAGTATCGGGCGACATTTATAGACCAAGGATACTGTTTCAATGCGGGCGACTGGACGTTTCCAGATGCTCCGCTGCGAGGTGTGTTCGCTCGCAATCAAGTCTATGCGCGTGTTCGAGGGTGGGAGAGTTTCGAGCCTTGGTTGAGCAGGGTTGAGGAGTTCTCGGGAGATATCTTGTGGAAGGTTGCGGAGGAGATTCCTCCGGAGTGGTACGGTGGAGATCCTGGGGTGATTGAACGCTTGATGGAGTTGTTGCTACAGCGAAGGTCGCGCGTAAGAGAATTGATTGGGCAGTTTCGGGAGTCAGATCGGGAACCATTCCCACTATGGGGAATGGCGAAGAATATCGTAATTCCGAGAGGGTTCGAGATGACAATTAACCCTGGAAAATTTGTAATGTAGAGTGGGCGGTTGAACTGCTCACGAGATTGTGGAGGTTATATTGCGCGACCGGCTACAGTGCGAATTTTCCCTTATTCGGTACGTCCCGGATGTGGTGAAGGGAGAATTCACGAACATTGGCGTAGTGCTGCGCGAGGCCGGGCGGGATGAGACGGCGGCGGTGAGATTTACGCGTGACTGGAGCAGGGTGCGGTGCATGGATCCAGAGGCTGATGTGGACCTGCTCGAGTCGTTGGAGTCAGAAATTGGGTTGCGGTTGCAGGCTGGGGTAGAGTTGAAGGTAAACGCGAAGCCAATGTTGGATACGCTTGAGGACTCGCTATCGAACAGCATCCAGCTGACGGAGATGAAGGGAACCTTGGCGGAGAGTTTTCCCACGGAGATGGAACAGCTGTTGCGGATGTATGTGGAGCCGTTGAAAGTTCCGTCAACGCGGAGGAAGGCCAGTGGGCGCGGGGCGATCGTTTCTACGATGCGCACTGCATTTGAGCAGGCAGGTGTGTGGCGGTTGATGCGCAAGAAGATTGTGGCTTCGGCCTACACGCAGGCTGGGGATCCGTTGAAGATCGACTGTGGCTATCGCAATGGAAAGGTGCGGATGTTTCACGCGGTGTCGCTGGAGACTGATGTTGAAGGTGCGAAGAGCATGGCATACTCGGCGGACGCTTTGCGCGCGGGTGTATTGAACAGCGAAGGTGCCGAATTGGAGCTAACTGCTGTTGTGGAGAGGATCGCGTCGATTACGGACCAGGAGCAATATGAATTCGGTGTAAGCGTCTTGGAACGAGAGGCGATACGCGTCTTGACGGTTGCGGACATGGGAAGGGTCGCGGATACGGCGAAGCGAGAGTTAAGGACGTAGCTCCACAATAACCGGGCGAAATTATGTAGACGAGGCGTGACCCTAATGGTCGCGCTCTTTGCGTTTAAGAGGGAGATTGGAATGGGTTTAGGAACGGCAGTTAGAGATATGTGGGAACGAGTTGCCGGTGTGACAGCATCGGCGGACAGCGTGGGCGAGCGGAAGACAGCCGTAACTCCCCTAGGGATGAGTTCGATCTTCGCTCCTTTCAGGACGACGGGAGTGCAGAACACACTTCCCAAGCCGACGGCAGCGAACCTGCGCAGATTTGCAGAGACACCTGTGGCCCGGCGCGCGATCAATTGCATTAAGGATCGGATTGCATGCATGGACTGGCAGATTGAGGTGCGGCGCGGCGCGGGCGAGGACGTGGAAGGCGATCGCGTGCAGCGCGTAGCGGCCCTTAGCAGGGCGCTCGACACGCCGAATGAGTGTGACAGTTTTCGAACCATGATCGAGCAGGTGATCGAAGACACGCTGGTAGGCGGGTTTGGCGCAGCTGAGGTTGAGACAGGGGACGCGGACCTACCCGTTCGCTTGTATCCGGTGGACGGAGCATCCATCCAGGTGAATGCGAACTGGAAGGGCGATCCGAACGATCCCCGTTATGCCCAAATTACAGGCAAGTTAGGGAAGGATTCTCTGCTGCCGCTGCGTGACGACGAGTTGATGTATGTCCGTTTGAACTCGCGCAGTCACACGCCGTTTGGATTAGGCAAAGTGGAAGTCGCGTTTGAATCGATTTCTCATTTTCTGCAGGCCCATCGATATGCAGGCAGGTTGGCCTCGAACAGCGTAGTGCAGTATGCGCTGTGGCTGAACGAGCGAACACCAGAGCAGCATGAACGGCTGACTCGGTGGTGGCAGGATGAGGTTGAGGGGTCGGGCAGAGTTCCTGTGTTGAGCTCGGAGCAGAAGCCCGAGGTGCTGAAGTTTGCCGCTGGAACTGATGCCGATCTACGGCTGGAGTGGCAGCAATTTCTGCTGACAATGATTGCGAATGCATTCGATCTGCCCGCGATGATGTTGGGCGTGGCGCAGGACGTGAATCAGTCGACTGCAAGCGAACTGGCAGATGAGGCGTTCCAAAACGCAATCGTTCCGTTAGCTAAGCTCATTGCCGATCACATCACGCGCGATGTCATCGTGAAGCGTCTTGGTTGGGGAGACCTGAGGTTCGCATGGACGGATCTGGAAAGCCGCGACGAGATGGTGGAGGTGGACATTCAAACGAAGTTGTTGGCTGCGGGAGTTCTGTCGGTTGCTGAGGTGAGGGCGATGCGTGGTCTGGCACCAGCAGAGTTGGCAAATCCCCTGGTTGAGTCGCAAGAGGCGTAAACGTGCTTCGTGGGGGTCGACTCAAGGGAAGAATACGAGGAGGTACACGTGGAAAGAGTAGTGCATTTGCGTCGCGCAGGGCGGCGACATTATGGTGGACGCGAACTGCGGGCGATGGCAGTGGATTTCCCAGAGGTGGTTGGGCATCCTAATCGGCTGCCATTCCAAGGGTGTTTGACGCTGGTTGATATACCGAGCGACAAAGCGCCGAGCGGGGCGCGTGGACATCGCGTGGTGCTAACGAAGGCGGCGGCTGAGATGGCACTTCCCAGTTTGTTGGGAATGGCAGTGGACTACAAAGCTGGATGGGATGGGCACGATGCACGACAGAAGTGCGGCATTATTACTTCGGCGCATCTGGAGGGCACCCGATTGATGGTGGGCGGCTTCTTGTTTGCACGGGACTATCCGGAGATGGAGGCCAGGGTTGGTGGGCTGACTGCTGGAATGGATACTGCGATGGGAATGAGCTACGAACTGGCGGACGCGCATGTCGCGGATATGAGGGATACGGTTTGGCGGCTCACGCGGGCTACGTTTACGGGAGCGGCCATTCTATTGCGTGAGAAAGCTGCTTACCGGGCCACTTCGTTTCATGTGAAGCGCGTGAGTGAGTGCCGGCAGACACGAGTCGTAGCAACGAAGTGAGGCGTCCCCAAAGGGCGTCAGAGAGACGGAGGAAGGTAATGGAAGATAGCAACGTGATGGATCTGATGGAAGCAACAGAGCGTTTGGAAGCCGTGGCGACGGCACTGGAGCAGGCCGCATCGCGACTGGCGGAACGGCAGGTGGCACTTGCTGCCGAGGCAGAAGAGCATGTGGGCCGCATCGTGGCTACTGTAGAGACGGCACGAGAGGCGGAACTGGAGCGGCGGCTGGTGGAAGCCGAGGAAAAGATTGCAGAGCTCACCGCAGCGGCGGCGCCCAACGCACAGGGGCGGAAGACCTTGCCCGCGGGGATGGCGACCATGCTCGCAAAACAAGGAGTGACCCTGGAGTTGGGTGCTTCGGGTAGGTCTATTGACACTTCGGTGCTGGATAGCGCAATGGGAAGCCTCGCGATCGAGCAGCGTATCGCTGTGAAAACCGAGCTGAGACGCGCAGGCTTGCTGGGATAGAAACGGTCCGCTCCGGTCGAACTGACCGTGCGTGGGTAGATGGAAAGCAGGGCGAAGGCCGGACGAGAGTCCGGCCTTTTCTTTTACAGAAATATCAGGAGATAAGAATGAACGCGAAGTTTACGAATATCAATGCAACAGCAGATTACATTGGACCGGGTTCTATCGAAGTTCCCATTTACCAGACTGAGATTCTGGACCTGGTGCGGCGGCGTGGAGTCTTCGGTCAGCGCATCAAGCAGGTTCCGGCTACGGGTCATCCGTCGCGATATTTTGAGGAGACTGCGATTCCTGTGGCTTCTGCCTCGTCGGCGTTTGTGAATCCACGGGCCATTGTTCCGGCGATCGTGCAGCCGACGCGGATCGAGAACAGCGTACCGCTGAAGGCGTTGGTCGCACAGATCAACTACAACCTTTTCGATCTCGAATTAGGCAAGCAGCAGAGCCAGTTTGCTTATTTGCAAGCGAAGGATCTGACTGACACTGTGGATGGCGTTCTGCGCACGCATGATATCGCGCTGTGGAATGGCACTGACACGAGTCTAAACACTCCTACGACTGCGCAATATTTTGGAGCGGTCGGACAGATCGTAGCGGGCGGAAACACAACCAGCATCAGTACGAATCAGAGCATCGTAGATGGTCTAAAGTCGACGATCGCCCAGATGCTGGCGAACTCTAACTTCGGTGTGCGGCCGACGGCAATCTACGCTAATCCAGTGTTGCTGGATCTCATTGATCGCGAGATGAAGACTGAATTCAACGTGGTCTTGAACACCAGGAACATTGAGGGCGGCCTCACGGTGAAGACACTGAGCACGCAGGCGGGCGACATCCCACTGATTCCTGAATGGACCCTGCCGTACACCGGCGTTCCGGGATCTGGCTCGGCGGTGCTGCCTGCCTACATCGTGACTGAGGACCTGATCGAGTATCACTGGCTGGGAGAGCAGAACCCACGCGTGTTCCAGTTGGGCATGCAGGGTTCCCTGGCGAGCCAGTATGCCGTGGTGAAGTTCGGAGCCGTTGTGGTCAAGGGCGCGAGCTATGCACATTACCAGGTGCTGGTCGATCGCTAGGAGCAAGGGGGCCGGAGCGCGGTGGGCGCTCCGGCTTCGTGCCAGATACATGTGCTAGTAGAGAGGGAGAAGATCGATGGGATATTTGTTGCCAGCAGACTATGTGGCGTATGGATTGTCGGCAGAGACGGCCGATGCGTGGGTGACGACTGCCTCTGCGATGATCGAAGCTTACTGTCGGCGACCGTCGCTGATGTCGGCCAGTTATACCGAGCGGATGAAGGTACCGATCAAAGTGCAGACGGTGCGCCTTAGTTATGGTCCGCTGATCAGCGTGGATGCGGTGCAGGCGCAGTATGCGCGACCTGGATTCGGGGAGGACTTCTCGGGAGATTTCGCCTTTCAGACGGGATTCGCCGCGACGTTTGCGCTGCCGGGCCAGTGGGTGGCCGTGGATCCAACCACGCTCTTTGTGAGTGTGCCTACGGGTGAATTTCGTTTCGTATGGAACGTAATGGGAATGCGCTACAGTGAAGCCGAAGTTACGTATACGGCAGGTTTCACGGTAGTGCCGAACGCTGTTCAGGTAGCTTGCGCACAGATTGTGCGCAATGCACAGACGACCCCTGGATTGAACGTGAAATCGAGCAAGATGGACACGCTGCAGATCCAGTACTTCAGTGATTCGCTGATCGACAGCCAGGTGCAGGCCTTACTTCGGCCTTACGTGGCAGAGAGGCTCGGTTAGCGATGGGCGAGCTGCTGCAATCGAGTGATGGTGCGATCCGCCTTGCGGACGCGGTGATGCGATCCGCCGGTGGTCGCATGGTGTTGTTGCGTCTTGCGGCTCCGGCTGTGCCGAATGCTGACGCAGAGCAGTTGGGCCTAGCGACTCCGGCATACCAGGATGTGGCACTGGGTCCGGCGACCTTTCACAAGGCAAATAGCGTGATCAAGCTGTTGATTTCGGCGAGCGCCGTGCATGAGGTCGTTGGATCTCTTGGGTTTGATTCAGCCAACGTTTTGTTCGAGACAGCTGTGGGTTTGTTTGTCGACGATCTGCTCTACAAGATCACGAACAGTTATTCGTCGCAGGCGATGGGCATGCCTTATTGCTACTGGCTGACGCTGGAACCGCCGGTTCGATAGCGAGGAACGCTACCGCATAAATCCAAGGAGGTAATTGTGCAGAACGCGAAGGATACGTTCTATGAAGTATTGCGAAGCGGGTTGGTCGCGCTGAATTCGGAGCGAACGATTGTGCTGCGCGGCGTGGTGAGACCCGGTGTCCTGGTGGAGGAGAATGAGCTGCTCTCGGCCGTGGCGATTCCTGATTGCTTTCGGCTGCGATGGTCTGTGGCGCAGGTGGACGCCAACGGGGCGATGCCGTTGGCGATGCTGGAATGCTCCGTTGAGTACGAAACGGCCGGCACGGGAATGAATGGTGGCATGGACCGCGGGAGAGCGCTGGCAGCCATGGACGCCGAGTTGCAGGGGGCGGTGAATGCTTTGCCGAGGAACGTGCTCAAGATGAACTATTCGGGCTTGGCGAACGGTGCTGCGGCGGTCGCAATGCAAACGAGCGTCTGGTGGAGCGAGGTTGCCTTTGGCGAGACGGTGACGAAGGATGACAGGTTAGCTCGAACAGCTACTGTCCAGTTGATGAGTTACCAGGAAGCAGGTGAGCTGTGAGTGACGTGATGGACACGATGTCGCCGATGATGGGACGTGTATGCGCATATTTTGCGCCAGTCAATCGCACGGCGCAGCAAGCGACTATCTTTGATGCGGCCCAGAATGGGGGATTTGCGCTGAATGATCCACCTTCTCCCTGGATCAGCCTAGGCTGGATCGCTGGATTCACGCGCAAGTGCGGGACCAAGATTGAGCCGGTACGCACCGGATCTCCTGCGGTCGCGCAGATGCAGTCCCGCACGGAGATCGAGGCGACGGTGAGTTTCGCATTTGAGAGCTGGGGGAAACTGCAGCTGGCGCTCTCATCCGGCACACAACAGATGAATCTGCTCACGGTAGCGTCAGGATCACTCGACGAAGGCTCTGGTGGCACGGCAATTTCTGCGGTGCCGTTACAGTCCGGATCAACAGCCGGCGTGTTGCAGGTGGGTACTACCGCTGCGAGTGGCTTCAATGTTGGCGAGCTGATCGCGGTCGATGTGGATTATGGAACACAAACCGGATTTGTCGGCAGTGGCGTGAGCGGGGCGTACTTGCAAGCCACGCTAACGGATGTGGATTACATACGCCGGGTGACGTTAAATGTTGGGCGTATTACGGCCATCAACGTCGCAACAGGTGCGCTGACGCTGCAGTGGCCGTTGCTTGCCGGGGTTCCGACCGCAACGATGAAGGTGAGCGGCGTGGTTGGATTTTGCGATCGAGAGGGGTCGAGCTTCTTCCAGGAGTGGTCTGCGGTGTTCGTTGGAGAAGGGCAGCAAGGCGAGCGCGTGATCTGGCACTATCCGCGGTTGCAGGCGATGAGTGGTGCGGCCGAGGCGAGTGTGATTGCCGGCGGTGGATACGAAAAAATTCAGCTGAGTGCGGCGTTGCGGGCGCTGCCAGTCAGGGATCCAGTCGACGGTGAGACGGTTGTTTGTTTCCGTAGTTATGTAGCTGGTTAGGAACGCATGAAGGAGAGAATGTGCACATTACGGTCGACAATCTTGATGGACTAGGCGCGATCGATTACACGGGGGCGGTCGCGGTAGAAGGGCCGATCACGGTGCAGCGCGCTCTTAATGAGCCTTCGCGCTGCACGGCAGAGATCGTCCTGAGCGTCGGGGGACTTGCGATGCCTGTACGGCGCGGAAAGGTAACGGTCTTAGCGGCGGATACAACAGTGCTGTTCACCGGGTACCTCGCCACTGAGCCGATCAGGATGTACGCGGGGAATGGGTCTACGGGTCCCGTCTATCGCGCTCGAGTTACGGCGGTTAGCGATGAATGGCTTCTCGATAATCTTGGTTCGGGTGCGGGTTTGAGAGATGCGGAATCGCTTGGCCTCGGAGGCACCGCATTAGTGGCGCAGATGGTGTTGCGCGCGCAGGCGGGAGGATCTGCGGGCGTAACCGTTGGCGGGTCCGAGACGGTTGCTACGACCGGCGTATTCGCGGCGCGCGCCTCGTCGCCCTTCAGTGTCAATGCTGCGAATGCGGCGAGTTCTGCCTATGCAGCGTATCGCGCGTTGAATGGGCAGATCCTTATGCAGCCTGCAGGGAATGTGACCCATGCGTTCAGCGATGCCAATGGCACCCTGTCCGTTTCAGAGTTGCAGACAAATGCCGTACGTGAACTCGCGAATGATGTGACACTTACCGGTGCCGAGGAACCAGCGGCATACATCCAAGAAAACTTCTTCGGAGACGGCACGACCACTGTTTTCGACTTCAGCGAATCCGCCTACCGCGATACGAATGGCACTTTAGTTCTGGATAACTTCAATGAGGGCGCGTTCAATCCAGCACAGTGGATCATGACCGATCCGGGCAGTCACCTCTCCCTGACTTCTGCGGGTCTGACGATGAATGGTGGCAATGGTTCTGATGGTCAGACCACACTCACGGCAATTGATGCAATTGAGATGGGTGGATCCGTTGTTGTGCAGTTGAGTGGGGTTTCGCTCTCCGCTGCTTGCAATGGAATGCTCGCGGGCATGTACCAGGGGCTTCCGGTGCTCGCAGAGTGCTTCGCGGGCTTTCGCGTGAGGCAGAGCGTGACGGGTACCGGCGGTGTGACCGTTATTGTGCCGGTGGTCAACGGCATCGAGACGGGCGTGGTGTTTACTCCGATTGCCGGCCACTTGTATACGCTGCGTCTGCGTCTGCATTGTGTTGAGATGCAGCGCGTGTTGCAACCTTACTACTGCATGGTGGATGGCCTTATCCAGTGCTTCGGAGATCCTAGTGGCGTGGCCGCTCCGGTGGACATGGTGTTTGAGTTGGTGGATGAAGGTACTGCATCGAACACGCAGGCGACGGTGCTCTACGACAGTAGGTATGCAGGGGCGACGGTCAGCAACTCACCTGCGACTTGCTGTTTCGTCCTTGCCAACGCGACGCAGATGTTCGGTTCGATTGGCTCGGTGAGTGTAACGCGTACCGGCAGCATCTGGATTGTCAGTACATTGCCTAGTGGAACGTTACAAACGCGGTTGATTGGACTTGCAGGGCAAGGCGTCGATTGCACAGTTAGCTATGGGACGGCTGCTGGCGCGCCTGGCAAAGTAACATTCCTTGCTGGACGCGTTCCCGTGGCAGGAGAGCGGGTGACGGTGAGCTATCGCAATCGGCAGAGATCGGTTGCGAGGCTTGTAGACGCTGCGAGCGTTGCGTCGGAGGCGGTGAACGGTGCGCCAGGGACATGTCGTTGGCTGGGCGCGGTCACTCTGCCGGTAGCGCGCAGCAGCGTAGATTGCGAGAGTGCGACGCAGGCGGTGCTGGCGTTTGCTACGAGCCGGACGGCTGCCATCGCTGGAACTTACTCGCTGGTGAATCCGGCTGCGGACATCTGGCCGGGTGATGTGCTGGCAATTACCAGTGCAGGAGTTACATCGTCCTTGCTGGTGCGCAGCGTGGTGGTGCAGGATGGCAGCGCGGTACCGGAGGTGCGGCGATACAAGGTTAGCTTTGCGAATGACTGGGCAGCCGAGTGGGCTGCGGGGATTGGGTTGAAATTAAGTGAAGAGATTGCGGCGGACGCTTATCTGCCGCAGACAGCGTCGAGCGCGCCTGGTCAGGTGCTTGCAAACCTGCAGCAAATGACTGTGACGAGTTTGACGGATACTGCCATGCAAGTGGATGCCGGAACGGCTCCGCCTGCAGGCGGTGGGTTTGAGGTGCGACTGAAAGATTGGGAGTTTGGAGTGGGGGTGGATGCAGCCGATCTGGTATTGCGGAGCCCGGTGCGGAGCTTTTCCGTTCCTATTGCGGCACAGTTACAGCGTGTCTTTGTGCGCATGTACGACGCGAGCAAGCCGCCCCTCTACTCACGGTTTTCGAGCGCGATGTTTGTGAACATGCCGGTTAGCGAGACGGTTTAGGGGTGAATAGTGGTCTGTGACGAGGTGGGTCGATGACGGATTTTGAGGGTCAGGTATTGCAGGAGTTGAGCGTCCTAAAGGTGCAGATGCAGCAGTTGCTTGGAATTGGGCAACCCGGGCGACTGCATCAGCTCGAAGGGCGCGTCGAGGAGCATGAACGAAGCGTACAGAGGTTGAAGGGAGCGGGTATAGTTTTCGGCGGGATCCTGACTATGCTGCACCTGCTCGTTGTGTATCTAGTTGAACGCTACGCCAAATTTTAGGCAAAGCGATCTACGCAGGTGGCCGTTGGTCGTTGGTTAGCCGATATCTTCGGACCAGTTCTCCAGGTACGCCTTGAACTCGGACATGAATTTGCCAGCGTCGGCGCCGTCGATAATGCGGTGATCAAAGCCGAGAGTGAAGCGTTGGATACTCCGAATGGCGATCGTATCCTGGCCGTCTTTGTCGGTGAGGACCACGGCTTCTTTATTGAGGCCGCCGATTCCGAGGATTGCAGCCTGAGGTTGCGCGATGATGGGCATGCCGAATTGCTCACCGAAGATGCCGGAGTTGGTTAGGGTGAAAGTGCCGCCGGCAACATCGTCGGGCGCGAGCTTCTTGGAGCGGGCGCGATCGGCGAGGTCGACCACGGCGCGAGCTATGCCGAGGAAGCTCTTTTCTTCCGCCTGCTTGATGACCGGAACGATCAGCCCCCACTCCAGTGCGACAGCGATCCCGACATTGATGTTCTTGTTGTAGAGGATGGATTCGCCCTGCATAGATGCGTTGACGATTGGGTGCTTGCGGAGAGCCTGCACCGCGGCACGCGTAATGAATGGCATGTAGGTCAACTTCACGCCGTTGCGCTGCTCGTACTTGTTCTTTTCTTTTTCACGCAGCTTCACGATGCGCGTCATATCCACCTTGAAGACCGTGTGGACATGCGGGCTGGTGGCTTTTGATTCCACCATGCGCTTGGCAATGATGGAGCGCATCTTGGACAGTGGGACCAGTTCGCCAGGCAACGGAGCCGCGGTGGGAGCGGGTGCGGCTTTCGCGGCAGCCGGAGCGATGGGTGTGGAAGGGGCAGCGGTCGGCGCCGGAGAAACTGCCGGAGCGGGTGCAGGTGCGCCCTCAAGATGACCGAGGATGTCTTGCTTGGTGATGCGGCCGGAAGCGCCAGTGCCTTGAATTCCCCTGAGGTCAACATTGTTCTCGGCTGCTATCTTGCGGACTAGAGGCGAGGAACGCAGACCTTCGCCCGCCGAAACAGACGCTGCAGACACAGGGAGTGGTGTGATCGAAGCCGTCGCGCTGGGAGTTAGGACCGCAGCTTTAGGGGCAGACGCGGGAGCTGCCGCGCCGCCGCCAATCACCGCAACCACGGTGCTGACCGTGACGGTCTGGCCTTCCTGCACGCGGATCTCGGAGAGGACGCCAGCAGCAGGGGAGGGAATCTCAGCATCGACTTTGTCGGTGGAGATTTCGAAGATGGGCTCGTCGCGCGCTACAGTGTCCCCGACCTTCTTGAGCCATTTGGTGAGCGTGCCTTCGGTGATGGACTCGCCCATTTGGGGCATGAGGACTTCGGTGCCAGGACCGGATGCTTCGGGAGCGGGTGGCGGAACAGCCTGATCGCTAGCTGCTGTGGCTACGGCTGCGGGTGTAACAGTCTGCGACTTCTGTGGCGCTTCACTTACTGCCGGAGCAGGCGGGGCAGCCTCCGCTGAACCAGAATCGTTAATGGCGCAAACGACGGTTCCAACGCTAACGGTAGCGCCTTCCTGCACCTTGATTTCACCGAGCGTGCCAGCCGCGGGAGAAGGAATTTCAGCGTCAACCTTGTCGGTGGAGATCTCAAAGAGGGGTTCATCGCGTGCGACGGTGTCGCCGGGCTTCTTGAGCCACTTGGTGAGCGTGCCTTCCGTGATTGATTCGCCCATCTGGGGCATGACGACGTCGATTGGCATGGGAAGGGTCTCCGGCAGAGTTTACGGCGCCGCTTACAGCGCAATTTCAGATTATACGGGTGTGGACAATCCCAAGGGCGGAGATTAGGGCACAAATGTACCAATTGGTACAGAATCCGATTCAGGTCGCGTCGATTGGGTGCCCAGCAGTTGCTCGAGGGATTCTGCGGCGATGATCTGCCTTTGGAAGACGCGGCCGAAGTTTGCCGCGACGCTGTTGGCAGCCTCGGCGAGTGAAGGCGGAGGAGTACGAGGCGATTCGATTTCTAGCGAGGTCACCGCCCGGTCGGTGATGCCGCAGGGGATGATCCAGTCGAAGTCGCGCAGGTCGGTTGTGACGTTCAGAGCAAACCCGTGGGAGGTCACTGCCTGCGAGACATGCACGCCGATGGCGGAAATTTTCTTCTCGCGAACGCTGCCGCCCGGCAAGGTCCAGACGCCTGTAAGTTTGCAGATGCGTTGAGTTGGGACGCCGAAGTCTTTGCACGTAAGAATGAGCGCTTCTTCCATCAACCGTACAAAATCGACTGGCCCTAGATGCGGACCACGTTTGCCGGGGAGGTCTCCTCGGAGGTCGAAGATCGGGTAGCCGACGAGCTGGCCGGGACCGTGGTACGTGACATCGCCACCGCGGTTGATCTCGTGAACCTGGATACCACGGCTGGCTAACTGTTCGTCGCTGGCGAGGACATTCGCACGGGATGCGTTGCGGCCAAGCGTGAGCACGGGCGGATGCTCAAGCAGGATGAGGGTGTCACTGATGGCGCCGGCCTTGCGCGCGGCGACTACTTCCGCCTGTATCCGCAATCCCTCGGTATAAGGAATGCGTCCGAGTTGAAGCAGATGCATGTGCATGATTGGCTACAGGCTGAGATCGGTGAGACTGGGGTGATCGTCAGGACGGCGCCCGGAGGGCCAGTGAAACAATTTCTCGGCTGGTGTGATGGCGAGATCGTTGATGCTGGCATGGCGCGTGGTCATTAGACCTTGGGAGTCAAATTCCCAGTTCTCGTTGCCATAGGAGCGAAACCACTGTCCGGTTTCATCGTGAGATTCGTAGGCGAAACGCACTGCAATACGGTTCTCTGTGAATGCCCAGAGTTCCTTGATCAGTCGATAGTCGGATTCGCGCAGCCATTTGCTCGTGAGAAAAGCGACGATCTCGTCTCGGCCATGGATGAACTGGTTTCGATTTCGCCAGCGGCTATCGACAGAGTAGGCGAGCGAGACCTTCTGCGGGTCGCGGCTATTCCAAGCATCCTCTGCTTTGCGCACCTTTTCGATCGCGGTTTCGTGTGTGAACGGCGGAAATGGAGGTCTTTGTTCCGAGTTCATAGCTTTGTCCTTTTAGCGGTTCGGCTATACGTTGATCGCCATGCCTTCGACGCTGGAGAAGCCATCCAGCAAGCTTTCGGAGAGGGTGGGATGCGCATGAATGATGAACATCATCTCCTCGACGGTGGCCTCAAGCTGCATGGCAACGACGCACTCGGCGATGAGCTCCGTGGCTTGCGGGCCGATGATATGGACGCCCAGAACCTCGCCGTACTTCGCATCGGAGACGACTTTTACAAAGCCATCGTGCGAATCGACGATGGTGGCTTTGGAGTTGCCCACGAACGGGAACTTGCCGACCTTCACCTGATAACCCTTCTCTTTGGCCTGGACTTCTGTGAGGCCGACGCTACCGATCTGCGGGTCGCAGTAGGTGCAGCCGGGAACGCGATCTTTCCGAACAGGCAAGGCGTATTTGCCCGCCAGTTTGCTCGCTACAACGACGCCACACATCGCGCCAACGTGAGCGAGTTGCGGTAGTCCGGCAACAATATCGCCGATGGCGTAAACGCCGGGCTCGGAGGTCTCCATCCACTCATTGACGGGGATGAAGCCTCGGTCGAGGGTGATCTTTACTTTGTCGATGCCTACGTCTGCGGTGCGCGGACCGCGGCCGACGGCCACAAGGACTTTCTCTGCTTCTTTGACCTGCGGTTTACCGGCAGCGTCGGTGAAACTTACCTTGACGCCGGCGCCCGTCTTCTCAATCTTCTCTACCTTGCAGCTAACGTTCACGTCGATGCCGCGCTTCTTGTAGGCTCGCGTCAACTCTTTGGAAATCTCTTCGTCTTCAACCGGAACAATACGCGGGAGGGCCTCAATGATGGTTACATCGGAGCCGAAACTCTTGAAGACCGAGGCGAACTCGACACCAACCGCTCCCGAGCCGATCACGATGAGCGACTTTGGCAGCGCCGGCAGGGTGAGGATCTCGATGTTGGTGAGGATCGTGTCGTCAGCCTTGTAGCCGGGAAGCATGCGGGCGTCGGAACCTGTGGCAAGGACGACCTTTTTCGCCAAAACCTGGGTTGCGGTCTGCAGCTCTGATCCCTGGCCTTTGCCTTTCTCTTCTGCGGACACATCGACGGTGAAGGCCCCGGCTTTGGCGGGGCCGGTAAGCCGGCCGTGGCCGCGCACGACGGTGATCTTGTTTTTCTTCATCAGGAAGTCGAGGCCCTTGGTGTGCTTCACGATGATGTCGTTCTTGCGCTTGAGGAGGTTGTCCCAGTTGAGCGTCGGCGAGGAGACGCCTTCGATTCCATAGCTCTCGGCGTGCTTGAGATGGTCCCAGATCTCAGCCGAAAACAGCATCGCCTTGGTGGGGATGCAGCCCCAATGGAGGCAGGTGCCCCCAAGCTTGTCGGTCTTTTCGATGAGCGCGACCTTGAGGCCGAGTTGTGCCGCGCGGATGGCGCAGGTATAGCCCGCCGGGCCGCCGCCAACTATAGCCAGGTCATAAATAGTGTCTGCCAAGAGAGTTTGCTCCATTCGTTGGGCGATCACGGAGGCGGTATCGCACGCGTCCGGGTTCTCAAGATCCCTGAGAACTTAGTTTAGCCGTTGCCGTTGCCCCACGTCATTCGATGTGCGACCGGGCCGCGCGATTCAAGCGGCCATTTCATCAAGTTTTGAACAAAACCATGCGCTCGCGGAGGTGCGCTTTTCCATGCAGGAATTTAGCTATAGCGATCGGGGATTAGCGCTCACCAAGAGCTTTGAGGGACTTCACCTGGGGGCATATCAGGATTGCGCAGGCAATTGGACGATCGGTTACGGTCACACCGGTCCATCCGTTTCCCGGGGGCAAGTCATTAGCGAGGCGGAAGCTGAGAGATTGCTCCAGGCCGATCTGGCAGAGGCCGTCGCTTGCGTGAATCATGCGGTTCAGGCCTTGATCTCCCAGAACCAATTCGATGCGATGGTGGATTTCTGCTTCAACGCTGGCCGCGGAAACTTCGTTCAATCCACGCTGTTGCGAAAAGTTAACAGCGGGGATCTTCAGGGGGCTGTTGCACAGTTCGCGCAGTGGGTTCACGCCGGCGGAGTAGTGGTGGCCGGACTCCTGCGGCGCCGGAATGCGGAGGCGGCACTGTTTAACGCCTGAGCGTTCAGTCACACTTTGTGCTGGGCGCGGTCTAAAGTGCTTTTGCGGCGTCCTTCGCAAAGTAGGTGACGATGAAGTCTGCTCCGGCGCGGCGAATGCTCAGCAGGCTTTCGAGCATCGCGCGTTCGGGTTCCAGCCAGCCGCGCTGAAAGGCAGCGTGCAGCATCGAATATTCGCCAGAAACCTGGTAGGCGCCCATCGGGAGATCGAATCGGTTGCGAGCCTCTCGGATGACATCGAGGTAGGGCATCGCGGGCTTCATCAGCAGCATGTCGGCGCCCTCGGCAATGTCCTGCTCGATCTCGCGCATGGCCTCGCGCAGGTTGGCACCATCCATCTGGTAGGTGCGCCGGTCACCAAACTGTGGTGCCGAATCGGCCGCCTCGCGGAACGGACCGTAAAAGGCGGACGCAAATTTTGAGGCGTAGCTGAGGATCGGCGTGTTGTGCTTGCCAGCTTCGTCGAGAGCCGTGCGGATGGCGGCGACACGTCCGTCCATCATGTCGCTGGGGGCGATGATGTCGGCACCTGCTTCGGCGAGCGATGCCGCGGTTTTGGCAAGCAAGGCCACGCTGGAGTCGTTTTCTACGGCAAAATGGTCTCCGTCGCGAGTGACGATACCGCAGTGACCGTGTGAGGTGTACTCGCAGAGACAGACGTCGGCAATCACCACCAGAGATTCAGCCTGGGAGGACTTTTTGATTGCCCGGAGACCGCGCTGGACGATGCCGTCGGAGGCCCAGGCACCGGTGCCTTGTTCATCTTTCTCGTCCGGAATGCCGAAGAGCAGCAGGCCGCCGATGCCCAGAGATGCACACGCCTCGACTTCCTTGACTGCTTCGTCGATGGAGAGATTGAAGACGCCTGGCATGCTGCTGATCTCTCGACGCACGCCCTCGCCCTCGCAGAGAAACAGAGGGTAGATGAGGGCGGAAGGTTGCAGATGCGTTTCACGGACAAGCGACCGCATGGCTGCGGAAGAGCGGAGACGGCGTAGACGTGTCGCAGGAAATTCCATGCAGACAATTCTATGGCTAACGCGCCTTTGCGTCGGTAACACCGATCACAGGCAGCCTCACGTTCGAGCTTTGTGCTGCGCATCAGCGAGCGCTGCGTACTCGTATCCGCTGAGACTGGGCGCGAGGACCCAAAGCGTGTATATTCCGAGAGCCGTTCCGAGCGGCAAATGAATCAGAGCCAGAATGCCGAAGACGATGGCGAAGATGCGTCCCCACGGTTGGCGCGTCAACAGGGCGTATCCAGTCAGAAGGATGCAGCAGACGCTGGTCAAGAGCGAAAACAGGGCCATGGGCCACAGGTTGGCGAGCCACATCGATCCGAAGGGGCTCCAACCGAGGTTAAAGTCGGAGTTGCCAAAGTGACTACCAAATAGGCCATGAAGGATCAGAACGCCAAACAACCCAGAGAAGATCCTCAAGCCTGCATACACGAGCCAGAGAATTCCTAACCCATGAATATTCCGCGAGACGCGGTCGTAGGCCATCGGTGGCTGTGGATAGGCTGACCCCGGCTGCTGGTGGAAAAAAGTCTGGCTGCCACATCGAGGGCAGAATCGCGCATCCGGCGACAAAGGATTTCCGCATGCTGAACAGTTCATTATGCTGCCTCCTCAAAACACATTCTTACGCGTTTTGGCACTCAAGGCTACGCAAACAGCGTGGAATCGGTTCCGCCAGACCTGCCTGCTCACGGCGCCGATTGGTTTGAAGTGGGCGGGCCAAACTCATCGAGACAGATTCGTTTCCCCGTATTCTATTTGTGTGGCATTCCTTCCTGAAATTCCGTCTCCGCTGTCTGAAATGAGTGCCGAGGCACTGCAATGGCCTGAGTTGATCGAGCGATTATCTCTTCGGGCACAATCGCCGCTGGGCCGAGAGTGGGTTAAAGCACTCCAGCCCAGCTCTGACGCCGCGTGGATCGACCAGCAGCAGCAGCGCAACGCCGAGATGCAGAAGCTGATCACCGGCGGTAGCTTCGACTTTCATGGCATCTTCGATGTGACAGAGACTCTCGACAAGGCGCGGATTGAGGGATCGGCGCTTGAGGCGACGGAGATCCGGTCGCTGATCGTGCATGCAGAACGGGTGGAGGCGTGGAGGCAGATCGTCCTCTCTCCTCCGGATTCGGTACGGGATCAGTGGCCCGGGATTGAGCAGCTCACGGCCCCGCTACTTCCCTTCGATCTCGGAGACTTGTTGAGATCGCTCAGCGGAAAAATCGAGCCGGATGGCAGCTTGAGCGATGATGCGTCGCCTGAACTGCGCCGGATTCGCCGCGCGCTGGAGCAGCAACACCGGGCGATTGAGACGAGTCTGCGACGAGCGCTTGCGAAGCTTTCGGAGGACGGTAGCACGCAGGACTCACTGATTACCGTGCGCGGCGAGCGCTTCGTGATTCCAGTCAAGAACGAATTCAAGCGTAAGGTCGGCGGCGTGATTCACGGCTCAAGCTCGAGCGGCCAGACAGTGTTTGTGGAACCGATGGAAACCATCGAACACAACAACGAGTTGGCGCGGCTGCTGGATGAGGAGCAAGGGGAGATTCATCGGATCCTGGTTGCCATGACCCGTGCGATTGCTGCGCAGAGCGACGCGCTTTTGCTGGGGGCAACGATCCTGGGTGAGGCCGACGCACATCAGGGGATTGCGCGTTTTGCTGCGGAATTGAGCTGTATACGACCGAGCTTCGCAGGGTCTACTTCGGATTCAGAGGAAGATGCGACAGACGAGTTCAACCTTGTGGCGGCGCGTCATCCTTTGCTAGACCTGCGGTTGCGTTCGCAGGGCGGAGTGATCGTTCCGCTTACTATTACCCTTCCCGCGGGCAAGCGACAAATGATTATCAGCGGACCGAATACCGGGGGAAAGACCGTGGCGCTGAAGACTTCCGGCCTGGTCACCCTGATGGCGCAGGCCGGCTTGCCAGTGCCGGCGGAGAAGGCGCACCTTCCATTCTTTACGGCCATCTACGCGGACATCGGGGACGCACAGTCGATTGAGCAAAACCTCTCCACGTTTTCGGCCCATATTGTTCACGTAGAACGCATTGCTCGGGATGCGGATGCGCAGTCCCTGGTGTTGCTGGATGAGTTGGGGTCAGCGACGGATCCGGAAGAAGGAGCAGCGCTAGCCGTTGCGGTCGCGGAACACTTTCTTGAACGTGGCGCATGGTGCATCATCACAACGCACCTCACCTCGCTGAAGGTGTATGCGGCCAAGCATGAGGGTGTGATCAATGCGGCGGTGGGATTCGACGAAGTTGCGCTGGCGCCGACGTATGAGCTGCGGCTGGGAGTGCCCGGTGCCTCTGCGGGGTTGAATATTGCGGCGCGGTTGGGACTCGACCCGGCGATTGTGGCGAATGCGCGTTCACAGATGACGACGCAGCAGGTGGACATCGGCAGGTTTTTGGACGAGTTGCACGCCCAGCTTACCGCTGCTTCGGCCGAACGGGAACATTTGAGCGTAGCCGAGCGCGAGTTAGCGAAGGAACGGCTGCGGCTTGAGCAGGAGGGCCGCGCCGAGCAGCAGGCGCGGACGCGCGAGCTTGAGAAGCAGCTGAAAAGTCTCATCGAAGACTTCGAAGTGCAATTACGAGATACGGTGAAGGCTATCGATGACAAGACTGTTGCGCAAAAGATCGCCCGGGATTCGGCTCTGCGGATCGCCCGACTGAAGCGTGAGTTCTCTGAACAGTTTCAAACGACGGTGTTCGCTCATAACGCTCCTTCGCAAACGGAGGCACAAAAGAAGGCTGCGGATCGGCAGCGGGATCCGAAACCCGGCGACATTGTCAGGTTGAAGTCTCTCAATCGCGAAGGGCGAGTGGTGCGGGTCATCGACGCCAAGACGCTTGAGGTCGCGGTTGGCTCGATGAAGACCCGAGTCGGACGCGAAGATGTTGCCGAAATAACGGCCGTGGCAGAAAAGCCGCTCGAGGCGGTGAAGCGACGCGGAGGCATCACCGTATCCACAACATCGAATTCGGAAGACTCTGATTACATGAGTTCCGAGATCAATGTCATCGGCCGGACCGCGGACGAGGCAGAGAGCGAAGTCGAGCGATTCCTGGAACGAGCGTTTCTCGCTGGCCTACCGCGAATTCGTGTGGTGCATGGCGTGGGAATGGGAATTTTGCGCAGGACGCTACGCGATTTCCTGGTCAAGCATCCTCATGTAACTTCGGTTTCGGAGCCGCCTTATAACGAAGGTGGACAGGGTGCGACGATCGTGGAATTGCGGGTGTGACGCTGCGAGTTGGGAAGCCAACACATTCTATTGACGTTAGCTGACCCCGACCGACCACCCCATTCAACCGATGATATCCCCATTCGCTGCAATATATCCCCGTTCACTGCTAAACCAACGACTTAGAGGCGTCCCTCCCATAGCCTTGACCGTGCAAGGGTACGTAATGTGGGAAACAACTTCTTGCCGCGCAATTGTCGGGGCAAACCTTCAGGAGAGATAAAGATATGGGTAAGGCAACAAAATTCTTCGAGACAGGCGTAGTCGTGGCCGCGAAGGCCGGCTGGAGCGTGTTTAGCAAGCTGAACGCTATCAGCCCGAACGCTAGCTTCACTCCGAAGTGGTCGGATAAGCCGTTGCTGAAGTCTTACCAGAAGGAGAAGCCGCCCCTCGGCTGGCCGCGTACGACCGACTCCCTATGTCCTAAGTGTGTGCCCCAGATCCGCCAGCAGATCGTGGACGGCAAGCTGCCCCACGAGATTCTTCTCAATGAGAAGGTCGGCGAGATCAAGGCGCAGATCATCGAGCGCGATGGTCAGATCCTGATGGTGAAGGATTGCCCGATTCACGGACACTTTGAAGATGTCATGTCGATCGACACGGCTTTCTTCAAGCATCTCGAAGAGGTCTTCCCGGGCCGCGATATCCGCGCCCACAACGATGGCAAGCTGCACAATCACGGCACCTCGACCGTCACCCACGGCCGCGGCTCGGTGCTCACCATCGATCTGACGAACCGTTGCAACATGATGTGCGACCCCTGCTTCATGGACGCCAACCAGGTTGGTTTTGTGCATGAGCTCACGTGGGACGAGATCAAGACCATGCTCGACAACGCCGTTACGATCAAGCCCAAGCGCCAGATGTCGGTGCAGTTTTCGGGTGGCGAGCCCACGCTGAGCCCCTACTTCCTCGACGCCGTCGCCTACGCGCGTAAGGTCGGCTACACCTCGGTGCAGGCTGCGACCAACGGTATCGAGTTTGCCAAGTCAAAGGAATTCTCGAAGGCTGCTGCTGAAGCCGGTTTGCGTTATGCCTACCTGCAGTTTGACGGCATCGGCAACGCACCGAATAGTCACCGCAAGGTCGGAAACGCATTCGACGTCAAGCTCCAGGCCATCCACAACCTGCATGAAGCCGGCGTGGACATCGTTCCCGTCACCTGCATCATCAACGGCATCAATAACGAGCAGGTTGGCCGCATCATCGAGTTCGCTCTCGACAACCCAAAGAAGATCAACTTCCTCTCCTTCCAGCCTGTGTCGTTCACCGGCCGCGATGAGGATGTGTCCGACGAACGCCGCCACGCGCAACGCTACACGCTGTCGCACCTCGCGCATGACGTCAAGAACCAAACTGGTCTCGGCGAGCCTGTCCGTGACTGGTTCCCGATCAGCTTCATGTCCACCTTCTCGGATTGGGCTGACCTGGTTCATGGGCCCGAACACGACTGGGGCCAGCTCTCCTGCGGTTGCCATCCGAACTGCGGTATCGGCATGGCGCTGATGATCGACAAGGAAACGAAGGAAGCCGTTCCGGTGACCGCGTTCCTCAATGCCGATCGTCTTGCCAAGGACATTGCTCGCGTGAACGATGCGGCTCGCGGTAAGTACTTGACGATGATTGGCGCGGGTCTAGCCCTCATTCGCAACTACGAACCGAAGAATGCGCCGACTCACTTCAGCATCTTCTCGCTGTTGACCAAGTTTGATAAGTGCTTTGGCGCAACCGGCCGCAACTACGGCAAGGTATCGGCTGACCGCACGATGGAAGACATCAAGATGCGCCGCGCCGATCGTTGGAACTTCCTGTTCATCGCGGGTATGTGGTTCCAGGATCTCTTCAACTACGACTTCCGCCGCACCGAGCAGTGCATCATCCCCTACGCAACTCAAGAGGGTGAGATCAGCTTCTGCGCGTACAACACGGGTGTTGGTTGGAGAAACATCATCGAGAAGATGCACATGACCTCGTCGCTCACCAAGTGGTATGAGGAGCACGGCCGGCATGAGATCTTTGCAGGCGGCAAGAAGGTTGGTCTGGAGAAGGAAGCCAAGTACGACCTGGTCCTGAACCAGGCACACGTGGACTCTGCTGCGAACGACACCTTTGACAAGAGCGGCATTGCCAAGAACGCGCGCGAGGAAAAGATTCGCGCTCGCGATCAGAAGCTGAAAGAAGATGCCGAGAACGCGCGTATGGCTAAGTTGTATCGCAAGGAAATCCTCAAGGAGCCGGAGCTTCCTGGTGGGTTCGTTGCGATCGGCGAGATTGGTGGACTGGGCGGTATCAAGCCCGCAGCACCGGTTGAAAGCAAGGCCCAAGTCGTCAACAATATCGAAGAAACCGTCGCCGGCGACTAGCCCCCTAATAAGACAAAAACCAAAGGCCGCCTTTCTGGCGGCCTTTGATGTTATGTAGTTGCTATAGCCCCACGGATCTCGTTTTTGCTCGATCTCATTCCATGCTGCACTACACAGAGTGTGCCTTGAGTTTCGAGGAGACTCTGCTCTTTGTGTCCTCGTCGTTCAAAATACAAAGTGACTGAGTTATTGTCACGTGACAAAACAAAGACAATTGGCTTGCTATTCGGAGTCATCTCTCACGTTGTCATTGCTGCATCCTAAGATCATCGGAGGATCATGTGACCCAGGCGTACATCAACCGGATCGCCACTGCTGTGCCACAGGATGATGTGCACGAAGCCTTCGTCGCATTCGCGGATCAGATGTTGGAAGATCCTCGCGTCCAACCTGTGTTTCGTCGAATGGCTGCGCGCTCGGGCATTCGAAGACGCTTTTCTGTGCTGACGCCGAATGCAACGAGTACAGAGTTCACTGTGAACGCTCACGAGTTCTACACGCGGGGAAGCTTTCCGGATACAGCGAAGCGCATGCAAATCTTTGAGCGCTTTGCTCCCAGGCTGGCGCAGCGGACCCTGGATAAGCTCATGCTCTCGCAGGAAGAGCGTCATGGCATCACCCATGTTCTGGTTACGTCCTGCACGGGGCTATATGCGCCCGGGCTCGACTTCGACATCCTCGACCATCTCGGCTTGGATACGTCGGTGGAACGCACCATGATTGGGTTTATGGGATGCTACGCCGCGATCAACGGGCTAAAACAGGCGAGGCATATCGTCCGTTCGGAGCCAGATGCCAAGGTGCTTCTGGTCAACCTAGAGTTATGTACGCTGCATTTGCAGGAGACGCAGGAGCTAGAGCAGGTGCTGTCCTTCCTCGTATTCGGTGATGGCTGTGCTGCCAGTCTCATCAGTGCTCGGCCGGAGGGCTTCGCGATGGACAGCTTCCGCTCTGTGCTGATTCCAGAGACGCGAGACCTGATCACCTGGAAGATCCGCGGCGTGGGGTTTGACATGCTTCTGTCGGGCAGGGTGCCGGGCGAGATTGGTAAAGCCCTGGCGGTCTCGGGTGGCGAGATCCTCGGCAAGCTTAGCAAGGAGGACATCTCGCTGTGGGGTGTTCATCCAGGTGGCAAGTCGGTGTTGGATGCGGTGGAGCGCGGTCTGTCGCTGGATCAAGATGCGTTAGCTTGCTCGCGGCAGACGTTGGAGTGCTTTGGGAACATGAGTTCGGCCACAGTGATGTTCGTACTGGAAAAGCTGATGCAGCGTGCGCAGCCGGGAGAAAAAGGCTGCGCTATGTCCTTCGGGCCTGGACTGACAGCAGAGACGATGCTCTTCCATGCCGTCTGATGGTGTTGTTGATCTGTCGCGGCGCGCGGCACCGTCGGAACTGCCAGAGTGGATGGATGAGCCTTGCTTGTATGAGGACTTCCACGAATGCCTGATGGATCTAGGGCAGGTGAATCGGCTTGCGTTGTCCTATCGGCCGACGCTAGCGTTTCTAGATAGGCTGATTGCGGCAACGCCCCAGCAGAGACTCCGGATTGTGGATGTGGGCTCGGGTGGTGGCGATATGCTGCGCCGCGTGGAGCGATGGGCTGAGCGTCGCGGCGTTCAGGTGAAGCTCACGGGTATTGATCTAAACCCTTACGCTGCGCGCGTTTCGCGAGAACTCGCGCCGGCTTCGAGTGCCATCCAGTGGCTTACCGGTGACGCGTTTGCCTATGAAGAGCCCGTGGATGTGGTGCTGAGCTCTCTGTTCACCCATCACCTGGAAGAACCTGAGATCGTGCGCTTTCTGGGGTGGAGTGAAGCGGTTGCGCGGCGCGGATGGTTTGTCAACGACCTGTGTCGAGAAGAGACTCCGTATCGACTGTTCGGGATGCTGGCGAAGGTCATGCGATGGCATCGGTTTGTGCAGCATGATGGTCCAGTGTCGTTCCGCCGAAGCTTCCGTGAGGATGATTGGGAGCGGATGTTGAGCGCGGCTGGAATCGGCGTTGCGGACGTGCGGCTGGCGCGATGGACTCCGGGACGCTTGTGCGTGGAGCGCTTGAAGTGAATGCTGAGGTTGTAGTGGTTGGTGGAGGCCTGGCGGGTTCGGCTGCGGCGATTCAATTGGCTCGCGCTGGTCGCGATGTGGTGGTGATCGAGCGCGCGCTGCAGGCTCAGCATAAAGTTTGTGGAGAGTTTCTCAGTCGAGAGGCGCTGAATTACCTGGAGTTGCTTGGGCTTGAGGCAGCGAGCCTGGGTGCAGTGCCGATCGGTGCGGTGCGGTTGGCAGGCAGCGCCGGGTTGAGTGAGGCGAAGCTTCCGTTCCAGGCGCTGTCGCTGACCAGGCGGCGGCTGGATGAGGAGCTGCTCCAGATGGCGGCGGATGCAGGCGCTCGGGTACTGCGTGGTTGCCGAGTGCGTGGGCTTGAGCGCGAGGGCAGCGACTGGCGCGCGGTGGTGGAGGGTGGCGAGCCGGTGTTGGCAAAGGCGGCATTCCTGGCTACGGGCAAGCATGATCTCCGAGGTCGACCTCGGCCGAAGGGGAAACAGTCCGACCTGGTGGCGTTCAAGATGTACTGGCGGCTTGCGGCAGGGCAGGCTGCGGCGCTGGAGGGCCATGTGGAGCTGATGCTGTATCGCGGCGGCTATGCAGGGTTGCAGCCGGTCGAAGACGGTGCGGCCAATCTATGTTGCCTGGTTCAGCGGAAGGAGCTGCAGCGGCTGGGAGGCGGCTGGGAGGATCTGTTGGCGGCGATGCAGCGCCAATGTGGGTTGTTGCGAGAACGGCTGCAGGGTGCAGAGGTGATGTTGGCGAAACCGCTGGCCGTGTCGGCGATCCCTTATGGATATGTGCGCTCGGCGAGCGATGGTGTCTGGTCGCTGGGCGACCAGGCGGCGGTGATTCCGTCGTTCACCGGCGATGGGATGTCGATTGCGCTGCATAGCGGATGCCTGGCGGCGGCGATGTATCTGCAGGGCGAGAGTGCCGAGCAGTTTCAGGAGAAGCTATACCGCGAACTGTCAGGGCAGGTGGCTCTGGCAACCTTGGTTTCGCGCGGGCTGGTGTGGGCGCCATCGCGCGGGGTGCTTATGGCGATGGCATCGCTCAGGCCGCGATCGCTGGAGACCGTGGCACGGCGAACGCGAATTTCGGAAGCCGCGCTGCTGGCGTAGGGTCTCACCCCCCTCCCCCCTACTTTCACTTTTGCTTAGTCAAGTCGTTTGGAATGTTGGAGTTGACGAGTGAAAGCTGCTTTCAAACGGCTCATTCTAAACGGGTTACACGTATCTATTTCTTCCTATTGGGGTTAGGGGCTTAAAGTGAAAGCTGGAGATTTTTCACCCCGTCGGAGTCTATGTCGGGCCGTTGGCCCTTGTTCACTCTTGAGCCCTTTACTGATGCGCAAGGGCGAGGCGCTCGTCAAAGGGCAGGCGCTTGCTAATCGCTGAATTGTGAGGGTCTAGTTAAATTGTAGCGGATTGGCAGGGGTAACTATGCCAGGTTTTGAAAATATATATCGCCAGTGTTGACAGGGGTTTTCGCGATTTTCGGGGCTTCAAGGGGCTTGACAAGGTTTTTGGGCCTTGCGCGAACGGCGGGTTGGATGCGTAGCGCGTGGGGTTGTGGCGTAAGAAGAACGGGAGAATACGGGGGTCCTTCGGCTGCGCCTCAGGATGACGGCGAAAAACAGGCAAGGCTTTGGGTGGCGGTTGGGAAGAGGGCAGATGCGTCGCTATACTGGTGGCCTCTTCAGCAGTATCAGTTGGAGGTGATCGATGGCTACGGTTACGGATGGCAGGATTGTTGCAGTGGACGCCTACATCAACAAGGCGGCAGAGTTTGCGCAGCCGGTGCTCGAGTACCTCCGCGAGGTGGTGCATGTGGGGGCGCCGGGGGTGGTGGAGGAGATGAAGTGGTCGCGGCCGTTCTTCGTGTATCAGGGCGTGATCCTCGGGAATATGTCGGCGTTCAAGGCGCATTGCAGCTTTGGGTTGTGGGGGCCGGAGGTGGGCGCGGTTCTGGAGAAGGAGGGCGCCGCGCAGGATAACGGTATGGGGACGTTTGGGAAGGTGACCTCGGTTAAGGATCTGCCCTCGCGCGCAAAGCTGGTGTCCTATGTGAGCGTCGCGGCCAGGGCGATTGCTGACGGCGAACGGACGAAGGCGTGGTCGCGGCCCAAGGTAGCGAAGGGCGAGTCAGAGGTTCCAGGGGCGCTGGCGGCGGCGTTGAAGAAGAACAAGGGCGCGGCGAAGAAGTTCGAGGCGATGACTCCGGGATACAGGCGGGAGTACTGCCAGTGGATTGCCGAGGCGAAGCGTGACGAGACTCGGGAGAAGAGGGCGGCGACGGCGGTGGAGTGGATCGCCGAGGGGAAATCGCGCAACTGGAAGTACGAGTCCTGCGCGGACGGCGAGAGGCTTCGCGCGGCTACGCGATGAGTGTTGCGGGGACTGAGCGTTCCGTATCACCTGTGATCGAATGGACAGGACGGAGATGGTATTCGTGAGGAGTGTGCTCTTGAGCTTCGCTGGGATGTTCCGAGTTCTGCTTGCTGGGTGTGTGATGTTGTTGGCTGGGTCAGGCGCCGGGGCGCAGACTTCGGTGCCTGCTGATCAGGTAAGTCATTTTTCGGATACATCGATGCTGAAGCCGCCGGCGGGGGCGAAGGTGGCGATCATCGAGTGGGAGGACCTGGAGTGTCCTTATTGCGCGCACGCTTTTCCGTTTGTTCATGCAGCGATCAACCACTATAAGATTCCGCTGGTTCGCTACGACTTTCATATTCCGAGCCACATGTGGAGCCATGAGGGTGCGCTGTATGCTCGTTACCTCGAGGACAAAGTGTCGCCTGAATTGGCTACGGAATATCGTCGCGAATTGTTTGCGTCGCAGGAGAAGATTGCGAACAAGGATGATCTGGACAGATTTACGAAGGCGTTCTTTGCTGCGCATGGCAAGTCGCTTCCATTTGTGCTCGATCCAACGGGGCAACTGGAGCGCGAGGTGAATGCGGGTGATGCGCTCGGGCACCGGCTGAACTCGAGAATGTATACGCCGACGATTATTGTGGTGACACCGACCGCGTGGATTGAGGTCAAAGATGTCTCGGATTTGTATGAGGCGATTGACCAGGCAGAAGCCAAGGTTCAGCGGGCATCGCGATAGGCCCTGGGGTCCTGCGCGGACGGCGGGAGGCTTCGCGTGGTGGGGCGTAAAAGGCCTGCTGCTACCAGTGTTTTAGAAGAGGAACAACGATTGGGGCGAGGACGGCGGTGAGGATGCCGTTGGCGCCGATGGCTACTCCTGCGAAGGCGGCTGAGAGGGTGTGTTGCGGGATGACACGGGAGGCGCCGAGGCCGCTTCCCGCAGTGCCCGCGGCGAGGCCTTTGGCTGAGGGTTCGTCCATCTTTAGCCAGCGAAGGACGGGGTCGATGGAGATGGCGACGAGGATGCCGCCGAGGATGGCGAGGACGGCGGAGAGGGAAGGGATGCCTCCGATGCTGGCTGAGACTGCGATGGCGATGGGGGTGGTGAGGGATTTAGGGGCCATGGAGAGAGCGACCTCCTGGCTGCCGCCGAGCAGTCGAACGATGGCATAGCCGCTGACGAGTCCGATGAGGGAGCCGGCGAGGAGTGCGGAGAGCATGGGCCAAAAGGCGCGGCGCATGTGCTCGAGTGCACGAACCATGGGGATGGCGAGAGCTACGGTGGCGGGGCCGAGGAGGAAGTGGATGAATTGAGCGCCGGTGAAGTAGTCCTGATAGGAGAGGTGGAGGAGGCGGAGGGTGACGCCGATGAGCACGATGGCGATGAGTACAGGGTTCGCGAGGGGACTGCGGAGACGCTTCTCGAGCTCGACGCCAAAGAGATAAGCGCCAAGTGTGAGGACAATGGCGAAGAGTGGCACGATGCCAGGCGAGAGGGTGTGAGGGAGGGTGGTCCAGTTCATAAGCCCTCGGGTTGGATGAAGGCGCGGCGGCCGAAGCGGTGCATGATCCAGGCAGTGGTGATGAGGGTGATGAAGGTGCTGCCGATGAGGGCAGCGGAGATGGGCAGCCAGGTAGAGCGGAGGAGCGCGAGGTTGGCGACGATGCCCACGCCGGCGGGGACGAAGAGCAATCCCATTCGGCTTAGCAGACCGTCGGCGGCGTGCTGGAGTGCGGGCGAAGGCTCACGGCGACGGACGATATAGAAGGCAGCGAGCAGGATCATGCCGATGACTGGGCCTGGGATGCTGGTGTGGCTGACGGTGCGGAGGGCTTCGCCGGTCAGCTGGAAGAGCAGCAGGATGAAGATGGACCTGATCATCGACATGGGTTGAGGCTACACCAGAGTGAGGGATGGCACTGCGCCGTGCGGTTTGCCAGCTTAATTGTTGTACATGGCCTATTCATGCGGCTGGAATAACTTTCTGTATGGAGGTTAGGACGATGGCAATCGAAACCGCGGAACTGGACAAAATGCAAAGCAGCTACAAGGCGGCGGTGGAGGAGTGGATCGCTGCCATTCGGAGGGAAGAAGATCTAGCTTCCGTAGATCATTCCGAGGCGGAGGTCGACACGTGGGAGGCGGCCGGCTTCGCTGAGGAAGACGCCCGCGGGAAGGCGAAGGCTGCCAAGAAGGCCTATGAAGACGCGTTGCGGGAGAAATTCTTTAACTTCTAGCGGCAACGCGGGAAGAAGGGTTTGGATCTGCTAGCGTCGCCTGCGGCTGGGCCAGATAGACTGTCTGGAGCATGTCGAAGGCAAGGAACGCGGAACGGAAGCAGGGTGTCGCGCAGAAGCGTGGCGTCAAGGCCGTGGCTGCGTCGGTGCCAGAGACTGAGGGGTTGGGATTTTCGGCGCTGACGTTTCGGCGGCGGCTGGGGGCGTGGTATCGGGAGAATGCGCGGGCGCTGCCGTGGCGAGAGGTGGGGGATCCGTATGCGACGTGGTTGTCGGAGATCATGTTGCAGCAGACGCGGGTAGCGACGGTGATCGATCGATACCAGGAGTTTTTGCTGCGGTTTCCGACGATTCATGAGCTGGCGGTGGCCGAGGAAGAAGATGTTCTGGCGCTGTGGAGCGGGCTGGGGTACTACCGCCGGGCTCGGATGCTGCACCGGGGAGCGCAGTTTGTGGATCGTGAATTTGAGGGGAAGCTGCCGCGGTCGTCGACGAAGCTGAGGACGCTGCCTGGGGTGGGGGAGTATACGGCGGCAGCGATCGCGAGCATTGCGTTTGGCGAGAGTGTGGCGGTGCTGGATGGCAATGTTGAGCGGGTGCTGCTGCGGGTGTTGGGGCAGGCTGAGCAGAAGGGCGCGAAGGCGAGAGCGCAGTTGGCGGATGCTGCGCAAGCGCTGATGCCGGCAGCGAGCCGGAGGTCGTCGGGCGAGAATGCGGCTGGGGATCACAACCAGGCGATGATGGAGCTGGGCGCGACGATCTGCTTGCCGCGAGCGCCGCTGTGTTTGCAATGTCCAGTGGTGGAGTTGTGCAGGACACGCGGAGAACATGCGACCGGAGCTCGTGCAAAGATGCAGAGCCGAACGGTGGCGCATCTGCTGGCGGTTCGCAAACGTGGAGTCGCGACGGAGGTTTTGCTGGAACGACGGGCGGCCGACGCGTCGCTGATGGCGGGAATGCTGGAGCTGCCGGCGTTGCCGGCGGGAGCGACGCAGGGGCGTGAACCGGTGCTGCGGCTGCGGCACGCCATCACCAACACCAACTATTATGTGCAGGTATTCAGCGAGGGCACTGCGCCCAAGCAGGCGATCCATGAGGATGAAGCTGGCTCACTGTTGATGGAAAAGGTTTTGGCGGAGAAGGGCGACTTGCGGTGGGTGACTACGACGAAGCTGGCGCAACAACCGCTGACCGGCCTTGCGCGCAAGACACTCCAGCGACTGAACCTGATGGCCTTGCCGCAGGTGACGATTCCCTTGTAAACGGTGAGGCTTAGGGAGTGGTTGAGGGCTGGAGAACGACCGTGGTGGCGGTGCTTTGGTTGCCCTTGGCGTCGATTGCGGTGACGCTGTAACGATACGTTGAGGCTGCGTTCGCGGTGGCGTCGTGGAATGAGGGCTGGGGAATAGGCGAGGAGTTTAGCTGCGTGCGTGAGGCTGAGGGTTCGCCTGCCGTAGTGAGGGTTTCGCGGTAGAGGTTGTAGCCGGCGAGAGGCGTGATCAGACCAGCTTCGGTGATGGGCTGCCAGATGAGATCTACGGCGAAGGTTGAGGGAGTTCCGGTGGCATAGCCTGCGGCGGTTAGGCCGATGGGTTTGGGGGGAGGATAGACTTTTAGAAGCGTGTATTCAATGGGAGTTGAGAGGGCGCTGCGCAGTTCGATGGAGTGGTTCGCGAGCTGGAGGGTGGTGCGGCGCTGGGCGATGTAGCGATAGGGTGTGTCGGGGAGGGCGGCGGTGTCCAGGGTGTGGGCCTTTGATCCATTAGAATCATTTGTTTGCAACCATACGGTGGAAGGTTCAGCCTCGGTTTTTGAGGTTGTGGGCTCGGGAGATTTTGGCTTGGCGGGGGCTAAATCGTCACGGCGGAGGACGACTTGGCCGGGGTTGGGGGAGGGGGTCCATTGGAGGATGATGCCGAGGCGGGAGCCTTCCGCGTGGAGGTTTTCTACTGCGGCTGGGGCGGGGCCGGAGGCGGTAAATGCCTGATTTGATGGGCCTGCGGAACGGTTGGCGGGGCTGAAGAATTCTACGCGGTAGGTTAGGAGTTGTGGTGGACCCTCGGTCAGGGTGGAGGGT